>Ga0310038_10003596_pt1 | contig 11167 bp, 6 predicted proteins | sample Sb_taG_6_FD_200461 | JGI IMG/M metagenome (GOLD analysis project Ga0310038, IMG submission 200461) | Peat soil microbial communities from Weissenstadt, Germany - Sb_50d_4_PS metaG (v2) (version 2) | ecosystem: Environmental > Terrestrial > Soil > Wetlands > Peat | place: Germany: Weissenstadt... | reverse complement strand
ATCTGCGACCCATCGATTGCTCAAGCCCTTATCGAGTACGCCCCGTCGGACGGATACCCGCCCGTATCGGCCGGGATTCTCGATGGCGGCACGGTGTGGCGAGCCATCAGTCGCCACGTCTTCGACATGGGTGAGAGCGAGCCGGATCTGGTTTCGCTGTTACTCTGGGCAACCACCAGATCTGCGTCAACCCGATACCTGAATGCCTCACCGGAACTCAAGACCAGCCTGCGTGACCGGCTGGTCGGAAACCTTGGGGATGCCGCAGAAACCATCCTGCGTTTCATTGAGAGTGGAGCGAATGCTGATACCCTTGCCCTCGCCATCGTTTGCCAGGTTGTCTACGGGGAGGGGAAGGATCCGACACTCGAAGCCGCCGCTGCCCGGATGGAGCAATATCACAGCAACAAGCCCATCTCCCCGTCGATCGGACGATGCCTGGGAGGTGTTGCGACGGATGCCATCGCCGACCTGGACCGCAAGGAGGACTCCCATGCCTCCCACCCGCACCTCCAGCGGGCTGATGAATTGCTCAGGCAATTCCACTGCGAGGATCGTGCCTATCGCAACACGCTGACGCTTCTTGGCTTCGAGCAGAGACTGGCTCGTTTCGGGGCACAAGTCCTGGCGACGATCGACTCTCCGAACCAGGAGGCGATCCAAACTTGCGAGAGACTTCAGGCTGAAATCACCGAACATCGGCTAGCCAAGCTCGGCAGGAAGCGGGACCCGATCTCCAGGACCGGGATGGCGCTACGGTTGGTCCGCTGGCTGGCTCGTCCTCTCCCCACCATGAGATCATTCCCCGAATTCGCCCGTGCCTACCGGCAAGAACTGTCGTACGTGGATTGGGCACGAGAATCGATCTGTCGTGGTGAGGACATCCCTGAACTATCCGGGGCGTATCAACATCTCGATAAGGTGATCCTGGAACACAGGGAGCAGTTCAATCGGCTCTTTGCAAGGTCGCTGGCGGATTGGACCTCCGCCGGGTCCGATACACTGAGTGTCTTGACGGTCGAGGATGTGATCCCGAAGGTCGTGTTCAAGATCGTGGAAGCAGGGAACCGGGTCTTGCTGATCGTCCTCGATGGCATGAGCTGGGCAGTCTGCCATGAACTCCTCGACGACATTCGCCATGAGCACTGGTTCCTGGCGACCCTTGAGGATTCAACTGAACCACCACAGCCCGTGATCGCCACGATGCCGAGTGTGACTCACTTCTCCCGAGCCAGCCTCCTGTCGGGGAAGATCGAAAGCGGAGATGCGACCGTCGAGAAGCGTGACTTCGAGATGAATCCGCACCTGAAGCATTGCACCGATAAGAGGTACCCTCCGGTGCTCTTTCACAAGAAAGAAGTGACCGAGGGGGCTCGTGGGGCGATGGGTGATGAACTAAGCAGGGCGATTCTGTCGCCAAATCATCGGGTAGTCGGCGTCGTCATCAATGCCATCGACGATAGGCTTTCCAGCGCCCAGCAGATTCGTGATGACTGGACGCTCAATCGCATCAGCCCACTCGGCTCACTCTTGAAACTAGCCCGAGATTCCGGTCGGGTCGTCATCCTCGCTAGCGACCACGGTCACGTCTGGCATCGCCCCGATGCCCGCAACGTACCTCTGGAGACCGGTGGAAGGTGGCGTCCCAAGAGCCAGGATCTGGCTGAGGACGAGATCACACTCACGGGCAGGCGGGTTAAAGATGGTATAGGAGGGAATTCGATTACCGTGCCCTGGTCGGAGCGGGAGTATTACGGACGGCAGCAGAACGGTTACCACGGCGGGGCAACCCCGCAAGAAATGGTGTGCCCGCTCGTGTTGTTGAAGGACCGCAGCAGCGCCTACTCAGGGCTTTTTGACTGTGAGCATCCCAAACCTGACTGGTGGTCATCGGCTCCGGTCAGGACGGTCGTCAGGAGTGAAACACCGGCGTTGGTCGAGGTGACTTCTCCGAAGCGCCATCCGACCCTCTTCGACAATCTACGTGAGGAGCCCGTGGAGCCCGAGCCCCAGACAACCGCACCACGTGAGTGGATCGGGAATCTCTTCGCATCACAAGTTTACCGGAGCCAGAAGGAACTGATCCGCCGCCATGCTCCAGAAGATAGCATCGTCCGTCAGACCCTGACCGTGTTGGAGTCAAGCGGCGGTCTCATGACGCCTGCCGCCTTCTCGAACGCTGCCAATATCCCCGCTGCACGCCTGGACGGGCTCATCGCACTCATCCAGCGTTTGCTGAACGTGGACGGTTACGAGATCCTCACGCTCAATCGCAACGAGAACAAGATCGAACTCAATTTGGCGAGGCTCAAACGGCAGTTCGACCTGGATTGAGACCATGGAAATCAGCCGAGAACGCCGCAGGGAGATCATCAACGCACTCCGCAGGGGAACCGTCCCGCAACGGGGTCTGGATTTCCTCGCCGTCGGCCTTGATCGGTTCGAGCCAGTGATCACCCAGGAGCTATCCGAGGTCGCCCAGGGTGGCTCCATGTTCAAGGCGGTCCGGGGTGACTATGGATGCGGCAAGACCTTCTTCGCTCGATGGGTCCAGGAATGCGCCAAGAAGAAAGGCTTCGCCACCGCCGAGGTCCAGATCTCCGAAACAGAGACTCCCCTCCATCGCCTCGAAACGGTCTACCGGCGGGCGATGGAGCAGCTATCGACAGCCGACTGCTTCCTGGGTGCGTTCCGCTCGGTAATTGATGGGTGGTTCTACGGCCTGGAGGAGGATGTCCTTGCCGAAGCGAACATTGACCCCAATGACCAGGATGGGCTAGCCCGGCGTGCCGACGCTCTCCTGGAGCAGCGGCTCGTCGAGATCACTCGTGCCACACCTCAATTCGCCGCAGCCTTGCGGTCGTACCGCACGGCTCAGAGGCAGAATGACCACGCTATCGCCGAGGGCTTGGCGGGTTGGCTCGCCGGTCAGCCACACGTCGCCGCATCTATCAAGAGGATCGCCGGGATCAGAGGGGACGTAGACCACTTCGCTGCCCTGAGCTTTCTGCGGGGATTGCTCCTGATCCTCAAGGACTCGGGCTTCTCGGGACTTATTCTCGTCCTCGATGAGATCGAGACGCTCCAGAGGGTTCGTGGCGACGTAAGGGAGAAAGGTCTTAACGCCTTGAGGCAACTGATCGACGACATCGACGGAGGACGATTTCCCAACCTCTGCGTGCTCATCACAGGGACACCTGCTTTCTTTGATGGGCCCCAGGGTATCCAGCGGCTGGAGCCGCTCGCTCAGAGGCTACACGTGGATTTCCAGACGGACGCACGGTTTGACAATCCACGAGCGGTCCAGCTTCGCCTGCCATCATTCGATCTAACCCGTCTGGTCGAGGTTGGGATCAAGGTCCGTGACCTCTACAAATCAGACTGTTCGTCCCCGGAGCGGGTCCGGCGGCTGGCCACTGATGAATTCGTCCTGAGCTTGGCACGAGGTGTGGCGGGGAAGCTGGGAGGCAAGGTGGGCATTGCTCCCCGCCTGTTCCTCAAGAAGCTCGTGTCCGACGTTCTGGACCGCATCGATCAGTTTGAGGACTTCGACCCGAGCCAGCATTACCAGTTGACCGTGAACACCACCGAGATGACCGCCACTGAGCGAGAAGCCCAGGCGACCAGCGTTGATGACATCGAGCTTGACCTGTGAGTGCCTTTGATCGCTTACATCCTGCGCTTCAGCACCACGTCGTCAATTCTTTGGGGTGGCGTGATCTTCGTCCCGTCCAGAATCTCGCCATCGACGCCTACCTCAACGGAGCGAACCTCGTCATCCTGGCTCCGACCGCAGGAGGAAAGACGGAGGCTGCGTTCTTCCCGATCCTCTCGCAGTTATTGACCGACTCGTGGACCGGCTTCACGGTACTTTATGTGAGCCCCATCCGTGCTCTTCTGAACAACCAGCAGGAGCGGCTGGCACGCTACTTTCGCCTGGTCGGAAGGTGGTCCGCTTGCTGGCATGGCGACACACCGCAATCTGAGAAAAGGCGCATCGTAGCTGATCCCCCCGACTGCCTGCTCACAACCCCCGAATCGCTCGAAGTGATCCTGGTTTCCACCAAGATCGACCATCGACATTTCTTCCGATCCGTCCGTGTCGTCGTCATTGACGAGCTTCATTCATTCGCTGGCGATGACCGGGGCTGGCACCTGCTGTCGGTCCTTTCTCGCATCCAGAAGCTTGTGGGAAGGGACATCCAGCGGATCGGGTTGTCGGCAACGGTGGGCAATCCAGCAGAGATGCTGGAATGGCTGTCCTGTGGGTCCGATCGAACGAGAGAGGTCGTCCAACCCCCGCCAAGCGACAGGAGAGCCCCGGATGTCCAGATCGACTTCGTGGGCTCACTCTCCAACGCCGCCAAGATCATCCGGCTCCTGCACGAAGGCGAAAAACGGCTGGTCTTCTGCGACAGCCGGTCCAGAGTGGAACAGCTTGCCTTGCTCCTGCGGGAGCAGAAGGTCGAGACCTTCATCTCCCATAGTTCCCTGGGAGTAGAGGAACGCCGCCTGGCTGAACAGGCGTTTGCCCAACGGCAGAATTGCGTGATCGTGGCGACTAGCTCGCTGGAGCTTGGGATCGATGTCGGTGACCTCAACCGGGTGATCCAGATTGACGCACCGGCAACAGTCTCCTCGTTCCTTCAGCGGATGGGACGCACAGGTCGGCGTGCAGACAACCCGTCCAACTGTCTGTTCCTGGCGACGAGCGACGAGGCACTGCTCCGAGCCGCTGCGTTGGTACGACTTTGGAGGCAGGGCTTCGTGGAGCCGGTGGACGCCCCTCCCAAGCCGTATCACATCCTGGCTCAGCAGTTGATGGCTTTGAGCCTTCAGGAGCGAGGGATCGGGCGAAGCGTTTGGTTCGAGTGGTTGGAATCGGTTCCCGCCTTGCGGCTCATGGACCGATCGGTTCTCTCGTCGCTGGTGGATTCGATGATCGCCAGGCAGATCCTCTGGAGCGACCGGGGTATCCTCTCCTTCGCTCCCGAGGGCGAGGCAAAGTACGGGCGGAAGAACTTCATGGAACTTGTGTCGGTCTTCACATCACCGCCACTTTTCCATGTGACCTGGGGCAGGAAGGATCTTGGGTTCGTCCACGAGTCCACGTTCTTCAACAAGCAAAACAAGCCGTCAGTCCTGCTGCTCGCAGGGCGGTCATGGAGGACGACCCATCTCGACTGGCGTCGTCGAATCGCTCACGTTGAGCCATCGGACGAGAGGGGCAAGTCCCGGTGGCTGGGTAAGGGGCAGTTCCTCAGCTACGAAGTCTGTCAATCCATCAGGGAGATACTGGCGAGCGACCAAGCGGAACCGCATTGGTCCCGCCGAACTACCAGCCAGATGGCTGAACTGCGAGAGCAATTCCCCTGGCTTCGCACCGGTTCGACTGCACTCGTGCGGCATTCGGATGCTGAATTGAGGTGGTGGACCTTCGCCGGTGGCGTGGCGAATACGGTCCTGGGTCATCAACTCAAGCGGTACGGGGATACGCAGTCCGACAACTTGTCGATCAGGCTCGAAGGGAAGCTCTCGCCAGAAGAGGTTCGGAACTGCTTGGGCTCGATCAGACCCGACGAGATTGTGCTGGTTCCTGATCCCGACGCCACTGAGCACCTCAAGTTCTCCGAGGCTCTGCCGCAGGCTCTTGCTGACGAGGTTTTCTGCGCCCGTTTCAATGACGCAGATGCCATTCAGAATGTCCTTGCTGAACCAGTGCGGCATGTCTTCGATTGGATAGGGAGTTCTCTTTGATCGGTAGCAGTATGCAGAGGGTCTTCTGGGATAGGTAAAAATCGGTCGCTGCGACTGTTGCAGGGTGTCTGACGATGCTCGATGATCGGATCAAATCACGGATTCTAGATGATCATAAGAGGCTCACCGCCGAGGGAAAGCTCTATTCGAGGTCGCAGCTAGAAGGGTTCTACCGAAACTTTCGCTCTCGGTTCGGCCCAGACCAGTTGGTGAAGCTGGAGGGCGAGGAACTCCTCGAAATGATGCATGCCATCGGCACCAAGGACAGCCTCGTCTATTGGCTTGAGTTCAAGAACGACGATGAGTTCCCCGCACACTTCGGCAGCATCGCCGGGGGGAGCGCCTTCAAGTTCGGCATCTTCCGCAGCAAGGAGACCGGGAGTTGGGTGACGGGCTCCCCAATCGACGTGAAGGAACTGACCGTCCCCCAGGCGGTCGAGATCGCCCGCAAGCACCGGGACGAGTTGGTCAAAGGGGTCGAGCGTATCGGGGCACTTCCCGACCTCGCCGATGATGCCGAATACGGCAAGCTCCAGGAGGATCTGGGGAAGATAGCCCCGTCAGTCAGCGACACCGCCTGGGGTCACAAGTACTTCAGCCTGCTTGCCCCAGAGAAGCTCGACGACTACCACAACGCCGATTTCCAGCGGTTTTACCTCATCAAGATGCTCCAGGTGCCCCCGGAGGGAGATGGGCGTTACCTGTGCGCCGGTCGGTATGTTGCCGCCGCTCATGAACTCGGCATCCCGATCAACCACCTGACGACGATCCTCAACCACCAGAACCCTAAGCCCCTGGGGTACTGGCGGATCGGTACGTCTAACGGCGAGCAGCCGAGGAATCGGTGGCCGCTTATGCGGGACGGCGGGTGTGTCGCCATTGGCTGGGCTGACCTGGGCGACCTATCGGGCTACGAGAAGGATGCTTCATCCAAAGAGACGTTGATCAAGCTGCTCGGGGAACACTATCCGGGTAGCCCCCAGCAGATCGGCAAGGCGGCGAGCCAGATTCTCAATTTCGCCAAGGCAATCGCTAAGGGCGATACGGTGCTCGCCTGCGACGGCTCAACGGTTCTAGGCGTAGGGCGCATCACCGGGGACTACCAGTTTGAGTCAGCCTCCGACTTTCCGCACCGCCGACCGGTCGAGTGGCTGTCCCTGGATGAATGGAAGATGCCAGAGCCCGAGGGGCTCCAGACCACCGTCCACCGTCTGAGGAAATCTCCTCTCAACCTCGTCGAAGCTGAGAAGAGGGCGCTTCTTAGACCGGTAATCATCAAGCCTGCCGCACCCCCGCCAAATGGAAAGCGAAGGGTCGTACCTCGGCTCGAAGGCGTCCCAGGGCGCATCCAGACCGTGCTCGAATGCAAGAGCCAGGTCATCCTCTACGGACCGCCGGGGACCGGCAAGACCTTCTGGGCGGAGCGGTCGGCGATCGACCTCGCCTCGTTCTCTCTTGCGGGTAAGACCTTCGAGGAATTGTCCGACGCCGAGAAAATCAAAGTCGTGGGAGGTGCCGGGTTTCTTGGCCAAGTCCGCATGTGCTGTTTCCACCCGGCTTACGGATACGAGGACTTTATCGAGGGCTACCGCCCAGAACTGCATGAGGGGCGGATGAGCTTCACCCTGCGGGAAGGCATCTTCAAGGAAGTGTGCCGTGACGCAGAGGCACAGCCCGAGCAGCAGTTCTACCTGATCATCGACGAGATCAACCGGGGGGATATCCCCCGAATCTTCGGCGAACTCCTGACGATCATCGAGAAGGACAAGCGTGGCAAGACGGTGGTGCTGCCTTTGAGCCGATCAGCGTTCCGGGTGCCCCCGAACATGTTCCTCATCGGCACCATGAACACGGCGGATCGGTCCATAGCCTTGCTCGACACGGCACTACGTCGTCGGTTTGGGTTCATCGAGTTGATGCCGGATTCGTCCGTGCTGGGGGATGCGAAGGTCGCCAACGTTCCACTGGGTCCTTGGCTGGAGGCCCTGAACCACCGCATTTGCGAGCACGTGGGGCGAGACGCTCGCAATCTTCAGGTTGGTCACTCGTTCCTCCTGGAGGATGGCAAGCCCGTAAAAGACGCCTCCCGCTTCTTCCGGGTTGTGCGGGACGAGATCATTCCGCTCCTCGAGGAGTACTGCTACGAGGACTATGACGCCCTACACGCCATCCTCGGCAGTGGCTTGGTCGATCTGCCGAATCGTGCCATCCGCCACGACTTGTTCGAGGAGTCGATGTATCAGGAACTCACTCAGGCTCTGCTGGCCCCGTGCCCCGACATCCTCACCTCGCTCAAGGCCGTCAAGTCCCTTGAGACCGACCAGGGCGTGACGGAGCCCGAAGAGGGTGATGAGGACGCTCAGGAGGGGGCAACCTCGTGACCGCCATTACCGTTCAACTCGCCGAATGGCAAACGGTCTCTCCCTCACCTGGGAGTCCTACGGAGAATGTCAACCTTGGATCTGATCCCTCTGTGCTAGACCTGGCTCGACGCCTTACCGAGACCGGTATGCTGGAGGTCCTGGAGCTTCGCAACGGGTTGACCGTAAGATCGACCTCCTTCGTTGGGAGGGTGCGACTCGGGGAGATCGACGTCACGGTTGTGCCCAAGCTGCCGTCGGACTCGCTCTTGAAGCTGCTCCGGTACGCCTACGGACTGAGAGATCTGCGGCTCTTGCCCTCCACCACGCATACGACCCAGGCTCTGGGTTTGCAGGACATTCTTGTCTGGCAGTTGATCGAGGAGGCGAAGGAACTCCTGGCGAGGGGACTGCGGCGAGCCTACGTGCGCCGGGAGGAAGCTCTGTCGTCACCCCGAGGCCGGATTGATTTCCAGACAATCGTTGCTCAGAGCACCCTCTCCGAGGCGAGCCTGCCGTGCGTCCACTACCGCCGGGACGAGGACCGGTTGATCAACCGAGTCTTGCTGTCGGGCTTGCGGCTGGCGTCGTCCTTAGACGTAGACCGTGGGCTGCGGATTAGAACGGGGCGGCTCGCCGATCTGCTCGCTGAGTCCGTCTCCCCTGTTCGGCTGGACGGGCGGGTCTTCCGGCGACTGGAGAGCGAGATGGACCGCACGACGAGGGCGTACAAGCCTGCCATCTCGATCATTCAGATACTTGCTAAAGCCGGTGGGCTGTCCCTCGGTGGCGAGACAGGGCCAAGACTGCCTGGCTTCCTTTTTGACATGAACCGCTTTTTCCAGGCGTTGTTGGAGAAATTCCTTGTGGACAACATCCCCGACCATACCGTCCGATCGGAACAGCGGCTCAAAGGGATGCTCGCCTACGTGCCGGGCTGGAACCCACGCAACCAGCAAGCCCCGGTTCCCCGACCAGACTTCCTGGTATCGAAGGGGACGCAGGTCTTGGCGATCCTGGATGCGAAGTATCGGGATCTCTGGGAGAACCCGCTGCCCAGGGAGATGCTCTACCAGCTTGCGATCTATGCGACGATCCACGAGTGCGGAACCGCCACGATCCTCTACCCGACCACTCATGCCCAAGCGACGGAGGCCCGGATCGAGGTGCGTGACCCGCTGCACGGTGGTCGGCGTGCTTTGGTCGTCCTGCGTCCGGTTTCCCTTGATCGGCTGGGGGGGCTCGTCTCGACCAAGCAGACGGCGGCGTTGCTCAGGGAGAGAAGGTCGTTTGCCCGTGAACTGGTCTTTGGGACCAAGCCTCTGTGACTGGGGTAGGCCGGTGCCGACCCGTACATAAAAGAGTTTCGATGTCCATGCCAGGAACAAAACGTGCGAGCCTGATGGCGGTGCTTGGACCGTACAGAGAGGCGTGGTTTACGTGACACATTTGCTGAGCGCCTTCTTGATTGGTAGGCTGTGGGAAGAGAGACACTCGGTTCCGCCAGGGCTGATGATCCTGGGAGACCTGAGCATCCAGGGGAACATCAAGGCGGTGAAATCCCTCTCCGAGCCGCTCCATATCGGCATGGACAACGGCGCACGCCGGGCGTTGATTCCCCTGGAGAACAAGCGGAGCTTCCTGGAAGTCTCCGGTGACGTGATAGAGCGGGTTCATCCGATCTTCTACGCCGATCCGCTGACGGCGGCGATGAAGGGGCTGGGGATGACGTGATCTTTTGAGAAACAGATACATCTTGAGTTGACGATGCTGACCGCCGTAAGGAGTTTTATGAAAACCATTCAGATTCCTCACGAGATAGAGATGGTTCGGCAGTACGACCCCTGTCTGAGAGCTTCTTGCGTCTCCTCGGACGGGAGATGGTGTTTGTTCCAAGACGAGGATCTGCCAAAAGTCACGATGTGGAGCATCGAGGAAGGGAAGGTGTCTCGAAGTTTCCAGATTGAAAACGACCGATCCATCATGGGGGGCACAGAGAAATTCAGAAGCGTATCGTTCTCACGAGATGGGCACTTTGTAATTGCAGGCGGGTATGGTGGAAGAGTCTGCATCTGGAACCTGGATACGGGGGAGTTGGTCGAATCAATTATCGACGGAGTTCACGCATACCTCGGATACGTGATGTCCGCAGCGATCGACGGCAATAACAAGATCATGCTTGTGGGAGCCATGTATGGAGCGTTTGTTTTCAAGCTCTTCCGAGCAGAACTGATCGTGCATTTCAAGAAACACTCAGGCCAAGTGAACTCGATCGCCTTCACCCCGGATGAGAAGCACGCTGTTTCTGCAAGCGCCGACGAGACTGTGAGAATCTGGGAGGTCTTGTCAGGTCACCAGTCGAAAGTGTTTCATCAAGCCGACCTCGACAGAAACGATCCCTATGGCAACTTTGCGAACACCGTCACAGTCTCAAGAGATGGCAAGAGGGTGCTTTCAGGAGGCTCCTCGAAATTGCTCTGGTTGTGGAATTCCCGGAGGACCGACGAGCCGGTCTTCGTGCTCAGGGGTCATGAATCTGATATCTGGATCGCTCAACTTTCCTCGGATGGCTACTGGGGCGTGAGCGGAAGCAGAAGCGAGACAATATGCTGGAATCTCCGTGATGGAAGCCAAATCGTGAAACTGGAGAATAGCACCAACCCGGTCATCTTGCCGGATGAAGAGCATCTCATTGCCAATACGCCCGCTGGGCCATGTCTCTGGAAATTGTATTTCAAGGCAAAGACACAAAACCTGATGTTCAAGCCATGAACGATTTCAGTCAAGTGGGATGATGATGTCTGGCAGGCTTACCGACATGACGACTCTGTGGACGATGAAAGGGAGCAGTTGATCCGGGTGATGCTTGAACTCGACGGGTATACGGTGATCGTCGTTCAATCCCGTGACCTGGATGATGCCCAGGCGGTCAGACAGCACTTAAAAAGCATCGCACAGGCGATAGGGCGGGGCGACCTGTGCGTATAAGTGCCCTGCGAAAGACGAGAGACCTCAAAGCAGAGGAGGATTAGCGATGAGCCATGATGAGA
>Ga0310038_10003594_pt1 | contig 11169 bp, 7 predicted proteins | sample Sb_taG_6_FD_200461 | JGI IMG/M metagenome (GOLD analysis project Ga0310038, IMG submission 200461) | Peat soil microbial communities from Weissenstadt, Germany - Sb_50d_4_PS metaG (v2) (version 2) | ecosystem: Environmental > Terrestrial > Soil > Wetlands > Peat | place: Germany: Weissenstadt... | reverse complement strand
CGCCGCGGTGCTGCTGGCTGGCATTGTCCTGGTATTGGCCGCGTTCAACGACGACTTCTCCATCGCCTACATCTTCCATCACAGCAATCGCGACTTGCCCGCCGCCTATAAGTTCGCCGTGCTATGGTCCGGTCAGGAAGGCTCGCTGCTGTTCTGGTCGCTGCTGCTGGCAGGCTACGGGTTCGTTCTCCGCTTGCGCTACAAGACTGATCAACGGCTGTTCGCCTACGCTTCGGTGATCATCGCCTCGGTGCAGGTTTTCTTTCTGCTAATTCTGAATTTTGCGGCGTACCCGTTCGCTATCATGCAGGGCTCGCTCCCCGCGGATGGCACCGGATTGAATCCTCTTCTGCAGTATCCCGAGATGGTCATCCATCCGCCCATGCTCTACCTCGGATACGTCGGCTTCACCGTCCCCTTCGCCTTCGCGCTGGGCGCGCTCATTATGAAGTACCCCGGCGAGAAATGGATTCAGATCACCCGCCGCTGGACCATGGTGACCTGGTGCTTCCTCACCATCGGAGTTTTCCTGGGAGCGCACTGGGCGTACGCTGTCCTAGGATGGGGCGGTTACTGGGGATGGGATCCGGTGGAGAATGCCTCGCTGATGCCGTGGCTCACCGGCACTGCGTTTCTGCATTCCGTCATGATGCAGGAAAAACGCGGCATGCTGAAAGTCTGGAACATGTCGCTCATCTTCGCGACCTTCCTGCTCTCCATGCTCGGGACTTTCCTCACGCGTTCGGGTGTGATCAGTTCGGTGCACGCTTTCGCGCAATCCTCGATCGGCACCTGGTTCCTGGTCTTCATAGCGTTGACCCTGGCGGTCTGCACCTTTTTCCTCATAGCGAACCGGTCGCACCTCAAGAGCGAGCACAAACTGGAATCGCTGGTGTCGCGCGAATCCAGTTTCCTGTTCAACAATCTCCTCTTGCTCGTGGTCTGCTTCACCATACTGTGGGGCACGTTTTTCCCCATCTTGTCGGAATTTGTTCAGGGACACAAGGTCACGGTCGGGCCGCCTTTTTTCAATCGCGTCGCTATCCCGGTTGCCTTGCTGCTCCTGCTGCTCACCGCGGTCGGACCGCTGCTCGCCTGGCGTAAGACTTCCGTCGAAAGCCTCAAGCGAAATTTCTTGTTCCCCGCAATCGGCTCCGTCGCCATCGGCGGCATGATGATCTTGTTCGGTGTGCGTCCCTGGGAGGACCCTTCCTATTTCTACGCGACCATGGCCGCCATTCTCTCGGCGCTGGTGATCTTCACCGTCATTTCCGAGTTCCTCCGCGGAGGCCGCGTCATCGCCGGCAAGAGCCAGCAGAATTTATTTTCCGCGATGATTCACCTCTACCATCGGAATACGCGGCGCTACGGCGGCTACATCGTTCACTTCGGCGTCGCCCTCGTCGTCATTGGAATCCTAGGCACGCCTTTCAACAAAGAAGTTGAAAAAGAAATGGCCTTCGGCGACAAAATCAACATCGGCCCTTACACTCTGGTCTGCCAGTCCTACACCCAGGACGACAATCCCAACTACGCCAACGAGTGGGCCATCATCAACGTGTTCCGCGGCGGCAAGCAGATTACGACCATGTATCCCGAGCGCCGCTTCTATAAAGCCAGCCAACAGCCGCAGACTCTCCCTCGCATCTACCCCAGCTTCCGCGAAGATCTTTTCCTGGTGACCGACGTCTATCTCGTCTATGAAGGCAAGAACGAGACCACCGGACGGCCCATCATTAAAGCGCACTTGAATCCGCTGGTGCCCTGGATTTGGATAGGCCTGATCATCATGGTCTTCGGCACCATCATCGCCCTCGTGCCGAATGCCGCCGCCGTCCAGGTGGCCGTAACCACGCCGGTTCGCGCTCCAGCGCAGGTGGGAGCAGGTGACTGAGATGACATCGTCGAACCGTAGATTTCGGGAGGGAATATCGGAGGATGGAAGACATCGGGAAGGGCGCGACTTCAGTCGTGCCGCAGCAGTCGCGAAAACGTCTGCGGCTTTAGCCGCTGAGGGCCGACGGACGAAGCCATCGGTTTGGCTCATACCTAAAGGGACCGCCCGTCGCACACTCCACGCCCTCATCCTCACCGCCGCCGTCTTCCTCTTCATGGGCGCCGGAGACGACTCCGCACGCTTCAAAGACCTCGGCCACCGCATGATGTGCACCTGCGGTTGCGGCCAGGTGTTGCTGGAATGCAATCACGTCGGCTGCCAGTCCTCCGACAAGATGCGCGATCAACTGCAAGCCGCGCTCGACAAGGGCGCCAGTAATAGTGACGACCTCATCCTGCAAGGCTTCGTGCAGGAATACGGACCGACCGTGATCGCCGCGCCCACCGCCACTGGCTTCAATCGCGTGGCCTGGATCATGCCCTTCGTCGCCTTGGCGCTCGGCATCGCTTTCGTAGTTTATGTCGTGCGCGCATGGAAGAATCGTCCCGAACCGGCTCTAGCCGACGGCATCACCATCCCGCGAGGCAGCGAACTAGACGAGTTCTGCCGCAAGGCTAGAAGAGAGACCGACCTATGATGATCCGGTCTAGCAAGTGTGGCGCGGCCGCCCCCGCCCGCGAAAAGCCGCGACCTGATAACGAAGTCCGGAGTAAGGAGTCGGCCCGATGACCCTTTTTGTCTGCGCCGTCATTACGCTCGCCTGTCTCTACTACGTGTTCTTTTTTCCGGGCGAAGTCTATGCCGGAGAAGAAAAAACGCGCCTCGGCTATTTCCGCGAGCGCAAGGAAGCGGTCTACGAAAACCTGCGCGACCTGAATTTCGAATACAAAGCCGGCAAGGTGCCGGACGCGGACTATCAATCCATGCGCACCTCGCTCGAAGAGGAAGCGGCCGCGATCATGGCGGAGATCGCCCGGCTGGAGCAGGCTGCAGGGCAGGTGGCGTAGGCGCGTTGATTACGAGTCCTAGGTGTGAGACCGCAGAGCACATGAACACATCGCCGCAGCCGACCCCCGCCCCGACTGGGCCTGGTTTCGTAACCGTAATCTTGGACGTTCCATTTCCCATTGCCCTCCCCAATGGTTGTTACACCGTCTTGGACCCGGTTAAAGGGATGGCAGTTGTTCAGTCCACCTTACGTGAAGGGTCGCGCGCGTTCTTCCGGAACACGCCGATCGTCGGGCCTACATCTTTCAATGATCTGAGAAACAAGGCACGCGATTTCGAACGGCCCCGACAGGACTACCGTTATCTCCTTAACTCGCGGCTCACAGATGGCAGAGAGAAGGCAACTCTCAACATCGATTGCGGAACCGATGGCGGTTTCGCCGAGACAAAGTATTATTCCGAGGTTCAGATCACTTTTCTGGAAGATGACCTCGGTGTCCTAGGCCGCAAAGACGAGGACCTACTCCAGCGAGCAACGGGCATTCTAAATCCCTTCTTGGATAAATACCGTCTGTTTGCGGAGGACTATCGCGTGGCGCGCGTTTCGGGCGAGCGGAACTTCTATTTTGCCGCGTGCCACTCTAGCGCGCTAACGTCAGAAGAAAGAGGTCTCACTGTTACCCAGCTCTTTGCTAGTCTGTCAGGTGGAAGAACATTCCTCCATCAACTCGGGCACGGAGGTGCAAACATCCTGAGACCCAACAGTTTTGATCGCCTCGGGCCGAGGTCCGAAATTACGGGATCTGCCCTCGGGACGATTGCAAGGCTCCTTCAGCTCGAATATGAAATGCCATTGAGCTATGACCTCGTCATGCAGGCAATCCGATGTTTGCAAATGGAGCGAGACTTCAAGTTGGCCATTGTTCACGCGGCAACCGCAGTTGAGGTCCACGTGCTGCATTTGCTCCACGGTCTGCTAGTTGCGCTAGGCTCTAGTGCCCCGGACGCGTGGAGTTTGCTCGAAAATGATCCGGAGTATGAAGGCGCAACGAGACGCCTTAAGAAGTTGGAGTCTCACACCAGAACCTATTGTGAACAAAACGGCATACCCTACCAGCAATTTGTGGGCGACGCTCTATATGAAAAATGGAGGGACATTCTCGCGCACAAACGCAACCGCGCGGTCCATGCTGGTGTGGCATCGTTTTCATGGGGTGAGGCTGCTGAGGCGATTGGTATTGCCAAAGAGAGCATTGTCTTTATAGATCAGCGCCTGCCGGCATTGGCTAACCCGATCCAATTGAATCCGTCTGTTGCAAATCTGAGGGATGGTGCCGGGGGCATCTTGTTTGGCTGAGTTCTATCAGCTAACCGATCCAAAGGAGCAGTTTTGACCAAACTCGCACAGTCTGCATTACTAGCAACCATGTTCTCGCTGGCCCTCGCCTCGGCCGCCGCCCAGACCCTCACCGGAACCGTCACCAACGGCACCACCAGCAAACCCGCCGTCGGCGATGAAGTCATTATCATCAACCTCGCCAACGGCATGGACGTAGCCGGCAGCACCAAGGTCGACAGCAACGGGAAATTCAGTTTCAAACTCACCGTGCCCGGCCCGCACCTCATCCGCGCCGTCCATCAGGGAGTTACCTATCATCAGATGGCGCCTCCCGGCGTCAACACAGCCGACGTGCAGGTCTATGACGTCGCCACAAAAGTCGCCGCCCTCAGCGTGACCGCCGACGTCATTCGCTTCCAGGCCGACAGCAGCACGATGCAGGGCATTCGCCTGTTCGTCGTCAGCAACACGTCTTCGCCCCCGAAGACGCAGATGAACGATCACAACTTTGAGTTCTATCTGCCCGCCGGCGCAAAAATCGAGCAACTACAGGCCCGCGCCCCGAACGGCCAGCCGATCAGCGCCGACGCTGTTCCAGATCCCGAAAAAACGTCCGAGAAGAACCGCTACGCCATCGCCTTCCCGCTCCGCCCCGGAGAGACCCAGTTCCAGGTGGAGTTCACTCTGCCGTACTCCGGCGAGATCAAGATCGATCCCAAGCCGCTCTATTCTGCCCAGCACCTCGTCATCGTTCTTCCCAAGACGATGCAGTTCAAGGCCGCGAACCCCTCCAGCTTCCAATCCATGCAGGATCCCACCCAGGGCGACAGCAACGTAGAAGTCGCGCAGCAGACCGAGCCCGGCCAGCCGCTCGGCTTCACGCTGAAGGGCACCGGAGTTATCACCGAGTCGCCCGGAGAGACCGCCTCGGGCGCGGCCCAACAGCAGGAACCACAGGGACGCGACAATCGTTCTAGCGACAATCGCCCGGGCGGCGGACTCGGCGCTCCCATCGACGCTCCCGATGCTCTGCAGAAATATCGCTGGCCCATCCTCTTCGGATTCGCCGTGCTGCTCGCCATTGGAGGATGGGTGGTCACGAAACGGCAAACCGGAGCAACCGTCGCCGCGACCTCCGCTGTGAAGCCTGGCGCTACGTCGAGCGTCAATATTGCAGCCGTCCGTCCAACCGCCGCGCCCGCAATATCTGCGGCCAGCACTCCGGTCGCAAAGTCGTCGATGCTGCTCGAAGCGCTGAAAGAAGAACTGTTCCAACTAGAGGTAGAAAGAAAACAAGGCAAGATCGCGCCGGCGGATTACGAAAAAGCCAAAGCAGCCCTCGACCAAACGCTAGAGCGCGCACTAAAGCGGCAGGGTTAGACCAGAGTTGCGGTGACTACAGGCAGCTGCCGAGCTACGCTCGGCTGGACGGGCGAGGGCGCCCGTCCCCACACGAGCGGGGTGCGCCCAAAGCCCGGCGCCCGGCATCTAACTCACTGAGACAAAGTAAGGCAATAATTTATGAGCAACATATTCAAGACCACGCTCCTGCTCACCGCCATGACGCTGCTACTCATGCTGGCCGGCCGCGCTTTTGGAGGCCAGAACGGCATGCTGATGGCGCTAGCTTTCGCCGCCGTGATGAATTTCGTCGCCTACTTCTTCTCCGACAAGATCGCTCTGGCCACCTACCGCGCCCAGCCTGTCAGCCGTGAAGATCTGCCGCGCGTCTACAACATCGTCGAACGCCTGGCACAAAAAGTCAGCCTTCCGATGCCCAAGGTCTACCTCATCCCGACCGACTCGCCCAACGCCTTCGCCACCGGACGCAATCCGAACCACGCGTCAGTCGCCGTAACCCAGGGCATCCTCGGACTGCTCAACGACGAAGAACTGGAAGGCGTGCTCGCCCATGAACTCGGCCACGTGCGCAATCGCGACATCCTCATCAGTTCAATCGCGGCCACTTTAGCCGGCGCCATCACCTGGCTCGCGTCGATTGCTCGCTGGGGCATGATTTTTGGCGGCATGCGCGGCAGCCGCGATGATCGCGGCGGAGGCGGCGGCATTGCAGCCATTGCCATGATCTTCCTCGCTCCATTCGCAGCCATGCTGATTCAGCTCGCCGTCTCGCGCTCCCGCGAATACGGCGCCGACGACACCGGAGCCCACTGGACCGGCAATCCCTACGCCCTGGCCAGCGCCCTGGCCAAGATCGACGCCTATTCCAAACAGCGCCCACTCATAGCGAGCCCATCGACCGCGCATCTTTTCATCATTGCGCCGTTCTTAGGTGGGATGAGTTTCGGCAATTTGTTCTCGACCCATCCGCCAACCGCGAAACGAATCGAGCGGTTGACCGGAAGGCCGGCGGAATTCGGGCAGTAAACACGTAGGGACGGCCGCCCTCGGCCGTCCTGTCGAGCGAAGCTCGACAGTTGCGGACTGAGAGAGTTGGTCCATGACCGCCGTAACCCTCGGCTACGCCGCCCGGTTCTTGATTGAGGCGAGGAGTCCGCTAAGCGCTCTCCCGAGTTCGTCGGCGGCAGCGAACAGGGCATCTATCTTGGTTGGTTGGAGGTATTTCAAGTCTCTCGCCACCAAAAGCTGGGTTTCAATTTCGACCAGAGATCCACGTGCCGGGCTTAGGAAGTGATGGCCCTCTTTTTGGGAAAGCCGAGCTTGCCCTTCTGCGATGTCACTCGTGACCGATACCGACGCTCGCCGCAATTGATTGGCGAGTCCGTAACGTTCCTCGCTCGGAAATCGCCGAGTCACTTCGTGGATTTGAGTGACGAACTTAATAGCTTTCTGCCATGCGATCAGATGTCGATAACAACGGCCCATGGTGCCTCCGAAGAAACTGATTGTCGAACTCCTATGGCCAAAGCTCTGTGACCGGCGACCACGCAAAATGTTCAGTTTTCCTGAGAACTGAGAACCGGGAACTGAGAACTTCTCCATGACCGCCGTAACCCACGGCCCGCCGCGCGCATAGTAGAATCGCAACAATGGCTCCCGAAACTCTGGTGGCAACCTCACGCCGCGCCGCGGCGCTTGAGAACAGTCTGCGCCGCATCATCCGCGGCAAAGACGATGTCCTCCGCCTCGCCCTGGTTTCCATTTTCGCCAAAGGCCATCTGCTGATCGAAGGCGTCCCCGGAGTCGGCAAGACCACGCTCGGCCAGGCGCTCGCCCGCGCCATCGACTGCAGCTTCCAGCGCATCCAGTTCACCAGTGATATGTTGCCCTCCGACGTGCTAGGCATCTCGATCTACTCCGCCATCGAACAGAAATTCGAATTCAAGCGCGGACCGGTCTTCGCCAACGTCCTGTTAGCCGACGAAATCAACCGCACCACTCCGAAGACGCAGTCCGCCCTGCTTGAAGCGATGAACGAAGGCCAAGTCACTATCGACGCCCACTCGCATCCGCTGCCCCAACCGTTCCTCGTTCTCGCCACTCAGAATCCCATCGAGCACCACGGCACCTATCCCTTGCCCGAATCGCAACTCGATCGTTTCCTGATGCGGGTTCGCATGGGATATCCCGAAGGCAATGCCGAGCGCGAGATCCTGCGCGCCGAAGCCGGCGTCGCCCAACTCGAAAACCTGCGCCCCGTGCTCAACGCCGCCGACGTAGTAGAAATTCAGCAAGCCGTAGCCCAGATCCACGTGGATGAATCGCTCATCACCTACCTGCTGAACATCGTGGGCAAAACCCGCGAGTCCGAATATCTATCCCTCGGAGTATCTCCCCGAGGCTCGCAGATGCTCTACCGCGCCGCCCAAGCCATGGCCTTTCTAGAGGGCCGCGACTATTGCACACCCGAAGATTTCAAGCCCCTAGTCGTCTCCGTCTTCGCCCACCGAGTAGTCGTAAGTTCGCTCTACACTTCCACCCTGAAAAAGTCCGAGCAAGCCGAACAAGTGTTGCGCGAGATCGTGGAGAGCGTGCCCGTGCCGGTTTAGTTAGTTCTCAGTTCCCGGTTCTCCGTTCTCAGTTAGGCTCCAACCATGATCGCGGAAGTTATTCCGGCTGCCTACGATCCGGAAGGCAAGAAAGTCTTTCGTCCGTTCGACCGCCGCAAGGGGCTGCGGCCCACTTTTCCGCTTAGCCGCCAGCCGCTGATCAGGCCATTAAACACCAGGGCCGCGCCAGCTCGCGGCTTCGCTCTGCCGCTCTTCGGGCTCCGGCTTGAAGATCACGCCTTGACTGGTGCGGCTGTTCATCAGCACGCGGATCGCTTCCGCAAACCGCAAGTGGCGGACACACCCTTCTTCTTCGACGGCCGGTTGTTCCGTCAACCACTGCCAATCAACTGAGCCTTCGCCGGCGTCTGGATTCACGGTGAAGTAACCGATCTGAAAGGCAGTGAGATTCTGGAAGAAATGGCTGCCCTGCGATGGGGTGACGCGAAAATCGCGGAATCCCGCCTCCACAATCACGCGCGCGCCGGAGATTTCATCCCATTCGACCGGAATGCCCAGCCAGGGTTCAGTCGATCCCCAGCGTCCCACCCCGATCAGTAGATAGGGCCGGTTCTCTTCATTGAGCAGGCGATTGAACCGCGCGACCGCCGTGGCCACTTCCTGGCTGCGGGAGCGCTCGAAGCGTTGCGAATCGACCACTACGATATCGTGCAGCTTGTCGATGCGGCCGTTGCCTAAAACTTTGCTGCTCTGGCAGATCAACTGCCCTGGCCGCACATCGTCAAGGGCCAAGTCCTCGGTGTCGCGCGCCAGCGTCAGTGGCCGGATCTGCAGGAACCCGAACTCCGCCGCCTGACCCGCTTGCTGCGGCAAACGCACGGCAAACTCGATCTCCACGGCATTGCCCAGCGCATCTTCACCAGCCCGAACCAGGTCATCGAGAATCTCCGCCAGCGGAAAGGTGCCATGCTTGAGCATGGGAGCAAAGGTGATGATGCGCGATCCCGGCCGGCTCACGCCATCGTAGACGGCGTGGTTGTCCTTGGAGTAGGTTGAGGCCAAAGCCCGCAGTGTGCCGTCGCTCTCGGCCGCGTCCAGGCCAAACCGCCTCTCGTGCCAATGTCCCGGACGGCCTTCCGCAGCGCCATCCAACTCCAAGGCCCAGAATTCCGACTGCGAATTGGCCAGTATGTCTTCGACCGAAGAAAACTGCACCAGGTTGCGGGGATAGCGCGGGCAGAAGGTCAAACACTTCCCTCCATCTACCACCGCCCGGCCCAGACCTAGAGCGACGGCCGCGATGCCGTCTTCGAAAGTCACCGGAGGCACGGGATAAAAATTGCGCGAGCGCACGACGCCGGAGAAGTCCGGATAAAAGCGCTCCCCGTGGCGCGTGCCCACAACTTGCTGCAGAATCACCGCCATTTTTTCCTCTTCCAGACGGTAGGGCGTTGCCCGCACGTAGGCCTTGGCATGGCGGCTGAACGTGGAGGCGTAGACGCGCCGGATGGCCTCGCTGAGCGCCGCCAGCCGCGCGTCCGGATCTGGCGAATTTGCTTGCTGGTTGCCCAGCATGAAGGTTTCATACACGCCGGTGAAAGGCTGGTATTGCGAATCCTCCAGCAGGCTCGACGAGCGCACCGCCAACGGATGGCTGACCTCGGCCAGGAAAGATTTCAGGTCCTCGCTGAGGGAGGTGGATAGAGGTGCGGCCAAAAACTTCCGCTGAATTTCAGCGTCATCTTCGCACCGCAAGGCAAAGTCCAGGAGGTTGTTCTCGGTTACGAATTGATCGAACACATCCGTCGCCAGCACGACGGCGGGAGGCACCGAGATGCGAACCCCGGGAAAGCGGCGGGTCATGCGGCTCTTGCGCAATAGGTGGCGCACAAAGGCAAGACCGCGAGCCTTGCCCCCCAGCGACCCGGAACCGATCCGCAGAAAACTTGATTCCGAAGGCTTGAACGTATCGGCCTTGAAGTCGCCGATCAGCACCTCGCTCTGTTCGCGGCGATAGTCGTTGATCGACTCGATCAGATCGCGGCGCAGATGTTCCGGGCTCGGAAAATCCGAAACTTTTCGCGGGCGCAGCTTGGCCGCCAGAGCGAACTCGGTGCGCGCCATCAGCCAATGGGAGAAGTGGTTGCTTTGCGAGTGAAAGACGATGCTTTCCGCCGGAACCGTCTGCAATTGCTCTTCCAGTTCGTTCATGTCTCTCGCCCGTCCTACTTCGTTCCCATCGGGCAGACGAAACACGAAGTCGCCAAACCCGAATTGCTCAGTCAATATCCGGCGCAAGTCTTTCAGCAACGTGGGCGAACGTTTGCGCAGAAACGAATAGCCCGCGGCGTGCGCCCGCGGCCGAAACTCGGTGCGGCTGGTTTGCAACACTACGGGCACATCCGGCACCAGGCTCTTCACCATGTGGGCCAGTTCAAAGCCCGCCTCCGCACTCAGCTTGCCCTCCCAGGGGAACTCCACGTCCGATACCAGGCCGAACAAATAATTGCGATACTCCTGCACCAGCCTGGCCGCGTCTTCGAAGTTCGAGCTCAGCAGAATTTTTGGCCGCGCTTGCAGGCGCACCAGCTTGTGCGCCACGTTAATGCCTTCCTGGATCACGCGCCGCGATTGCTTGATCAGTTCGGTATAGATCACGGGCAAGAACGCCGAGTAGTAACGGATGTTGTCTTCCACCACTAGCAGCACCGGCACGCCGATGGCCCGCGTGTCATGCAGGACGTTGCGTTTATCCTCGATGTACTTGACGATCGTGATCAGGATGCGGGCATTGCCCTGCCACAGAAAAACCCGTTCGATCTCGGTGGCTGGATTCCGCGCCACGAAATTCTTGATCTCGCGATAGTCATAGCCGAGCACCACCACCGGAACATCCAGCCCGGCGCGCTTCACCTCGCTCGCCAACTGCGCCGCGTTCGTGTCGCCAACCGTAAGGTTGGTCACGATCAGGTTGTATTGCTGAGAGCGCGCCAGATCAAGCGCTTCCGCGCAGCTGGAGACATGCGTAATCCCTGGGACCCGCCGGAGGTTGA
>Ga0310038_10003584_pt1 | contig 11179 bp, 7 predicted proteins | sample Sb_taG_6_FD_200461 | JGI IMG/M metagenome (GOLD analysis project Ga0310038, IMG submission 200461) | Peat soil microbial communities from Weissenstadt, Germany - Sb_50d_4_PS metaG (v2) (version 2) | ecosystem: Environmental > Terrestrial > Soil > Wetlands > Peat | place: Germany: Weissenstadt... | reverse complement strand
ATCTAGAATGCGCGAGGAGCGAGTAAAGCGCAAGTTAAATAAATATTAAACATATCAGATTTACAGGAAGTCTTTGGATGTGCAGGGAGGGGCAGCAAGCAGAAACTGTGCCGAACACTATTGGGGCGACCCCGAGAATTTTTGTTTGTTCCTGGCTTTGCTGGACCGGGACGTTTACGGCAACATTCGCAGCCTCGAAGATGCCATGCGGCGCGGGAGCGCGCCGTTTTACCTGCGGCGCACCAAAGGAAGCGCTGGTGAGTTTCCCAGACCCGGAGACCGGGGAGGTCAAGAAACTCTTCACCAAGCGTGAGGTCAAAACCTCCACCTTCGAGCTCAACGAGGAGGAGTTCGACTTCTACGATGCCCTGACGACCTTCGTCGAGGAACAGTCCATCCGGGCTTCGGCCGACGATTCGGCAGCCGGCCGGGCCGTCGGCTTCATCATGGCGATGCTCCAGCGCCGGATGGCCTCCAGTGTCTACGCGGTGCGCCGGACCCTGGAACGGATGCAGGAGCGCCGCGAGGAGATCCTGAAGGATCCGGAAGCTTATCGCCGCAAGCGTATCGAACGCCGCATACCCGACGACTTCGACGAGCTGCCCGAGGACGAGCAGAGCGAGTTGCTCGAACGACTGGAGGAAGAGGTCGTGTCCGTTGACCCCGTCGTGCTGCGCGAGGAAATCGCCCGGCTCACCGCCCTGATTGCCCAGGCCAAGCATCTGGAGACAAAAGAAAGTACCAAGATATCCAAGCTCCGCAGCGTGCTGACCGAGCACGGGATTTTCGACGATCACCGTATGAAACTGCTGATCTTCACCGAGCACAAGGACACGCTCGACTATCTGGCCGGCGACGGCAAGGACAGCCGTCCTCTGGGCAAGCTTCGCGAGTGGGGGCTCTCGGTCACGCAGATTCACGGCGGCATGAAAATCGGCGACAGGGACACGCCCGGCACGCGGATCCATGCCGAGCGTGATTTCAAAGAGCAGGCGCAGGTGATGGCCGCGACCGAGGCTGCCGGTGAAGGGATCAACCTCCAGTTCTGCTGGTTCATGATCAACTTCGATATCCCCTGGAGCCCCGTGCGGCTGGAACAGCGCATGGGACGCATCCACCGCTACGGCCAGGAGTACGACTGCCTCATCCTCAACTTCGTTGCCGTGAACACCAATGAGGGGCGCGTCCTGGCCAAGCTGCTGGAGCGGCTCCGCGAGATCCGCAATGAGCTGGGAACCGACCAGGTCTTCGATGTGGTCGGCGAGATCTTCCCGGGCAACCTGCTGGAGAAGCTCTTCCGCGACCTCTACATCCGCAAGACCAACGTCCCGGACATCGAGGCCCGGATCGTATGCGACGTCAATCCCCAGCGCTTCCGGGCCATCACCGAATCGACCCTCGAGGGACTGGCCAAGAGGGAGCTGAACCTCTCGTCGATCGTGGGCAAGTCCGTCGAGGCTCGCGAACGAAGACTCGTGCCGGAAGTGGTCGAGGACTTCTTCGTCCAGGCCGCACCCGTGGCGGGAATTCAGCCCAGGTCCCTCGCCAAGGGCATTCACGTTTACCGGATCGGCAAAGTTCCGCGCAGCCTGATCTCCCTTGGCTTGAAGCTGGAGCCTCGATTCGGCCACCTGGGGCGGGAATATGCCAGGATCGTTTTCGACAAGGCGCTTCTACCCTCGGACCCGGCACTGGAATGGGTGACGCCGGGGCATCCGCTCTTCGAGGTGGTTCGGGAAGACGTTCTGGAGCGTGTGGCCGACCACCTGCGGCGGGGGGCGGTTTTCTTCGACCTTCAGCGCAACCAGCCGGCCCAGCTCGACGCCTTCGCCGCCTCGGTCAAGGACGGCCACGGCAACACCCTCCATCGGCGGCTGTTCGTGATCGAGATCGGCGCGGGTGGGGCAATGACCGCTCGTCAGCCGACAATCTTTCTGGACGGCATGGTCCCCGCACCGGCAGGGACCCCCGCTCCCGAAAACGGCCACTGTCCCGAACGGGGCGAGGTCGAGCGAATCCTGCTGGAGCAAGCGTTGCAGCCCTTTCTGGCCGAGATGGCGGGCGAGCGCGAGCACCAGATCGAGACAATCCGCCGGCACGTGGAGATCTCGCTCAACGCGCTCATCGATCGCCAGAATCGGCAGCTCGCCGACCTGCTCGATCGCCAGATCCAGGGGCAGACGATTCCGGGCCTCGACGGGTTGATTTCCCAGGCCGAGGCCCACCTCGACCGGCTCAACGACCGGCTCGAGCAGCGGCTCCTTGAACTCGAGAGGGAGCGGCATTGTACCATCGCCGACATCGTTCACATCGGCCGGGCCTGGGTGCTGCCCCACCCCGAGCGGGCGACCCCACGACTCGCGCCGATGGTCGAGGACCCCGATATCGAGCGGATCGCGGTGGAGTTCGTGATTCGCCACGAGGAATCGCGGGGATGGCAGGTCGAGAGCGTCGAGAGCGAGAACCGCGGCTTCGACCTGATCTCTCGCCGGCCCCACCCCGAAGACCCGAAGACGGCCATCGAGGTCCGGTTCATCGAGGTCAAGGGCCGTGCCGGTGTGGGCCAGATCGGCCTGACCGCCAACGAGTACAAGACCGCCCAGCGGCTCAAGGGCGATTACTGGCTTTACACGGTGTTCAACTGCGGTACCCAGCCTGAGCTGCACCTGGTTCAGGACCCCTCCAAACTCGGCTGGGAGGTGGTTGTCCAGGTCGAGCGTTACCAGATTGACCCAGGGAAGATCCTCGCCGCGAGAAGCGAGCAGCCCAAGGCCAGTCCCGGCTCGTCCTGGTCGTTGCAAGCCCGATCAGCGTCACCACGAGGCAAGAAGTTCGAATTCTGACAGGTTGGTCATGGACTACCCCAAGCGTTTGATTGAGGTTGATCTTCCCATAAAGCGTATCAGCGCGCACGCACGGCGGGAGAAGTCGATCCGGCACGGGCACATCTCGACGCTGCACATCTGGTGGGCGCGACGGCCTCTCGCGGCCTGCCGGGCGGTGATCTGCGCGGCGCTCTGGCCCGACCCGGCCGACGAGAACTGCCCCCAGGATTTCCGCGACGCTGCGGCTCGGCTGATCAGCCAGTTCGCCGAGAAGGTCTATAACACGAATGCCCTTCACGAGACCGCCTCGAAGGAGAGCTTCGGCCAGTGGGAGGGGATCGTCGCGGCCAAGTCGAAAGGGATCGAGCTCGACCCGCACGACCGGGCTCACCTCAACAAGCTCCGGTTCGCCCTGCTCGATTTCATCGCTGATTTTTCCAACTGGGATAACTCGACCATCTCGGCCTACTTGGAGACAGCCAGGGCGCTGACCTCGGCGGCCCACGAGACGCTGGGCGGCGAACCGCGGACACGGCCTCTCGTGGTCGATCCCTTCGCCGGAGGAGGGGCCATTCCGCTCGAGGCCCTGCGCGTCGGGGCCAACGCTTTCGCGTCCGATCTGAATCCTGTGGCCGTGTTGCTCAACAAGGTTGTCCTTGAATACATCCCCAAGTACGGCCAACGGCTTGCTGACGAGGTCAGCGCCTGGCGGGACCAAATCTATGGACACGCCAAGAGTGTGTTGGCTGAGTTCTACCCTGAGGAGTGCGATGGTACAAAGCCGGCGGCATACCTCTGGGCCAGAACCATCGTCTCCGAGTCACCGGGTGTGTCGCAGGCCGCCGTAGAGGTTCCTGTTATTCGATCAATGTGGCTATCCAACAAGACGGCGCGACTTTCTGCGCTACGCTGGGTAAGGGACGCCAAGGGCAAGATCAAGACCGAGACCGCGACCGTGGCTTACGGGAATGGAGTCCAGGTCCCGGTTGTTCGGCCTTTGCTCGAAATCTTCCAACCGAACTCACCCGCGGAGGTAGAAGCCGGGACATCCAGAGGAGGAGCGGTAACTTGTCCGGTCACGGGTTTCACGACGCCGGTGGACCGAGTTCGCCAACAGTTAGCGTCTCGTCGTGGCGGCTCAGCAGACGCGCGTCTACTATGTGCCATTACCACTCCACCCAACGGATCAGGCCGAGTCTTCCGTTCTCCAGATCGGCGAGACCATCAAGCCGTTATTAGGGCCACCAAAGCACTTTCGGAATGGAGGTCAAGGCATGTTGGGAAACTGCCGCTGTTGCCCGAGGGCAATCTGAACCATCTAAGAGGTTTCTTTAACGTCGTTCTTTACGGGATGACAACCTGGGGCGATCTCTTTACGCCTAGGCAAGCTTTAAGTCTGTGCCACATTGTTGAAAGAGTGAAATGCATTTCAACGACCTATGAGGATAAACAGCTTGGAGAAGCCGTCCAGACTTGTCTGGCACTAGCCCTTGATAGATGCGCTGACAAGTGCGCAAGTGTAGTTGTTTGGGATCTTGCATGGCAAAAAGTCGCGCACGTATTCGGGCGTCAGGCTTTGCCAATGGTCTGGGATTTCGCTGAAGCGAACATCCTGAGCGAGATAGGTTGGACTGGTGCCTGTGAGTGGGTTCTGAGAGTCATTGAGCACAATGCGCGGAGTCATCTAACGCCTGGCAGTTCAACAGTTGCTTCAGCAACCGCGCATCCTCTCCCCGATGACTCCGCAGATGCCATTGTTACGGATCCTCCCTACTATGCGGCCATCCCCTACGCAGACCTTTCGGACTTTTTCTATTCCTGGCTACAGAGAAGCGTTGGCGAAATCCACACGCAACTGTTCGATTTGCCACTGACACCCAAGGACGACGAGTGTGTCTCATTGTCACATCGTGCCGCGATGTACAGGCAAAAGGATGCAGCTTGGTTCGAGAAAATGATGGCCAAGGCCTGTTCCGAGTGTCGCCGAGTAGCAAAGCCTCTGGGTATCTGCGTTCTCGTTTTCGCCAACAAAGAGACGTCCGGTTGGGAAGCGATGCTGGCCGCACTGATTAATTCCGGTTGGATCATCACCGCATCGTGGCCAATAGACACCGAGATGGGGACTAGACTGCGCGCCCGCAATTCTGCCGCTCTAGCCTCTTCCGTCCATTTGGTCTGTCGTCCCCGCGAGAACCCCGATGGCTCTCTGTGTACAGAGGTGGTCGGTGAGTGGCGGGAAGTGCTTCAAGAACTGCCTGGAAGGATAAACGAATGGCTCCCCCGCTTGGCGAGCGAAGGCGTCGTCGGTGCTGATGCCATCTTTTCCTGCATTGGCCCGGCCCTGGAGATCTTCTCTCGGTACTCACGTGTTGAGCGAGCGGACGGGAAATCTGTCGCTCTTGGGGAGTACCTGGTGGAAGTATGGGCCGCCGTGGCCAAGGAAGCACTCTCATTGCTATTCAAGGACGCCGACACGGGTGGCTTGGAACCAGATGCCCGCTTGACCGCCATGTGGCTCTGGACCCTCCGCCCGGAACCTTCTGGAACCAACGGCAACGGATCGCGCGAAGAAGAGGCCGATGAGGGCCAAAATGCCGAGGATGAAGAGCCGCAGGACCGACCAGTAACGGGCGGGGGCTACGCCATCGAGTTTGACGCGGCGCGGAAGATTGCTCAGGGCTTGGGGGCCAATCTCGACACCCTTGGATCGGTTGTCGAGGTGAAGGGCAAAACAGCCCGCCTTCTGCTGGTTTCTGAACGGGAGCCATTCTTGTTCGCAAAGCCAAGATCTCTAAAGTCCATGAGTCAACCGAGCCAGCCGACAAACACCCTCCAGACCACGAGGCGCGGTAAGTCGAAACGTCCGGCCAAGGGTCAGCAGTCGTTCCGCGTGAATGAAGGGGATGGGCTCAGTTCCCAGCCGGCGATGCAGCGCGAAGCCGGGGCCGATGTCTCGCCCTACGATGTAGAATCGACCGAGTGGACAACCGCAAAGACCGTGCTCGACCGAGTCCACCAGTCGATGCTCCTGTTTGCTAGAGGCCGGGCCGATACGCTCAAGCGGTTCCTTGTTGATGATGGAATCGGCAAGGAGTCGCGGTTCTGGAAGCTGGCTCAGGCTCTCTCGGCCCTTTATCCACGGGGGTCTGATGAGAAGCGCTGGATTGATGGCGTCTTGGCTCGTAAGAAGGGGCTCGGGTTGTGACAGGACAAAGGAACCTGACCCAAGACTGGCGAAGAATCTTCGTTCAGACTCTCGAACGTCCGGAGTCGGGTGAACCGCTGAAGCAGGCGGCCATGGCGGAAGCGCTCGGAGCCTGGACCAAGCATCTGACGGCGGTCGTCTTAGCCGGCTGCGAGGCAATGGGCTGGAGAGCCGCCGCCAAGGGGTACCCCGGCTAGGTGCTGCCAGTTTCTCGAGGTGAATATCTCGCCCTCGACGTCGTCGCGTTCGCTGACTCCTCCGCGCGCTGGCCGTTCCCGATCGCCATCTTCGAGCTGGAGAACAGCCCGGTCGATGACTTGGTCGGCTATGCGCTCTGGAAAGTCCTCTGCGTCCGCGCGGCCGCACGTTTCGTCTTCGCGTATCGTCGCGATGGCGAAGCAGGCGTCGCCCTGATCGGCCACCTGACCCAATCCGTCATCGGCGGCTTCTCGATCGCGGATCGGCTTGCTATCCGAGGTGATACCATGGTAAGCATCGGCAACCGGGGAGAGTCGGAAACCTTCCCGTATGGTTATTTCCGTGCCTGGACGCTCGACACCAACACCGGCCAATTTCAACACGCCTGAACGCGATAGGTCTCCATCTATGCCCAAGCTCAAACCGTGGTTCCACGTTGTCACGCCGCGCGAGGATTTGCGCGAGAGTCGACCCCTGGACGCATCAGAATTCGCGGTGAACCTCGATCTCATTCGCGACGGTAAAGCCCGCAAGGATTATCAAGACCCCGAGCGGTTCTTCGAGCGGACTTACCTGACGAGGAACCTGAGAGACCTGGCCGCCCAGACGGCCCGACGGCTTTCCGGCATCACGGTCGAGACCTCTCCCGTGTTGAACATGGCCACCCAGTTTGGAGGCGGCAAGACCCACGCCGAAGCCGTGCTTTATCATCTGGCAGAGGCTGGACCCAAGGCAAACGACTGGCAAGGTGTCCAGACGATCCTGCAACATGCTCATGTCAAAGCTGTTCCCAAGGCCGCGACTGCCGTTTTCGTCGGCCAGAAGTTTGACCCGCTCACCGGCCGGGGTGGCACTGGCGGCGAGCCGAAACGGCACACTCCGTGGGGAGAGATCGCCTGGCAACTCGGCGGAGCCAAAGCTTTCGAGGTGGTGGCTCGCCACGACGAGCAGGGAATCGCGCCGGGCGGCGATGTGATCAGGGCGTTTCTCCCGGAGGGACCCGCGCTGATCCTTATGGACGAGTTGCTCAATTACATCAGCCGGGAACGGCAACGCAAGTCGGGCCAATCCGATCAGCTTTACCACTTCCTACAGAATCTCTCGGAAGAAGCGCATGGTTGTTCAAACGTTGTCTTGTGCGTCTCGATCCCAGGTTCTGAGCTGGAGATGACACCCGACGATCATCGCGATTACCAAGCGATCAAGAAAATGCTCGACCGCCTGGGCAAGGCGGTGATCATGTCAACGGAGAACGAGATCGCCGAGATCATCCGGCGCCGGCTTTTCGAGTGGGGCGGCCTTCCCGACGATGCCAAGATAACCGCCTCGTCTTATGCCAAATGGGTCATCGAACACAAGCAGATGGTTGGCGACTTCGACGTCGATTCGGCTCATGATCGGTTCCTCGCCTCCTATCCGTTCCACCCAGCTCTTCTGTCGGTCTTCGAGCGGAAATGGCAAAGCTTGCCGCGCTTCCAGAAGACGCGCGGCGTGCTCCGCCTGCTGGCACTCTGGGTGTCGCAGGCTTATTGCCAGGGCTTCAAAGGGGCACACGCTGATCCCTTGATTGGCCTCGGCACCGCGCCGATTGAAGACCCTTATTTCCGGGCCGCGATGTTCGAGCAGCTCGGCAACAACGACCTGGAAGGCCCGGTCACGACCGACATTGCCGGCAAGAAAGAGGCCCACGCCATCAGGCTCGACCGTGAGGCCGCAAACGGGATCAAGAAGCAACGGCTGCACCAGAAGGTGGCGACCGTGATTCTCTTCGAGTCGAACGGGGGAACAACCCGAGCCGAGGCGACCTTGCCCGAGATCCGCCTGGCCGTGGCCGAGCCTGACCTGGACATCGCCAACGTCGAGACCGTTATCGATGGCCTGAGCGGAAGCTGTTACTACCTGAAAAGCGTCAACAACCGCTATTGGTTCAGCCTGACTCCCAACTTGAACAAGCTGTTGACCGATCGCCGGGCGACCATCGCGAAGCCAGCCATCGATGAGAGGGTCAAGCAGGTCGTCCAGGAAGTCTTCAAGGCCGGCCCATCCCTGGATCGCGTCTACTTCCCCGACAAGACTGGCCAGGTTCCCGATCACGCCGCCTTGCGGCTTGTGATCATGGCCCCCGACCAGGTCCACGGTGATTCTGCCACAGCCAAGCTGATGGACCAGATCGTCCGCGAGTATGGTCAATCAGGGCGAACCTTCAAAAGCGCCTTGATCTTTGCCGTCCCTGAGGCCAGCGAAGCACTCCGGGAAGAGGCGAGAAGACTGCTCGCTTATGAGGACATTAGCGGGGACCTCGAGACCTCCAAGCGGCTTGATGAAACTCAGCGAAAGCAGCTCGAGATCGACACAAAAAAGGCTGGTCGGGAACTCAAGGAAGCGGTTTGGCGGACCTACAAGAACGTCGAGCGACTGGCCAAGGACAACACCCTCCAGGGGATCGACCTGGGTCTGATCCATTCCAGCGCAGCAGGTTCGCTGACGGAACTGATCATCAACCGCCTCACGTCCCAGGACGAAATCACCCTGGCTGTCGGCCCCAGCAAGCTGATCAAGTACTGGCCTCCTGCGCTCAAGGAGTGGACGACCAAGGCCGCCCGCGACGCCTTCTTTTCGTCGCCCGCCTTGCCCCGATTATTGAAGCCGGACGCCATCAAGAAGACCATCGCCGATGGGGTCAATCAGAAGCTGATCGCTTACGCGGGCAAGACCGCGAGTGGCTGTTACGAGCCGTTCATCTTCGAGCCAAGCTCCGGAGTCGATGAGAGCGACATCGAGATCTCGGACGAGTTTGTCCTGCTGAGGGCCAAAGATGCAGCCGAACGCGCGGAACCCCTGCACCTGACCCGAATCGAGATCACGCCAGCGAGCCCGAGCATCAAACCGGGTGATTCGGTCAAGTTCTCTGCTATCGGTTACGACCAGCACGGCAGCCCTTTCGAAGACACGCCTGTAACCTGGTCAGCCACCGGGGGAACGATCGACCAGGAGGGGCGATTCTCGGCCGAACAGCTCGGGAATTTCCGCGTCGAGGCTCGGTCAGATTCCTTCGTGGGAACCGCCACGATCAGTGTCCAGACAGCACCGCCCCCGCCACCACCAGGAAAGGGATGCGCCTGGCAAGGCACGGTACCACCCCAGAAGTGGATGAACTTCTACACGAGAATCCTCTCACCGCTGGTCTCGACCACCCCGGGCTTGAAGTTACAAGTGCAATTCGAGGTCCCCCCAGGTGACTCGGCCATCGAAGCGAAGGTGGAGGCGGCCAAGGCCGCGTTGCGCGACCTCGGATTACCGGAAGATGTTCAGATGCGATGACGGCGACTTTGATCTGAAGGAGCATCGATGAAGAACCAGAAGCAGAAGATGCGAGAGCTCTCCGATAGTCTAGGAAACGGCTCCCGTCCCCTTATCGGTTGTTATAGTTTGTTCTAGGAATGAACTCGCGAATGCCCTCTATCATTCGCCGGACTTCATCCCTGGAGCTACTGAATGCTCCTGGGTCATGGGCAGCATCGTTCCGCATCCCTCCCCAAACGCTCACCTGCTTGCTGTCTGTAACCGAGTAGGCGGTTACCGTGCCGAGGTTCCTAGCCTGAGCGATTGCCCCATCGTATTTGCTAATCGAACCGCCACCAGTGATGACCAAACCGAGCTTGTCGCACAGGCTCCGGAGGTGAACCTCAAGGACACCGCCCGCAATGACCGTCGCCGCCACTCTATGGTTGGCATCCAGCAGAGTTTGAGATTGGTCCAATAGCTCACTTTCCGTCTCGACCCGGACGACATCGAGCAGCGAGCCAAGGCGGCCTTCCCGAAGGAGCTGAAGTGCGGCCTGGAAGACTCCGATTACGGCATCGCCTACGACATAGGCCCCGTTATTGAATGGCTCCAGCGACTTCTCGGCCTTTGCCCACTTGGTGCGGATGGCATGCGTGGGAGGGAAGACCCCGTCGATAGCGGATTCGGCCTCTGTCATCCAAGCTTGAAAAGCCTGCATCTGATGAGCCTTGGTTCAACCCCCCGCCGCGAACCCCTCGATAGGGAGTGACTTCGATTTCTCCCCCAACTCCTCAAACCAGGGCAGCACTTCTTCGCGTCGAATCATTGGTCACCCCTAAGTTGATAGCCCTCGGTGAACAAAGCTATTCTATCAGGCTATGTCTAAAATCTTCCAGTCAAACGCCGTCCGGTCCCCCTCCCCCACCTTTCCCTTGCCTCTTTTCCCCTGTCAGTTATAGTTCGGATAAAGTGGGCTATCCGACCTAAAAGCCTGAAGGTGGGCAGGTGCCAAGACGGCGCCTGATGAGCCTATGGCCCTAGTAGAGAGCTTCATCATCGAGTTCTGATTGACGCATCGGAACCTCCACAAGCTTGTCTTCATCAAGAACGCCCTGCATCTGTTCCCGGTGTTCACCTTCTACGTTAGGAGCGATGTCAACGCAGCTCACCCGTCTCGCCGAGTTTTGAGATTGCTTCTTCAAAATAGACGAATGCTGAGGGGGCCGGACAGATAACGGCCGTCTTATCGCGGAACAGCTCAAAGGAGCCTTCCACATACAGCGCGGCTCCCAGCGGGTAGTTGACGTCCATCTCGAACCGCGTCGAATCGCACGGAACCTTATGGAGACCGTGCAGTGGGTTCTTGCACCGCACCACGTTATATCGTCCCAGATGATTCCACATATTGTGAACTGGGCAGCTTAGCGTCGTATAGTCCCGACGGTGCATTTCTAGGAGGCCAACTTCTTCAGCCATCTTGCGGGTATCAAGTCCTGACCATCCGCCGATATTCACCTCAGTCAAAAACCCAAATTTTTGCGAGTCTATAGCAGGATTACCGGGCCGGATCAGTGAACAAACTGCTAGCGGAGTGCGTATCACCTGGTAGACTTCTACCAGGAGATATACCATGCCAGGACCCGGTGAATACCGACCCGACCCCACC
>Ga0310038_10003569_pt1 | contig 11209 bp, 13 predicted proteins | sample Sb_taG_6_FD_200461 | JGI IMG/M metagenome (GOLD analysis project Ga0310038, IMG submission 200461) | Peat soil microbial communities from Weissenstadt, Germany - Sb_50d_4_PS metaG (v2) (version 2) | ecosystem: Environmental > Terrestrial > Soil > Wetlands > Peat | place: Germany: Weissenstadt... | reverse complement strand
GGATCTCGCCGCCAGGAGCCGCTGGACGCTCCAGCAGCTCCAGCGGCAGATGGCGTACGACCGGCTGCTGGAGCGCCTCTACCTCGTCGACGAGGGCTGGATCATCAAAGGCGCGACCGCGTTGCTTGCCCGTGACATCGGCGTCCGGGGGACCATCGACATTGACCTCTACCGCGACGTGGCTCGGGAGATATCCGAGGCGGACCTGCGCCAGGCGGCCGCCCTGGACATCGGCGACTGGTTCCGCTTCGAGATCGGCCCTCCACGGCCGCTCGCAGGTACCGGCGGTGTCCGCCTTCCCGTGAAGGCCTTGGTGGGAAACACGGAGTGGGCCGCCTTCCATGCCGATCTCGTCGGAGAGGATCTCCGCATGACCGGCGACCCGGAGGAGGTCCCTCCGCTGGCCCGCGTGGTCATGCCCGATGTGCAGCAACATGGATACCGGGCCTATCCGCTCGCCGATCACGTCGCGGACAAGGCCTGCGCGATATTCGAGCGGCATGGTCCCACCAGGACGCCGTCGACCCGCTACAAGGACCTTGTCGACCTCGTGGCCATCGTCCTCGCCGCGCCAGTGGAGGCCGAGCCGCAGCTGACTGCTCTTCGCTCCGAAGCCCAGCGGCGCGGCCTGCAGTTGCCTGGACGCTTCGCCGTCCCGGACCGGGGACTCTGGCAACCCGGCTACGCGGCCGAAGCAGGACGCTCCCTCCTGACAGTGGCGCGAACGCTGGACGAGGCCATTGCCATGGTCACGCCGTTTCTCGATCCGCTCCTGGATGGGACGGCGCGTGGCAGGTGGGACCCGCAGAACGCCCGGTGGACCTCATAACACCAGTCGTGGCGCGTCGTGAACGACAACACCTACGACGATGAGGCGCCGTAAGAGGCCAGCTCGCCGCCCGCGATGACCAGATCGCCCAGCTGACACCGACGAAGCCGGGCACTAAGCCACGGTCACCGGACGGCTCACCGAGCTCACCGACCTGACCGCCGGTATCGGCCAAACCCTGCGCGACCACCAGGAAGCCCTGGTCCGGCTCGAGGACCCAGGCCGGGACGTCACCGACGCGACTACCCCGGCGAACCGGGACTCCGGCCGCTACAAGCCCGGACCCGTGCCGGCGTGGTGGAAGCTTGCCACCGCCGACCGCCACGAGCCGCTCGCGCGGCTGCGGGCGTGGATCGAGCAGGTCTACCGGCCATGGACGGCAAGGCCTACCAGCTCATCAAGCGGCTCGACGGCCGCAGCGGCCTGGACTGGGCCGCGGTCACCCGGTTGCTCGAACCCCAGCGGCAATCGCAACCGCCAGAACCACGCCAGGCCCCGAACCGTGACCTCAGCGACCTGGCCCGGTGGGCGGCCAGCCAGGGCGAGGGCAACCGGAACGCGGGCCTGTTCTGGGCCGCCAACCGCGCGCTGGCCGCTGACCCGGCCGCCGACCTGAGCCCGCTCGCCGCCGCCCGCCAAGCCGGGCTCGGCGACAAGGAAGTCACCCGCACCCTCGACTCCGCGCGCAGGACAAGCCAGGCGGGCCCCCATCCGCGTGATCACCAGGCCGAGGAAGTGAACTGAGATGAGTACCGGCACCTGGCTCACTCCCGCGACGGTCCACCACCTAGCCGTCAGCCGCCCCGCTACCAGCGGCACCGCGGACCGTGCCGTGACCAGCGGCGCCGCAGGCTGGGGCCGAATCGTGAACATGACGTCGAACTCGGTCAACCTCGTCATCCCCGGGTTCAGCCACTACATCGCGAGCAAGATGGCGGTCATCGGGCTGACCCGCGGCCTGGCCACTGAGCTCGCCGACGCAGGCATCACCGTCAACGCCGTCGCACCCAGCCTGGTACGCACCGGGACCACGGAGGCCGGACCAGCCGCGTTCTTCGACATCGTCCCGCAGATGCAGGCGATCAAGCGGGTGCAGGTGCCGGAGGACCTCACCGGAACGGTGTCGTTCCTGGTGTCCGACGACGCCGCGTTCGTCACCGGGCAGACCTTCTTCGTCGACGGGGGGCTCGTCCGGTCGTGATCCCCACCCAGGGTTCTTCCCGGCGCGGCACCGACGGCGTGCCCGAGCTGGCCGGCGCCGTCGCCGAGGCGGCGCGGGTGCTCGCCGCGCTGGGCCTGGTCGACGCGTTCGGGCATGTCTCCGCCCGCGACGGCGATGCCCTGCTCATCACGCCACCCGCGGCGCTCGACCAGGCCGAGGGCGCCGACCTCATGCTCGTGCCGCTCGACGCCGCGGACCTCCCGCCCGGGGCGCCGCCGGAGACGTGGCTGCACCTTGCGATCTACCGGGCGCGGCCGGACGTCGCCGCCGTCGTCAGGGCCCAGCCCGAGGCCACGCTAGCCGTCGGCGCGGACTGTACCGAGCTCGCGCCGCTGCACGGGCAGGCCGCCTGGCTGGGCCGGCGGGTCCCGGTCCACCCGGTGCCGAGGCTGCTGCGCACCGCGGAGCTCGCCGCCGCGGCGGCGGCCACCCTGGGCGAGGCCGATGCGATGGTGTTGCGCGGCAACGGTGCCGTGACGACCGGGGCCGGTCCCGGCATCGCGGTGGCCCGCATGCACCTGCTCGCGACCGCCTGCCGGGTGCACGCGGCCGCCCGCGACCCCGTCCCGCTCGACAACGACGACATCACCGCCTGGCGCGCGGCGGCGCCCCCGCTGCTCGCCCGGCTCTGGCTCCATCTCGCCTGCACCCACCCGGGAGGTATCACGTGATCACCGGTCTGCACCACTACGCCCTGGCCGTGCCCGGCCTCGACATCGCCGACGACTTCCTCCGCGGCTTCGGCCTGGAGACGGCGGCCGGGGCAGCGGGCTGGTGGCCCGCTGCCCCGGCCGCGACCAGGAGCAGGTCCGCATGGTCGAGGCACCCGCGAAGAAGCTGCACCACGTGGCGTTCACCGCCACCGCTCTCGACCCGCTGCGGGAACGCCTGGAGCGGGCGGGGGTGCCCGAGACCGAGCCGCCGGAGGGCCGCACGGACGAGGGGGTGTGCTTCCGCGACCCGGACGGCACGCCCGTCCAGCTGCTGGAGACGCCGCAGGCCAGGCCCCGGGACATCCCCGAAGTGCTGTTCAACGTCGGCGCCGTCCACCACCGCTTCGACACCCCGGCCTGGCAGGAGGCCGAGGACGTACTGCCCCGCCGCCTCGGCCACACGCTGCTGTTCACCGGCCGTCACGAACAGCAGGCGGAGTTCTGGACCGACGTGATGGGCCTCGCGGTCAGCGACCGGATCACCGGCAAGGTCACGTTCCTCAACGTCGGCGCGGGTGACCACCACGTCTTCGGCTTCATCACCAGCAGCCACGCCGGGTTCCACCACGCGAGCTACGAGGTGCCCTCGATCGATGCCATCGGCGCGGGAGCCAACCGGATGCATGCCGCAGGCTACTCCCGCGGCTGGGGCCTGGGCCGCCACACGATCGGCTCCAACTTCTTCCACTACACCGCCGACCCGTGGGGCAGCTGGATCGAATGGTTCTCCGACATCGACCAGATCCGCGCGTGCTGGTCGCCGAAGGACTGGGACGTGCCACCGCACCTATGGGGCCCGCCGCCCCCGCCGGAGTTCCTCGACAACAAGGAGCCGTCGGCATGAGCACGCCTGCCACCGAGCTCGACGCGGTCACCGCCCACCGCGTACAGGTCCTGTGGGACCGCCAGGAGATCAGCGACGTGATGCTGCGCTTCGGCCGCGGCCTGGACCTGCACGACTGGGACCTCTACGCCTCGACCCTGCACGACCCGTTCGAGGTCGACTTCTTCGACCTCACCGGGCGTCCGCCCGCCACCACCACGCCTGCTACGTGGGCGCGGTTCGCGGCCGCCTGCCTGCAGCCGTTGCAGGTGGTGCACCGCTACACCAACTTCCACATCGACCTCGACGGCGACGAGGCGAGCGGCGTCTTCTACCACGTCTCGCGCCACCGCAGGCCGAACAGGCACGGCCAGGACCAGTACACGCAGTACGGCTGGTACGAGAACCGCTTCCGCCGCACCGGCGACGGCTGGAAGTTCACCGTCCTGAAGCACACGTTCCAGTGGTGTGACGGCAACCCGACGCTGATCGACACCAGCGACCCCGCCTGGCAGGCGGTCGCCGACGAGATCTTCGGGGGTGCCGCGTGAAGGGTCTGGCCGGGGCGGGCGCGCTGGTCACCGGCGCGGGATCGGGCATCGGGAAGGCGTCCGCGCTGCTGTTCGCCGACCTCGGTGCGAAGGTCGCGGCGGTGGACGTCGACCCCGAGAGGGCGGCGGCGACCGTGAAGGATATCCAGGCCGCGGGCGGCGAGGCGGTAGCGATCGCCTGCGACGTCGCCGACGAGGACGCGGTCGCCGCCGCCGTCGCAACGGCGGCCGAGGCGTTCGGCCGGCTGAGCGTGGCGTTCAACAACGCCGGCACCTTCCATCCCGCCGACGTCGCCGACCTCGACGCCGCCGACTGGCGCCGGGTGATCGACGTCAATCTCACCGGCGTCTTCCATTGCCTCAAGCACGAGCTGCGGCACATGGAGCCCGCAGGCGGCGGCGCGATCGTCAACACCGCGTCCATCTGGGGCCTGGTGGGGGAGTACCAGCAGGCCGCGTACGTCGCGAGCAAGCACGCCGTCATCGGGCTGACCAAAAGCGCCGCGCTCGACTACGCAACGCGCGGCGTGCGGGTCAACGCGATCGCGCCCGGCGTCATCCGCACCGCGATGACCGCCCAGGTGCCCGGCGAGATCGTCGGCGGGCTCCTGCAACGCCAGGCCGTAGCCCGCTGGGGCGAACCGCGCGAGGTCGCCGAGGCGGCCGCGTGGCTGTGCAGCGATCTGTCCTCGCTGGTCACCGGCACCGTCCTGACCGTCGACGGAGGCTTCACCGCCCACTGAGCAACCCGCACTGAGGAGACCGCGATGACACCGGACGGCTTCACCCACCACACCGCCCCCACCACCGCGGGGCGGATCCACTACGTCCGCGGCGGCAGCGGCCCCCTTCTGCTGCTCCTGCACGGATGGCCGCAGACCTGGTTCGAGTGGCGCCGGGTCATGCCGGAGCTGGCCGGGCATTACACAGTGGTCGCCGCCGACTGGCGCGGTGCCGGCTTCTCGGGCCGGCCCGCCGCCGGCTACGACGCCGACACCATCGCCGCCGAACTGCGGGAGGTGGTGCGCCCACTCGCACCGGACGCGCCGATCACGGTGATCGGGCACGACTGGGGCGCCGTGTTCGCCTACTGCTACGCCGCGCAGTACCCCGACGAGGTCGCGGCACTGGGGATCTTCGAGATGGCGCTGCCCGGACTCGGGCTCATGGAACAGGCGTTCGCACCCAAGGCAGGCGGGAACTTCCTGTGGCACCTGCCGTTCCAGTCGGTGCCCGACATCCCCGCCCTGCTCATCGGCGGGCACGAGCCCGAGTACCTGCAGTGGTTCTTCCAGCACTTCGCCTACGACCCCGACGCGATCGCGCCCTCCGACGTCGCGGAGTATGTCCGCGCAATCCGGCAGCCCGGGGCCCTGCGCGCCGGCCTCGCGGTCTACGAGGAGTACTTCACCAGCGCCGCGCAGGTCGCGCGGCACGCCGAGCAGCCGCTCGACATTCCTGTCGTCGGGTTCGGGGGCGAGGCCTGCCTCGGGGGCTGACGCTTGCCAGCGTCCAGGCAGTCGCGCCGAACGCTACGGGCGGGGTGGTGGAACGCTCCGGCCACTGGATGCCCGAAGAGCGTCCGGACGTCATCGTCGAGCAGGCGCTCATGCTGGCGCGGATGGCAAACGCATGATCCGGTTACGGTGCTGCTCAAGACGCTGTACGTCCTGTTCGTGATCGAGGTCGGCACCCGCCGGGTACACCTGGTTGGCGTCACCGGCCATCCGAACGGGCCGTGGATGACTCAGCAGGCTCGGGAGCTGTCGATGTCGCTGGCGGAGGACGGGCGCGCGCCACGGTTCCTCATCCGCGACCGGGACACCAAGTTCGTCGCCGGCTTCGACACCGTGTTCACCGCCGATGGCACCGAAATCATCCGGACCCCGATAGCATCGCCGAACGCAAATGCGTACGCCGAGCGATGGGTGTCCAGCGCACGCTCCGAGTGCCTGGACTGGCTCCTGATCCGTAGCGAACGGCACCTCGTCCGCGTTATCGCCGAGTACATCGAGCACTACAACCACGCCCGGCCGCATCGCAGCCGCGACCTTCGACCGCCGTGCTCGAGCGCTGTGGGTCCTCCACCGCCTGCGGCAGCTCAGCGCATTCGTCGCCGGGACCGGCTCGGCGGGCTGATCCACGAATACGAGCTCGCTGCAGCGTGACAATCGAATACTTGCACCCCACGGGTCGGCGCACGGTAGCCAATCTCTTCGGCGGCCACCTTCGTATCAGGCGATGAGGCACCAGGTGGGACGTCGTCTTGGCCTCTGCTTCCAACAGAGCGCTGCCCAACCTCCCTCCCAGCACGCTGACCGAGGGCAGAGTACCCACTGGGGGACGTAGCGTGCCCTCGGCGAGGCGCAGCATCTGATCTTCTTCCCATTTCCTCAGCCGTTCAGCTTCGACCCGGCGCCTAGTGGCGATGATGTCCTGGGCAACATCGGGGATGTCGGCTTGCCAGCCCGCCAGCACCATCCGCTCGCCGGCCGCCATGGCCTCAGCGGCCCTTATCTGAAGGTCTCGCCGCAACGCTCTGTTGTGCTTCGCGACCTGTAGCTGTGTCTCCTCCTCATCCGCCAGCATCCGCTCGTAGATGCTCACCGGGCCGAGGTTGAGCAGCATCTTGATCAGGATCGGCGTGCATTCGATGACGACAAGAAGCGCGACCAAGAGCCACCAGGCCGCAGCCAGGGCAGCGTTATCCGCCGTGATCGCATCGAGCGCCTGCAGCCTGATCAGCAGGCCCGTATTGTCCTGGTTCGCCGTGGTGAAAGCGCGGGTCTGCTGCTCCTGGGCGGCTTGATCTGCCTGCAGTTCCTGCTCGGCAGCGCTCACCTCCTGCCTTAGCGCCGCCGCCTGCTCCCCAGACTGCGCCTGCCCGAGCGCCGCGAGGTCCTTGTTTACTTCAGCTTGATCCGCCGCGACTTGCTTCGCGAGCGGGTTTGTACTGGCTTGCTCGTAGTAGGCGGCGGCGGCCTGGTCGTGCATGACGGTGATCTGATGCCGGATGTCGGGCCGGAAAATCTGCAGCACGAGCGGCGTGGAGATGACGAAACCCATGAGCAGGGCCAGTAGGAGCCGCGGGAAAGCGCGGAAGAGCTGACCTAGTGCACTACCACCGCGCGTCAGTGATACCACGAACAAGCGGTCCAGGCTCAGGATGGCCACTCCCCAGGCGAACGCCACGGGCAGGGCAACCCACAACGCAGCATTCAGCGCCGTGACAAGGACGGGGCCCCCGCGGTCGCGAGAACGGCCCGCTAGCCGACCGCCGCGGCGCCCGCGGCCGTGCCGTAGCGATTCGCGCCGCGATCCTGACCGCACGGCGGGCAGGCACCAGCGTCGAGGACGCCCTGCAGCAGGCGATCGACGCGGGCATCCCACCACGCCGAGAACGCCTCTTCTGACCAGCCCGGTAACACGAAACGGGACTAAACCGCCCTTCCGTTATTACACTTTCCGATGTACGTTTATTGGAGCTATCGGGAGGTGACCGCATGACCAGAGACTCCATCCGCGGTTCCTCGGATCGCAGCATCCTGATCCTGACTAGCCTGGCCGACTGGCCCAAGCACGGATACGCGCTGATCAAGGACATCGAAGAGTTCGCCGGGGTCAAGCTCGGCGCGGGCACCCTGTACAGCGCGCTGGCCAAGCTGGAGCAGGCGGGCCTGGTGGAGGCGCTGCCCGCGGAGGAACGCCGGCGTCCGTACCAGATCACCGCGGCCGGCCGGGAGTTCCTCTACCAGCGGCTGACCGAGTCGGCCCGCATCGCCGAGGTCGGGTTGCGGCGCATCGCGGTGGCGTCGTCATGAACCGCCACCTGGTCCGCCTGCTGCTGACGCTGTACCCGCGGCCCTGGCGGGACCGGTACGGCACCGAGGTCGTCCGGCTCACCCAGCAGCTCATCGCCACCGGCGAGACCACGCCGACCCGGGGCGCGCTCAACATGGCGGGCGCCGCGCTGGCCGAACGGTTCCGGGCGCTGGCCGACTCGCCTCGCACCGCGGTGGCCATGGCCGTGGCCGCGCTGCTGGCCGTGGCCGGGAGCTTCTATGCCGGCGGCCACGCCCGGCCGCAGAAACCGCCGAGCGCGGCGAGCGCGCATCCCGTGGTGGCCAAGCTGACCAGCGTCGGGTGCGACTTCCAGTTGCGGCCGGCGCGCGGCGTGGTCGTCCCGGCCGGGGACACGGCCGCCATCGCGGCGGTCGAGACCGAGACAGGCAACGTTTCCCCGGTCCTGATCCCGGTCGACGTCACCGCGCCGGACGGTCTCCGTCCGGTGACCTTCCCCGCCAACCTGAAAAAGGGACAGTTCGTGTGCGTCGTAGCGGTACCGCAGTCGGCGCCTGGCGGTTCATAGCCGGAGGGTGCACGTCGTTGAGCTTTCTGACCATCCCGGCGACATGCTCGACGACGCCGCGCGCCGCCGGGTGGCCGCGGAGCGGCGCGTGCACTCGGTGTACGAGCACGAGCTGGTCAGGTACCGCGCCCAGGTCCAGGCGATCAAGGTCAGGCGGGCCCGGGCCCGCGCCCGCCGCCACTGGTGGACCTGGCTGAAGCTGTCCCTGAGCGGCTGGCGGGAACGGCGCCGGGTCCCCCGGCCGCCGGTCCCGGAGAGCGGGACAAATCGGGGGAGGCGCCCCGGTCCAGGCAACCGGATCCCGTGCCGCTCGCGGCGTAGCCTCCCCCAGAATGTTCCGCTCTCCTTTATTCACGTGAAGCTCCGCGGCGGGGAGTGGACGGTGGAGTTGAGGATCCCCGCTGAACTTCAGCGCGCGGGCGTACCGGCGGAGCAGTTCATGGAGGCCTTTGACCTTGCCCTGGAAACCGGGGCGGCTAAGCGGGTCCGTACCCTGCCGGGGATTCAGCCTGGAACGCCATGGTTCACGGTGAAGGAGATCCCCCGCCAGGTGCCGCACTAACAGGAGTGCCGGGAGAGAGCCCCGACATCCGTATGTAACTTTCTGGCCTGGCTTGATTACGCTCTGATTATCCAACTTCTAGATAGTAGAAAGTGGATAACAGGTTGTCATAGCAAGCTGCTATGGGGCGCAGGGGAGACACCAGCGCCGATCCCTGGTGCCTAGTCATTAGCTAGGCGCCGATCCCCTGGCGCCTAGTCACTGGCTGGCCAGGCTTCCTTACGGATCGTGTCCGGCCGAGCTCGGTCTCGCTGATGGCGCCGTGGACGGCGCGGATCCGGCCGCGAAACTCGTCCTCGCCCCGGAGCCATTCGCCTAGCGCAGCCAAGTCTCCGTCGGTACCACCCATAATCCGGATCTGTACGTCCATCCCCGCCTGCCATCGCCGCCTAGTTGCCCACGGTTGGGCCGCCCCGCTACGGCGGCCGCACACTGGCAATTCCAGTCGGCATCATTCCAGAAACCGCCTTTGCGTGAAGAAGACGCACGCTACAGACGTGTTCCCCTCAAGCGCCGATAGGGCCGATGCACTTGAAGTCCGATTGAGTTCAGACGCGTTAGCGAGGACGTTATCAGAGATAATGGGCCATTACCTCTGATAAAGCGTCGGCCGTCCTGTGATCCTCGGCGGTAAGTGGCAGGGAATCTTCGCTGTTATCGGGCACGGCCCTGCGTTGACGGGTGAGGCCGCAGCCGGCCGGCGATTCCGCTGCGGTGGCCGCACTCCGGGACCTGGCGGCCGGGAGGGGTGACCTGCTGGCCGGGGCAGCCGGGGTCCTCGAGGAATTCTCCGTGGGGAGACCTTCCTACTGGACGCCCGGGACCTTCGCCTCTAACCCCTCAGAAAACGAACGGGTATATGAGATGACATCACCGAACACGTGCTCGGCGTTAGGTTTTCTCTTGGGAGGGGTCATGCCGCTCCCGGAACACGAGCAGCGCCAGCTGCAGGAGATTGAGCAGGCGCTCTGCAGGGATGATCCGAAGTTCGGGCGTCTCATGCGCGCCAGCGATCCGCGGGTGCACTATGAGCGCAAGCTCATACATGCCGTGCTCGGGGTCGTGATCGGCGCTGGCCTGCTCGTGGCGGGGGCGGTCACCCACCGTGTCTACCTGGAGGCGGCCGGCGTGGTGATCGTGCTGCTGTCCCTGGTGTGGGCGGTGGTCAGCTGGCGGCGGTACGTGGCCGGGGTCCGGCCCGCGCGTTCCAGGGCGGGGACCAAGAGGGCGAAGGGCACGAAGCACCGGCCCGGACAGACCAGGCGGGCCCGGATGATGGAGCGAATGGCAGAGCGCTGGCGTCGCCGCCAGGAGGGTAACGGCGGGATGCCGGGGCGGACCCGGAGCTGATACCCGCGTCGATCGAGGAGGGACGGCGTCGCCGTGAGATTGCCGGTCGGCCGCGGGGGTTCCGTCCCGTAAACAGTCGTTTTCGGGACCATCTCCACGACTGCGGCCCGCCCAGGTCAACCCGTCCCGGAAACTAGTCCCGAAACCGCGTGTCGCAACACAAGATGCCTGGCGGGGCGGAGGCTGCGTTCATGCTTCCAGGGTCCTGCCCGCCAAGATCATTCACAGCCGCTCGCCGGATCCTGTGGGGCTCGATTACTCGATCTGGCGTGACGTGTGGAGTCTTCCGGGCTGAGATCATCCCAGAGTGATCTTCTCGGCCGTCTACCTGCTTGTGCGCTGTCTGCTGGGCTGCCTGATCGTACTGGCCCGGCGTGAGGTGTCCAGGGATGCCGAACTCCTGGTGCTGCGGCACGAGAACGCAGTGCTGCGCCGCCAGATCAGCCGGGTGCGCTACCAGCCGGGCGACCGGCTGTGGCTCGCCGCACTGTCGCGGCTGATCCCCCGGCGGCGGTGGGCTGAGGTGTTCGCGGTGACACCGGCGACGCTGCTCGCCTGGCACCGGCGGCTGGTCGCACGTAAATGGGACTACACCAGCCGGCGGCGTCCCGGACGGCCGTCCACGACAGCCTCGATCCGCAAGCTCGTGATCCGCATGGCGACGGACAATCCGGGCTGGGGGCACCGGCGCGTGCAAGGCGAACTCGTCAAGCTCGGCCACCAGATCGCTGCCTCCACGGTGTGGCAGATCCTGCACGCCGCCGGGATCGGCCCCGCGCCCCGCGGCACC
>Ga0310038_10003564_pt1 | contig 11218 bp, 13 predicted proteins | sample Sb_taG_6_FD_200461 | JGI IMG/M metagenome (GOLD analysis project Ga0310038, IMG submission 200461) | Peat soil microbial communities from Weissenstadt, Germany - Sb_50d_4_PS metaG (v2) (version 2) | ecosystem: Environmental > Terrestrial > Soil > Wetlands > Peat | place: Germany: Weissenstadt... | reverse complement strand
CGCCGGCCAGCAGCTCACTGCAACGATCGAGCTCGAGCCGGTAGTAGGAGTCGCGCCCGTCGGCCGAGCTTCGCCGGCGCGACACCACGCGCTCGGCCCGGAGCCGACCGAGGTGGTAGGAGACGAGATTCTGCGGCAGCTCAAGTCGCGCGCACAGCTCGCCGACCCGCCGGTCGCTGTAGGACAACTCGGTCAGCAGCCGCCAGCGGACAGGGTGTCCCGCCAGGCATAGAAAGCTCGGCGGAGAGACTGAGACGGGCGATGCCTCCGTGGGCACGTGATGGACGATACATCAATCCCAATTGATGCAATTTCTCGTCGGCAAGGGATGGCCCCTCACGACGCCGGCGCGCGTGGTGCTCTCAGGCGCTACCGAGATCTGCCGCGGTGATGCGCGGGGGCTCGGTCGCGAGGACACGGCTGAGCGCGGCCACGGCGATCAGGGCGACGAGTCCAAGCCCAGCGGCGAGATACGCGGCGCGGGGTGAGAACAGGGCCGTGAGTGCGCCGCCCAGGATGATCCCGACCCCAGGTGCCACGGCAGCCATCGACTCGAGCATCGCCGCGACCCGGAGGCGGAAATGCTCCTCGACGAACTGGTGCACGGCGGTCTCGACCGACGCCCACTGCGTCCCGTTGCCGATTCCGCCGATCACGCTCGCGGCGCAGGCGAGGAGCAGCGTGGGCGCGAGTGCCGTGCCCAGATAGGCGACGGCGACGGCCGCGGTGGAGAGCAGGATGGTCGCGTGGCCGATGCGGCGCGCGAGTCGGATGTGCACGGTCGAGCCGATGACCGCGCCGGCGCCCCAACTCGCGAGGATCGCCGCATATCCCGCCGGACCCGCGTGGAGCGAACGCGTCACGTAGACAACGGTCACTGGAACGACGAGGTAGAAGAAAATGAACGCGATTCCCTCTCCGAATATCAGTACGCGGAGCGTCGAATGGCGGGCGATATAGCCGACGCTCGCACGTACCTGACGCGAGCGCGTCGTACCGATCGCGTTTGAGTCGTGCCGAGCACGTAACCCAGGAGTCCAGGCAATCAGAATCGCCGCGACGAGAAACGACAGGCCGTCGGCCACCAAGGCCGTGGCAGGGCCGAGGAGCGCGAGCACGACGCCGCCCAAGACGGGGCCGGCCACGGTGGCGGCGCCGAGCGCCAGATTGAAGGCGGCCTTTCCCTCAGGCATAAGGTCGTGCGGGATCAGCGTCGAGGCGGTCGTCGCGCGGGTCACCGAGCGCGCGGCGAAGGCGAGCGTCCCGTCGACGAATGCCAGAGCGACGATCAGTGTCACTCCCACGTGTCGCGAGATTGCCGCCAACACAAGGAAGAGACACGCCTCCACCAGGTAGCACAAGGGCAGAATCCGACCCGCCGGAATCGTGCCGACGCGGGCGACTACGAACGGACCGACGAGACCGGGCAAGAACTGCGTCGCCAGGAACAGGGCCGCAATCGCAATCGTCGATCTCGTCGTGGTGAGGACCACGACGGCCAGCGCCAGCGCGCCGAACACGTCCCCCGCTCGGTTAATCACGTACGAGATCAAGAGCGCGCGGAACTCGGCGATCCGCAAGGTGTCCCGCATCCCAGCCACGGATCATCCGCCTCCGATAGCTACCTGAGGCCTCGCGAGCTCGCGAATGCGCTCCTCGAGCGCGAGCTCCTTTTCGAAGTCCGCGTCCTCGGTGTGGGTGAAGCCGATCCCCTCGCGTTCGAGTATCTCGATGAACAGCTCGACGAAGCGCGCGTCGAGCTGACTGCCGGCGACTTTGCGCAGCTCGGCAATGGCCTCGGGGCTCGAGATCGGTGGGCGATACGTATCGCGCGCAGTGAGCACGTCGTATGTATCGGCAACGGAGATGATCCTCGCAAGAGCCGGGATCTCGTCGCCGCGTAATCCGTATGGATAGCCGGTGCCGTCGACTCGTTCGTGGTGGGCCAGGATGACCGCCGCGATCTTCTCGTAGCCCTCGATGCGGCGTACGAGATCCGCGCCGTGGACCGGGTGTCGCCGGACGATCTCAAGGTCGGCCTCGCTGAGGGGGCGGTCGGCCAGGAGGATGCGATCGGGGAACGCGAACTTGCCGATGTCGTGCAGCAGGCCGGCGGTGTGCACGATTCGCAGGTCGTCCTCCGAACAGTCTGCGGCTTTCGCCACCGCGTAGGCGTAGCGGGCGACCGCAGCCGAGTGCCGCGCGGTATAGCGATCGCGGAGCGACAGGGTGCGCACCATCGTCACGAGCACGCCGAGCTGGAGCGACGCGAGCTCGAGCGTGCGCTTTTCCAATTCTTCCCGGCGCTGCTGCGAGTTGAGGAGCTCGACCATCAGCACGTAGAACGCGCCCAGGAGCGCGAGCACGAGAACGAGAGAAACCCCACCGGCTCGCACGTAAAACGTGGCCAGAGCCCCGGCCAGGAGGTTGGGGGCCGTGATCCACGGCAGCGCCGGGACGAAGCTCTGGCGGAATTGCGCACCCATCGGTGTGCCGATGTGGACACGAATCCAGATTGCCGCGAGCAGGAAGTTGAGCACGTTCGCGGCACTCACCACAACGGCGACGACGAGCGCAAACGCGGCGCTACCGCGCGCCACGCCCGCATCGACGGCGGCCCGGATCGCCAGGCTGCCGAGGAGCACGTCGATGTACATGCCGAGGTTCCAGACGAGCGCCAGCCGCCGCCCACGCAACCGAAGCCCGTCGGTCTGTATCGCTTGAGAGATGCGCGAGATGAAGCAAATGAGGACAGCCGGCGCGGGACCGAGCAGCGCCATCGCCAGAGCGACGATCGTCAATCCGGCCGACAGGCGCATGCGGCCCGTGTAGGCATGCACCCGGTCGCCGATCACACCGAGAATCGCGAGGGTGACGAACAGCCACAACGGCCGCCAGTCGGCGGCGCGTGAGCTCAACGCCGCGCCGGCCACCGTGACCGACAGCAAGCCGACGGCCGCAAAGCGGAAGACTTGGACGGACTTGTCGGCCACAGTTCCCCGAGCTAGCGGACGGCCGCGATCCTATCGCTCCCGTTTCGATGAGCAAAAGGCCAGCCGGCAGCGCATCGCGCGGAACCCCAGATTTTCAGATGCTCCAATGCATGGCCCGATCCCTTCCCTGGACGCAGACACGAACGTCGTCACCCGCGTTGATCGTCGCCACACGCCGGTCCTTGAGGGTTCAGGACCCGTGCTGGACGAGGGAACCGCTTTTCCGAACCTGTAGGGCGCAGCCGATCCCCGGATACGTAGTCGCGTACTGATGTGCGTACCGGGGCGTTGCCGCAGGGTGGTGAGTGTCAACTCACCGATTGCGGAGGAACGACTGACATGGACAACGTCAAGACCATCGACTCTCGGACCAGGTGGCGGACTCCCGCCGCCGGCTCGCGTGGTGGAGTCTCGGGCTCCGCCGCCGGAGCGCGATCGCCCGTGCGGAGCCCGCGGCGCTGGCTGGTGCTGGCCACGATGACCGGCTCGCTGTCGATGGTGATGATCGACCAGACGGTGGTCAGCGTCGCGCTCCCGACGATGCAGCGCGACCTCGGCCTGTCGACCGCCGGCGTCCAATGGGTCGTGAACGCGTACCTGCTGTCGCTGGCGGTGCTCGTCGCGTTCGGCGGACGCCTCGCCGATCTGCTCGCCGCCGAGCGCACCTTCCGCGCCGGCACGACCGTGTTCGTGTTGGCGTCCGCGCTGTGCGTGGCACCTGCCCCATCGGGAGTACGCGGTGCTGATCCCGGGCTAGCTGGCGATGGGCTCGGGGATCGGACTGACATCTCGCCGGGAACGACCGATGCGCTCGGGGCGGCGGCGCCGAGCGAGCGCAGCCAGGCTTCCGGGATCGTCCAGACCGTCCGCCAGATCGGCGCCGCGGTCGGAATCGCGGTGCTGGGCGCGATCGTCGCGAACGTCGGGGCGGTCGCCCCCGACGCGACGCCGGCGGCGCACCTGACAGCGCAAACGAACGGCGTCGCCGCCGGATATTGGGCCGGCGCGGCAATGATGGCGCTGATGGCGGCCGTCGCGTTCGTGTTCGTTCGCCGGCGTCCGGCGGAGTAGCGCTGGGCGCGCGTCAGCTCAAAGGTCGCGACGATCGTTGATGCCGAGCTTCTGCATCCCCCGGTACAGATGCGTCTCCACGGTCCGCACCGAGATCACGAGTCGGTCGGCGATCTCGGCGTTGCCGAGGCCCTGGCGGGCGAGCTCGATCAGCTGCGCCTCGCGCGGGGTCAGCTCGATCGCGGTGGCGTCGAGACCGTCGATCCGGGGGAGCTCGGCGCCCTGATCGGGGACGTGCAGGTGCCGGGCGCGGGCCGCCGCTCGTCGAGCGGAGTCCTGCGCCCGGCCGCGACGTACGCGGTCGCGGCGTCGCTCGCGGCCTCGACGGCGTAGCGGAGCGCGCCGATCGCCGCCATCTCCCTGAGCGACGCGGCGTCTTCGAGCAGCTGGCGGCCCGCCTCGGCGGTGTTGCGCATGCGAAGCGCCCAGCCTTCCGCGCGGCGGACGGGGACGCGTTGCACGGGCAGCGGGCCGTGGCTCTGTGACCAGGCGTGCAACCGGTCGAGTGTGGCCATCGTGCCGTCGAAGTCGCCCGTGAAGCACGCCGTCCCTACCTGCAGCGCGCGCACGGTGAGCATCACGTTGAACGGATCGTGCTGCTGGAAATGCACCTCGGCCTCGGCGAGCCAGCGGACGGCGTCCCGATACCGCGCCCGAGAAAGTGCAGCCGCGCCAGCGTGAACGCCGCTAGTCCCCCGGCCACGTGATCGCGCGCCCGGACGGCGTGGCGCATGGCCTCGCCCATGTACTGCTCGAGCTCGTCCCACCGGTAGCCGGCCTCCACCGCGATCAGGCTCAACGAGGCGAGCGCGACCGCGTCCGCGTCGTCGCGCAGCGGGATCGGCGGCCGCTCGGCGAACGCCTCGGCGGCCGTCGCGTCGCCCTCCCCGGCAAGGAACCCCGACATCCGCCGCAGCACCGAGACCGAGCGTCGAGCCTCGTCGGTGACGTCCGGATCGCCGGCGCTCTCGTCGGGATCGGGTGGCGCCGCGAACCCGTCGCTCAGCGCGGCGTAGGTGCGCCGGATTCGCGAGATGAACCAGCGCCAACTCGCTTCGTCAGACCACGCCTGCGCGCGATCGAGCAGCGCGCCGCTGTCGGCCGCGCGCCGCAACCCCCAGTGATACAACCACAGCCGCTGTCGTATCTAGTCGCGGGCGTTCGGGTCCCCGGGGACCAGCGGCTCGACGGCGGCGAGCGCGGCTTCCGCATCCTCGTAGCGGTTGCGCATCGCGTGTGATCGGGCCAGGAGCATCCCGGCGGCCAGGTCCGCGTCGGCGCCCGCCAGCGCCGCGAGCTCGGCGCCGAGGTCGGGGTCGCCGGCGCGGTTTGCCGCCCGGGCCGCATCGAGCGCGAGGCCCGGTGGAAGCCCGACGCCGGCATCGAGCCGGAGACGCGCCGCCCGGAGGGCATCGTCGGGGCCGAACCCGTCGCGCGCCTCCACCACGTCCACCAATTGCAATCGCAGGCTCCGCGCCCGGAGCGGCGGGAGCGTCGTGCGGACCGCCTCGCCGTAGAGCGGATGCGCCCAGCCGGACCTCGGTGCCGCCGGTGGCGACCAGGCCGTGCGATTCCGCCTCGATCAGCGTGTCCTCGGAGGTCAACGCGCCGATCTCGTCGAGCGCGAGCGGTTCGCCCAACGCCAGCAGCTCGATCGCTCACCGGTGCTCCGCGGTCAGCCCCTCCATCCGCTGCACGATCAGGTCGACGAGCGACGGGCTGGCGGTGATACGGCCGTCGAGCCGCCAGAACCCGGGTGAGCGGACGAGCACGCCGGCCTCGACGGCGCCACGAACCAGCTCGCGAACGTACAGCGCGTTCCCGCGGCTGACCTCGGCGATCCAGTCGAGCGCGGCCTCCTCCACCGGGTCGCCGAGCACGGTCTCGACGAGCGCGCGGACGTTGTCGCTGCTCAGCTCGCGGAGCTCGAGTCGCCGGCGCGGTGTCGTCCTTCCACAACGACACGACCGCATCCGGGCACGGCTCGCCGGCGCGGACCGTCGCGAGTACGAACGCGGACGAGGAGGTCGCGAGATGAAGGACGAGCGCCGCCGAGACTGGGTCGAGCAACTGCGCATCGTCGACCCCGAGCACCACCGGACGACCCGCGGCGCGCGCGCGGAGATCGTCGCCACAGCGTCGGAGCAGGGCCACGATGTCGTCGGTCCGGGCGTCGTCCGGCACCAGCTCCGCCATCGCAGCGAGGGGAACCGCTGCCGCGCTGCGCGTGGCTTGGACCCAGCCGACGAACGCGCCGTCGCGTTCGGCGGCGGCCTGCGCCTCGCGGGCAAGTCGCGATTTGCCGACGCCGGCGTCCGCGATCACGACCACCCGTGGCGCGCGGGGTTGGCACAGGCGGACGCGATCGCCTCGAGCTCCTCGTCACGGCCGACGAGCGGCCAGGCACCGGTAAGCGCAAAAGCGTCCGGTAGGTCCCCAAGCATTCCTACGCCAACTCTACGCCCCGGGGCATCTCCGGCCGGCGCCGATCTGAACCGGCTTACAGGAACCGGTCGAGCCAGTCCAGCGCGCGGTCCTCGCCCGGCCCGTCGCAGGCGAGCTGCTCGGCGCTGGGCACGCGTTCGCACAGCTCCCCGGCCTGGGCCGCCCACAAGGGCTCGGGCCCCGTGGGGCAGACGAGCACCGGCGTGGCGATCCTCGCCGCCTCGCCGCCCAGCCGGAACTGGCAGATCCTGCGCGACAGGTCGTACGGCGGGAGTCCGGACAAGTCGTAACCGCGACCGAGGCGCTTCAGCCGAACGTGGATGTCCGGGGTGAACAGGCCCGCCAGATGAAGCTCCCGTTCAAACGATTCCCGATCCTGTTCCGACAGCGCCACGAGCCCGCCCGCCGGAAGCGCGTCGAGCCACGGCCGCGAGGCATCCACCACACCCGGCGCGAGCACCGCCGCCGCGAACCGCGGCTCGAACGCCAATGCTCGGCCGATCCCGTAGCCGGCGTGGTCGATGCCGATGACCGCCATCCGTGACGCGTCGACGTCAGCGCGCGCGGCCATCGCATCGGCCACCGGACCGAGCACCGCCTCCCAGTCCGGTCGCAGAACGAGGCGCTGCCGGCGCAGCGCCGCTTGCCGGCCCGGCCCGTCGAACGTCATCCAGTGATAGCCGCGGGCTGCCGCGGCGGCGCCGCCCGCCGCCCACGCGGCGGAAGTCGCGACCCGCCCTCCATGATCGATGACCACCAGCGGCCGCGACCCGCCGCCGGCGGAGAAGAAGTAACCCGGCAGCGCGGTCCGCTCGTACGCGATCGACAGCCGCTCGCCGCCGAGGAGCTCGACCGCGCGGTCCCAGCACTCGCGTTGGCGGTCCCACAGCCGAGGCTCATCGACCCAACCATCGCTGTCATCGATCAGCGCCAGCGCCGCCGCGTACGACGAGGCCGCCTGCAAGTGCGCGAATGCGCTCGCCCGGGACCCGGCGGATGCCCAGGCCGCGCCGCCGGACGCCGTCCATTCCCGTACCCAAGCGGCGCCATCGCCGCCCGGCACGCGAGCGGCGATGGCGTCGACCGCCTCAGGATCGGCTGCGCCCCAGCGGGCCGCGGCCCGCAGCACCGCCAGCTCGTGCTCGCACCGGGCGCTCAGCGGTCGGATGGCGGATCGGACGATCACGTTCACCCGCTAAGCAACCTTCTGGACCGACATGGTGTCGCTGTCGCCGGCCGCGGAGGACCGCTTGATCGCCCAAAGCACCAGCGCGAGAGGGATCGCCCAGTTGAAGATGATGTTCCCCCGCTGCGTGTCGATCGCGCCCGCGATCACGTGGAACGGCACCATCGCGGCGAACACGCAGGCCCACATCGTGGTCAGCTTGCGGTTGATCTGCTTGAACTGCGGCGAGGACCAGTACTTCTCCGGGACCGAATCCCGGGCGTACTCCTCGGTGAACGGCGTGGACAGCAACGATGCGAACGAGATCAGCGACAGGATCGCGGCGGCGATCCCGCGCGCATACCGCGCCACCCAATGCGCCGTCGCGCCGTCCGCCAGGAACGCCACGGCCACGAACCCGATGAACGTCACGACCGCCCCCACCTCCAACAACTTCGGGCGCCCGCTCCGAACCCCAGGCAGGGCGATCACGACCGCGGCGGCAAGTGCCGCCAACGAGCCAAGCTCGAGGCTCGCATGCGCCACCAGCACCGTGAACACGATCCACGGGATCAGCGCTATGAAAATCCCCTTGCCGCCCGCGCCCGGCTCGGCACTCTTGCTCTTGTTCGATGACATGAAGGTCTCCCTCCGGTTGACGTGATGACTGATCGCCATGTCGGAACTCTCCCGCCGCCCCTGCCGTCTGTCCTGCGTAGCCGACTACGTAATCGGGCCGCGGCTCCCGCGGTATGGTCACGAGGTCCTCCGAACCGAAAGGCGCACTCGATGACACGACTCCGCTTCAGGCTCGCAGCGCCGGCTCTCCTCGCCACCGGGATAGCGATGCTTTGTGCCGCATCCGCCAGCGCAAGCCGTGCGCCGACCTCCAAGGAGCAAAAGGCGCTCACCAGCGCGGTCCTGGCGACCCACGTCGCGGGCCTCAACAAGGTCCCCAAGAGCCACTATCGAGTCACCGGCGAACGCGTCTCGAGCGTCAGCAGCTCGTGGGCGAAAGCGGACGTCGTCGCTCGTCCCGGCTTCCAGTCGACGTTCCAGAACGCCACCGTGGTGGCGGTCAGGCTCGCCGGAACCGGCCAGTGGGTCGTGGTCGACCTGGGATCGGCGCAGGTCGGTTGCGGGATCGCGCCGAACAAGGTCCTGGCCGACCTGTTCTCGACCAAGACGCCGTGCCCTCCAGGCACGGGAATCGGCTGAGCCGGCGAGGTCGACATGGACTGGACGCTTGAGGTTGTCGTCCTCCCGGTCAGCGACATCGACCGCTCGATCGCGTTCTACCGCGACCAGGTGGGCTTCGAGCTAGACCACGACACCAGCAACGAGCACATGCACGTCGTGCAGCTGACGCCTCGAGGCTCGGGCTGCTCGATCGTGTTCGGCGATCTGCCCCCGCAACGTCAGATGGAGCCAGGTTCGATGAAGGCGCTGCAACTGTGCGTCGCCGATGCCCGGGCCGCCCGCGACGAGCTCGTCTCGCGGGGAGTCGAGTGCAGCGAAGTGACGTCGTTCGACGATCGGGACGGCGGTACGTTCTTCGGGTTCGCCGATCCGGACGGCAACACGTGGGCCGTGCAGGAGCTGAGAGTGCGCGCCGAGAAGCCGCTGATCCCTGTCGAGGCGCGGGGACGGTTCGGCGCGTGACTTGAGAGATCACCGACGCCGGCGGGCGTGAGGTTTCGCCGTCGCTCGGGTCATGAGTCCGTCGATGAGGTCGTGCACGACGGCGCGCACCTGCTCCTTTTCGGCGGTTGTGTCGTCGGCGTTTGCGATCGACATGGCGGCTTCGTCCAGCGCGCCGATCATCACGGTCGCGAGGGGGCGGACGGGCTGCGCCTTGAGCTGTCCGGCCTCAATCGCGGCGTTCAGCATCTGCTCGGTCATCCCCAGGCCGTAGCGAAGGGAGATCTCGCGGAAGCCGGCCCACCCGAGGATGTTGGGGGCGTCGAGGAGGACGAGCCGGCGGACTTCCGGTTCGCCGGCGATGTCGAGCCAGGCGTCGGCGGCGGCGTGCAGGGCGTCGGCCGGCGTTCTGGGCGTCGCGGCTGTGACGGCGGCGGCCAGCCGCTCCATGACGTCCGTCTCGACCGCCTCGAGTACCGCGACGAACAGCGCGGTCTTGTCGGGGAACTGGTGGTACATCGCGCCGCGGGTCACGCCCGCGGCCTCCGCTATCTCCGGGGTTGAGACCTCGGCATAGCCGCGCTCGCCCCACAGGCGGCGGGCGGCGGCGACCAGCGCCTGCTGGGTCGCAGCCGATCTCTCCGCTTGAGTTCTTCGCACTTGCATTTACATACAGCCTGTTGGTATCTTACGTGCAGCCTGTACGCAAATCATGTCTGGAGGATCTCATGCCCGCTGTCGCTCTGACCATGGGAAATGTCCATTATGAGAAGGTCGGCCCCGACGACGGCCGGCCGGTGGTGCTCATCCACGGCTACGCGATGGGCGGCTCGCTGTGGCGGCCGTTGACGGAGCGACTGGCCGGCGACGGCTTTCGGTGCATCGCGCCGACGTGGCCGCTGGGCGCCCACGCCGAGCCGATGAACGAGGACGCGGAGCTCACCGTGGAGGAGATCGCGGCGATGGTCGGAGAGCTCGTCGACGAGCTGTCGCTCGAGGACGTCGTGCTGGTCGGCAACGACACCGGCGGCGCGATCGCCCAGGTCGTCGCCACCAGCACCCCGGCGCGGCGGGCGCTGGTCTTGACGAGCTGCGACGCGTTCGAGCACTCGCCGCCGATCCTCAAGCCGTTGATCGCCGCCGCCAGGTTCGCGGCCACCTTCCAGGCGGCGCTCCAGCCGCTTCGCACCCGACTCGGACGGGACCGCGCATACGGCGCGCTCGCGCATGCCGACATCGACGACCTCGTCACCGAGTGACTGAGGCCGGCGCTGACGAACTCGAAGGTCCGGGCCGATCTGCGACGGCTGACCGCATCGCTGAACCAACGGACGACGGTCCAGGCCGCCGAGCGCCTGCCCCGGTTCACGAAGCCGGCGCTGATCGCGTGGTCGCAGGACGACGCGTTCTTCCCGCTCGCCGACGGCCAACGGCTCGCCGACACCCTGCCCGACGCGCGGCTCGATGTGATCCGCGAGGCGAGGACGTTCTCGATGATCGACCAACCCGACGAGCTCGCCGGCCTGATCGGGCACTTCGCCGACGGGCGCGCGAACAGACGCGCCGCGTAGGCGCGCTATCGCGGTGTGTTCAGCCGGCGTCAGTGCACTGGCGCCGGCACGAACTCGACGATCGCGTCGGCCACTGCGGCCGGATTGTCGATCGGGACCCACGTCTTGGCTCCTGGAACTGTCACCAGCGTGGCGCGCGGGAAGTCGGACGCGAGCCGCCTCGCGTGTGCGAGTGGGAAAAAGTCGCACGAGTCCCCCCAGACGAGCAGGACCGGCCGATCGAACCGCGGGATCGCCTCGGCGGCGTCGAGCAGGAGTTGCGGGCGGAACCCACCCGAAGCCCGCGACGAAATCGTCGACGACGCGTCGATCTCGTCGCATCGGCCCGAAGA
>Ga0310038_10003558_pt1 | contig 11226 bp, 10 predicted proteins | sample Sb_taG_6_FD_200461 | JGI IMG/M metagenome (GOLD analysis project Ga0310038, IMG submission 200461) | Peat soil microbial communities from Weissenstadt, Germany - Sb_50d_4_PS metaG (v2) (version 2) | ecosystem: Environmental > Terrestrial > Soil > Wetlands > Peat | place: Germany: Weissenstadt... | reverse complement strand
ATTCCTATGAGACGCGTTTTGCCGCGGGCGAGGAACCGCAATATTTCGACAAGGAATTTCTGCGGCTGTGGTTCAAGGATCATTCCGATCCTTATGCCGATGCGACCTTGCCGGAGGCGCCGGCCGACCTCGTGGCCGAACTGTCGCGCCGCTACATCCAGATGTACGAACAGATCACCGGCGGGAAATTCGAGTACGGCGCGACGCCGGTGCTGGCGCGCATCGAACGCAATCTGCAATCCCTTCGCGTCTAAAAACTATTACGGCCAGGCCGGCGGATGGGTGCCGAGCGGAACGCTCGGCCGCGCCCAGCGCGGCGGCGTCTGCGACATGACGGCGGAGTGGCGGACCGCGGTGAGCCGGCCGAAGCCGGACGCGCTGTCCTCGAGATAATCGCGAACCTGATCGAATTTCGGATCGGGACAGGTGGTGCCGACGATGCGGCCGAGATGCCGGAACCAGTGGCAGGTCTGCGCCAGCGAGCAGCGCACATGCCAGGAGCCGCCTTCCTTGGCGCGGCGCGCCAGCGCCGCCATGGTGGCAAAGGCGAGCAAATAGCCGGTAGCGTGGTCGAGCTCTTGCGCGGGAAGAGCTTTTGGTTCGCTCTGGCCGAACGCTTCGGCTTCCGCGGCGTTGAGGCCGCTTGCGGTTTGCACCAGCGAGTCGAACCCGCGCCGTTTTGCCCAAGGGCCCTCGTGGCTGTAGGCGCAGAGCGAAACGTAAATGATTCCGGGCCGCAGGCGCGCGACATCCTGCGGGCCAAAACTATGCCCGGCGATGGCGCCGGGCCGATAGCCTTGCACGAAAATGTCGGCGTCCCCTACCAGCGCCGCCAGCGCCTCGCGCGCGTCGGGCTCCCGCAGATCGAGCGAGGCCGACAATTTGCCCCTGCCGGTATCGACCACCAGCGGGAACAGCGACGGCAGATGTGCCGCGGTAATGAGCATGACATCGGCGCCGTGGGCGGCGAGCGTGCGTCCGCACACCGGCCCGGCAATGATGCGGGTCAGATCGACCACCTTGATGCCACTCAGCGGCCGCTCGGCCGCGGCGAGCGGCGTCACCGGCGCGTCGCCGATGCGCTCGATGGTGAACAACGGCAGGCTCGCGACGGCGCGGCCTTGCGGATGACGATCCCATTCGTCGAACGAGCGGCACGCGGTGACGACGAGGCCCGCTTCGGCGGCGGCGGTTTCCAGCGCCTCGCCTCGCCAGCCGTCCAGCGCGCGTTGCACGGCACTTTTATCGTGCGGGCATTGCAGCAGCGCCAACAGACCGCTGCAATGATGCGGCAGGTTGGTGTGCAGCCGCACCCAGCGGCCATCGCCGCAGCGATAAAGCCCGGCGATATCGTCGTGATATTCCTCATACGGTTTACCGTCGATCTGCAGGTAGCGCTCGCTGCGGAATTCGATGGCCGCATGGCGCATGTCGACGCTGACGTGCTGCCGCTTGCCGGTGCGCAGCCGCCAAAGCTCCGCTGCCGCCACCGCGGAAGCCGCGACTGTCGCCTGCGCGGCGGTGCCGGTAGCGAAGGACGACGGCAGCACCGGCTCGCCGCCGGTGAGGCTGACGTCGTCGAGCGTCTTGTCGTCGAGATCGGCGGTGCGGAGGAGGCCGGCGAGCACGGTCTTACTGTCGGGGACTGTCATTCGCGGATTATTGCATTTTCAGGTTCGCATCGCGAATGATCTGACCGTAGTCGGCATAGTCCTTGCGCAGGATTGCCGTGTAGTCGGCGCCGCATTCACCACCGGCAAAGAATCCAAGGCTTGCGAACTTTGCCTTGATGCTCGGCGCCTGCAGCGCCGTCTTGAAGACATCGGTGAGCCTGGCGATCGTCTCCTTCGGCGTTTTCGCCGGCGCGACCACACCGCCGAAGAACTCCTGTTTGACGTCGTAGCCGGATTCGGCAACGGTCGGCACAGTCGGCAGCGACGCGACCCGGGTCCGCGCCGTCGTGGCCAACGCCCGCAACTTGCCGGTCTGGATCTGTCCCTGCAGCGTCGAAACGTCGGCCATGGCCGCGGTGATCTGCTGGCCGAGCAAGGCCTGGACGGCAGGCGTGTAACCGGTGAACGGCACGAAAGTGATATTGGCCTTGGCCTTGTATTTGAGCATTTCGAACGCGAGCTGCGTCGACGTCGCCGGTCCGATTGTGCCGAGCGTCAGGACGCCCGGCTGCGCATGCGCCGCGTTTATCAAATCGGCGAGCGTGCGGTACGGCGAGTCGCCGTTGACGACGATGAGCGGCGGAAAGCTCGCCAGTTCGCAGATCGGCGCAAAATCCATGAACGGATCGTAGTTGAGCTTGCGGATGAGCGGCAGGACGACGAACGAATTCGAAATGATGCCGAGCGTGTTGCCGTCGGGATCCGAGCGGAACACGTATTCGGTGCCGATCTCGGTACCGGCGCCCGGATGGCTCTCGACCACCATGGTCGGACCGCCCGAAGCGCCGACCTGTTCGGCGACCAGACGGGCCATGGCGTCGGCGGGACCGCCGGGCGGAAACGGCAGGACCAACCGGATGGTTTGACCGCTCTGCGGCCATGCCGCCGCGGTGGTCAGTGCCAGCAGGATGCAGGCGAAAACGGCTGCTCGATTGCGAAATTGCCATTGCATTTGGTTCCTCCCCAACGGTCCCAAAAATGCAGTCGCGGCAAAATCCTATACCTTCGGCCGCCGGCCGTGAATTGCCTTAGGCCAATGGCGCGTGGCAGATCGCCGCGCCCGGCCATCGCTGGTGCCCCATTCCATCAAGCCGGCGAACGCGTAGTATCGCCATCGCCGTTTCGCGCGATTGACCAAGAGGGAGGAATATTTCATGCGGACGCTCCGGTATTTGCTCGTGCCCGCCGCAATAGTGACATTGACCCTTCCGCTTGCCGTGAGCGCGCAAGCGCAGCAGACCAAAGTGAGCATCGGCAAGGTGATCGGCGGCGACGGTTTTCACGTGCCGACCTACGTCGCGCTGGATCAGGGCTTCTTCAATGCCGAAGGTCTCGACGGCAGTCTTGTCGAGCTCGATCCGCGGTCGCAGGTCACTGGGGTTATTTCCGGCAATTTGGACTGTGCGCCGATCCCGTCAGGCGGCGCGCAAGCGGCGCTGAGCGGCGCCAAGATCATGTACATCGTCGGCGAATCGCTCAAATCGCAGTGGACCATCACCACGCGCCAGGAGATCAACAAGCCGGAGGACCTTAAAGGCAAGGTGCTCGGCTATGGCCGCCAGGGCGGAGCCGATTACGACGAGGCGCAGGCGGTGCTGCACCGTTTCTTCCACATGGACGTCGGCAAGGACTACAAGGTCATTTCCTTCCAGGGCGAGCCCGAGCGCATCGCCGCCATGTCCAACAACGATATCCAGGGCGCCTCGCTGTCGATCCCGCACGCCGCCGTCGCCGTGCAGGCGGGCCTGAAGGTGCTGTTGCGCACCGGTGACTATATCCCGCGCGCCGGCGGCACCATCTGGTGCTCGGCCGACTTCGTGCAAAAGAACCCGGAGACGGTGAAGAAGATCGTCCGCGCCATCGCCAAAGCGGTGATGTATTTCCGCACCAACAAGGAAGGTTCCATCGCGGTGCTGCGGCACCATATCGGCAGCATCAAGACCGACGAGGAAGCCGGCCTGATCTGGGATCAGCTGCACAACACGTTTGGCGCCGAGGTGCCGAAAGATCTGTTCCGCGAAATTTTTGAATCGCGTCGCCTCACCATGATCGCGGCGCGGCAATGGCCAGAGGACAAGCCGCTGCCCGATCCCGAAGGCTTTTTGGCCCGCGACCTGCTCGACCCGACGCTGAAGGAAATGGGCTACGTGCCGACCAATATCGAGGCGCCGGCCAAGGGCAATTGAGCGGACGCGGCTGGTTTCACGGCCGCGGCAAAGGCCTATTATCCGAGCCGCCGCCGGGTTTGGCGGCGCCAAGGGGGAGCGACATGTCCCGGCGCCTGCGCACTGTTATCGTGGCGGCCGCATTGGTGGTGCCGTTCGCGGGAAATGCCGACGCCCAGCACGTCACCATCGGCAAGGTGATCGGCGGCGACGGCTTTCACCTGCCGAGCTATGTGGCGATGGATCGAGGCTTCTTCAAAGCCGAGGGCCTCGACGTGAACCTGGTCGAGCTCGACCCGAAAATCCAGGTGACCGCCGTTCTGTCCGGCAATCTCGACTGTGCGCCGATCCCCTCGGGCGGGGCGCAGGCCGCATTGAGCGGCGCCAAGATCACCTACATCGTCGGTCAATCGCTCAAATCGCAATGGACCATCGTCGCGCGCAGCGACATCAACAAAGTGGAGGACCTCAAAGGCCGAATGATCGGCTATGGCCACCCCGGCAGTTCGGACTACGATGAGATTCAAGCCGTGCTGCACCGCTTCTTTCAGATGGACGCCGGCAAGGATTACAAGGTGATCGCGTTCCAGGGCCAGCCCGAGCGCATCGCGGCGCTGGTCAATGACAATATCCAGGCCGCCGGCCTCACCGTGCCACACGCCGCGGTCGCCGCGCAGGCCGGCTTGAAAGTTCTGCTGCGCACCGGCGACTACATCCCGCGCGCCGGCGGCACCATCTGGTGCGCGGCCGATTTCGTGCAAAAGAACCCCGAGACGGTGAAGAAGATCATCCGCGCCATCGCCAAGGCGGTGACCTATTTCCGCGACGACAAGCAAGGCTCGATTGCGGTGCTCCGCCACCATATCGGCAGCATCCAGTCCGACGCCGAGGCCGGCCTGATCTGGGACCAGGTGCACAACACGTTCGGCGCCGAGGTGCCGAAGGACCTGTTCCGCGAAATCTTCGAATCGCGCCGCCTCACCATGATCGCGGCGCGGCAGTGGCCGGAAGATAAGCCGCTGCCCGATCCCGAAAGCTTCTTGGCCCGCGACCTGCTCGACCCGACATTGAAGGAAATGGGCTACGTGCCGACCAATATCGAGGCGCCGGCCAAGGGCGATTGATCAACCGGCGTTGCTGTGTTGCGGGCGCCAGCGGGTCAGGCGGTCTTCGATGAGCTTGACCAGTCCGGTCATGATCAGCGACAGCGCCGCAAACACGATCAGGCCGGCAAAGACCACATCGACCTTGAACTCGCTCGCGGCGCGCACCATGACCACGCCGAGGCCATCCTGGGAGCCGAAGAATTCCGACACCACGACGCCGAGCACGGCGCGGCCGATGGCGAGCCGCAAGCCGACGATGATGAAAGGCAGCGAATTCGGCACCACGACGAGCCGCGCAATATCCCATTCGCCGGCGCCGAACGACCGCACCACGTTGATCAAAAGCCTGTCGGCGTTGCGCACGCCCTCATAGGTGTTGATCAAAAGCGGGAACAAGGCGCCGAGGAACACCACGGCGACCTTCGACCAGATGCCGATGCCGAACCACAGCATCAACAGCGGCAGGAAAACCAGCCGTGGCGTTGCGTTGAACGCGGTGATGAACGGATCGACCATGGCATTGAGCGTCGCCGAACGGCCGAGCAAGACGCCGAGCGGCAGGCCGACGACGATGGCCATCGCCAGTCCGATAGCGAAGGCCGAGGCGCTCACCCCGAGCGGCGCCCAGATGCTGCCGGTCGCGAACATGGTCCACAGCGTGCCGGCGATGTGGCTTGGCACCGTAAAGAACAGTTTGGTGCCGGCCTTCATCGGCACGAAATCCGGCAGGAATTGCCAGACCAGCAGCAGCAATACGATCGTTCCGGTGCCGAGGATGGTCGGCTCAAAGCGCCGCCATGCGCTCTTGCGCGGCGCCGTGGTGTCGTCGGCCGCAACGGTCGAGGCGAGGATCACATCCGTGGCTTGGATTTCGGTCATGGCCTAGCGCCCACTGCGCCACGGGAAAGCGGCGCGTTCCGCCCAGCGGATGCCTTCGGTCAGCACCACCGCGATCACCATTACTGTGATGATGCAGCCGAACATGCGGTCGAGCGAGAAAATGTCGCCGAAGCGCGAGATGGCGTAGCCGATGCCTTCGGAGGCGGCAAAAAACTCGCCGACCAGCACGCCGATCAAGGCGCGGCCGACGGCGATGCGGCTTGCGGCGACGACGTAGGGCAGCACGCTCGGGAAGATGACTTTCCGATAAAGGTCCCATTCGCCGCCGCCGAGCGAGCGCACCACATTGATCAGCAGCGGATCGACCGCGCGCACGCCGGCACAGGCGTTGAAAATGAAAGGGAACACCGCGAGGAAAAAGATGATCACCGCTTTGCCGCCGACGCCGACGCCGAAAAAGATCACCACCAGCGGCGACAGCGCGACCAGGGGGCTCGCGTAGAACACCGTCATCAGCGGATCGAGCGCATAGCCGACCTTTTGACGCCAGCCCATGACGATGCCGAGCGGCACGCCGATGATCACGGCGGCGCCGAGGCCGAAGACGAACGGCACGGCGCTGACGGCGAGGTCATGAGCGAGATCGCCGCTTTCGATCAGATCGACGTAACCCTCGAAGATCAGGCTCGGCTTGGAGATGAACAGCGGGTTGAACGGCACCACCAGGAAGATCGCCTGCCAGGCGGCGAAAAATATTGCCACGGCAAGCGCGCCGAGCAGCGGCTTGCGGTAGCGCTCGGCAAAATTCTGGTGCGGTGCAACGTCCTCTGCCATGGGCTAGACCGTAATCTCGTCCTTGAGCGTATTCCAGATTTCGAGCTTGAGCTCGTTGAACTGCGGCGTCACCCGCATCTCGTATTCGCGCGGGCGGGGCAGGGGAATGGCGAAAATCTTCTTGGCCCGGCCCGGCCGCTTGCTCATGACCATGACGCGGTCGGAGAGATAGATCGCCTCGTCGATCTGGTGGGTGACGAACAGAACGGTCTTGCGCGCCTCGCGCCACACCCGCAGCAACTCGGCCTGCATCAGGTCGCGGGTCTGGGCGTCGAGCGCCGCGAACGGCTCGTCCATCAGCAGCACTTCCGGATCGGTCGCGAGCGCACGCGCCAGCCCGACGCGCTGCTTCATGCCGCCCGAGAGCTCATGCGGATAATGGCCCTCGAAGCCGGAGAGTCCGACCAGATCGATCAGGCGGCCGGCGACGGCGCGGCGCTTTTCGGACGGGACTTTCTTCAGCTCGAGCCCGAGCTCGATATTGTTCTGCGCCGTGCGCCACGGCAGCAGGCCGAATTCCTGGAACACCATGGCGCGGTCGGTGCCCGGGCCTGCGATCTTCTTGCCGTGGATCAAAACGTCGCCGGAATCCGGCTTGATCAACCCGAGCAGGATATTGAGAAACGTGCTCTTACCGCAGCCCGATGGCCCGACGATCGACAGGAATTCGCCGTCCTCGACGTCGATGTCGAAATTCGCCAACGCGCGCACCGGACCGCGGTTCGGCGGCCGGAAGGTCAGGTTGACGTTGCGACCTTGGATATAGGCTGCCATGTCCCGGTCCGCTGCCCGCCGCACGGGCGTCGTGCGCGCGGCATCCTGGGGTACGGCACCGGCCCGGGTCAATCGTGCGCCGAACTTGACGCAGCCTGCCGTGGCCTCGCACATTGCGCGAAATCCGGCGTTGGCTTGCTTCAGGAGCGGTGTGGCAATGCGAGACGTTCTCGGCTGGCGGCGCAAGTTCGGCGTGATCGGGCCATCGACCAATACCATCGTGCAGCCCGATTTCGAGATGATGCGGCCGCCCGGCGTCACCAATCACTACAGCCGGATCTTTACGCCGAACGCCAAGGCGGTCAGCAACGAGAGCTTCATGGCCGGCATCAATGTCATCGGCGGCAATGTTTTGGACGCGGTGCGCAGCGTCATGACGTGTGAACCCGACTACTTGGTCATGGGCATGTCGTCGGTCACGTTCAACGGCGGCGCCGCCGGCGCCGATGCCTTCGTGGCGACGGTCGAGAAGGAAGCCGGCGTGCGCATCAGCGTCGGCTCGCATTCCTCGACCGCGGCGCTGAAAGCTTACGGCGGCGTCAAGCGCATCGCGTTCCTGTCGCCGTATTATCCCGTCGCCAATACCGAGGTGCGGCGCTATTTCACCGAATCCGGCTTCGAGGTGGTTCGCGATATCTGTCTGCAATGCAAGAGCTGGACCGGGATCGCCGAGGTTCCGCCCGAGGTGTTGCGCGACAAGCTGATCGAACTCAACGGCAACGGCCGCGACACCGACGCCATCATCCAGGTCGGCACCAATCTCAGCATGGTGCGGCTCGCCGCCGAGGCCGAGCAATGGCTGGGCAAACCGGTGATCGCCATCAACACGGCGACCTATTGGCACGCGCTGCGCGCCAATGGCATCACCGACAAGATTTACGGTTTGGGGCGCCTGCTCGAAGAGTTTTGAAGTTTAGCGCTTCACCCGCACGCCGGCGCGCTCAAGCCGCGGCAGCACCTCGTCGCAGAAATACGGCACCTCGTCGAGATAATTGACGAAGGACAGCCCGATGCCGTGCATGCCGGCTTGGCTGATGGTGGCAAGCTCTTCGGCGACCTTGTCGGGAGTGCCGACATACGGGTAGCCGCCGACGGCGGTTGCGGCGAAATACCGGCGTTTGGCGTCATACTCCCCGGGCGGCATGGTTTGCGGTGTCATGCTCTTATTCGCCAGCATGCCGTCGATAGCGCCCCAGTCGGCGTTGTCGATGTTGACGTGTTGATAGTACTCGTCCGCTTCTTTCTGCGTGGGGCGGCAGATCACCTGTCCGACGGTGAAGATTTCGATGTCGCGGCCGAGAGTCTTGGCGGCAGTCTTGACCTCGGTCACCTTGGCTGCGTTGCCGGCGAGCGACTGCCGCGTTCCGGCGCTGGCCACGAAGAACGCGTCGCAATTGCGTAAAGCGAAAGCCTGGCCGACCCCGGACGAGCCGGCATTCATCATCAGTGGCCGCGTGCCGCCGAACGGCTTTGGCCAGGCGCGCGCCGCTTTGAGCTGCAGAAATTCGCCGTCGAAATCGAACGTGTCCTCCCGAGTCCAGGCCTGCTTGACCACGTCGACCCATTCCTGGGCGTAGGCGTAGCGCATGTCGTGCTCGCGCTGCTGCACGCCGAACATGTCGAACTCGCCTTCGTTCCAGCCGCACACGATGTTGACGCCGACCCGGCCTTGCCCGATGTGGTCGGCGGTGACGAATTCCTTCGCCGCGATCAGCGGGTGAAACAGCGGCGCGTGCACGGTGCCGAACACCGTCATCCGCTTGGTGGCGCACAACAGGCCGACCGCCCAGGTGATGGTCTCGAGCGTCGCGCCATGGAAATCGGTCTCGCCGCCATAGCCTTTCCAGCGCGCGATCGGCAGCATGAAATCGAGCCCCGCCTCGTCGGCAAGCTTCGCCAGCGCCAGGCAATCCTCCCAGCTCGCCGACCAGCGCTCCGGCACCGTGGTCGCGGAACGCCCTGACGAGCAGTTGGCGCCGAACAGCCCGATCTTGAGCGCATTGTCGTTGTACATGGCGATGCGCGACTGCATGGAAGCGGCGGCGGGCGCAAGCACGGTGCTCTCCTCCCAGAACAAATTCGGTGGCGATCATACAACAGGTTTTGCCCGGGGAGTGCCAACCTCTCCGTGTGGCTGCCATGACGGCAGTAAGATACACGGCCATGCCGAGATGCCGCCTGTTGCGCGCGGCTGCGGCCGGTCTATGCTGGAATGCGAAGGCCGAAAGAGCCGCAACATGCCCGGGGAGGCAACCATGCCCGATACGGTCGAGAAATCGACGGCAAGCAAAGTCTATTGGCGGCTCTTGCCGCTCGCCATCCTTACTTATTTCCTCTGTTATCTCGACCGCATCAATGTCGGCTTCGCAGCCCTGACCATGAACAAGGATCTGGGCCTCGATGCCGCGACCTACGGCATGGCGGCTGGCGCCTTCTTCTGGGGCTATTTCCTGTTCGAAGTGCCGAGCAACCTCATTCTGGAAAAGGTCGGCGCCCGGATCTGGATCGCCCGCATTATGATCAGCTGGGGCATCCTGTCCGGTGCCACGGCGTTCGTCGTCGGGCCGTGGAGCTTTCTGACCATGCGCTTTCTGCTCGGCCTCGCCGAGGCCGGCTTGTTCCCCGGCATGATCCTGTTCTTCACCTACTGGTTCCCGGACTGGCACCGCGCCCGCATCATGGCGGGGTTCACGGTGGCGCTGCCGCTGGCGGTTGCGGCCGGTGCGCCAATGTCGACGGCGCTGCTCGAGCTCAACGGGACGCTGGGCTTGGCCGGCTGGAAATGGATGTTCATCTGCGAAGCCATCCCGACAATCATCGTCGGATTTGTCTTCCTGTTCTTCGTCACCGACCGGCCGCACCACGCCCATTGGCTCACCGAAGGGGAACGCAGCTGGCTCATCAACACGCTCGAGGAAGAACGCAAACTGATCGAAGCCACGCGTAAAATTAGCCTGTGGCAATCGTTCTTTGAGCCCAAGGTTCTGATCCTGACTCTGAACTATTTCGGCATCGTCACCGCGAGCCTTGGGCTGCTGTTATTCCTGCCGCAAATGGTCAAGCAGCTCGGCTTGAGCAACATGCAGGTCGGCTGGGTCAGCATGATTCCATACGCGTTCGGCGCGCTCAGCATGATTGTTTGGGGCTGGGTCTCCGACCGCATGGGCGAGCGGCGCTGGAATTTGTGCGCGGCTTGCGTCGTCGCCGCGATCGGTCTGGTCATCGCCGGCATGACGATCGGCACGGCCTGGGCCGTGGTCGGCATGACCATCGCCACCATCGGACTCTACGGCACCAAGGGGCCGTTCTGGACCTTGCCGTCGATGATCCTGACCGGCTCGGCTGCCGCCTCCGGCATCGCCTGGATCAATAGTGTCGGCAATCTCGGCGGCTTCTTCGGCCCGACCGCTGTCGGCTGGATCAAGACCTATAGCGGAAGCTTTGCCTCCGGGCTCTATCTCCTCGCCGGCCTCGCTTTGGTTTCGGCGGTGAGCACGTTCTGGCTCAATTTCGAGCGCCCGGTCACGCGGCCCGGGCAACTCGCCGGCGTGCCGGCGGAGTAAGCCTTATCGCCTTAACGAGCGCGCTCTAGCCGAGCGCGCTCACGCCGGCTTGCGCGATCTGCTCATCCTCGTGCGATTGCACGCCGGAGACGCCGATGGCGCCGACGCATTCGTTCTGGTGCATGACCGGCATGCCGCCCTGGATCAAAATGCCGGCGGGAAAGCCGGCAAAGGCCGGGCGCTCCTTGACCCTGTCCTCGAAGAATTTGCTCGGCCGCTTGGTCATGGCGGAGGTTTTGGCCTTGCCCATGGACACTTCGGCCGAGATCGC
>Ga0310038_10003557_pt1 | contig 11228 bp, 13 predicted proteins | sample Sb_taG_6_FD_200461 | JGI IMG/M metagenome (GOLD analysis project Ga0310038, IMG submission 200461) | Peat soil microbial communities from Weissenstadt, Germany - Sb_50d_4_PS metaG (v2) (version 2) | ecosystem: Environmental > Terrestrial > Soil > Wetlands > Peat | place: Germany: Weissenstadt... | reverse complement strand
TGGCGAGCACGAACCCCACGACCGTCAGTGCCACCAGGTAGGCGAGATGCACCCCGGCCGCGGCCAGGCCCACGTGGCCCAGGACCAGGCCCCGGCACAAGGCCACCCCGTGGTAGAGCGGCGTCGCCTGGGCGATGGGCTGCAGCCAGCCCGGGAGCTGCGCGACGGGGAAGAAGGTCCCCGAGAAGAGGAACAGCGGGATGAGCCCGAAGCGGTAGATGGTGGAGAAGCCGGTGTCGTTCTGCTGTGCCGCCGCGAAGGCCGCGATCGGCGCCGCGAACGCCAGTCCCGTGAGGACCCCGACGGGCAGGGCGAGGACGGCGAGGGCGGAGTGCACGGTGCCGAAGGCCGTCATGACCGCCAGGTAGATCGAGGTGACCATGACGAGTCGAAGGGCGATCCAGGCCAAGTGGCCGACGAGCACGTCGACGACGGTCAACGGCGTGGCCAGCATGGCGAAGTAGGTGCGCAGCCACTTGATGGCGGCCATGACCGGGTACATGGCCTCGTTCCCGCCGATCTGCATGGCCGTCGAGGCCAGGAGCCCCGGGGCGAGGAAGTCGAGATACCGCACCCCGTCGACGTGGCCCTTGATCAGTGACCCGAGCCCGAGGCCCATGGCGGCGAGGTACAGCACGGGGTACAGGAAGCTGGTGGTGATCGACCCCCGCCACGTGCGCTTGTACTGGTACATCCAGTAGCGCATGGAGCGCACCCAGGTGGGCGAGGACCGGTGATGTCGGATGCGATCCGGGCTGGGCGCCTCCGCCCTCGTCGTGATGCTCACCCTCAGCGTCTCCGTTCAGTCCACCAGCGATCGGCCCGTCAGACGGAGAAAGACGTCTTCGAGCGACGATCGCCGGACGAGCGCGCTGTCGGGATTGAGCCCGAGCTGATGCACCTCGGTGAGTGTGGCCTCGCCGTCGTCGGTGTAGAGGAGCAGGCGGTCGGGCAGAGCCTCGAAGCGCTGGACCCGTCCTTGCAGGTGAGCCGCCACCGCCTCGGTGTCGGTGTCGGGATCGCGGAAGCGGAGCTCGAGAACCTCGCGCGTCGAGTACCGGGCGATGAGCTCGCTCGGGGAGCCCTCGGCTGCGAACCTCCCTCCGTCCATGACGGCGAGGCGGTCGCAGAGCTGCTCGGCCTCCTCCATGTAGTGCGTCGTGATGACCTGGGTGACACCTTGTTGCTTCAGGCGGTAGAGGCGGTCCCACAGCAGGTGGCGGGCCTGGGGGTCGAGGCCCGTGGTGGGCTCGTCGAGGATCAGGAGCTCGGGATCCGAGACCAGCGAGCGGGCGATGGTGAGCCGTCGCTTCATCCCGCCGGACAAGGGATCCACCTTGTCGTGGGCCCTTTCCGAGAGCTGGGTGAACTCGAGCAACTGCTCGGCGCGTTCGCGGATGACCCGGCGCGGCAGGTCGAAGTAGCGGCCGTAGACCATCAGGTTGTCGAGGACGGTGAGCTCGAGGTCGAGCGTGTCCTCTTGGGGCACGATGCCGATGCGGCTACGGATCCGCGAGCCCTCGTGGGCGGGGTCCATCCCCAGTACCCGCAACGTCCCGGCCGAGACCGGTGACATGCACGCGATCATCCGCATGGTGGAGGTCTTGCCTGCACCGTTCGGGCCCAGGAGGCCGTAGGACTCGCCCCGGCCGATCTCGAAGTCGATACCGTCGACCGCTACGAAGTCACCGAAGCGCTTGGTGAGGCCCCGGGCCACCACCAACTGCTCTGCCCCTTGGTGGGACGCAGGTTCGACTCGCGTGGTCGCATCGGGCGGGAGCACGACATGTCAACCTACCCGTCGGTCGGTCGGGCGCTCTTCGCGTAGCTAGTCGGAGACGAGCGCCAGAGCCCGCTGGGCGATGTCCTCGCGCGACGTCGCCTGCATCCGGGCCGCCCGTTGCAACAGGCCGTCCATGTACACCGCGAGGCTGATGGTCGCAGCCACCGGGTCGGCCAGGAGCAGGGGAACGGGCTCGGTCCGCTCGTCGAGACCCGACGCGCTGAGCACCGCGGCGCGCAGCTCCAGCATGGCGTCGCGGGCGGTCTCCACGCGGATCCGGCCACGGCGCATCCACACGCTGAGGCCGAGCGGCACGGTGAGGTTCCCGTGGGTGAGGTCCTCGGGTTCGAGGTCGGCGAGCCCGAGCATCGCCTCTTGGACGAAGCGTTCGACAGATTCCTCCTCCACCGCCTCGAGCCGCACTCCTGACACTGGAACCTCCTGGTCAGCCCATCCGTTTGTCCGCGAATCCAGTGTGGACTCGGGGTGTAACAGGGTGGTGGACCGGGGTACATACCCTGGTCAGGGCACCAGCGCCCGTGGTTGACTGGATGCCTCCCCTCCGGCGAAAGGAGTCGAGATGCCCAGAGCGATCTGGACGGGGTCCCTGAGCTTCGGCTTGGTCAACGTGCCGGTGGGGCTGTTCACGGCCACCGACGACAAGGCGATCCACTTCAACCAGTTCCAGGCCGGGACCTCTGACCGCGTCCGCCAGAAGCGCGTCAACGAACGCACCGGCGAAGAGGTCGACTATGCAGACGTCGTCAAGGGGTACGACCTGGGCGGCGGCGAATACGTGATCGTGACGCCCGAGGAGCTGGAGTCGGTGGAGCCGGGCCGCTCCCGGACCATCGAGATCACCGACTTCGTCGACCTCGACACCATCGACCCGATCTACTACAAGTCGACGTATTTCCTGGGACCCCAGGGTGACCAGGCGGTCCGCCCCTACGCCTTGCTGCTCGACGCGATGGCGGAGAGCAACAAGGTCGCCGTCGCCTCTCTCGTGCTGCGCACGAAAGAGCACCTGGTCACGATCAGGCCCACGCAGTCGGTGCTCGCCCTCGAGACGATGTACTTCGCCGACGAGATCCGCGATCCGGCCAAGGAGATCCCACAAGCAACGGCGGACCTCAGCTTCTCGGACCGGGAGCTGAGCACGGCCAAGCTGCTCATCGAGTCGATGTCCAGCACTTGGGATCCCGGTCTCTACGAGGACGAGTACCGCAAACGGGTCGAACGGCTCATCGACGAGAAGCGTCAGGGCAAGGTGGTCGTCACCGAGCGCACCGAGACGCGGCCCACGGCGGTGGTGGACCTGATGGAGGCCCTGCAGGCCAGCGTGGAGGCGGCGCGGGCCCACAAGCCCGGCGGTCACATCGCCATCCCCGGTTCCGCGGGCAAGGCCCCCGGCACGCGCTCGTCCAAACGGGGCGCGTCGGGCGCCGCTTCGGCCGCGGCGGAATCGGGCCCGAGCAAGTCCGAGCTCCTGGCCCGGGCGGCCGAGCTCGGGATCCCGGGCCGGTCGAAGATGACCCGCGACGAGCTCGAGAGCGCCGTGGCCGGCGCCACCAAAGCGGCCAGGCGCCGCAAGGCGTCGTAGCGGCCGCGACGACAGGCGCGGGTCCGGTCCAACCGGCGGGCCCGGCGCCCGCCGCCTCGCACGAGGAACCCTCATGACCATCGACCCCGCCGTGCGCTACGAGGGCATCAGCCCCAAGGCGTACGAGCACCCGGCGGACAGGGCGGCGACGGCGGCACTGCGGTCGATCCCCTTGATGGACCAGTTCATCAGGCGACTGTGCGACTTCGGGCACGAGCGGCGGCTCCGCCAGGTGCTGCTCGGCAACGCGGTGCGCATCGGGGAGGACCAGGTCCCGGGGCTCTGGGCGAGCTACCGGAACTGTGTGTGGGTGCTCGATCTCGAGCGCACCCCCGACCTCTATGTCACGCAGACTCCTGTCGTCAACGCCATGACCGTCGGTGCCCAGAACCCGGTCGTGATCGTGTACTCGTCGCTGGTGGGTTCCTACGAGACACTCGAAGTGCGCGCCGTGCTGGCCCACGAGCTCGGGCACGTGCTGTCGGAGCACTACAGCTACACCACCGCGCTCCTGATCCTCTCCCAGGTGGTCCAGGGTGCGCTGCCCAGGTCGCTGTTCGCGGGCCTGCCCATCCGTGCCCTGTACCTGGCCCTGCTCGAGTGGTCGCGGATGGCGGAGCTGTCGTGTGACCGAGCCAGCGCGCTGGTGATCGGGGACCCGTTGCCCGTGTGCCACATGCTCATGCGCACCGCGGGCGGCGCGCTCGAGGGAATGAGCCTGGACGCGTTCATCCGTCAGGCCACCGAGTACGAGGACGAAGACGACCTCTACGCCCGGCACGCCCGGTTCTGGGAGGAGATCGGGCGACCGCACCCCTTCGCCGTCCGTCGCGTGCGCCAGCTCGTCAAGTGGGTGAGCGAAGGGGAGTTCGATCCCATCCGGGCCGGCCACTACGTCCGCCGGGGTCAGGAGCCGCCTCCCTCCGCCGAATTCGAAGCGGCCGTGTCGCACTACGGCGACCGGTTCGTCGCCATGGTCGACCGGGTGGGGGGAGGAGTGCAGCGAGTCGCCGACCAGATCAGCGCCTGGCTGCGCGCTCGCCAGGGGGCGGGACCATCCGCAGCTGCGGACGAAGAGGACGACTGGGGCGACCCCGACCCTGGATGAGTGGCTCGAAGGGTGCACCGAGGCCCTAGAGGGCGGCGCCCATGCCGCCAGCGGCGCGCCCGCGACCGAGCAGCTTGCCCATGAGGATCGACACCTCGTAGAAGACATAGAGCGGCAGCGCCAGGGCCAGCATCGAGAAGGGGTCTCCGCTCGGTGTGATCACCGCCGCGCCGGCCACGATCGACACGACGGCCCATCGGCGTCCCGCCGCCAGGGTCGACGGTCGAACGACCCCGACGAGCTGCAGCGCGACCAGGATCACGGGGAACTCGAAGGTGAGACCGAAGACGGCCATGAGCGCCAACACGAGACCCACGTACTTGTTGGGGTCGTAGATCTGGTGCAGCGTCGGCCCTCCCACGCTGCCGAGGAAGGCCAGAGCGTGCGGAAGGCTCACCAGGGCCAACGATGCTCCCGCCGCGAAGAGGACGAGTGAGGCCGCCACGAAGGGCACGGCATAGCGTTTCTCCTGCTTGCGTAGCCCCGGCGTGACGAAGCGCCATACCTGCCACAGGATCACCGGAGAGGCCAGGAACAGCCCGGCGTAGGTGGCGACGTGTATCCGCAGGGACAGGCCGTCGAGCGGTCCGGTGACATAGAGGCTGCAGTGGGTCGTGACGTGACAGTACGGCGCTTGGAGCCAGTGCAGGATCTGCGGGTACGCCACGAACGCCGCGCTGCAGGCGGCGGCGACGGCCACGGCGGTGACGAGCAGGCGGCGGCGGAGCTCGGCGACGTGGGCTCCGACCGACATGGTGTCGGGCGCACGGCGCCGGGCGCGGGTCAGCGTGACGGACATGGAACGGCGCCAGGAGTCAGTTCATCGACGAGACGTCGGGTTCCGCCTCGAGCTGCGCCCCGGGGCGGCGTCGGCCTCGAGGGGCGTCGATCGGCGTGGAGCGTGTGGAGGGGGAGGAACCGGCCCCGGCGGGGGGCGGTCCGGTCGGCCACGGTCCCTGAGCAGTCCCCACCCGGCTCGTCCCGACCGGTGACGGCTCGTCGCCTGACACGTCGGGAGCGGCACCGACGGTGTGGGGGAGCGTCGCCCGGTCGTGCTCGTCGGCCAGTCGGTCGAGCAACGACAGGGGCGAGCGCACCACCTTGGTGATCTCCGTCGTCGACGGGAGGTCGGGGAACGAGGCCCGCACCTCGCTCTCGAGATGGGCGCGCCACCGGCTGAACTCGCTCCATGCCGCTCCCACGCGGCGGGCCATGGACGGCAGCTTGTCCGGACCGAGCACGATGAGCGCGATCACGAGGACCATGAGCAACTTGGGTGGACTGAGGAGGACCATGGCGGTCACAGGGCCCCGGGGGACCGAGATCGATCAGCCGCTGTGAGCCGTCGCACCCGCATCGCTGTCGAGGGACGAGTCGTGCACCTCGGCCAGGCCCTTCTTGAACTCTGACCGGGCCGACCCGAGCGAGCGGGCCAGCTTCGGGATCTGCGTCCCCCCGAACAGCACGGCCACCACGACGACGAGGACGACCACTCCGTCCAACCCGAAGATCTCAGCAAGCATGACGTTGCTCCTTTTCTTGTCGGTTCTGATACATGGATCGTTCGACCGGAGACGCGGTCTGCGTCGATGGCCGGCATGCGAGGCGGTCCACCGCCGCCTCGGCCAGATGGAGCCCTTCGAGACCGGGGAGCCGGCCCACCAGACGGTCGATGCGTTGTGTGGCGGCCCGGCCTTCGCCGTCGGCGAAGAGATGGGCCACCAGGAATCTCAGCTCCGATTCCGGCATGACGCCGGCGCCGACCGGTGCCCAGTAACGGCGTAGGGCGAAGCGGGTGAGCCTTCGTGCGGTGGCGCTGTCGGCGAGCCGCTGCCGAGCGCCGAGTGCGTAGAAGTCGATGTGCCTGCCTTCTTGACGCATGATCCTCCGGAGCAACTCCGACAGCACGGGATGCCGGGCCTTGGCGGCGAGGCGCCCGTAACCCGCCTGCGTGGCCCATTCGTTGACGGCCCCCCAGGTCATGTGCACGGCCACGATGTGTGGTGTCAGAGCCGACGCCAAGGTGAAGGCCACGGGCCGGAACGCGTCTCGGCGGGGCAGGCGGCGACGCGATGCGGCGAGCCTGCTCCTGCCGGCGGGCTCCCCGTGGGCGGCCAACACCTGGGCCAGCGCTTCGCCGTGCCAGTGCTCCTCGTAGCACCAGCAGGCCAGGAACGCCGTGACCTGAGGGTCTCGGTGGGCCCGGGTGGCGAGGACGTCGCGCAGGTAGCAGGCGGTGTGCCCCTCCACGTCGTGCATGTAGCGGAGGCAACGCAAGGTGTCGGCGTCGAGGGGGTGGCGGCCGAAGGCGCCGAAGTCGATGTCGTCCACCTCGAGGCGGCCCGACCTCCGGATCAGCGAGTCGATGTCGGTGGTCACGGCTCCTCTTCGACGCCCGACCGCGCTACGGATGTGTCCTTCGAAGAATCGGGGCATGGGGGGCACCGGGGGATGGGCCCCGCCGGGCACCGGCCCGGCGCTACCCTCGGGTCGTGCCACGCCTGTCATCCGGGTCCACGGGTGGCTCCGAAGAACCAGGCGAGATGCCCAAGCTCGAGACGGTCAGCGACGCCGCCTTGATGGTGGCGATCGCCCGCATGAACGAGCCGGCACTGGCCGAGGCGTACCGGCGTCACGGGGGGGCGGTCTTCGCCCTGGCCCGTCGTGTCCTGGGGACTCCGGATCTGGCCGAGGAGGTCACCCAGGAGGTCTTCGTCGAGTTGTGGGACGCACCCGAGCGCTTCGACCCGGGCCGCGGCGCCCTGCGGACCTTCCTCATGACCAAGGCGCACGGGCGAGCCGTCGACATCGTCCGTTCTGAGTCCGCACGCAAGCAGCGCGAGGAGCGCACCGTCCGGGAGACGGCGGTCTCGGGCTACGACATCGAGCACCAGGCGTGGGACCTGGCCATCGCCGAGCAGGTGAAAGCGGCGGTGACGAGCTTGCCTGTCGAGGAGCGCACCGCCATCGAGATGGCCTATTTCGACGGCCACACCTACCGCGAGGTGGCCTCGCTCCTGGGCCAGCCGGAGGGAACCGTGAAGAGCCGGATCCGCAGCGGGCTGCGCCGCCTTCGCACCGCGTTGGCGCAACACGGCGTGGAGGCGGCATGGACCGAGCCATGACCCACGACGAGGTCGTCCAGTTGCTCGGGGCCTTCGCCCTCGACGCCGTGGACGGCGACGAGGCCGAGGCGATCCGTGAGCATCTCGTGGAGTGCCCCCGGTGCGCATCCGAGGTCGCCGAGCACTGGGAGGTGACCGGCCTCATCGCCAATGCCGGGGTGGACGCGCCCCCCGAGCTGTGGGACCGCATCGCGGCGCGCATCGACCGCGCCCGGCCCGATCCATGGCGGCCGGCACCCCTGAACCTGGCAGGGCGGCCGTCCGCGCCGGCCCACGCTCCGGTTGCGGCCCGCCGCCGCTGGGCATGGTCGGCCGTGGGCGCCATCGCCGCCGCAGCCGCCGTGGTGGTCGTCCTCCTGGCCGTGCAGGTCGGCCGCCTCGACAATCGGGTCGGGCAGTTGGCGGCCGCCAACCGGCAGGCCGGCTTGTCCCAGGCCGTCCAGGCGGCGCTGCTGGACCCGGGCGCCCAGAAGGTGAACTTGGCCGCCGACAACGGTCCGGCGCCCGGCACCGCGGCGCGGGCCGCCGTCGTCGTCGTCCTCCCCGACGGCTCCGCCTTCATGCTCAACACCGGCCTGCCCCGACTGGCCCCCGACCGCACCTATCAGCTGTGGGGGGTCGCCGACGGCCGGACCGTGTCGTTGGGCCTCCTCGGCAGCCAGCCCCACGATGTGGCGTTCCGAGTCGACCCGTCCGCGCCGATCAAGGTCTTTGCCGTGACCGACGAGGTGGCCGGGGGGGTCGTCCAGTCGACGCACGCGCCGGTGGCCGAGAGCCCGACCACCACCTGACACGACCGCTCCACCGGGAAAGGCGCCGCCACCTCGAAAGTACCTGGGGCCCGACCCGGTCGCCGCCACGGGGCGGGGTCAGCTCGGGAAGTGGTTCTCGCCGACGACCTCGGACACCGAAATGTCGTAGGAGGCGTAGAAGCGGTCCCGGCCCGCCCGCTGTGCGGCGCGGTGCTCGGGATGCTCACGCCAGGCCCGGTGCGTCTCCATCGACGCGAAGATGATGACCGACACCCGCTCGCCGTCGTCGGCCTCGAAGGCCTTGAAGTCCACGAAGCCGGGCATGCTCCGCGCCAGGTCCAACATCCGCCGGGCGGTCTCGTGGTACTCGGCTAACGACTCGGGCTTGAGTCGGGACCGGAAGACGGTCAGGATGCGCGGCCCGTCGGGCCCCGACGTTTCCTTCACGTTCGGAATCCTAAGGTCTCAGAAGGTGGCCTCGAGTTCCTCGGCGGTCTCGAGACGCTGTTCGATGGCTTCGAGGGCAGCCTCGTCGCCCTGGGCGCGCGGGCCCTTGAACCACTTGCGTGCGCTGACCAACCAGAAGACCCCGGCATAGGCGAAGACCACCCCGACCGCCACGATCGTGTAGTTGAAGTTGTGCCAGGTGATCGGACTGGCGGTCGGGAGGACGAAGAGCACCGTGATGATCCCGACCCAGCCAACGCCCACCCACCCCACAAGTGCGCTCCATCTCCCGAGGTGCCACGGACCGGGATTGAAGGTGTCGCCGGCCAGTCGACGCAGCAACGTCGGGATGACGTAGGCGATGTAGAGCCCGATGACCGAGATCGAGATCACCGCCCCATAGGCGACCGAACTCCACATCGACGGTATGGCCAAGATGAAGGCGAACACCACCGCGAAGTAGATCGACCTGCTCGGTGTCCGGGTACGCGGGTTGATGTGGTGCCAGAACCTCGAGCCCGGGATGGCCCCGTCTCGGGAGAAGGCGTAGATCATGCGGGAGTTCGCCGTGACCGAGGCCATGCCGCAATAGGCCTGAGCCACCATGGCCACGACGAGGAGCCACTCCCCCCCGTGTCGTCCGATGGCGTCGATCCAGATCTGCACCGGGGGCACTGCGGTGGGGGAGGCGAGGGCCTTGGCGTACTCGGCCGGACCGGTGATGGCGTAGGTGATCCCCACGAGAAGGACGAACCCGGCGATCAGAGACACCCAGATGGAACGGACGATGCCCTTCGGCCCCGCCACCGCGGCGTTGTGGGTTTCCTCGGTCATGTGAGCCGAGGCGTCGTAACCCGTGAAGGTGTACTGCGCCAGCAGGAGTCCGATCATGAACACATAGAACCTGTTGTGGTATCCGGTCTCGTTCACGAGTCGGCTGAACACGAACGATGTCGAGGCGTGATGCGCCGGGACGGCCAGCAGGACGGTGACGATCAACACAACGCCGAGGATGTGCCACCACACGCTGACGTCGGAGAGGAACGCCACCACGCGGACACCGAAGATGTTCAGGGCGGCGTGAACGATCAGTATGCCTGCGTAGATGAGCAGCGTGTGCCCTGGCGTGGCCGCCCAGCCCGTGGTCAGGTTGAGGAATGCGTTGAAGAAGAGGGAGAACCCATAGTCGATGCCGGCGGTCACCGCGACCTGGCCGAGCAGGTTGAACCATCCTGTGAACCAGCTCCAGGCCGCACCGTTGCGCTTCGCCAGCTTGGCCGACCAGTAGTACAGACCCCCGGCGGTGGGATAGGCGGAGCACACCTCGGCCATCCCGAGACCGACGATCAGGGTCATCAACCCGACAAAGATCCATCCCCATGTCATGTCGACGGGACCGCCGTTGGTCATGGCGATGCCGTATGCCGTCAGGCAGCCCGACAGGATCGAGATGATGGTGAACGAGACGGCGAAGTTGGAGAACCCGCTCATTCTGCGGCGAAGCTCCTGGGCGTATCCGAGCTCGTGGAGCTTCTTGGTGTCGGGATCCGCCCACACCGGCTGGGCCGAAGCTGCACTATCCGTCGACATGATCACCCCCATCGCCAGGCGCCGACACTGAGCCCTCGACGCCGACACCACGCCCGGCACGGTTGCGCCGGGTAACGGTGCCCCGGGACGACCCGGGGACCGTAGCCCCGGCCACCTGAGGCCACGAGGCGGGAAGGACGCCGGGTCGTCGATTCGCTGATTCGGACTAGACCAGGCAGACGGTCCGGTGTCAAGGATCTCCTGGTCGGGAGATATGTGTCGGGGGCGGGGAGCGCGCCACCCCCGCCCGGGGGCCAGCCGACTCCGGGGCGGTCGCGACGCCTTCAGGTGGGCTACAGCGCGAGCGACCGTATAGGACTGAAGACCAGGGCAGGATCCGCCCTCCAGTCGACGTCGGGCACGTCGACGTACAGCTCGATCTCGTTGCCGTCGGGGTCCAGGATGTAGAGGCTGTGGGTCACGGTGTGATCGCTCGTCCCCACGACCGTGGCGCCTGCCTCCTGGACGCTGCGCAAGGCGTCGCGCAACTCGTCGTCGGTGTCGCCGACCTTCAGGCCGAAGTGGTACAGGCCGATGTGCCGGCCCTGGGGTTGGGACTGGGCGTCCTCGCCGACCTCGATGAGGAGCAACTCGTGGTGGGTGCGGTTCGACGGGGCCGAGAACGCCGCGGCCGGGAACCCGAAATCAGCGGCGGGCGCCAGCTGCCTCCAGCCCAGCACGTCACGGTAGAAAGCCGCCGAACGCTCGATGTCGCGGACATAGAGCACCAGGTGCCCGAGCTCTTTGACTTCCATGGCCCCTCCCGTCGCGCCGGACAACCCTGGCAACCCGCGCCCGGCGCTACCTATTCCACCGGGTG
>Ga0310038_10003551_pt1 | contig 11235 bp, 8 predicted proteins | sample Sb_taG_6_FD_200461 | JGI IMG/M metagenome (GOLD analysis project Ga0310038, IMG submission 200461) | Peat soil microbial communities from Weissenstadt, Germany - Sb_50d_4_PS metaG (v2) (version 2) | ecosystem: Environmental > Terrestrial > Soil > Wetlands > Peat | place: Germany: Weissenstadt... | reverse complement strand
TTGCCCCGTCGGCGGCAGTGAGGATCTCCGGCCGATAGGGACTGCCAGGAGTTGGATTTGTCTGTTCGATGTACTCGCCGCTCTTGAATAGTTTCATGTTGCCCTGGCCTTCATCACACCTGGGTTAAACGAATTGACTTCGAAAACGGGAAGCATTGTACGCCCAAACCGCCTGCTCCGACGTTGTGGTGACCGGGGCACCCCAACGGTCTGCGATACTGCGACATGCTCGTATAATGAATCGTGCCCGTGCTGCGCCCGATGTTGCAGAGGGCGGCATTGCGAAGATTGCGGCTTCATCACGGAGGCGGGCATGGATTCGATGGACCTCAAGCAAATTCGGTGTTTCGTCGCGGCCTACGAGGAAGGCAGCTTCAGCAAAGCGGCCAGGCGGGAGCATTGCACCCAACCGGGTCTAAGCGTTTACGTTCAGCGGCTGGAATCCATGCTCTCGCACCGGCTGTTTGAACGGACAGCGGTCGGCGTGACGCCGACCGTGGCCGGCAAACATTTCTACGCCTGCTGTACGAACGTGCTGACAGCGGTGCAAGCGGCCAAGCAGACGATGCTTAACCTTTCCGGCAACCTCGCCGGCACCATAAAGGTTGGCGTGTCTCCTTCCATATTCAAGGGAGCGCTGGCCACCATGTTGCCCGGCTATATGGCCGACCACCCTTATGTTGATGTTCGGATTGCGGAGGCCTACAGCGGCTCGCTGGCCGAGTGGGTAGCCTCGGGCGAACTTGACGTTGCCATCGTGAACCAGCCTTCCGTTCATTTGGGACTGGACGCCGCGCATTTTTTCCGGGATTCGCTGGTGGTGGCCCGAAGGGCGAATGGCACATCCGGGAAAAAGGGCCGCGCACGGCGGCAGTTCCTGGCAAAGGATCTGAGGAAGCTGAAGCTCATTCTGCCCACTCCGAAACATGCGCTTCGCCAGTTTATCGATGGCGTACTCCAGGCAGGAGGCGGCAGCAGCGGTAAGATCCTGGAGATCGATGGAATGCTGGGGACACTCGAAATGGTCCGCAACTCGGAGTGGGCGACCATTGTGCCCAGTATCGCCGTGGCCAACGAGGTGAAACGGGGCAAGCTGGTCGCCGAAAGAATTGCGGACCCCATTCTGTGGATTGACTTCTTCCAGGTACGCACCAGGAATTCGCTGGTGTCACTGGCTTGCCAGGATTTTCTGTCTCGACTGCGGGAAGCACTGAAGGAGGTTTCCCAAATCGGCGTAACCCCGTGATCGTCCCTTTCGGGAGTCCACGATCACCAACAGTTTCGTTATACGTAGCCCTTATACAGATCATGCTGCAATATTATTGGACAATATAGCCGGAAAGGCTGATGATTCGAGGTTGCCCGCCAGGTACTGGCGTGTTTGTCGCCAGTAACGCTGTTTATAGAGGCACGGGCCATAATCCAAAAGCAATGGAACGCGAGAGTGGTCCGCGATTCCAATCAGAGGGGGAATGATGGCGACAAGTACTAAGAAACACACGAATGTCAGCGTCGTTGACAAGCCGCAACCGACCAACCACAAGCCGCAACCGGCCAACGGTAAGAAAGCCATGGACCTCAGCTTCATCCAGAAGCCGCACCACTGGGACCCTCGCCGGCTCTATAGCCCGACGGCGTGCGACTGGCAGCAACGCGTCGACTTTGAGCGCCTACGGGGAGACCGCCTGCAGCGCCTGCGCGAGGCCATGGCCGCCAAGGACCTGGGAGCGCTGGTTCTGTTCGCGGGGGCCAACGTCCGGTACGCCACCGGCTCCTACCAGGGCAATTGGAAGTACAACATCAATATCCGCTACGTGGTGGTGCCCAACAACGGCGAGCCGGTGCTGTTCGAAACCGCCGGCAGCGACCTGCATTGCGCCGAGATCGATCTGCCCTGGATGGACAAAGACCGGATCAGGCCGGCCATCACCTGGCAATGGGCCGAGGGCGCGGTTCCGCACATGGCCGGACGCATGGCCGAAAGCGTCGCCGATGTGCTGAAGGAGCGCGGCCTGATGAAGGAACGCATCGGCGTCGACAACGTCGATATGGCGTCGCTGGCCGCGTTCCAAAAAACCGGGATTAACCTGGTGGACGGCTGGTCCGCAGTTTCCATGGCACGCGTGGTCAAGACTCCCGACGAGATTGAGTTGCTGAAGCAGGCTGCCGCCATCGGTGATGCCGCCATGTGGAAGATCAAGTACGAGTGGCTGAAGCCGGGCGTACGCGAGCGCGAGATCGAAGCCAAGGTACACGAGTTCATGCTGGAGCGCGGCTGCGAGATCATTTACGACATCATCGTGGCCTCGGGTGGCAATACCAGCCCCTACCGCCGCTGGGCGACCGATAAGATGATCCGCCAGGGCGACCTGATGATCGTCGACATCAACGCGGTCGGCCCTTCCGGCTATTTCATCGATTTTGTGCGCTGCTTCAAGTGCGCTCAGAAGATGAATCAGAAGGAAATCGACCTTTACCGGGAAGTGTACGACTCGATGTACGCCGGACTGGAGAAACTGCGTCCCGGCAACACCACCGCCGACGTGGCCGCCGCCTTCCCCGAGTACGACGACGACAAGTACGGCACCGTGACCTTGCAGCAGTTCGCGCACAGCATCGGCATCACCCTGTATGAAGGCATGTGGATCTCGCGCGCATACTCCTTGAAGTACCCCGCCGAAATCAAGGAAAACATGTACTTCGCCATCGAGACCTTTGCCGGACATCCGGGACTGCAGCAGACCACGCGGCTGGAAGAAAATGTGCTGGTAACCAAGGATGGTCCAGCCGTGTTCACCATGATGGAACACATGGAAGAAGCGATGAGGCGCTAATGGAACGCCGGCTGGTTGCAGTAACCGACTCCGTCTTCCCGAACCTGGACGCGGCCCGCAAGGTCGTGTCCAGGGTGGGGGCTGAGTTGCGTCTCGCCAAAGCGCCGACCGCGGAAGCCATCCTGGAAGTTGCCAGGGATGCCGAGGCCGTCCTCACCACCTACGCTAAAGTCACCACCGAGATCATCGGTCAGTTGACCCAATGCCGGATCATCTCCCGCTTCGGGATCGGCGTCGACAATGTGGATATTGCGACGGCCACCCGCAAGGGAATCGTAGTCACCAAGGTCCCCGACTACTGCATCGACGAGGTCTCGGATCACGCCATGGCCCTGCTGCTCGCGATCGTGCGCAAGATTCCGTTTGCGAACGCGCGCGTGCAGGCGGGAGAATGGCAGATGCCCTCCGTCGTTCCCATCCATCGGTTGCGCGGAACCGTGCTGGGGCTGGTGGGCTTTGGCAGAATTCCTCAGTTGCTGGCGCCCAAGGCGCAGGCGTTTGGCTTGCGTGTGATCGCCTCCGATCCCTATGTGCCGGAAGAAGTGATGAGCCGAGCCGGAGTAACGCGAGTGGAATTTGCCGAGCTGGTAAAGACGGCAGACTACATTTCCATTCACGCTCCCCTCATGCCGGAAACCAACCACCTGTTCAATGCCGCCGTTTTCAGCCAGATGAAGCCGACCGCTTACCTGGTCAACACGGCGCGTGGGCCGGTGGTGGACGAGGCGGCTTTGGCGGCCGCGCTGGACAAGGGCCAACTGGCTGGGGCCGCTCTGGACGTGGTGGAAAAGGAGCCGCCCAGCGGTTCACCGCTGCTCGGCCGCGACAATGTGATCCTTACGCCGCACACCGGTTTCTATTCGGAAGAATCCCTGGCGGAGCTGCAAACCAAGGCGGCGGAAGAAGTAGTCCGCGTACTCAGCGGAGAAGCGCCGCGTAATCCTGTTAACCCGGAAGTGCTGAAGTCCGCCGTTGGACATCCATAACTTTTGGAGAAAGGAAATTTTATGTCTCGAGAACCCTGGAAAACCGATAAGTGGTTTGTCAGCCCGTGGAACTTTGCCGAGCCCGTCCGTGAGCAACTCCATTTCCCCAAGCAGATCAAGTTTCACGACGTTACGCTGCGCGACGGCGAGCAGCAGACCGGCGTCATCTTCACCAAAGACGAGAAGATCCGAATTGCCGAAGGCCTGGCCGAAGCGGGCGTGCACCGCATCGAAGCCGGCATGCCCGTGGTTTCACCAAGCGATGCCGCTGCCATCAAGGAAATCGTAAAGCGCAATCTGGGCCCGCAGATCTTTGCCTTCTCCCGCTGCATGGTCGATGACGTCCAGCGCGCCGTTGACACCGGCGTGAAGGGCATCGTCATGGAAGTGCCCTCCAGCACTCACATTATCGAGGCCGCGTATAAATGGCCGCTGGAGAAGGCCATCGACCTGTCGATCGAGGCGACCGCTTTCGCGCACTCGCAGGGCCTGGAGGTGGTGTTCTTCCCCATCGACTTCAGCCGTGCGGAAATTAACTGGGTTCTGGACCTGATCACGCGCGTAGCCAAGGAAGGCCACATGGATGCGCTGGCGCTGGTTGATACGTTCGGCGTGCTGGCTCCGCACTCCGTGCAGTACCTGGTGCGCGAGGCCAAGAAGCGTATCAACAAGCGGCTGGAAGCCCACTTCCACATGGACTTCGGCATGGGCATCGCCAACACGGTCATGGCGGTAGCGGAAGGGGTTGAGGTCATCCATTCCACCGTGCTCGGCATCGGCGAACGCGCCGGCAACGTCCCCATGGAAGAAACTGCCATGGCGCTGCTGACGCTCTACGGCATCGATACCGGCTTGAAATACGACAAGTTCTACAAGCTGGCGCAGTTGGTGGAGAAGCTTTCCGGCCACCGGGTTGCGAGCAACCGGCCGGTGGTGGGCGAGCAGTTGTTCGAGATTGAGTCCGGCATCATCGCCAGTTGGTGGATGAACTGCGGCGAGGAGAAAGCCACCGAGCTCTTCCCCTTCCGTTGGGACCTGGTGGGCCAGGCTGCTCCCAAGATCGTGATCGGCAAGGGCAGCGGCATTGATTCGATCAAGGCGAAACTGAAGGAGCTCGGTATCGAGGCCAGCGAAGAAGAGGCCATGAAGGTGCTGATGGCCGTCAAGCAGCACTCGCTGTCGACCAAGAGCCTCCTGACCAACGAGGAAGTCCGCAAGGTCGTCGCCTCGGTTCTTCCCCAGCCGGTCGGTTCGGCAAAGGGTTAGTCACAATTGCTTCCACGAAATCCCCATCACGCGCTAGCCGGGCGCGTGATGGGGATTCGCATCAGCCCGGCTTTCCGTGAACCCGAGGTGGTGAGCTATGAAAGCGATGGTGTTGAAAGCTCCTCGGGACCTGCAATTTGAAACTCTGCAGACGCCCAAGCCCGCCAAAGATCAGGCGCTGGTGCGGGTGACCCACAGCGGCATCTGCGGTACCGACCTTAAGATCTACACGGGCGGCATTCCAGTCCGCTATCCCATGATCATGGGCCACGAAATGACCGGCGCCGTGGTCGAAAGCAGCAGCGACCGCATACGGCCCGGCGATCGGGTCTTGGTCGATCCAGCCTTGGCGTGCGGCAGTTGTCCCATTTGTCAGGCCGGATTCCCTAATGTCTGCCCAAACGGCGGTTTGATTGGGCGCGACGTCAATGGCGGCTTCGCCGAGTATGTAGTCGCTCCCGTGCAGCAGGTATTTCCTCTGCCGGACGCTGTCGACAGCCGGCAGGTCCCGTTAATCCAGGTGGCTACCACCTGCCTGCATGCGCAGCGTCGCGTCAACGTTTTTCCCGGCCAATGCGTAGTGGTGATGGGGCTCGGGGTGAGCGGGCAAATCCATCTGCAATTGGCCAAAGCTCGCGGCGCCTATCCCGTGATTGGAATCACGCGCAGTGCATGGAAACGTAAGCTGGCGCAAAAGCTTGGGGCGGACATCACCCTGCCGAGTGGGACCGAGGCGGAACGCGAGCTGCGGGAAGCCACCCATGGCCGCGGTGCGGATTTGATCATCGAAACCACGGGTAAGCTGCCAGCCCTTGCCAGCTCCATTGGCATGGCACGTCCGGGAGGAACGCTGCTTCTGTTCGGGATTATCACCGCGGCCGAAGGCGCCCTGCCGTTCTACCAGCTTTACTTCAAGGAACTTACGCTGGTGAACTCACGGGTGGCGAAGAGCGAAGACTTCCCGGCAATGATTGATCTGGCCGCCCGCGGTACCGTGAATCTGGACGCCCTAATAACCCACGTTATGCCGTTGTCGGATTTAGGCACAGCGATTGGCATGTTGGATTCCGATGCCGACGAGCGTATGAAGATCATTATCGACAACACTCGGTAACCGGCTATTGGTTCGCCGCTGGATTCGGTGCCATTCGTTCCAGGATCTCATAAACTGCGGCCGTATCGTGTTCGGCATGCCCCGAAGCAGTTGCTGCCGCGTAGATGGGGATGGTGGCAGAAAACAGCGGCGCCGGGCAGCCGGCGGCTTGCAAGGCTTCGCCGATCAGCTTCATGTCCTTCTGCCAGACCGAATTCTTCATCGTCGCCTCGTCCCAGGTGCGGTTCACCATGGCGGGACCGCGAACTTCGAGCATGCGTGACCCGCCGGCGCCATCGGCAACAACCCGGACCACCGTGGCGGGATCGAGTCCGCAGCGGGCTCCGAGCAAAATTGCTTCCGCCGCTGCCACGTTGTGGATGGCGACAAGCAAGTTCGCCACCAACTTCATTTTGGTGCCGTTGCCGAACGCGCCGAGGTCATAACACGCGCGGGCAAAACCGTCGATGACCGGGCCCACTTCCTTGAGGGCCTCAGCATCTCCGCTGGCATATACCGCCAGATCGCGCTTTCTTGCCTGTGCGCCGGTGCCGGAGAGCGTACAGTCGAGCAGCGTGATGCCTTTTTCCGCCAGCAGGGTGCGTTGTTTCTGCTTGGCGGCAAGCGGCAGCGTGCCCGTTTCCAACACGATGGTTCCCGGGACGCAGCTTGCGGCGAGTTCCGCGCAAACGGAATTGAGCGCGGCCTCGGAAGCCAGCGCCAGGATGATATGACGACAACGCTTCCCGACTTCGGTGGCGCTCGCCACCGCCGTGCCACCGGCTTTCGTCAACTCGTCGCGGCACGCCGCCACCGGATCGGCGCCGATCACGTCGAAACCGGATTGCACCAGGTTGGCTGCCATCGCCGACCCCATAATTCCCAGACCAATGACGCCCACCGAACCTTTATTATTGCCACTCATCACCATTGCTCCCAAACGCGACAGCCAATCCTATCCGTTCAGCGGATCACCGGCACCAGAACATAGGGCGCATGCTCCAGATCGATGTGCAGGGTGGTGCGGCCGCCGAAAATTCTTGCCGGACGGTCGCGCGGATCGTTGTGCAGGAACGGGCCGCAACCCAACAATTCATTCTTGAAGTGGGGCAGCTTGATGCCTGTCTTCTTCGCGTATTCGTAATCCTTCCCGCGAACCGTCAGCGCGATGCGGTAGCCGGCCGGCACGACCACCGAGGTGGGCCACAACTCGACGTCCACTTCCACCGGGACGCCAGGCGTGAGCGGCTGAATTTCATCATGCGTGTGATAGGGGCGATATGGCTTGCTCAAAGCCGGATCCAGCTTGCGGTGCGAAGCGCGCAGCCAACCTTGGGCGACCGGGGTATGCGGATCGATCGCACCTAGAAAGGTGACCTCACGCAGATCCGGAGTGTACACCTGGAAGATCAGAAACAGGTCGGCATCGGCCGTGCTTGATGAAACGAATAGCCTGGCGGCAAGGGGTCCGGTAATCTCGGTTTCTTGCTCCAACGGCGCGGAAAGGAAGGTCAACCCATCACCGAGCGCGTCGAATTCCAGTCTCGCCGCCTGTTGAGCCGGTTCCGTAGCCAACATGTGGCCGGCGGGTTGGAGATAAAACCTGGTCCACTGGGTACGCGCTAGCGGCCACTCGTTTTCGAACCGCTCCACAAACTTGTCGAGGCGCCGCACCTGCAACTGGACTTTCGGGCGTTTATTCCAGCCGTTATTCTCGCCCTTCAGGAAATGGGCAAAGAACTGCTTCTGGATGTTGACGCCGTAATCAGTGTAAAAATGGGTCCAGTGTTCCAGACCGTGCGCCTCGAGCCACTTATCGCGCGAAGCCGCGCGGACAAAGCCTTCGACGTTGCCACGCGGATGCAGTCCCTGCCCGCCCCAGTTGGCCGCCGATAGGAACGGCACTTTCACTTTGTCCCATTGCGGCGACCGTTGGCGATGGTACTCATCGTCCAGCGGATGGGCGAAAATCTCATCGCCAAAGTCGCAGCGATTGGCCGCCAGTTCCTTGTCGGACAACGTCTCGTCGCCGCACACCAGTTCCCCGGTGACCACGCTGCGCGGGCCGCGCTCGCCGAGGCCATACTGCACGCTCTTCACTTGCACGTCGTACCATGCCGCCCAGAACGTGGACAGTATGCCGCCGTGGTGGGTGGAGTCCCGGTACCAATCGGCAGCACCCTCCCAAATGCACATGGCCGTAAGATGAGGCGGCTGCTTAGTGGCAACCAGCCACTGGTTCATGCCGTAATAGGAAATGCCGTTGATACCCACTTTACCGTTGGACCACGGCTGCACCGCAGCCCATTCAATGCACTGATAAAAATCGTCGGTTTCGCGCGGTGAAAAGTGGTCCACAAAGCCCGGTGAGCGGCCCGTACCTCGAGAATCCACACGAACAATGGCATAGCCCTCCGGAACCCATTTTTCCGGATCGGCTACTTCCCAGTTCTGGTATCGGTTGGTCGAACCGTGGGGGACGTCGGGATGAGCGGCAACCATGATATTCCAAGCCCCCGGGTAACCTTCCTGAAACGACAATCCCTTTGCGTACGGACCATAGGTAATGATGACCGGGTGCTTGCCATCTGCGGGCGGGCGAAATACGTCGGCTCGTAGCACGACGCCGTCGTCCATTGGGATGGGAACATCCCAGTCGATTTGCATCCCGTCGCGAACCTCACTGCGGACAGCGCTCATACCAGGGTTACGATTTGTCCGCTATGGGCGGCGTTACAGATAGCCTCAAAGGCGGCAATATTGGCGATCATATCCTCGTGGGAGACCGGGTACGGCGCGCCTCCCGCAGCCGCATCGGCGAAGGCTTCCAGATTGGCTTGGACCATCGACATTGCCGGGTATTCCACCGTCTGTGGCTTGCTCCCGTGCTTGCAGGTGGTCAGCCGCCAGCCCTCCGGAGCTGCCGGATACGAGTTGTCGTGGATTTCGGACCATCCCTTGCTGCCATACACGGCGAACCGGATGGTGAACGGGGGTCCGAACATACTCGTGATGACCGCATTAGCGCCGCTCTTGAAGTTGATCAGGATGGCAAGTGTCTCGTTGTTGTCCGAGGTGACGAGCGACCGCATGTTGGCCGTCACTTTGTCGGCCGGACCGTTCACCGCCACGCACAGATCAAGCCCGTGGACGGCCAGCGCCGTCATGGAGGTGCCGGCGGGAGCCTCGGATTTTTGCAGCCGCCAGTTATCGGCCGCTAAGGGCCGGAGTTCGTGGGTGAAGGTTGCCTCGGTGGTCTGGATCGTGCCCAGTTCTCCCGATTTCACCATGCGCAGCAGGTCCTGCATTACCGGCTTGAAACGGTGCTCATGGCCGACCGCAAGAACCACGCCGTTGGCTTTGCAAGCTTCGACCGATGCCACTGCGTCGCGGCGGGTCATGGCCAGCGGCTTTTCGCAGAAGACGTGCTTCTTGGCATTCGCGGCCGCAATAATCTGCTGTGTGTGCACCGAGTGAGGCGTACACAGAACCACGCCCCCGATCTGCGGATCGGCCAGTACCGCGTTCAAGTCGTTGGCAAACTCCAAGCCCTGCGATTTTGCCCACTCGCCGGCCGCCGGCAGCATATCGACAGCCTTCGCCACGCGGACCTTGCGGCTGTTTTTCAGTACGCCGATAATCGTCTTCCCCCACCAGCCAAGGCCGGCGACCGCGACGTTAAGCTGGCCGTCCTCTGAGAATCCTGCTTTTTTCATTGCGAATGAAACCTCCTAAATCTCTTCGTGCTCGTCGAATGTATGAAAACGCAGGGCAAAGGCCGGCGACTTCGCCGGACTTTGCCCCATCGCGATTAATGAAGTGAATTGTCAGTCCAAACGGCATCCATACCTATGCCTTTGCCTTGACCGCGATCAGTTGTTTCGGGTTCACCAACACCATCGCCATGATGCCGATCACCGGGAACAGCGTCAGTTCGATTAATGCCGCACGGCCCCAGCCGAACTTCCCAACCAGTGCGCCCATGAGGTAGCCAGCCGTGGAAGCGGATCCGAACAAAGAGGTGAGAAAGATGCCCGAGGCGCGGCCGACCATTTGCGGCCGTACGCTCCGTTGCAGCAGGGAGAGCAGGTTCACGAATACAAATCCGCTGGCGAAGGCGCCGGTCAGAAAACACAGCAATGACTGCGCGCCGAACGAGGTCGCCACGTTATACATGGAGTAGCCGATCACCGCCATGAAACCGAAAGCGACTGCGATTACCCCGCGCTGTGGGAACCGATCACCGAACCAGCCACCGATAAAGGAACAAAAACCGCCCAAGCCGAAATAGCTGAACGCGGCGGCAGCCGCTATGGGCGCGTATTTCAGTGCATCTTTCAGGTAGGTTGTGTACAGGCCGATAAAGCCGTACAAGGTGTAGCCAAGGATGATGCATCCGATAAAACCCAGAATGACGTTGCGATTCCACAGGTTTTCCGGGACGTGTGCAATGGCTGCATGGTCCACCGCGGCAGCCGTAGCCGGTCCTTTACTTTCACTAAAACCTTTGGGAACGACTAGCAAAACGATAACGGCCATGATTAAGCCAATAGCCGCAAACCACACGAAGGGCACATGCCAGCTATTCGCTGCTTGCGCAAGTCTGGCGCCGATTCTAGGCCCTAGGAAACCGCCGACCCCGTAGGCGACGATCATCCAGCCGATATAGAACGATCTCTTGCGATGGAAATAACTGCCGATAGCGGCGAACAAGCCGGCCATCTGCATGCCTTCGCCAATCCCAGTCATCGCCCGGTAGATCAACATGTCCCAGAAGCCGGTGGCGTAGATAGTCGCCAAGGTGAACAACGAGTAGATCACCATGCCGATCAGGATGACCGCCTTACGGGATGTCCGGTCCAGGATGTAGCCGGTTGGAATGCCTGCCACCGCCAAGCCCAGGGTGAAGACGGTGGATAGCAGGCCGGCAATCTTTAGGTTATATCCAAACGCCTTCCGGATCGCCGGAAGCAGCGTGGGGAAGATCTGCCGGTCCGCTGCGTTGGTTGCATACGACAGGCATAAAATGATGAGAAAAACAATGGACAGCGCGAGA
>Ga0310038_10003545_pt1 | contig 11240 bp, 6 predicted proteins | sample Sb_taG_6_FD_200461 | JGI IMG/M metagenome (GOLD analysis project Ga0310038, IMG submission 200461) | Peat soil microbial communities from Weissenstadt, Germany - Sb_50d_4_PS metaG (v2) (version 2) | ecosystem: Environmental > Terrestrial > Soil > Wetlands > Peat | place: Germany: Weissenstadt... | reverse complement strand
TAGTGCACAAACACGTCTCCGCCCTGTTCCCGCTGGATGAAACCGAATCCCTTGGTGGCGTTAAACCATTTCACGGTGCCACGTTCTTTCTCGGCCATTCGCTTACTGATACTCCTTACTCGACCCCACTACTTTCACGCCGGAGACGCGAACCAGTGAGAATCTCTGGTGGCTGGACAAGGGAGCTGCCCAAAACGAAAAATCCCCCGAGCCTTTTTGGCCCGCAGGGACTTCGTTCAATGCGTAAAACGGCGCTTCACTTGCCCAACTCGGCAAAATTATAAGCTAAGTAATCGCTCGATTGCACGAGTAATAGTGAAAACCACACCGGCTAGGCCCGGTTTTTCGGAGCTTTGCCGGGAAGCGCCGCGGGATTCTCATGGGTGCGCTCGCGGAACCCGCCCTTCAGCCCCGTAGCCAGGGAGACGGCGTCTTCCCCGTACTTGTCGCGCAGCCGGTCGGCGGCGAAGAGAGCCTGCTGCCAGCGCTCGTGCTTTTGGCTGTCCAGCAACCCGAGCTGCCCTTCGGCGGCTTCGAAGGACGAGGCGTGCACTCCCAGGAGGCGCACCTGCGCGCCCGGCTTCCAGTTCGCACGAAAAAGCGCGCGGATCGGATGGAGAATCTCGCCATCGAGCTGGGTCGCTCGCGGCAGGCTGCGGGCGCGCGTGATGGTCGAGAAATCCTTGTACCGCAGTTTGAGCTGGACGGTGCGGGCGAAGAGCCCGTGTTCGCGCAGGCGGCGGCAGACCATCTCGCTGAGGCGCGCCAGCGTGGATTCGAGCTGCTCGACGTCAGCCGTATCCTCGTTGAAGGTGTGCTCGTGGCTGATGGACTTGGGCTGGTCGTTGGCGCCAATCTCGCTGTCGAACCATCCGCCGGCATCGAGGCCGCGCGCCTTGCCAGCCAGCGCCAGTCCCCACTTCCCGAAACGCTCATCGAGGAAGGATTCTTCGAGCGCGGCCAGATCGCCCACCTTGCGGATGCCGAGATCGTGCAGGCTCTTCTCCAGCACTTTGCCTACACCGGGAATCTTGCGGACGTCGAGCGGCGCCAGGAAGCACGCTTCCTCGCCCGGCAGGACCCACAGCACGCCGTTCGGCTTTGCCTGGTCCGAAGAGACCTTTGCCACCAGCCGCGAGGTAGCGATGCCAATCGAGCAGTTGAGCTGGGTTTCACGCTGGATCGCCGCGTGCAGAGAATGGGCGGCGCGCAGCGGCGGCCCGTGCAGGCGCTCGGTGCCGGTCATGTCGAGATAGGCCTCGTCGATGGAAGCCATCTCCACCTTGGGCGAGAAGCGTCCGAGCACGGCGTACACCTTTTGTGAATACTCGCGGTAGCGCTCCGGATGTCCGTCCACGAAGATGGCATGCGGACACTGCCGCGCGGCAGTGCGCAGCGGCATGGCGGAGTGCACGCCGAACTTGCGCGCTTCGTAGGAAGCCGCCGAGACCACCCCGCGCTCATTGCGCTGCCCGCCCACCACCACCGCCTTGCCCTTCAGCGATGGATCGAACAGCTCCTCCACCGACACGAAGAAGGCGTCCATGTCGAGGTGGAAGACGGTTCTGGGAAAGGGTTCGGGCACGAGCCGATTGTAACGCCGCCGTCCCGGCGCTACCTCTTGAGCAGCAGATCGGCAGCGATGAAGATGAAGTACACCACCGAGATCACGCCGTTCATGGTGAAAAAAGCAGCGTTCAGCCGGCTGAGGTCCTGGTGACTGACCAGCGAATGCTCGTAGGCCAACAGCGCGCCCACGACCGCAACTCCGACGATCGCCAGCGCGCCCAAGTTCAGGGCGAACACAAGCCACAGCAGCAGGCCGATCATCAGCAGGTGGAAGGCGCGCGCCACCCACAGCGCGCGACGGATGCCGACAAAGCGCGGGATGGAATGCAGGCCGGCCTGGCGGTCGAAGTCGTAGTCCTGGCAGGCATAGAGGACGTCGAAGCCCCCCACCCAGAAGGTCACGGCAGCGGCCAGGATGATAATGCGCCAGTCGAGAGAGCCGCGCACGGCGATCCACGCCGCCGGCGCCGAGATGCCGTCGGCAAATCCCAAAATCAGGTGCGACCAGCGGGTGAAGCGCTTGGTGTAGGAGTACAGCAGCAGGATGGCCAGCGCCACCGGCGAAAGCTCGAGCGCCAGCCGGTTCAGCTCCGCTGCGGCCAGCACGAACACCACGCACGACAGGACAACAAAGCCGCCAACGAATTGCCGCGAGAGCAGCCCCGTCGGCAGGGCGCGGGCGCGGGTGCGAGGGTTGGCGGCGTCGTGCGGATGGTCCACCAGCCGGTTGAAAGCCATCGCCGCCGAACGCGCCGCCACCATCGCCACCAGAATCCACCAGAGTTGGCGCCAGGTGGGCAAGCCTCCGGCCGCCAGCATCGCTCCCGCCAGCGCAAACGGGAGCGCAAAGATCGAGTGCTCCCATTTGATCATGTCGAGCGTGACACGGAGACTTCGAGCGATGGACACGGGAAGGATTCTAAAGCAATGCTTGGTTGACCGGGAATCTTCATCGGGTGATCGGGAGATCGGGTCATCGGGTCATTGGAGTTCGGTTCTCGATCACCCGATGACCCGATCACCCGATGATCCGATCGCTTCCAATTACCCAATTACTCAATGTGAAATCCCTCTCGGCCGATGAGGGGGACAAAGCGGACGCCATCCAAGTACATGGTGGTGGAGTTGCCGCCGATCTTGCGCACGAGTTGGAGTTCCTGCGCGAAGCCGCTGCCGACGGGGATCACCAGGCGGCCGCCGTCGCGCAGTTGGCCTATCAGGGACGCGGGCACCTGCGGCGCTGCAGCCGAGACCACGATAGCGTCGAAGGGCGCGGCTTCCTGCAACCCCTGACTGCCGTCTCCGTGGACGACGGTGACGTTGCTGTACCCGAGCCGCGCGAGCACCGCCCGGGCGCGCTCCGCCAGGCTGGCGATGCGTTCGATGCTGTACACCGTGCCGACCAGCCCCGCCAGCACCGCAGTTTCATAGCCCGAGCCGGTGCCGACCTCGAGCGCCACGTCCTCCGGCCGAAGCGCCAAGGCCTCCAGCATGGCGGCCACCACGAAGGGCTGCGAGATGGTCTGGCCTTCGCCGATGGGAAGAGGATGGTCCTCGTAGGCTTCGTCGCGGTGCTCCGGGGGGACGAACTCGTGCCGCGGGACCCGCGTCATCGCGTCCAGCACGCGCTCATCACGGATACCACGGGCGCGAAGCTGTTGTTCGACCATCAGCCGCCGCTCATCGCGGTAGGTGTCAGCTTGCGGAAGGTCGTGCATGCGCCGTCCCGGCCGGGACATTCCAATCTTAGGAGGTTACAGGCAGAAATGCAGTGATCCGGCGGACAGAATTCGACACGCTCAACTTTACAGGGAAATCCCGACGCTGGGTTCAATCCCTTTGCTCATAATGAGCAGGCCCAGCCGCGACGACTTCTTTCGCAAGACCGTCTTCCATTCAACCACGCGGCAGTGGAAGTCTTTCAGGCGAGGGAAGCCGCGAAAATCCTGCTTTACGGTGAAGATCGCCAGCGTCCTGTCGTGCATCAGGGGCAACAGGTCATCCAGGAAGAGCTCCAGCGACCAGTGGAAGCCGATGCTGTAAAAGCTGTAGAGCAAGTCGTAGGGCCCGGGCAATTCCGCCAGCGCCGTTTGCCGGGCATTGAAGAGCGTGTAGTTCGAGATCTGGTTGTAGTCGAGGATGGACCGCAAGAGTCCCAGATTGCCGCAGAAGGAATCCTGCAGCGAGTTCTTTCCGGAATCGTAATACTTCTGTTTGTACTTGGTGGCGGCGCCGTCTCCATCGAAGAGATGGATTTCACTATCCTGCCATCCGAATTGCTTGCAGAAGAAGACCACCGACCGCCCCAGCCCCGGGCCTATCTCAAGAACCTTCCTGGGTTTCTCGATGCCAGATAGCAGCGGCCGCAGGGCCTCGTACTCGCTCCAGCAGGTGCCGTTCTGCTCTTTTTCCCAGACCCGGCGCGAGACCTCATCTTGCGCGAGCTTGAGCCGGGGGGAGATCAGCTTGATCGCCGCCATCAGCTCGGGCGTCAGCGGCGGAGCGTGAAAGACAGGCTCCAGGCTCGCCAATCTGGCGTCAAAGGCTTTTTCGGAGGTCCTTCTTGCAAACCCTAGCCACATTGCAAATGGGCATTCCCCTGTTTGAGTTGAAAGATGGCGTTCATTCTACACCCCAACTCCTACGGCGCTTTTTAGATCATCAGCGCTTGCGCTGCCGGTATCTGACGTCGAAGGAGAGCACGCCGTTTTGGTCGCGGATCGCGACGACCGACAGGTGGCGGTTGATGTTGTATTCCACCTGCACGATCTGCTGCGCCGATTGCGACACGTTACTGATGAAGGTGAGGGTCACCTTGTCCGAGACCTGCTGCTCGATGGTGACGCGGGCGTTGGAGTTGTTCTCCACCCCGGCGGCCTGGGGATCGATCTTGATGCGGCTGGCGCCAAACAGCCTTTGCGCGCGGCTGCTGTAGGCGTTGGCCAGCGCCTGTTCCAGCACCGCATTGGAGGTCAGTTCGTTCAGGCTCTGGCTGGGTCCGGTCTGGTAGCCGATCGACTGGTCCTGGGTCCGGCCCAGCGCCAGCAGCGCGATGATGTCCGAGGTCGGCAAGGGCGGGTCGGAGCGATAGTTGATGCTGGGGTGGGCGATGGGACCGTGCAAGCCCATGCTGATGTCATAGTCGCGCACCCGGGCGGAGGCTTCCACGTCGATCACCGGGGCGATGGTGGTGGGATTGCTGAACAGGATGTCGCCGCGTTCCAGGTGATATTTGGTTCCGGCGATGTCGATGTTGCCTTGGGCGATGTCCACGCGCCCGAGCAAGACCGGGTGGTTGGCCGTACCGCGCAACCGCAGATCGGCGGTGCCCGAAAGCTTGGCCATGGACATCTCCACCTGCAGTTCCTGTGCGGTGACGATATGCAGATCGAAGTGCAGGTTGTTCAGCGGCGACTGTGGGCTGGCCATGCTGGGCGCCTGCGCGAAGCGCTGCAGGTAATAGGCGAGGTCGAACCGCGGACTCACCCCGAACTTGGTGATGGTCACCGTCCCCGCCAGCAGCGAATTGCCGGGGGTGCCACTGAAGCGCAGATCGGCGTCGGCATACGAACTGACCCCGGGCGGGTAGCGCAAGCGGATGTCCTTGCTGGTCGCGGTCAGGTCGAAGGAGAGGCCATGGGAGTAGTTGATGAAACCGCCGAGGGTGAGCGTGCCGCCGCCGGTCTGCGCGGTCAGCAATTGCACTTGCAGGCGGTTCTGGTTGAAGACCAGCGTGCCGTTGATTTTGCTCAACCCGTTGGGCAGGTCGGTGTAGGAAATGGCGCCGTTGGTGATGTGTACCTGCCCGCTGGTCTCCGGTCGCGCCAGGGTGCCGCTGACGGCCAGATTGATCTCCATCCTGCCGGAGGAGGCGAGGTCGGGGTTAACGCTCTGCAGGAGCCCGAAGTCGAGCACCCCCTCGGCGCCGAAATGCATCTCGTGTTCTCCGCCCACCTGGATCACGCCTCCGGCGGTGAGGTCGCTGGTCGGACCGGCGGGAGCGCCGTTCTGCGCCGGGCTGAAGGCTTTCAAGTGCAGATGATCGAGGGTCAGGAATTCGTTCGCCAAGGTGAACTGGATGGCGCCCTCGCTCTCGATGGTGACCCTCTCGATTTCAGCCGAGAACTGGTCGACATGGCCGCTGAGGTTGAGGTCGCGGGGCCGGCGCAGCGGTCCGCGCAGGTCCACGGCGCCGGCGATCGAGGAATGGCCGGTGACTTTGCCCTGGAGATACGCGCGCAGCAAGGCATTGATGTCGAGGTGGGAGAAGCGCAGAGTGATGTTGGCGGGAAAATCCCCGCGCAGATGGACGTCGCCGTCGATGGCCAGCTCCGCCGTCTGGACGTGCGAGCGCGCGGTCAGGTGCAGGTCCGGTCCGTGGGTCACGCCGGTCAGGTCGAAGTCGCCGGACGGCTCCTTGTTCAGCAGCACGTCGTGGATGTGCAACTCGATGTTGATGACCGGCGCTTCGGCCGTGCCCGATCCCTGGAGATGGAATGCCGCCACGCCCGCCACCGTCAGGCGCGGCTGCTGCAGCCGGGGAAACGTTGAGAGCTGCCAGTTGGTTCCGGTGAGGTCAAAGTGAAAGGTGGCATCGCCGAAGTTGTAGGCGAGGCTTCCGCTCACCCGGGCGCCGTTGCGGGTGAGCACGAGGTCGTCGAGTTCCACCTGGCGGCCGGACCACGCCAGCCCCGCGCGCAACGACTGGAAGGGCTCGCCCGCCAGGGTTCCGGCGGTAACCTCCAGGGTTCCGCGGCCGTTGGGGATGGCGCGCGTGCCCGCGAGCGTCGCGTTCAACGACAGTTGGCCTGTCATGGGATAAGCGGTGCCGGCGAGCAACTGCGCATCCTGGAGGTCGGCGGCGGCGATGGTCACGCGCCCGTGCAATGTGCTGGCGCCTTCCAGTTCGCCATCGCGCAGACCGGCGGTCACATCGAAGCGGGCATACGCTGCACCCCGGCGCAGCAGCCCGTGGTGAAACGACAATTCGCTGGGCGAGTACACCAGGTCGGCGGTCAAAGCGTCCCAATGCATGCGCCGGGAAGGAGCCGCCGCAGCCCAGGCGGCGGGGAAGTCAGTTTCGAAATCCGAGATTTCCAGATGGCCGTTGACGGTTGGGCCCGCCAGTCTGCCCATGACGCTTCCGGTGAACGAGGCGCTGCCGTGCACTTCCGCCGGAACCATCGGCTTGTGAAATGCAGCCAGGACCGACTGCAGTTCGGCCACGTCGTCGGTGTGGAGCGCGACGTTCAGCCGCGCGCTGGTTGAACCCAGCACTCCGTCAGCCTTGAGCCGCGTGGCACGTGTGCTGAGGGTCAGCTGCGCAATGTCCAGGATCGCCTGCCGGCCGTGATAGGCCATCTGCATCCGTGTGGTGACCGGCAATTGCCCCGGTCCTGCATTGGCCGGCGGCTCGATCTCGACCGCGAAGATCGCGTCGAGGTCTTTGGGCGAGCCGGTCCATTCGAGATCGACTGTCCCGCTGGCCCTGCCTGCGGGGTTGATGCGGTCGAAGGGCAGACCGGGGGTGGAGACGGCGGTGGCGAGCGTCCCGATCTGCAGGCCCGACAGGCGCAGGCGTCCGAGACCGTGCTGGCGGGCTTGGGTGCGTCCTGCGGCTCCCGCGAGCGGGCCGAGCCGGCTCCAATTCGTGACCTCAACGCTGCCGGAGACCAGGCCTCCCAGCGTTTGGGCATTGAGGTCGGAAATCACCAGGCGGTCGCGGGTGAGCGAATACTTGGCGGCAGCGGTCAGCTCCGGCACGCGCAATCCCGGTTCGCGCCACTCCACCCCTTTCAGCACCAGACGCCCGGCAAAGGTGAAGTCCGACGCGTGATATGTGCCGTGGCCGGTGATCTCCAGTTTTCCTCGCCGCAGCTCGGGGATGCGCAACAGCGCGCCGAACTCGACCCCATCGAGAGACCCGTCGTAGGTGAGCTGGACCTTCGGGTCGCGGAAATCCGTGAGAGCGCCGCGTGCCTCGAGCACGGAGTTGTCCGACACCAGCCGGAACGATCGCAGTTCGACCCTGCCGGGCGCAAGGCCGAGTTGGAGGTCGGTCTTGCCGTGGAGCGGCCGAAACCCGCCATATTTCGTATCCACGGCCGCAACCTGGATGCGGGCCTCGTAGGTGCTCTGCGGACTGGTGCGCGCCACAGTGGCCAGCAGGCCGCGCGCGGTGAAATCCAGCGGCACGGGCTGGTGGTTCCACAGCAGCTCTCCGCGCTCCACCTGCAGGCGGTCGATGGCCAGATCGAACAAGCCGCCGGCGACGGCCTCGCCGGTTATCTTCGTCCCGGGCGCCGGCTGGTTGGTGCTGCCGTCCGGATAAACGATGAGGTGGACAACCGGATGCTCGAGTTCGAGCTCGCCAATTCCAATCTGCGCCCGCAATAACGAAAGAATCTTCAGCCGGACCAGCAGCCGGTCGACGTGCGCGTAGGGCGCCTGATCGGCTGATTCCAGCCCGTGAATGGTGAGGTCACGCGCCTCGAATTCCAGCTTCGAAAGCTTCCAACGGAACGACTTCAATTCGGCGCGCCCGCCGGTCATCTGCTCCATCTCGGCCACCACCCTGCGCCGCATGCGTTCCTGGAACCAGCCGCTGGCCAGGTACCCGGCCACCAGCAGCAACACCGCCAGCGTGGCCACGCCGATCGCAGCGTAGCGGACCCACCTCCCCTTCCGCCGGTTTGGAACGCTCTCGGTCATCGCACCCGGATCTCCTCCTGCAGGCGCAGCGAGCGCAGCCACTCGTCCTGAAGCTCGCTCATTCGCTGCTCGATTAGCAGTTGTTCGATCTTCGGCGCCACCTGCTCGAAGGGCGTATCCGGCCAACCGGAAGCGCGCATCTGTGGAAGCAATTGCTGGCGGTAGTAGTCCTCCATGGCTCTTCGTTCGATGTGTATCTCCGGGCGAAATCGCAGGTTGAGGTAGCGCGATAGATTCACCTGAACGGCCGTCCGCTCCTCCACGTCCTCCTCCGTCAAGCCATAGCTGGCGAGGGCGGCGCGCCATCCGTCGTCGGTCTTCCATGCCGGGACCGTCTGCCGCAACTCCCGCACCCGGCCGGCAATCTCCTCAGCCGTCGCCGGCACCAACGAACTGGCGCGCATCTGTTCGGCTATCAATTCCTGGTCGATCAGCCGTTCCAGGGTCTGGATGCGGCTATCGGTCGTGGCCTCCTGGAGCGGGCGGCCGCTCATCAGGCACTCAAACTCGACGGCTTCGTCCCATTCGCTCTGCAGGATGGCGTGGCGGTTCACGGTGGCGACGATGCGGTCGATCACCTCCGCGCTCGAGAGCAGGCTGCATCCGGCCACCACCACCACGGCGCACAACGTGCGTCGCGCCGCCGCGTACCATCCGAAATGAGAGCAACCGCTCATTAGAACGTCTGCCCGATGCTGAAAAAAAAGTTTACGGTGTGCAGGGTGTCGAACCGCTTTTGGCTGCTGACGCGGAACACGGGCGGATTCAGGTTGTAGCTCACGTCGAAGCGCACCGGCCCGATGGGCGTGCGGTAGCGAATTCCACCCCCGACCGCCTGCGACATGTAGTTGAAGTTGCAAGGCGCGGGCAGCAGTGGAATTTCGCACTCGGCCCGGTCGGGCTGCCGCCAGCGGACGAGGCTGGGGAACAAGGCGGAGGTGGATGCGAACACGTTTCCCATGTCGTGAAAGATCACCGGGCTCAGGTCCTTGCCAAGGAAGGGCAAGGGAACGGGCGGGAGACGAAGCTCCAGGTTGTTCACGAACAGGGCTTCTCCCCCGAGCTGGTAGCCGGTTCCAGGATCGCGCGGACCGGCCTCATTGATGGCGAAGCCGCGCAGGGAATTGCCGCCGCCGGAAAAGAACCGCTCCGCCAGCGGGACGATGGCCGAGGGCCCGCCCCAGGGCTGCTCGATGCCCAACTGCGTGGAATGTGCGAGCACAAACCTTCCTTTGTGCCCGAAGGCGTGATACTCGGAGTGCTGCACCAGGAAGCGCACAAAGTTGGCTTGCGAGCCCAGCACGTGCGAGGTTACGCCGGTGTCGACCACCATGTAATTACCCTTGTGCGAATTCACCGGATCGTCGCGGGTGTCGCGGATGTAGGTAAAACTAGGCATACCGATGCGCACCGGGAGAGACAACTGCGAGATCTGGGTCAGGCTGATGGCTAGGTCCGACACCCTGACGTCCCTGTAAGTCAGGCGGTACAGCAGCGTGGTGGCCTTGCTCAGGGATTGTTGCACCTGCATGGATCCTTCGGTGCGCTGCGAGGTGAAGGTGAAGACGTCGAGGGTGTTGTCGTAAAGGATGTTGAAAGTGAGCTTGAGTTTCTCGTGGTCCAGCCAGTTCGGGACGGTGTACCCCAGCAGGGCGAGCTGCTCCAGCCGTCCGAAGTGGGACTGGAAGAAGATCGTGTCATTGCGTCCGCGGAAGTTCAGGCGGCTGGCGTCGAACGATACGCGAGGGCTGGCCCCGGTACGCCCCTGCGGATTGGCCGCACTGCCCGGCGCGCTTCCCGTCTGCACTTCGAATCCCAGGCCGTAGTCGAAGGTGTAGCGGCGGGCTTCGGTCAGGTTAAGCAGGATATCCTTGTAGGCCTCCTCACCCTCGGGATTCTGCACTGCCACGTCCACCGCGTTGAAGATGCCGAGATCGTAGAGCCGGCTCTGGGTCTTGAGCATGTCGGCCTGGCTGAGCGGGTCGCCCGGATGCGGAACGATCTGCCGGTTCACCACCGAGGGACGGGTGTAGTACAGTCCGCTCACCAGCACCTGGTTCACATAGACGCGTTCTCCCTCCTGGATGGTGTAGGTAACAACCATGCGGTTGGGTTCGCCGGCCACGGGCTGGGCGGCATAGGTCATGCTGACGTCGGGAAAGCCGCGGTTGAAATAGAAATTCAGCAGGGTATCGTGGTCGGTGGCCATGTTGGCGTCGGAAAACGGCTGCCCGGGAACGTTGGCGAGCAGGTTCTGCAAGGCGACCCCGGCGAAAGTCGTCGCCCCTGTGATGTTGAGGTCCTGGACCAGCGTCTGCGGGCCCTCCACGACATGCACGATCACCCGCATGTGGCCGTGCTGGCCGAGGTAGTCATCCTCCACCTCGGCGTAGGCGTTCACCTGCAGAAAGCCGTTGGCGCGGTAAAGATCGCGGACCGACTCCACATCGCGGGTGAGCAGGGACTGGCTGAAGAGGCCATGCTCCAGCAGCCAGCCCGCGGGCTGAATCTGCATGCGCTCGCGGATGAGGTCGTCGGGGAAGTACTTGTTGCCCTCCAGCGCCACCGCGATCAGCTTGTGCCGCTCGCGCCTGTCCACGTCAAAAACGATGTCGGTGCGGTCCGCGCCGGGCTGCTCCTTGCGCACCACGCTGACCTGGGAGTCGTAATAACCCTCGGTCTGCAGGTAGTCGCGCAGATTGCGGCGGCCCTCGTTGAGCAGATCGTCATCCACCGCCCCTTCCTCGAAGATGGGGACCGAGCGCTTGATTACCGACCCGGCCACGCGGGCGCCTTCCACGTGCACGGCGACCACCGGCCCGCGCATGATGTTGAGCGTGTAATCGACCGTGTTGCTCTCAGCGCGATAGCTGCGGCTGACCAGCGAAACCTGCGCTTCCAGCCGCGCCTCCTTCTGGTAGTGCTTGCGCAGTCTCTGCAAGGCCCGCGTCACGCTCTGC
>Ga0310038_10003541_pt1 | contig 11246 bp, 10 predicted proteins | sample Sb_taG_6_FD_200461 | JGI IMG/M metagenome (GOLD analysis project Ga0310038, IMG submission 200461) | Peat soil microbial communities from Weissenstadt, Germany - Sb_50d_4_PS metaG (v2) (version 2) | ecosystem: Environmental > Terrestrial > Soil > Wetlands > Peat | place: Germany: Weissenstadt... | reverse complement strand
CCGGTACCGCGGACCTCCAGGATATCGCCTCTCTTATACCCACTGCCTGGAGATGACACCGTCACCCCCACCTTTGAGAGCGCGCCATTCACTAAGCAATCTGAATGTAGGGCAGCACACATGATCTCCTTGATCTTCGGCGTCAACTGTGCAGCCGCAACAGTTTCATTCGAAAGATCTTTTTGGATGTCAGATATACGCCCAAGATTATCATCGCGATACAACTCTCTTCGATTGATAACGAGAAATTTTGCGCCGTATACGGTAGATGGCGTCGTAGTGTTGTCCGCGGCTTGCGTAGACGCTGCCGTCCCAATCGTGAATGAAATGCGGCGCGAAAATATGTGGTCTTTATAGAAAGTTGGATCAGTCGGACTTGTTTTGTTGAAGGCCGCCATGAGCGCGTAAAAGCTGGCAGTAGTCGTCCCGGTTCCACTTCCAGTTTGACTGGAGGTGCTGCCCGAGCCCGACGGTGAAAGGCTGGGAGCAACAGCGATCAAACTTGCAGCAGCGCTGACGAAATCCGTCGCGGAACTCTGATCCACCAGTGAAGTCGCCCGGGAATCTGTTGAGGGAGACTGCAGTTGTCGGTCGCTCCCCTTTCCATTTTGTCCGACTTGTTGCTTGCCTAATGTAGCCATCGCTTGGCAGTACACGAACTCGTCAATGGTCTTGAAATTCGGGCAACCTGCACTCGGCCCGGCGGCTGGCGCCGCCGCTGGCGCTGCTTGTGCGGGCAATATCGCAGGACAACCAATCAATAACGCGATTACAAATGCTCGGAAGGTCGTCACGATATCACCACCGTAAAGGATTCGTTTTCAACATCTGTTGGCTCTCCGGTATAGGTTATTTTCATCACGGTGCTAACGACGCCTGCTGCATTGAAGAGCTCGACGGTATACGTGTAGTTTGCGTTCGAAAAAAACGAGAGACCCAACTCGAGGTTTTCCATCTGCTGAAAATCAGAGAGATTCTTTAGGTGAAGCCACTCGTATCTCACCATTGGGTGGCCCGGAAAATCGGCGGCCTGAAAAAGTACTCCCTTTACGTCGCTTGCGAAGCTGAATATTGGAATTGGCCCTGCTGCATCGATGACAAAGTGTAGGAATTCACCAGCAGTGACCTTTACTGGCACAACGTTAGGGTTTGGCGTGACTGGGGTGCGCGTAACTGCCATAAGTCCTCCTTGCCATCAAAATGGGTTGATAACCCACAGTACGTTGAGGAAGAGTCGCCGCACACAATGGCGGGCGGCCACCCTACCTAGGTTTCATCACACTGATACGCGCAACTCGGCCCCATACAGCGGCAAGAAAACGCCAAGGCGCGCACGTCGACCCGTCCAAACGAGCGTCAAGCGCACGTTAGGAGAACAACGCCGTACTCCGTGGGGAAGCCAGCGAGTGGAAGCCCCCTCGGATGCGACACCTGGACAGGTGCCACTCTTCCGTTCGCCGAATTCCCGCCAAAGTACATTCTCGATCCTAAAATGTCAACAACTTAGTGAATCAGTGGCCGAGCAGGTTCGGGCGAATGCTCCAGTCGTCAAAGGCAGTCCTTCAGATCACAACGTCTTTGTCGGCTACGATTCTAACCCTCGTGTAACGTTTTGCGATGAAGACCCACTATTCGTCTGACATGGAAGTGAACAACGCCGATTTTAGGCGCGTTGGAACGGCGGCTTCCGCAATGTGGAGGAAGCGAACTCAGACCCATACCGGAATCGTGGTTCGGTTTGAATGGTGGCTGTGTGTTTCAGTTTTTGTAGAACGCCACAATTTTCTAGGCAAGCTGCGCAAGCGTGTGCTAAGGTTTTTCGCCAAAGCCATCGTGCCCCTTTTGGGAATTCCCCGTTTTGCTCGTGAAAAGTAGTCCCTGAAAGGTTTCAGCGCAGAGAATGTTCCACGATCCACGGCGTACTCATCATCGAACATCCGTTTTCCCCGCAGCCCAGTGAGTGGGACTCTGCCCTGCTTTGCCCGGAGTGGGCGGTTGCGCGGCGGGCCTCATGGGACTCATTCGCGTCGGAGCAATTGCACTCCTGTCATGAGAGCCTGCTGATCGCGAACGCAGTATCCAAAACGGAAGGGGTAATAAAGTTTTTCCGCTGGCTGCGCGACAATCCCATTTCGATTCCAACTTTCGCGATTCTGCCGGAGGGAGATGCTGAATTACTGCAGGCCGCAGCAGATGCCGTGGATGATTTTCTGCTATTGCCGTTCTGCGCCGAGGAACTGCGCAAGAGAGTGACGCGTCTGCTGAGTCCGAAATCCCTTTCTTTGGAAGACATTCAAGCATCCTTGGCAGGAGAAATCGGTCTGCGCCAATTGGTCGGTCAAGATCCAGCATTTCTCAAAGCACTGTCCCAGATTGCCTTATTCGGTGCGAGCGCCTCTCCGGTTTTGCTCACAGGCGAAACCGGAACGGGTAAGGAACTCTGTGCTCGAGTCATTCATTTGTTGAGCAAACGTCATCAGCGCATCCCAGATGCGCAGGATGTCCTCCAGGCTGAGGTCAACCGGCATCAACTGCACGGCCTCGCTTCCATCCCATTGAGCTGCAGCGGTTGACAATGACAGAATTGACAAGTCCAAGATTGGGTTGGACAGAGTACTTAACGCCAGGCGTATATGTGGAGGAAGTCAGTTTTCGTGCACCTTCGATTGAAGGTGTGGGCACGACCACGACGGCTTTTGTCGGGCCGACCTTGACGGGTCCGGTGGGCGGCATGCCGTATGGCGGACTGCCCCCAACCGGTGCCCCAGTCGCAGGCAGCCCGTCGGGCGGAATCCCGGAGCTGCTGACCAGCTTTGGCGACTTTCAGAATATCTACGGCGGCTTTGACGATCTTGCGTTGAGTAATCCGGGCGATCCCAAGAACCGGAATTACATGGCGATGGCGGTCAAGGCATTCTTTGATAACGGCGGAGCGATGCTCTACGTGTCGCGGGTGTTTGCCAACAAGGCAACCGGGGGCACGATTGATCCCGGGGTGGCATCTTCCGGTACGCCTGCCGCCACAAACATCGTCGCCGCGGCGCGATTCCCGGGATCGTTCGGCAACTCCAACTTCTTCGGCCCTGCTGTACCGGTCACCGTCACACTGAATTATGGCAAGATCCAGCAGGTAGCCAACCTCCCGTTCGGATCGCTGTTGGCAGTGCCGCCTGCTGCGGCAGGTACAGCTCCTACTCTTTATAGCAATGGCGGCACTAGTCAGTTCGAAAGCAATGCTGCCACGCCGGCACCATTACCTTCGCCACTACCCTCGAACCTCTACCTTCTCACGGTCAAGGTTCTGGCTATGGGTGCGAATGGCCAGCAGATGGTCTTCGACAATCTTGGTCTCGATTCGAACCACCCCAGCTATATCGGATCAGTGCTGAGCTCCAATCCCCCGCGGCACATTGACGCCTTGCAGAACCAAATCTATTTCATTATCGGCAGCGGTCTTAACACGGCACCCGCGCTGTATGCCGCGCTGTTCGGGACTACCTGGGTCGACCCGTCGGTCAAACCCGTGCCGCCAGCCAAACCCGCACCAATTCCGTCACAGAGTTTCACGCTCACCGGGGGCAACGACGGCGCGGAACCAACCGCTAACGATTACACGTCACCACTGCGGTATTGCGAGCCTTTGGAAGACATTGCTATCGTGGCCACTCCCGGCGCATCAATCTACACCGATAGCATCAATATCATGATCGGCGGCCTCATCCCGCATGTGGAAAGGCAGCGTGCGTATCGTGTAGCGATCCTTGAGGCGGGACCGAATTTGCTCGATTCTGACTATGAGAATGTTCGCGCACAAATCGACTCCATCTACTCTGCGTTGTACGTGCCCTGGGTGGTCACTCCTAACCCTCTCGCGAAGTCGGGTACCTCCATTCCCGCTGAGATCGCGGTGCCACCTTCCGGTTTCATGGCTGGAATCTATGCCCGCAACGATACCCAGAACAGCAGGCAAAAGCGCCTGCGAACGAGGTTGTTCTCGGGGCAGTTGACTTTGAACGCCACATCACCTTTGCCGAACAAGGTTTACTCAATCCCCTGGGAATCAATTGCCTTCGTTTCTTCGCCGACCGTGGTTACCGCGTGTGGGGAGCACGAACAGCGAGCTCTGACTCAGAGTTGATGTATGTCAACGTGCGCCGTTATCTGATCTACCTTGAGCACTCCATCGACAACGGAACGCAGTGGGCGGTCTTTGAGAATAACGGCCCAGCGCTGTGGGCGCGGGTCAAAGACTCCATTGATTCCTTCCTGAACAATGAGTTTGCCGAAGGCAACCTGCTCGGCACCTCTCCGTCCGATGCCTATTTCGTACGCTGCGATCGCACCACCATGACGCAAAACGATCTCCACAACGGACGCATGATTTGCCTCATCGGGGTCGCGCTCTTGAAGCCGGCTGAGTTCGTCATCTTCCGCATTGGCCAAATGACGGCGAGTGCACGCACCTAACAGCCCGTGGTGGAAGTGCGATTCGTATCAGGGCACGCCTTCAGGCGTGCCGGAAACGCTTTAGAATGAATCCGCCTTCAGGCGCTGGAGGTCGGAATTCAACTTTCACCACGGGCTGCTAAGGAAGTTTCGCTAAAGGAGGAGAATTTCAATGCCTGATCGTATTGCTCCGTATCCTTCATACAAATACCTGGTCGATCTCAAAACCTCGCGCAAGCCCGACCAGCCGCTGGGGGGATTTTCGGATGTGTCCGGCCTCAAAACCGAGATCCACATCTCTGAGTATCGCGACCGGCAACGACAAATATCCCCACGTCCACAAATATCCGGGTGCGCACACCGTAGGCGACGTGACCCTAAAAAGGGTGGGCAGGAGCTACCAACATCCCGGAACCAAAACCACTGGCCTAAGGACTCGGCGCTGCCGCCGACTGTTCCGCTGGTGGCCGTGATAAAGTACGTTCCGCAGAAATGAGGAAGTTATGGCCTACCTGGACGATTCATTGGCCCAACTGGAAATCTTCGAAGGAATCGTACCCTGGATGTACTTGGATACGAGGGGTTACGTTACTGTCGGTGTTGGCGAACTCATTGCAACCGCGACGCGCGCCCAGTCGCTGAGCTTCGTTGACGCAAACAACCAGCCGGCCACAGCCGACACAATCCTGGCCGAATATGATCGAGTCTCAGCCCTCCCTCCCGCTAAAATGGCCGGCTTCTATCGCTCCCCTACTTCGCCGATATTGCCACATACGACCATTGACACTCTTCTGATGCAGCACCTGACTTTCTTCGATGGACAACTCAACCAGCAGTTTGCGAATTACTCAACCTTCCCGGATCCGGCCAAACTTGGCTTACTCGATATGATCTACAATCTCGGCGTCACGGGACTCTTCAAGGGCTATCCCAGTTTCATGGGCTACGTGCAGAATAAGGATTGGTCCAACGCGGCCAAGCAGTGCCATCGGAACGGACCAAGCCTGGCACGCAACAATTGGACGAATCAGCAGTTCCTGTTAGCGGCAACGGCAACTGCAAACGGCTAGTTTCAGTCGCGGCTGTGCCGAACTCCTATGCCCTTCATGCCGACTCCTTGTCGCTGGCTTGTGGTTTCGCGGATCCTGAACGCGCGAAGAGGCTGCCAATTGCGGTCAACAGCGTGGCCGCTGCGGCGATGTATCCCGCAACCGCCTGGGACAACGTCGCCTGTGTGTACAAAAGCCAGATGCCGGTGCCGATTGCGGCTGCGATCAGCACCACTCGAAAAGCCCGCCAGGTGCTTTGTTGCTCTCGGCTCTGCCACCGCGCCATCTCATCGGAATGCTCGGTGCTGGCGATGAATCTGCGAAAACTTTCATTCATGATCCGGTACATCGGCGCCTTATAGATCAATTGCTTTCTCTCCAGTTGCTGGATGGCAGATGTGTTCTTGGCATTGGCCCACCCATCCAGCGCCAATTGATACAGCACCAGGCGCTCACTCGTGGTTAAACCCGACCACAGAACATGATAGTAGGCGTCCGCCCGGTCGAGGATGTTGTTCACCAGACCCTCGTAACTCACCGCTTCCTTTTCGCTGGCGTTTTCCAGAATCTCTTGGCCGATTTTTCGCAGCATGGCCGTGTGGTTACACTCCTCGCTGACCCGAATCGCGATCTTGCTCAGGGCTGGATGATTCTTCACAAAGTCGGTAATAAGTGTCTGAAACTCGTGCTCGGCAGAATCCTTCGGGCGCACTTTCTTAAACTTGCTAAGAACCCGCACCCAGCGGTCAAGCAGTCTTCCCGCCGCGGCGGGGTCTTTGTGGTGCTGGCACAATACCTCGGCTGACTCTTCCGTAAGGAAATAAAGAAGATCTACGGTGGAAATGGCTACCAGGCGGCACGCGGGCCCGCAAATCAGGCTCTCGAGCAGATTAAGCCGGGCCATATTGTAGCGGCAATCTCTTAAGTTGAAGTCAAAATGATCGAGAATAATCAAAGACCCTTGTGGCCGCGCGCTTTGGTATTTTGGGTCGTCAACCATTTTCCTTAGCTCGACCCGCATGTCGAGCACAGCTTCCGCCGTAAGACCGGAAATTCTCTTGAGCCATTCTGATTTCCCAGACTTTGCCAGCCCGATAATCAAAAAATCCCGGTCGATTTGCGCGGTGCCGGTCCAATCCACAGCCGGAAACGGAGGGGCAGTGTCAATGTCCGTGAAGAAAATTTTCTTCACCAGGCTCATGATCCAGACCGCCAGAAGCACCCAGAGCAGCAGCAAACCCAAGCCGGCCCACCATTTCAAGCCTCGCCAAAGGTTGTAGTGTGCGGTCACACTGAATCGGGGTAACCTCGAATCCGATTTCCATAGCATGCGGAACTGCTGCGGCTTCTCTTCAGTCCAACAATGTTCCCAGGCGCTCTTCACTTCTTCAGTTGAGGCGACACCCAACTTGCTCATCTCGTTGCCCAGCGGGTTACTCGGAAACTGCAGCGTAGCCCTTGCAATCCGCCGCTCGATCCGGCCATTGAAGTCTAGTCCTGTTCCTTGGCATAGGCTGTCATCCGAGGCAGGCGTGACGGCTGGGGTTGCAACGATTGGTTGCTCGAGGGTCGGTTCATCCGTCACCGTGAATACTGGTCCGCGCCGGTCAGAGCCGCTCGCGTCAGAGGCCTCCACATCATAGAGATCCCCGGTGCTGCCGATCCGTAGTTTTGCCACTTGTTTTACCGGGTTGTCCGCATTTCCTTGTGTAACTCCGAACGTGACCACTTTGTCGTAGTACTCGCGAATGCGGTCTCGCCTGGCCAGCAAACTGGTGGACAGCATGAGTTCATCGTGTTTCAAGGAAAGTTCGCTGACCGCGTCGTACGAGTACTTGAAGAAGCCAGTGCAAGGCACCAGCCCCACAAGGGTAATCAGGCTGAGTGCCGCCAGACTGTAAGCCACGCTGAAATGCTTCTCCGCAACTCCCCTAATCCAGCCTGCCTCCCCGAAGACACTTCGGCTCCAGACTGACCGTTGCGCCAGCGCCAGGGCAGTGAGTCCAAAGACTGCGATAAGCGCGAAAAACCAAATCCACTGGGGCTGGAAGCCGTCACCGAGCCGTGACCACAAGAGATCCAACAAGAATCCCAACCCACCGCTGAGACCTAGAATCATTCCCAAACGAAAAAGGGGCTCGTCCTGGGAACGAAGCTTCAGAATCGAGAACGTGACCGACAGAAGGGCGGTTACCAGACTTAGGGCCAGCAGGGGCGCTTCGAACAACCACCGGTAGGCGAGCCAGTACAATAAAAACATAAAGCCGTTCGCGGCGAATATTGCAACGTAGCTAACTGCTCCGTCGGCTCGAGGCCACATGAAATCCGGAGCGTAAAGCAAATGCAGCGGCCCGCGCAGTGAAAGGTGAACAGCAGCCGCGAGCAAAAGAACCGCGAAATAAGTCCCCAGCAAAATAGAGCACACCAAAATGACCGCGAGGTTGAGCGTCAATTGGGTGTCGGGCTGTCGAAAAATGATCAGGAATGCAGGTCCGGTAGCGAAGCGCGGCCCATCTTTCAGGCTCGTAAGGTACGCGCGCTCTGGCTGCCCCGAATAAGAAATGTCAATCGAAGAGTCCACTCCGCTCAGCAGCCACGGCAAAAGTTCGGCAGGATCTTTTGATTCCTCACAGAAGTTCTCTCGCATGTTTCGAAACGCCTGCGAATGGAACAGTACGTTGCACTTCTCGTCGATCACCGCGAAACCATAGCCGGGCGGAAGAACCGGATCGACCAGCGACATGGGCCGCATGGCCAGTCCCTCCACCTGCAAGCCCTTGTTCTTGTCGGCAGAGCCGGGAACCCGGCCCGCGAGCACCGTCAAGAATTCGCCCGTGCTCTGCGACAGCACCGGCTGCAAGTAGGTACCGTCAAAGGTGCGCGCGTTGTTCTTCTGGAACTGGGCATCATCCAAGTTGCTCGCGTTGTCCGGGATGCTGCAGGGAGGGTCGGGGCCGTTTGCCTCCGAGCGCGTGATCCAGTTCCCATCGAAGAGGATCTTTCTGAAAAACGGGAGCGGGCTCACGTTAATGGGCGGAGTTGCCAAAGGCCTGACATCGAACTTCAGACGTTGCTGCCCCTGTTCATTGGCCCAGAAAGCGATTTCGAAATAGGGGTAACAGTTCAGCCTTGATCCCTTCTGCAGATAATCTGGGATTGCCACCGACGGTTGTGAGATCTCTGGAGCCCTCGAGATCGCATCTTCGCGCAGCCAGTGAATCTGGCGAAGCGCAAGACTCATCTCGCTCCCGAAATTCGCTTTGATCTGGTCGGCGATCCTCCTCATGCGGAGATCTTCGCCGTCTTGCGACCAGGAGGTATAACTGGCGTTCAGAAGCATCAGCATGCCGGTGGTCGATGCGACGACCATCGCGATAATGAGAAACCATCCGTCTTTTGGGGTGAATCGTTCGGTGCTGCTCATGTATTGAAGCTTGAACAGTGGCCAACTTAAACTAAAGAGCACTACCCCCGTCATTCCCGTCCAAATCAGCGCTGAGAACGGCAACTGGTGGGCATCCCTTTCGGACCGTTCCTCGCCTCGTAACCCGACCACCAGCAAATCCCACGTTCGAGGTGGGTTCTCAGGGCTTCGCAAAACAATGCGAGTCGGCACCGCAAACATCTCATACGTTGCCCCCGCTTCAGTTACGGTTGCAACTGTGCTCGCTTCCGCTTTTTCGCTCTGCAATGCGTTTTCCGCTGGTGTCTTGGCCTGCGGGTCTGCGCCGGCACTGGCGGATGGCACGGATGTCGTCGGCTGACTAGCCGTCTGGGAAGTGGCGTTCTCCAGCGCTCGCAGGTTCACAATGCGCGGTGCAGTCAGGGATTTCTGGAACAGAACACGCCCGCTCTTGTCCGCCACCAGAACATCATCAAAAGCGGCACCCTCCCGCTCAAAGCCTTTGGCTACCGATTCTGTCAAGTCCAAACGGTAGAGCAGAACCTTGCTTTTTGGGACGGGCAGGTCCGGATCGTCCGGCTTGGCGGCGGTAAAACAGGAGACTGAAAGAGTCAAGGTTTGTGCATCAGCGATCGCTTCCAGCGGTACTTTTTCTTTACCCGAATTGATCGAGCCCACACAAGTACTCGCGTCTCGCGCAGCTTTTCCGGCCACCGACTTGTCGGAAATCCCAACATAGTGGTCGACGTACCAAAGCAGGCCCTCACTGCTGTAGTTTTCTTTCGAAGCGACCTTCACCAACGATTCCGAAGATTTCTGTACTTTGTCAACCGCGAAACTAAGTTCCTTGGATAGCGCAGCGAGCGCCCGAAAATTGCGTTCCCTTACGAACTCCTGCTGGCCCTTGACGAAGTACCGTTCATATCCAAAGAAAATCACCAGCAGCACCGCCCATGTGGCCAGGACCGCGAGCAGTCTTTGCAGCTTTTCGGATTTCTGCATGAGCACGACTCCGCAGCAAAGTTCGGGAAGTTTGGCAAATGATGGGACTAGGAAGACGAATTGTCAACCGAAATGGCGGATCGGTCCTGTTACAGGCAAGAATTTAAGAAAGTAGAACGAATACTAATTAGTATATTTGCGCCAGCAGCCTCGCCGATGGGGTGCGGTTCGCGCCCGTCGTCTGCCGGCACGCCAATCTGTAGGATATGGTTCCTGATAGTTATTGGAGAGCCGGCCCTGGCGGGAGTGAAAAAATGACTGGATGTCTCGAGTGGTGATCAAAAATGCAAACGCACCGAACGCAGCAGCTTAGCAGCGCTGCTTGGTCCGCACACGAAAGTAACCTACACAAAATTGCGCCGCCGTTAGATGATGTCTCTACCGGCGATGCCACCCGGAAAGACGAACATGCCACAGAAGTTATTGGACGTTCTTATGTTAGGCCGCTGCTCCCACGAGTTTTCCTGGCCCCGGCGGGCTGCCGATGGCCAGTACTATCAAGTATGCCTGCTTTGCGCCGTCGAATATAGTTATGACTGGACGACCATGCGCCGAACCGAGCGCGTCGACCGCAGCCAGTCTGGCAACGAGGCGGAGGGCACAACCACCCGCCGCGGCCGGACCCGTGCTCGTAAGCCTACCTGGGTTCCTCGGGCGCGGCGCCTAAAACTGGACACGCCGGTGCGTTATCGCGTGAAGAATCTCGGAAGCTGGTATGAAGGTACGATCGCGAACCTCAGCCAGTCCGGCGTACTTCTGCAAGGCCCGCAACATTTCCCTGACAACACATTAGTGGAAATGGTTTTCGAAATGCCGGAGGAAATCTCCGGTCAAAGAAACAGCAGCGTACTCTGCCAGGGACGCATTACTCGGACCAAAGATGTCCGAGAGAAAGACTCGCAAGAAAAGGCAGAGAACGCGGGACTTGCGGCCAGCATTCTTGATTACAAGTTCCTGCACCCGAGCTAGCCGGTTCTTCGGCCAGGCGCGGGCGTAGCTGACTTCTCGAACGGGGATAGATTGTGGATCAAGGGAGCGTTGCAATCAATGACTGAATGGCTTCCAGAAATATTTTTTCTGCGAAGCTTGGGCTGTTTGTGCATCTAAACTATTTACACCGGACTTACATCACCAGGAGTAATCTTATGAAGGCGAGGCTTTCTCTCTACCTCAGGGCGCTGCTTTTGCTCACCATCTTGGCAGCGGCTGTCGGCTGCTCCAAGGCGCCGACGGACGCTCAGATTGCCAGCGACATCCAGAACAAACTGAACACGGATTCCGGTCTTCAGGGCAAGCAACTGATCGTGCAGGCCGACAAGGGAAGTGTCACGCTTTCCGGCCAAGTC
>Ga0310038_10003539_pt1 | contig 11249 bp, 8 predicted proteins | sample Sb_taG_6_FD_200461 | JGI IMG/M metagenome (GOLD analysis project Ga0310038, IMG submission 200461) | Peat soil microbial communities from Weissenstadt, Germany - Sb_50d_4_PS metaG (v2) (version 2) | ecosystem: Environmental > Terrestrial > Soil > Wetlands > Peat | place: Germany: Weissenstadt... | reverse complement strand
CGCCTGAACCCGAAGCTCTGGCGGGCGCGCGAGGGGTTCGAGGAGGGGCTGACCAAGCTTCCGGCCGGGATCGGCGCCGCGTTCGAGCGGTTCGGGCCTCACTTCAAGGAGTCGATCAAGGCGTTCTGGGCGCCCGGCCTGTGGTGGGAGGAGCTCGACTTCGTCTACATCGGCGTGATCGACGGCCACGACGTGCGCGCGGTCCGGCGCGCGCTGCGCGAGGCGCTGATCGCTCAGCGCCCGGTCGTGATCCACTGCGCCACGGTCAAAGGCAAGGGGTTCGCGCCCTCGGAGGAGGGCGGGCTCGAGGGCATGGAGAAATGGCACGCCGCCAAGCCGAAGTCGATCGCCAACGGCGTCCCCGCCGCGACGGGCAAACCGGCTCCGGGGCGGGCGGGGCCACCCCAATTCACCCAGGTGTTCGGGAACGCGCTCGTCGAGGAGTGCCGGCGCGACGAGCGGGTGATCGGGATCACGGCCGCGATGAACTCGGGCACCGGCCTCAACATCCTCCAGCGCGAGCTCCCCGACCGCTATTTCGACGTCGGCATCGCCGAGCAGCAGGCCGTGCTGTTCGCGGCCGGCCTCGCGCTCCAGGGGTGCAAGCCGGTCGCGGCGATCTACTCGACGTTCCTGCAGCGCGCGTACGACCAGATCGTCCATGACGTCTGCCTGCAGAAGCTGAACGTGGTTTTCGCGATGGACCGCGCCGGCCTCGTCGGCGACGACGGCCCCACCCATCACGGCGCGTTCGACATCGCCTACCTGCGCTGCCTGCCGAACATCGTGCTGATGGCCCCGCGCGACGAGGCCATGCTCGTCCACATGCTGCGCACCGCCTTGACATACGACGACGGGCCGACCGCGCTGCGGTATCCGCGCGGGGAGGGCTTCGGGGCACCGCTGCCGGCGCGGCCCGAGCCGATCGAGATCGGGACCGGGGAGATCCTGCGCGAGGGCGAGAGGGTCGCGCTGCTCGGCTACGGCACGGGCGTCGGCAAGGCGCTCGAGGCAGCCGACATCCTGGCCGAGCACGGGCTGTCGGTGACCGTCGCCGACGCGCGCTTCGCCAAGCCGATCGATGTCGGTCTGGCGGCGCAGCTCGCGGCCGAGCACGAGCTGCTCGTGACCGTCGAGGAGGGGGTCCTCGCCGGCGGGTTCGGGTCGGCGGTCTGGGAGAGCCTGTCCGATGCCGGCGTCGGTGCGGGCGGGATCCGGATTCTCCGGGTCGGCCTGCCCGACCGGTACGTCACCCACGGCGCGCCGAAGCTCCTGCACGAGGAGGTCGGGTTCACCGGCGAGCGGATCGCCGAGCGGATCGAATCGGCCGTCGCCGAGTACAGCGGCGTGCCGACGGCTTGACCGCTTCTGAGCGGTCCACCAACCGTTGAAGGGCGCCATTCGCCCCTGTGGTCGGCGGTCCGGGATGCCGACAATGGGTTGATGGCAACGCAGCTTGGATTAGACCCCCGCCCACCCGAGCCGGCGGACGCGGCCTCGGATCTGTTCATCTCGCGCCAGCCGGTCGTCGACGGGCAGATGCGCGTGACCGGCTACCGCGTCGCCTACGCGACCTCGGACGGCTCGGAGTACGGTGAGGGCACGGCCGCGCGGCTGCTCGGAGACGTCCTCAGCGGCGTCGGGCTCGACGACCTGGTCGGGGAATCGCTCGCGCACCTGCCGCTGTCGCGCGAGCTGCTACTGGCGCTCGGGGTCCCCCCGGTGCGACCTGACCGCGTGCTGCTGCGGATCGCCCACGACACCGCCCAGCACTCAGAGGTCGCGGGAGTTCTCGACGCGCTCACCGGACGCGGATATGCGCTGTCGCTCCACGATCTGCCCGGCCCCGACTTCGACGCGGCGCTGCTCGACATGTTCGGCACCGTCGAGATCGAGCTGCGCGCGTGGTCACCCGAGGACGCGGCGCGCGCGGTGTCGCGGATCCGCGGCGAGAGGGCGATGCCGCTGGCGGCCGGCCTGCACGACTACAACGAGTTCGAGCAGGCAAAAGGGCTCGGGTTCGATCTGTTCAGCGGTCCGTTCTACGCGAGTCGGCACAAGGCGGCGGTCCGGACGATCCCGATCGGCGAGATGGGCACGCTGGTCGCGCTCGCCGCGCTCCAGGGTGGGTCGGCGACGATCGAGGACCTCGAGGCCGTGATCGACCGGGACGTCGGTCTGAGCGTGAAGCTCTTGCGCTACATCAACTCGGCCTACATCGGCCTGCGCGGCAGCATCGGCTCGATCCGCCAGGCGGTGATGATGCTCGGCTCTCGCGGAGTGTCGCGATGGGCGCTGCTGGTCGCGCTCACCGGTGGCCCCAACGCTCCCCGCGAGCTGTCGGTGATGGGGCTCACCCGGGCCCGGATGTGCGAGCTGCTCGGCGCCGATCTCCGCGAGGTCGCTGGCGATCAGCTATTCACGGTCGGGCTGTTATCAGTGGCCGACGCGCTGCTCGAGGTGCCGCTCGAGACGATCGTCGAGGAGCTGCCGCTGGCCGACGAGGTCAGCGCGGCCCTGCTGAAGCGCGACGGGCCAGCGGGCGCGATCCTGAAGGCCGTGGTCAGCTACGAGCAGGGCGATTTCGACGTCGCCACGCTGCGATCGCATGCCCCCGGCATCGCGAGCTCCTACCGCGAGGCGCTCGGCTGGGCGGTCGAGACCGTGTCGTCGCTGGCCGCCTGAGCGATCACGTACCGTTTCGCGTCAGTGACGCGCGTTCGGATCGACACGCTGCTGTCCCAGCGGGGGATGTTCTCGTCACGTTCCGCCGCGGCGGCGTCGGTGCTCGCCGGCGACGTGCTGCTCCTTCCCGACCGCCGGCGGGCGCAGAAGCCCGGCCAGCTCGTGTCCGACGACGTCGAGCTGGAGGTCGTCCAGGGTCCGCCGTTCGTTTCGAGGGGGGGCGTGAAGCTCAGTAACGCGCTCGACGCGTTTCGGGTGGACGTGGCGGGGCGGCGGGCGCTGGACGTGGGCGCGTCGACCGGCGGGTTCACCGACTGCCTGCTCCAGGCCGGGGCTTCTCACGTGGTCGCTGTCGACGTCGCCTACGGCGAGCTTTCCTGGCGGCTGCGGTCCGACCCGCGGGTTACCGTCGTCGAACGGTGCAACGCGCGCTCGCTCCGGGCCGACCAGCTTCCCTATGCGCCGGATCTGATCGTTATCGACGTCTCGTTCATCTCGCTCGCCAAGGTGCTCCCGGCCGTGCTCGCGTGCGCGGCGGACCGCTTCGACTGCTTGGCGCTGATCAAGCCCCAGTTCGAGGTCGGGCGCGAGCAGGTGGGCAAAGGCGGAGTGGTGCGCTCGGCTGAGGATCGCCGGCGCGCACTGGTCTCGGTGGCGGACGCCGCGCGCGGGCTGGGCGCCGCGGTGCTCGGCTACGCGAGCTCCGGGCTGCCGGGTCCGAAAGGGAACCTGGAGACGTTCGTGTGGCTCGCGGAGGCGGCTCGGGACGAGGGCCTTGACGTCGAGCGCGCGGCGGCGGAGGTCGAGCCTTGAATCCGGTCCGGACGGCCACGGTGCTGACTCACCGCCGGCCGTCCGAGACGCGCCCGGCGATTGACTCGATGATCGAGATCGCGCGCGGCCACGGTGCGACGCTGTTCGTCGACCCCGAGGAGACGCGCAAGCACCGGCTCGAGCACGGGCCGAGTCTCGAGGTCGACGTCGACGGCCCGCTCGACGTCGACATCTGCTTCGCGCTCGGGGGCGACGGCACGATCCTGACCGCGCTGCGCCGGTACGCCGGGACCGGCGTTCCGGTGTTCGCGGTCAACTTCGGCGAGATCGGGTTTCTGGCCACGGTCGATCGCGACGAGGCGCAGATGGGCTTCGAGCGGGCGTTCCGCGGCGACTACGAGGTGCTGTCGCTGCCGGGCATCGCGGTGGCGGGGAAGAGCGGCGAATGGCTCGCGATCAACGACGTGTCGATGCACCGCCAGCCCGGCAACCGCGTCGCCGATCTCGCCTACGCGGTCGGCAAGGACGAGATCGGGCGCGTCCGCTGCGACGGCCTGGCGGTGGCCACGCCGGCCGGGTCGACCGGCTACAACCTCGCCAACGGCGGGCCGGTCATGGCCTGGGGGGTCGCCGGCTTCGTGGTGTCGTTCATTGCGCCCCACTCGCTGACCGCGCGGGCGCTCGTGGTCGCGCCGAGCGACGTCCTCACCGTGCTCAACCGCTCGCAGGAGGAATCGGTCGACGTCACCGTCGACGGCCGGCCGGTGTGCACGCTGCCGCCCGGCGAGGAGATAGAGGCGAGCTTCGTCGACGGTCAGGGCTGCCTCGCCCAGATCCCGGGCGCGACCTTCTACCACCGGCTGCGCGAGAAGTTCGGCCGGCTGTCGTCGATGCGCTAGCGGTCGCCCTCCGGGGCGGCGGTCGGGAAGAAACGTCCATATGTTGGACGCTCCTTCCCAAGCGGTCGCGTCTTCAGGGCACCATGAACGACAGCGCGCCGGACTGGAGCAGCACGAGCACGCCCATCAGCAGCGCGAACACGACGCTGTAGCCGATCACCTGCCGGAAGATGTCGCCCTCCTTGCCCGCGAGCCCGACGGCGGCGGCGCCGATCGCGAGGTTCTGCGGCGAGACCATCTTGGCCAGCACCCCGCCCGAGCTGTTCGCGCCGGCGAGCAGCGTCGCCGACAGGTTCGCCTTGTGGGCGGCGGCGACCTTGGCGAACTGCAGGATCGCGAACACCACGCCGGCGGTCAGCGCCACCGGCCACGCCTCGCGGACGCCACGCCGCCCGTCGGCCATGAACACGAGCGCGAACGGGACGATCAAGGCGCAAAGAACGGCGTCTGGCGGCCGACCATCATGCTCAGGTGGTGGACGGGTAGGCCCGACACCTGCGCGAGCGTGGTGATCGGGATCGCGATCGCGCCGAATGCGACCGGGGCGGTATCGGCGACGAGCGCGAGCGACGCGGCCCTGAGCGGGGAGAACCCCAGTCCCACGAGCATCACGCCGCAGATCGCCACCGGCGTCCCGAACCCGGCCAGCGCCTCGAGCAGCGCGCCGAAGCAGAACGCGATCACGACCACCTGGACGCGGGGATCGTCCGAGACGCTCGAGAACGTTCGCCGCAACACGGCGAAATACCCCGTGGCATCGGTCATGTTGAAGATCCACAGGGCGTTGATGACGATCCACATGATCCGCCAGAAGCCGAACACCGCGCCCTCGAGCGCGGCGTCGCCGGCCTGTCCGATCGGCATCGAATACACGGTGATCGCGATCAGGATCGACACCCCGAGCGCGATCAAGGAGGCCCACTGGGCCTTCATCCTGAAGCCGCCCAGCAGGACGAACAGCACCACCAGCGGCAAGACGGCGAAGATTGCGGTCAGTCCCAGGGAATGGGAAACCGGATCGAGAACCTGCTTGTACACGGTGACCTCCCTCTGCCTCCCGGACGCGCCGGGACGGGTCGCGTTCGGGAGTCACCTACCCAAGGGCGCTAGTCGTTACGCAATCGGTTGCAGCCCTCGCGCGAGCACTTCGGCGGTGTGGAGCGCCCGGCGGCCCGTGCCGGCGGTGATCTGCGTCCGGCACGAAAAGCCGTCCGCTACCAGCAACGTTTCGTCGTCGGCGGCCCGGACCGCGGGCAGGAGGAACTGCTCTCCGATCCGCATCGAGACGTCGTATTGCTCGCCGGCGCCGTAGCCGAACGACCCGGCCATCCCGCAGCAGCCCGCCGGTGTCATCTCCGCCTGCACGCCGGCACGCATGAGCAGGTCGCGGCCCTGATCGCCGCGGATCACCGCCTTGTGGTGGCAGTGACCGTGGATCAGCGCGCGCCTGCCTACGTTGGGCGGGTTCCAGCCGGGCGCATGGCGAGCGAGCAGCTCGTCGAGCACCATCGTCTGGGCCCCGAGCCGCCGGGCGTGCTCGTCGTGGGGCATGAGCTTGTGCAGCTCGTCGCGGAACACGGAGGCGCAGCTCGGCTCGAGCACGAGCACCGGCACCCCGGACTCGATCGGCTCGGACAGGCCGTCGAGGACGTTCTGGAGAGTTCGCTTGGCGAGGGTGAGCATCCCGAAGTCGTACAGCGGCCGCCCGCAGCAGAGGTGCTTCTCCGGGATCTCGACAGCGAAGCCGGCGGCCTCCAGCACGTCGACCGCGGCCTTGCCGATGTCGGGCTCGAACAGGTCGGTGAACGTGTCCGGCCACAGCACGACTCGCTGGCGGCCGCCGTTGTGGGTCGCTGGCGCGGCGGCGGTACCCGCGGTGCGGTCCGCAAACCAACTGCGGAATGTCTGGCGCGCGAACTTCGGGATCTCGCGCTCCTCGGCCATGCCGAGCAGGCGCTTGCCCGGCTGGGCGATCGGAGGGGAGTGGCTGAGGCCGTTGACGAGCCGGGGCGCCCGCGCCGCTACCTGGCCCCACCACGGCATCAGGCCGAGCGCGTAGTGGTGCAGCGGCCGGCGGCGCTTCGCGTAGTAGTGCGCGAGGAACTCGGCCTTGTAGGTGGGGATGTCGACCTGCACGGGGCAGTCGCCGGTGCATCCCTTGCACGCCAGACACAGGTCGAGCGACTCCTTGACCGCGTCGTCGCGCCACCCATCGGTGACCGGGTCGCCCTTCAGCATCTCGAACAGCAGCCGGGAGCGGCCGCGCGTCGAGTGGCGCTCCTCGCGCGTGACGTGGAAGCTCGGGCACATCGTCAGGCTCCCGAGGTTGCGGCACTTGGCCATCCCGAAGCACCGCTCGATCGCGGTCGCGAACGAGCCGCCATCGTCGGGGTAGGCGAAATGCGTTTGCAGTTGCGGCGGTCGGTAGTCCGGTCCCAGGCGGAGGCCCTCGTCGAGCTTGACGTCGCCGATCAGGCGGTTGGGGTTCATCTTCGTGTCGGGGTCCCAGATCCGCTTGAAGTCACCGAACGCCTGCATCAGCTCGGGGCCGAACATCTTTGGAAGCAGCTCGGCGCGGCCGTGGCCCTCGCCGTACTCGCCGGCCAGCGAGCCGCCGTAGGCGACGACGAGATCGGCACATTTCTCCATGAACGACCGGAACGTCTTGACGCCGGCCGCGCTCTTCAGGTCGAAGTCCATCCGCGTGTGGACGCACCCCTGGCCGAAGTGGCCGTAGTAGACGCACCGGTAGCCGTGGTCGTCGAGGATCTGCTGGAAGTCGCGCAGGTAGGCGCCGAGCTTGTCCGGATGGACCGCGGCGTCCTCCCAGTTGCCCTCGGCGTCCATGTAGCCGGGCGCGCGGCTGTCGCCGACCGCGCTCTCGCGGACTTTCCAGACGCTGACCTGGTCGAGCCTGTCGACGATCACCCGGGCGTCGATCTGCGGCCCGTCGGCGAGGTCCTCGAGCGCCTGGTGTGCCTCGGCCATCGCCGAGTCGGGGTCGTCCTGGCCAAACTCGATGTACAGCCACGCCCGCCCGTCGGGCAGCAGCGCGCGCTCGGGGGCGAGCCGGCTCTTGGCGATCATGTTCTTGATCAGCTGATCGTCGAACCCCTCGAGGCCGATCGGCTTGCACCGCTGAAGGATCACGGGCACGTGATCGGCGGCCTGGAACACGTCGGGGTAGCCGAGCAGGACCGTGCGCCGGTGCTGCGGGCTCGGGACCAGGCGGACCGTCGCGTGCAGCACGTTCGCGCACGTGCCCTCCGAGCCGACGAGCGCGCGGGCCACGTTGAAGCCGTTCTCGGGGAGGAGCTGGTCGAGGTTGTAGCCGGACACGCGGCGGGGGATGTCGGGGAACTCGGCTCTGACGCGGTCGGCGACGCGGTCCCTGAGTTGTTTGAGCTGGTCGTAGATCTCGCCCTTGCGTCCCCCGGCGGCGATGATCTGTTCGAGCTCCTCGTCGGAGGTCGCGCCCACGGTGAGGCGGGTCCCGTCGTACAGCACGACGTCGAGCTCGATGACGTTGTCGCTCGTTTTGCCGGCCATCAGCGAGTGCGTGCCGCACGAGTTGTTGCCGAGCATGCCCCCGAACGTGCAGTACTCGTGCGTCGCCGGGTCCGGGCCGTAGGTGAGGTTGAACTCCTCGGCGGCGTTGCGGAGCTGGTCGCAGATCACGCCCGGCTCGACGACCGCCCGCCGGCTGTCCGGATCGAGCTCGACGATCTGGTTGTAGTACTTCGAGTAGTCGAACACGACCGCGACGTTCGTGGTCTGGCCGCTCGGCGCGGTGCCGCACCCCCGCGGGAGCACCGGCGCGTGGTACTCGCGACAGATCGCGATCGCGGCGATCACGTCCTCCGGGCCCTTCGGGATCACGACGCCGATCGGCACCGCCCGGTAGATCGAGAAGTCGTTCGCGTACATCGCCCGCGTGCCCGCGTCGAAGCGGACCTCCCCGGAGACCGCTTGCTGGAGCGCGCGCTTGAGCCCCGAGACGTCGACGTCGGCTGGTCCGGTGGTGACGTGGCGCCGCTCGAGCTGGGACGCGCTGGTGGCCATCGCTCTCCTCCTCCTAGGTGGTGCGGAGGCTTACCGTATCTCAGCCGCTCAGATCGAGCTTGATCTCGGGGTCGATCTGCTGGGCGGAGAGCAGCGCGGCGCCGAACGCGGCGATCAGGAGGTCGCGGAGCTGCGCGCGCGGCAGGTCGCGGGCCTCGGTCCAATCGAGGATCGCGGCGTCCATGTATCCGAGCCAGCCGCGGATCGCCGTGCGCAGCGCCGGCCGGGGCGTGTCGTCGCCCGTGAGCCGGGCGAGCGCCATGTCCATGGTCCGGTTGCGGAAGCCCTCGACAAGGTCGCGCGCCTCGGGGAGGGAGGCGGCGCTCTGCACGAGCTTCGACCACGTCTGCGCGTTCGCTTCGATCCACTCCAGGTAGGCGTCGAGGCTGCGGGACAGCTGTTCGAACGGGGTGCCTTCGCCCGCGGGCTCGATCACCCGCTGCAGCTCGGCGGCCTTCTCGGCCACCGCGGCCTTGAACAGGTCGATCTTCGAGGGGAAGTAGTTCGATGCAACTGCTTCGTTCACACGCTCACCGGCTCGGCGATGAGTCGCTGCTTCGCCGGCTCGCGGAGCTTCTCGGCGGCACGCTGTGCGTGGTCGCCGGGTTCGCGATCTGGTTCCTGGTCACCGGCAGCTTCGATCCGACCGCGGTGAAGATCCTCGGCAGCACCGCGGTGACCTCGCTGTGCGCCGGAGGCGGGCTCGTGGGGGCCACCTTGCTCGAGCGCGAGGACGCCCGGCGGGGCCTCGGGCTCGTCACGATTCTGCTGGCCGCGGTCGACCTGGCGCTCGTGCTCGCGGCGATCTGGTCGCCGTCGGGCAGCGAGGCTTTCTCCCGCGCGCTCTGGGCGGTCTCGGCGCTGCTCCCGGCTTGCGTTCACGCGTGCCTGATCCTCGGGCGGGTTCGTCCGCGGGACGGCCGGGCGGTCCGTGGACTCAGTGGCGCTGCGGTCGCTTTTGCGATGAGCGGCGCGCTCATCCCGGCGAGCTCGTCGCATTCGTGACGAGCTCGCCGGGAGACTGGTTCTTGCGGCTGCTTGGAGTGCTCGCGGTGCTGGCCACGCTGGCCACGCTGGCCGCGCTGCTGGCGCCGATCGTGCGCCGGCTGGACCGGGACCGGTCGCGTGGTCGGGGCGCGCCGGTCGCCCCAGGCACCCCCGGCGCCCCGGCGCCCCGGGGGCCCCCGGCGCCCGCGGCGCCGTGGACAACCCGGGTGCGGGCCGCGCCGAGGGCGGTCGGGAGTCACAGCCCCCGCCGGCCCCGCGCGGGCCGCGCAACCATTCGCTCGCGCTCGGCCTCGACGGCGCCGGTCGGTGATCGTTTTGATGTTCGAGCTCGCGACGGTTGACCCGGTCCTCGTCTGCGCCGGTGCTGGCTCGCCCAGTGGGAGTCGGCCCAAGCGCGTGTCCATCCACGCCGGCCTGCTCAATATGCGCGCGCCACGAGCGCATCCACGCCGTCGGCGTCGGGATCGTCGACCGGTGCGCCGTCCTCGCCGACCAGGCAGCGGACCGACACGCCTGTCTTCGCGAGCCGGTCTTCGCCGTCGGTGCCGCACACTCGCCAGGGGAGGCAGGCGACCCCCTCGCCCGCTATATCGCGTGCCTCGTCGATCGATCGCGCGGGCTTCGTTCGCCCGTCGCGCAGCGTGGTCGCCTGGGTGAGAAGTGCGGCTTGATCATCGGCCAGCATCTGCGGAACCTCGACGAGCGCCCGCAGCGGGATCGTCTCCTTCTCGGTCAGAGCGCGGCGGGCGACCACGGCTTGGCTTGCGGCCACATCCCGGGGACCGAGCTCGACCCGAACCGGGACGCCGCGAAGCTCGTGGTCGATGATCCGTCGCCCGAGCGAAACCTCGACGCGGTCATCCAGTTCGACCCGCACACCGGCGCGCTCGAGCTCGTCCACGACCGCGGTCGCGGCCTCGAGCACGCCCTCGCCGGAGCGCGCGACCACCACGACGACCTGGATCGGAGCAAGGCGCGGCGGCACGCGCAACCCGTGATCGTCGCCGTGAACCATGATCATCGCGCCGAGCAGACGCGTCGACACGCCCCACGACGTCTGCCAGACATGACGGAGCCGGCCTTCGCGGTCGCTGAACTGGATGCCGAATGCGCGCGCGAAGTTCTGCCCGAGCTCGTGTGAGGTGCCCATCTGCAACGCCTTCCCATCCCGCATTACGCCCTCGCATGACCACGAGATCTCCGCGCCCGCGAACTTCTCCCGCTCGGTCTTGCGGCCCCGGAACACGGGGATCGCGAGCTCCTCGACCATCGCATCCGTGTACACCTCCTCGAGGATCCGCAGCGCGTATGCGTGCGCGTCCTCGCGAGTGACATGGGCGGTGTGGCCCTCCTGCCAGAGGAACTCCGAACTGCGGAGGAAGAGCCTCGGCCGAAGCTCCCACCGGACCACGTTTGCCCACTGGTTGATCAGCAGCGGCAGGTCGCGATAGCTCGAGATCCACCGAGCGAACGAGGAGTTGACGATCGTCTCGCTGGTGGGCCGCACGACCGCCGGCTCCTCGAGCTCCTTGCCGCCGCCGTGGGTGACCACCGCCAGCTCGGGACTGAAGCCTTCGACATGCTCCGCCTCCCGCCGCATGAACGCCTCGGGGATCAACAGCGGGAAGTACGCGTTTCGCGCGCCGGTGGCCTTGATCCGCTGGTCGATCGCCGCCTGGAGCCGCTCCCAGATCGCGTACCCCCACGGGCGGATCACCATCGTCCCGCGCACCGGCCCGTTCTCAGCCAGCTGTGCCTTGGCGATCACCTCCTGATACCAGGTGGGGAAGTCCTGCTCCTGGGGCACGAGCACGGTCGACA
>Ga0310038_10003532_pt1 | contig 11256 bp, 9 predicted proteins | sample Sb_taG_6_FD_200461 | JGI IMG/M metagenome (GOLD analysis project Ga0310038, IMG submission 200461) | Peat soil microbial communities from Weissenstadt, Germany - Sb_50d_4_PS metaG (v2) (version 2) | ecosystem: Environmental > Terrestrial > Soil > Wetlands > Peat | place: Germany: Weissenstadt... | reverse complement strand
GCAGTCCACATGTGCGGATCGAGTCCGGAGCCCTGCCCACCGGCGATCACCGGCTGCGGATGCTGCGTGCGCCACCAGCGGATGGACATGTACACAATGGGCACGTCGAGGAAGCCGAAGATGGCGAGCGCGGCGGCCAGCGTGGGCGTGGCCTGGCCGGTCGAGTACCGCCGCAGCATCAGGTAGCTGACGTAGATCAGCCACAGCACCAGCGTAGTCGTGAGGCGCGCATCCCAGGTCCACCAGATGCCCCACACCGGCCGCGCCCACAGCGGTCCGGTCACCAGCACCACGGTGCAGAACACTACCCCTACCTCGGCGGTCGAGACCGCGAAGGCGTCGGCTTTCAGGTTGCGCCGCGCCAGATAGATGATCGAGGCGATGAAGTTGGCGAAGAAGCACAGAAACGAAGTCCAGGCCGAGGGCACGTGATAGTAGAAGATGCGCTGGATGTCGCCCATGGTCGCTTCCCGCGGCGCTGCCACCATGCCCTGGTAAAGCGCATAGGAGAGCAGCAGGAACGTGATGACGGCAAAAATCTTAAATTTCATTCCGCGTGTAGCACCGTTTCAAAAAGTAACAGACAGACAGTCGTAAAGATTACATCGTAAACCAGCAGCAGGGTGATCCAGAACCTCGGCGTGTCGGTTCCGGTCAGGACCATGGTAGTGGCCTCGACCATCCCCAGCAGCGCCGGGATCGAGATGGGGAACAGGATCAGCGGCAGCATCACTTCCCGGCTGCGGGTGCGCAGAGAGATGGCGGCAAAGAACGTCCCCACCACCACCAGCGCCCACGTCCCCAGCAGGAACACCGGTACCAACTGCCACGCCGGGCCCACTGGACGCAGGTTGTAGAACACTACGAAGAGCGGCATCAGCAGCGCTTCCACCACCGAGATAAAGAGAAAATTGCCCAGCGCCTTGCCCATGAAAAGCGCGTTGGCGGGTGCGGGCGAGACCCGATAGGCGTCGAGCACCTGGTTGCGCAGCTCGCGCATCCACGCCTGGTTGAGGGCGACGATGGCGGCGAACAGAAACGCCACCCACACCAACCCGCCCACGATCTGCCGTGATTCCTCCGCCGTGGGATCGAAGGCGAAGCTGAAGATCACCACCACCAGCAGGGCGAAGAACAGCATGGCGTTCACCGCGTCCTTGGAACGCCACTCCAGGCGCAGGTCCTTGCGCAGGTTGGACGCGGTGACGGCAGCAAGCGAACTCATGACAGCACCGCCGAAGCGGTGGCGCGGTCGGCCGCCGCGATCCCCTGCTCCCAGGCGGCTACGCGGCCTGCTGACATCCAGAGCGACTCGTCGGCGATCTCGGCCAAATGCGCGGCCTGGTGTGTGACCACGAGGACGGTCTTGCCGCGGTCGCGCATCCCGGCCACCAACCGTCCCATGGCGCGCGCCGAGCCCGGATCGAGGTTGGAGAACGGTTCATCGAGCAACAGGATCTCGGGATCGTGGATCGCCGCCCGCGCCAGCGAGAGCCGCTGCCGCATGCCCTGCGAATAATCGCCGACGCGCCGCGGGAGCGCCGGATCGAGGCCGACCGCGGCGATGGCCTGCTCACAGCGCGCGCCGTCGTCGATCCCGTAGAGTCCCGCGAAGTAGCGCAGGTTCTCCATGCCGGTCATCTCGTCATAGAGCAGCGGGGCATGGCCCATGTAGCCCAAGCGCGCGGTGAACTCGCTGCGCTCGCGGCTACCGAAGATGCGGACCGTGCCGGCCGTCGCACTGGCCAGCCCGCAGATCACGCGCAGCAGCGTGGATTTTCCGGCGCCGTTATCACCGAAGATGGCGTAAACGCGGCCTGGCTGGAAGCTGGCCGTCACCTCGCGCAAGGCGGCAAAGCGGCCGAAGATCTTGCTGACTTTCTCTAGGCTGATGGGCGGTGCGGGGTCTGTGAGAAGCGGCTTGGTTTCGCTGGGCAGCGCGGCAGCCTCAGTAGGACGAATTGGGCGGACGATTCTCGGTGCGCTGTGTCGCCGGGGCGGGTGTTCCCTGCTGCTGGTCCTTGGGCGCGTATTTCGAGGCGCACTTGGCTTGCAGCATCTTGGCGTGGAAGACGCCGTCGTGCCCGTAGCTGCCCTCGGCCAGCGCCTGGGCGTTGTCCACGAAGGTGTCGGGCGGCGCCTCGGAGCCGTTATAAACCACGGGGAGCATCAGGTCCTGCTCGACGAGCGTGAACTCCACATGCGAGCCCTGGCGCTTGATGGAGCCCGGGGCCACGTTGCCGGCCACGCGCAGGCGCTTGGCGTAGACGCTGGAATCCATCCCCCGCAGCTCTTTGATGGTCACGTAGTAGCTCTTGCTCTGCTGCACCCCGGTGAAGGCAAGATAGGCCAGGCCCAGGACGATAATCCCGATGGCAACGCCAAACTTTACGTACTTGTTGTTCACCCCAGACATACTCGTAAAACTCTAGTCCTGTCGCTAGCCCCGGTCAAGGCGGGTTCCGGCCAGTGTCCGCCCGTGCCCAGGTGGATACCTGCGGCGATGAGACTCCGGGGAATCCCTGTTATTCTCGCCCATAGGGCGGGTTGCGAATCTGAGTGGGGAAACCAACGGCGTGCCGGACAACGGGAATGCTACTGTAACCGAACCCGCCAAGACCACCGTGACCGCCAGCCTGGTGGCGGGCATGGTGAACGCCATCAAAGGGGTCAGCGACCTGATCTTTTCGCCAGGCCGGCCGCCGCAGGTGGAATCAAACGGCCATTTGGTGGCGATCAAGTTCGACGGCCTGCCGCTGCTGACGCCCGACCACACCTCCCGCATTGCCGCCGAGCTGATGGGACAAAACAAGCAGGCGCTGGCGACCCTGAAAGAACAGGGCGCGTGCGACTTCTCCTACGGCCTGCCCCAGCATGGACGGTTCCGGGTGAACGTCTTCCAGCAGCGCGGCACCTACGCCATCGTCATGCGCGTGATCCCGCCCCGGGTCCCGACCTTCGCGGAGCTGAACCTGCCGCCGCAACTGGGGAAGGTCGCGGAGCTGCGCAACGGGATCGTGCTGGTGACCGGGCCCACGGGATCGGGCAAGTCCTCCACCCTGGCGGCAATCATCGACAAGATCAACCAGGACCGGGCGGAGCACATCATCACCATCGAAGATCCCATCGAGTTCCTGCACCGACACAAGAAAGCCACCATCCACCAGCGCGAACTGCACAGCGACACACCCAGTTTCGCGCTGGCGTTGCGGGCCGCGCTTCGGCAAGCGCCCAAGGTGATCCTGGTGGGGGAGATGCGCGACCGGGAGACCATCGAGATCGCGCTGACCGCGGCCGAAACCGGACACCTGGTGCTCTCCACTCTCCACACCATCGACGCTTCCAAGACCGTCGAGCGCATCATCGGCTCCTTCCCTCTGGGCGACCAGCAGCCGGTGCGGCGCCGGCTGGCGGCATCGTTCCGCTATTTCATCAGCCAGCGGCTGCTCCCGCGCAAGGACGGCGCCGGGCGCGTGGCGGCGATTGAGATCCTTATATCGACCCTGCGGACCCGCGACTACGTCGAACGCGGCGAAGGAGAAGGCAAGACCCTGCTCGACGCCATGCGCGACGGCGGCAACGACGGCATGCAGCATTTCGATGGCGAACTGGAGCGGCTGATCCGCGAGGGCGTCATCGACATGCGGGTTGGCCTGGCTTACTCGACCAACGAAGGCAACCTGCGGCTGCAGCTCGCCGACTTCGCCGAGGAACAAGGAGAGACGTAGCTTTCTTACGTCTCCTACCCTGAAAGATCCCCAGCTCGACAGAGACGCAGCAAGCTACTCTCTGCAAGAGCTCCCCGCGTATAATAATAGGTTTAAGAAGAGGTGAGAGTCCCACCATGAGCGGAAACGGCTTCGAGCATTCTGGAAACGGCAACGGCGCGCCCAAGCTGCGCGCGGATTGGATCGCCCGCCGCAGGGCGGAAAACAGCGACGGCAACTTCTCGCAGATGCACTATGGCCGCCAGGGTCTGGTCACGGAAGAAATGCTCTACGTGGCCGAGCGCGAGAAGCTCGCGCCTGAACTGGTGCGGGACGAGGTGGCGCGCGGGCGCATGATCATCCCCGCCAACATCAACCATCCCGAGCTGGAGCCGATGGCGATCGGCGTGGCCTCGCTGTGCAAGATCAACGCCAACATCGGCAACTCCGCCGTCACTTCCAACGTCGACGAGGAGCTGAAGAAGCTGCACACTTCCGTCCACTACGGCGCCAACACCGTGATGGACCTCTCGACCGGCGGCGACATCCCGCAGATCCGCGAAGCCATCCTCCGGCACTCTCCCGTGCCCATCGGCACCGTGCCTATCTATGAGGGTATTTCGCGGGTCAAGAAGATCGAAGATCTCACCGCCGAAATCATGCTGGAAGTGATCGAGGAGCAGGCGCAGCAGGGCGTGGACTACATGACCATCCACGCCGGCGTGCTGATCCAGTATCTGCCGCTGGTCTCGAAGCGCATCACCGGGATCGTCAGCCGCGGGGGCGCGATTCTGGCGCAATGGATGGCCCATCACCGCAAGCAGAATTTCCTCTACGACTGCTTCGAGGACATCGTCAAGATCTTCAAGAAGTACGACGTTTCGTTCTCACTGGGCGACGGCTTGCGCCCCGGCTGCGTGGCCGATGCCAGCGACGAGGCCCAGTTCGCCGAGCTCCGCACCCTGGGCGAACTCACCGAGATCGCCTGGAAACACAATGTGCAGGTGATGATCGAAGGCCCCGGCCACATTCCGCTCGACAAGATCAAGGAGCAGGTGGACGAGGAAGTGAAGCACTGCCACGAGGCGCCGTTCTACACGCTCGGGCCGCTGGTGACCGACATCGCGCCCGGCTATGACCACATCACCTCGGCCATCGGCGCGGCCATGATCGGCTGGTATGGCGCGGCCATGCTGTGCTACGTCACGCCCAAGGAGCACCTGGGCCTGCCGAATGATAAAGACGTGAAGGACGGCATCATCGCCTACAAGATCGCCGCCCACGCGGCCGACATCGCCCGCCACCGCCACGGCGCGCGCGACCGCGACGACGCCATCAGCTACGCTCGCTATACCTTCGACTGGGAGAAGCAGTTCGCGCTCTCGCTCGACCCCGAGACCGCGCGCTCCATGCACGACGAGACCCTCTCCGACGACTATTACAAGCACGCGGCCTTCTGCTCCATGTGCGGACCGAAGTTCTGCTCCATGAACTACTCCGCCAAGGTGGATGAGTACAATCGCCAAGTCCACGGGCTGGAGAAGAAGGACTACTCGGAGCTGGTGGAGAAGTTCGCGCCCAGCACGGAAAAGCTGGTTACGCCGGGAAAATAAGCATTCGGCAGTCAGCATTCAGCACTCAGCCAAAGCCGGCGAGCCCCCATGCCTGGGCGGCTGCTGGGTTGGCTGATTGCTGACTGCTGATTGCTGACTGCTCTTTTCCCTGTGCCATAAATCACAGCTTCCCGCCTGTCCTTCTCTTCTACAATGCGATTGTGGGATCTCGCGACCGCCTCGATCACGAACGCCGCGACCAGCGCCTGGCCATACGCGTGTCGCTGGCGGTCGGTGTGGTGATGATGGTGGGAAAGCTGGCGGCATACATGCTCACCGGCTCGGCCGCCATTTTCTCCGACGCCGCTGAGTCGGTGATTCACGTGGTTGCGGTTGCCTTCGCCGCCTTCAGCCTGTGGCTGAGTTCGCGCCCGGCCAACCACAAATTCCCCTACGGCTACGAGCGGATCACGTTCTTCTCGGCGGGATTCGAAGGCGCCATGATCGTGCTCGCCGCCATCGCGATCGTCTACGCGGCGATTCATAAATGGCTCGCGGGGTTGCGGCTCGAGAACCTGGGCATGGGCACGCTGTTCGTGCTGGCCGCGGCGGTGATCAACGCAGGACTGGGCTGGTATTTGGTGCGCACCGGACGCCGCACCCACTCGCTCATCCTGGAAGCCGACGGCAAGCACGTGCTCACCGACAGTTGGACCAGCTTCGGCGTGGTGGGCGGCCTGGGCCTGGTGCTCCTGACCGGATGGAAGCCCTTCGACCCGCTGTGCGCTATCGCCGTGGCTTTAAACATCGTGTGGTCGGGAGGACACCTGATCTGGCGTTCGGCCACCGGCCTGCTCGATTACTCCGATCCCGAAGTCGGGCGCAAGCTGCGGCAGAGGCTGGACGAACTCTGCGCAGAACTCGGTGTGCAATACCACGGCGTGCGATTCCGCACCACCGGCAACCGGTTGCTGGTCGAGGTCCACCTGTTATTCTCGCAAGGCACGCCGGTGGGTGAAGCGCATCGTATCGCCACGCAGGTCGAGGAACGTCTGCCGGAGGGTTTGGATATCCCTGCCGAAGTCATCACCCATCTGGAATCGCTGGAAGACCACGCCAGCGTGCACCACGCGGAACACTACACCGGCAGGCCGTTGTAGCCGCCTACTCCGATTGCTGCTTCAGCTTTGCGGTGGACGAGTCATCCGGCGGCGGACGCCGATGCAGATCCGCGCTGCGCCGGGCGGCAGATGGCTTCGGAGTTGTCGGCCGAACCGCAGGCGCGGTGTTGGCCGGTGGGACCAGACTGGGATTGGGCGTTGCTGCGGACGGCGTAATGGCGGCTGGGCCGGAGGGCGCGGCTTGCTTCACGGACCCGTTCATCAGCGAAGCGCCGGGCGCTAGCGGCGATGCCGGACGGCGGTTGGCATAGGCGACGAAGCCGAGCAGCAGCAGGAAGCCGGCGGCCGACGCGATCGCCAACGCCTTGCCCGATGGCAAAACCGGAGCGCGCCAGCGCCGCACGGCAAGCGCGGCGTGCAGCCCGCGGTCGAGCATGGCAGCCAGGGCCCTACCCACGCGGTTGAGCTTTTGCCGGCGCCCCGACTCTGCACCGGGGAACTCCAACGGCCGTCTGGCGATGTCATAGACGACCGCGATCTTGGCTTGCTGCGGCTGCGCCGGCTCGGAGGCCGCCGTGTCTTGCGTGCGAGGGATGATCCGCGCGAGCGGCATGCTTTTTCACCTTCGACCTGGAAGTTCCGACAACAATGCGGCGCGAGCCCTGGTAGCCGAGTACTGGTACTTAGACGCAAGGAATCGCCGACAGGATGGCCGAGATTTCTGCCCGCGTCCGCCTAGCGACGTCTCTCCAGGATACTGGCGGCCCGGGCTAGTGCGGCAGTAAGCGCCGCCAGTTGCTGCTCGGTGGCCTGGAGATCGCCGGCATCGATGGCCTCGTTTACCCCCGGAATCACGTCGGCGGCATATCCGGCGTAGCGGCCGGGGGCATAGATGGCGTGCCGGAACCAGGGACGCCCGGGCAGGCCGTTGGGCAGAAGCAGGGCGCGCTCGGCCTCCCGCAGGGCGCGGTTCATCGCGGCGGCCTCGGAGGCATCCCTGGGCTGCTCTCGGGTAATGGCGGCGCCAGCGCGGGCAAAGCGCTCCGCGGCTTCCAACGCCGCGGCAAACGAGGGTGGCTTGTTGAACGTCTTTTCCGCCCTCCCCTGGGCGGTACGGATGTACGCCGCGATCTCCTTGCCATAGTTCTCGTAGTCGTACGGAAGCACGTCGCCGTCGGCGAGGCGCAACACCGCCAGGCCGAACACCCGCGCCATCTCCTGCTCATAGGCGAAATCGGGATCGGCGAAGCGCTTGAACCACGCGAAATCGTCGAAGGCGGAGTGATAGACCCCGTAGCTTCCGCTCGACGCCATGTCGGTAGAGGGAATCCCCAGGTGTTGCAGGAAGGGTGTGTAGTCGGAACCGCTGCCCAGGTCTCCCACGGGAACGTCGGTATTGAGCTGCACGACCGGCATGCGCCCGGAGTCGGTGACATCGGGTTGCGGCGGCTTTTGGCCGCCGACGCGCCAAGCCTGGTACATGGTTCCGCCTTTCGGGCTGGGGACGGCCTTGGCGACGTCGCGCAGGAACTGCTTCAGGCTGGGGACCGCCGAGGCGCCGAAGTTCGGACCCGAGACCGCCGAGTCCATGTTGAGATAGGCGACCGCGCGATCGAGTTCCGCGGCGTGCTGCTCGGCCCACTCCGTGGAGCCCATCAAGCCGTACTCCTCGGCGTCCCAACTGCCGAAGATGAGGGTGCGCTTGGGCCGCCAGCCTGCCTTGAGCATTCGCCCGATGCCGCGCACGGCCTCCAGCATGGCCACCGTGCCGCTTCCCGGATCGACCGCGCCATACACCCACGCATCGCGATGATTGCCGGCCAGCACCCATTCGTCGGGATACACACTGCCGGGCACACGGCCGATCACATCCCAGATGCTGCGGTAGGCGTAATCCTGCTTCAGGTGCATGCGCACCCGCACCGGCCCCGGACCGAGGTGGTAGGTAAACGGCAGGGCGCCTTGCCAGTCGCGCGGCGACTCCGGTCCCGCCATATGCTTCAGAATGGGCTCAGCATCGGCCCAGGAGAGCGGCGTGGTGGGAACCTTCGGCATCTCGGCCCGCTGCGGCGGCGTGCGCTGCGCGAGCGGCAGCCCGGGCACGGAAGCGATGCCCGGCGTGGTGGGATCGCCGGGAATGTTGAAGCTGTAGCCGATCGAGCCGCGCTGCACGCCGGTCGCCGGTCGCCACGGCCCCTTGGGATAGGGATCGCCCTTGAAGTATCCGTCCTCGAGCGGATCGGAATAGATCAGCAGGCCGGCAGCGCCGAATTGCTGCGCCAGATACGCCTTCACCCCGCGGTAGTTGGTGCCGTAGCGAACGATGACGATTTTGCCGCGCACATCGATCTTCATCTGCTGCAAGCGCCTGAAATCTTCCAGGCGGCCGTAATTCGCGTAAATCACATCCGCTTCGACATCGCCGGAGGGCGAGAAGCCGCTGTACGGCGTGACGATGCGCGGATCGTCCTGGTAGGGATCGCTGCTCACGTGCTCGCGGCTGGGCCCGTGCATCTTCACTCCAGGCGGGGCGACCACGTCCACACTGATCTCGGCGGGATAGTTCATCCAGACTTTGTACTCGACGATCTCAGTCTCGAGGCCGGCTTCGCGGAACTTCTGCGCCACAAACTCGGCGGTCTTCTTGTCTTCGGGAGAACCGGCAATGTGCGGCGCAGCGGTGAGCACGCGCATGTCCTCTTCGGCAACTTTGGGATCGGGAACGCCGAGGAACAGCTTGTCGAGCTCGGCGTGCGTACGGGACTCGCGGGAAGCCGCAGCAGGACTCTGCCCCGGTCCGCTGATCGCCACCAGCGCAGCGCACAGGCACGCCAGGATGAAGCGCTTCATCGTTCTCCGTGAAGAGATGAGTTTCGAGTCCGGGGGATTCGCAGTCCCGGGAAGACCAGACAATTTACACCAGCGGCGCGCATCGGGGCATGCGAGTCAGCTTCCGGCACGGAAAGGCTAGACAACACGTACAGTAATGCTGTACGCTTGGTTCAGGGGGGATAAAAGCTATGCCTGTCGAGACTACCTATACGAGCCTGCGGGAACGGCTGGCTTCGGTCCTGGACCAGGTTGCCAATGATCAGGAGGTCGTGATTGTTCGGCGACGTGGCGCCAAAGACGTAGCCCTGGTGCCAGCCGGGGAGTTGGCAAGCCTGATGGAGACCGCACATTTGCTGCGCTCTCCAAGGAATGCCCGGCGGCTGCTGGCGGCGCTGCAGCGGGCTACACTTCGGAAGGGCAGGCCGGAGTCGGTGGACAAACTGCGGCGGGAGATGGGGCTTGGCGCGGCCCGCTGAGCGCGCGGCTGTGTTCCACCAGGAGTTTCGGGAGGACCTCAGATATTGGGTGAAAACAGACCGGAAAGCAGCGCTTCGGATTCTGGAGCTGGTGGATGCCGCGATGAAAGATCCTTTCGCGGGTATTGGCAAGCCGGAACCATTGAAGTTCGTGCTAGCAGGCTGCTGGTCGAGGCGGATCACCCAGGAGCACCGGCTTGTCTACCGGGTCAGTGAGCATCGCATCGATTTTCTCCAGGCACGTTATCATTACTGAAGGCCTTGCATGCCGCCCTCGGCGCGGACTCTCGATTGACTAACCCCTGCCCCCGGCCTAACATCCTTCTACTCTCAAAGCGGGGCCCCCTTGACCGGTCAGACGATCGCCCATTACCGGATTCTGGACAAGCTGGGGAGTGGCGGCATGGGAGAGGTTTACGGGGCGGTGGATGTGCGCCTGGGGCGCACCGTCGCCGTCAAGTTCCTCTCCGAGCGGCTGGCCAGCGACAAGAATGCGGTGGACCGCTTCCAGCTCGAAGCCCGCGCCGCCTCCTGGCTGAACCATCCCAACATCTGCACCATCTATGACATCGGCGTGCATAATGGCGCGCCTTACATCGTGATGGAGATGCTGGAGGGCGGCAGCCTGCGCAGCCGCATCCAGCAAGGTGCGCTGCCCAGCGACCAGATGCTGGACGTCGGCATCCAGATCGCCGACGCGCTCGACGCCGCCCACGCCAAGGGCATCATCCACCGCGACATCAAGCCGGGGAACATCTACGTCACCGAGCGCGGCCAGGCCAAGATCCTGGATTTCGGCCTGGCCAAGCTGGCCGCGGAACGCCGCCGCATGGCCTCGCAGCCGGTGAGCGCGACCGGCGAGCCGCTCAGCGACGTCAGCGACGACAGCCTCACCAATGCCGGCATCATTCCCGGCACCACCTTCTACATGTCGCCCGAGCAGGCGCGCTCGGAGGAACTCGACGGCCGCTCCGACATCTTCTCCCTCGGGGTGGTGCTCTACGAGATGGCCACCGGCAAGAAACCCTTCGCCGGCAAGACCGCCTTCCTCACCCTGGAGGCCATCCTCAACGCCAAGGCGGTCTCCCCCATGACCTTGAATCCCAAGCTGCCCGAGGGCTTCGAAGAAATCGTGGGCAAGGCGCTGGAGAAGGACCGCGAGCAGCGCTACCGCACCGCCGCGGAATTGCGGCACGATCTGCAGCGGCTGAAGCAGGAGAGCGACAGCGGGGCGGTACGCGCCTCCGGCTCGCATCCGAGCGCGGTACTGAAGAGCCCTTTCCGCCGCGCCAGCCTGAAGCACACCTATCTGCAGCTCGCCATCGCCAGCCTGCTGGTGGTGACCCTGGTGGCCCTCACCGCGTGGTGGGCGGGGCATGGCAAGGCCGTCGTCTCCGGTCCCGCGCCCAACAATACCATCGCCATCCTGCCCTTCCAGAACCTGACCGGCGATCCCGCCGCCGACTACCTGCGGCTGGCGCTGGCCGACGAAGTCTCCGGCGTGCTGACCCACACCCGCTCGCTGGAGGTCCGTCCCATGTCGGCGACCCAGAAGTACACCGGCAAG
>Ga0310038_10003517_pt1 | contig 11274 bp, 9 predicted proteins | sample Sb_taG_6_FD_200461 | JGI IMG/M metagenome (GOLD analysis project Ga0310038, IMG submission 200461) | Peat soil microbial communities from Weissenstadt, Germany - Sb_50d_4_PS metaG (v2) (version 2) | ecosystem: Environmental > Terrestrial > Soil > Wetlands > Peat | place: Germany: Weissenstadt... | reverse complement strand
CATGTTTGCAGCCGCACGCGATGCGGCGCGCAAGAAGCAGCGCGGCCTAGTGGCCCCGCTCGCAGCCATCGATGCCGTCGAAGCGGCTACGAAGCAATCCTTTGAGGAGGGCTGCAAGACAGAGCGAAAGCTCTTCATGGATTGCCTCTTTTCGGATCAGTCGAAAGCCATGATTCACGTTTTCTTCGGCGACCGCGAGGTGGCCAAGATTCCCGACATTTCGAAAGAGACGCCGCTGATTCCCGTGAATCGCGCGGCGGTTGTCGGCGCAGGGACCATGGGCGGCGGCATTGCCATGGTCTTCGCCAACGCCGGAATTCCGGTGCTGCTGAAGGAGACCGATCAGGCGGCTCTCGATCGCGGCATGGCCAACATCCGCAAGAATTACGAGACCTCGGTCAAGCGCGGCCGGTTCACGCAGCAATTTGTGGATGAACGGTTGAAGATGATTACTCCGACTCTTACCTACGACGGCTTCGAGAACTCGGACATGGTGACGGAAGCCGTTTTCGAAGGCATGGCGCTGAAAAAGCAAATCTTCGGCGAGCTCGACCGCATCTGCAAGCCCGGCGCGATCCTGGCCAGCAACACTTCGACGCTGAATATCGATGAAATTGCCGGTTCGACCTCGCGGCCGCAATTCGTGATCGGCACGCACTATTTCAGCCCGGCCAACGTGATGCGCCTGCTCGAAATCGTCCGCGGCAAAGCCAGCAGCAAGGAAGTGATCTCCACGTGCATGCAGCTATCGAAGAAACTCGGCAAGGTCGGCGTCCTCGTCGGCAATTGCCGCGGCTTCGTTGGCAATCGCATGTTTCATCCCTACGTGCGCGAATCTGTGTTCCTCGTCGAAGAAGGCGCCAGCGTCGAAGCGGTGGATAGCGCGCTCTATGAATTCGGCATGGCTATGGGACCGCTCGCCGTCGGAGATCTCGCCGGCCTCGATGTCGGCTGGCGAATCCGCAAGGAATACCGCCATCTCGAAAAACCGGGCGTCCGGGTGGCGATGGCGGGGGATCAGTTGTGCGAGCTGGGACGCTACGGGCAGAAGACCGGCGCGGGCTGGTACAAATACGATGAGAATCGGCGCGCGATTCCTGATCCCGAAGTCCCGGCTTTGGTAAAGAAGTGGGCGGCTGAGGCAGGAATCCAGCAGCGGCAGATTTCACCGGCCGAAATCGTGGATCGTTGCGTATTTTCGCTGGTGAACGAGGGCGCCCGCATTCTCGAAGAGGGCTATGCTCTGCGGGCAGTCGATATCGACATCATCTATATCAACGGCTACGGCTTCCCCGTGCACCGTGGCGGGCCGATGTGGTACGCGGATACTGTCGGACTGAAGAAAGTTTACGATCGGGTCCGCGAATTCGAGCAGCAACACGGCGAGCTTTGGGAGCCCGCGCCGCTTTTGAAGCAACTCGCTGAGCAAGGCAAGACATTCGCCGACTTCAACAAGCAGCAGACGGCGACTGCCTGACTACTTGCCGGTAAAAGCCGCTGAGCGTTTCTCGACAAAGTGCGCGACGCCTTCCTTGAAGTCTTCGCACTGAAGGCTGGCCAGCATTTCGCGTTCTGAAAGCTCGAACGCCTCAGCAAGCGTCTGAAACATTCCCTCGTACACTTGCCTCTTCATCACGCGCATGGATCGCGGACTGACGTTTGCCGCCAAATCGCGCGCGTATTCGCGGACTTTGCCCTGAAATACGTCTTGCGGAAACACCGCGGTCGCCAATCCCATGCGCTGCGCTTCTGCTGCATCGACCATGCGCGCGGAAAACAGAAGCTCCAGCGCATTCGGCAGACCCACAATCCGCGGCAGCAACCACGCCAGCCCGTACTCGGCGATTAAGCCGCGGCGCGAGAAGGCTGTACCGAAGCGCGCGGTGTCCGATGCAAAACGCAGATCGCAATAGAGCGCGATCACCAATCCCAGGCCCACGACGGGGCCGTTGATCGCAGCAATCACCGGCTTGGTCACCGCCGGAAAATACGAATACTTCTTCTGAAAATCGGCCCGCACACCTTCGCGCACGCCGCCGGCTCGCAAGGCCTGTTCCCGAACGCGCGCGTCAACACCCTGGCTGGCGACCATGCCGAGCAGCGACATGTCGGCGCCCGCGCAAAAGCCCCGGCCCGCGCCAGTGAGAATAATGACGCGGACGGCGCTGTCGTCCTCCGCGGCCTCGATTGCCGCTCGCACGTCGCGCTCCATCGTCGCGGTCCACGCGTTCAATTTTTCTGGACGGTTCAAGGTAATCGTGGCGATGCCATCTGAAACGCTGTAGATGATTTCTTGGGTAGTCATAGTGGGTGGAATTATATCTCTGCCGCCCGACCATCTCCGAGAAAATTAGAATTCTCTAATCAAGCGCCCGAGCGACGTCTCAGATCGCCTTTGTCGCTGCTCATTGGCTTTATCTATCCACGACATCGCGTGTGGCCGCCGATGTGCTTAAAGTCAGCGGCACTTCAGTCGAAAAGTCACTTAGCACATTTCGCAGCGCGAACAGCTTTCGGCCGCAACTACTGGTGGGTAATACATGATGCATGAAAACGTGGCGGTAATCGGGGCGGCGGGTCACGTCGGACTGGGGCTGACGCTGAGCATCGCCGACGCCGGACATCAAGTGTTTGGTATCGACATCAACCAAGCCGCCATTGACGTGGTGCGGCGCGGGGAGGTGCCGTTCATCGAGGAAGGCGCCGCGATAATGCTCGGGCGCGTACTGGCCAATGGCCGGCTCACGATGACCTCTGACTTGGCTGCCGCGGCGGACTGCCGGGTAATCATCGTCATCCTCGGCACCCCCATCGATGAAAATCTCAATCCGGTTGTGGCACCGCTGCACAATTTGTTCAGGTCGCTCCGGCCCCATCTGCGGAAAGCTCGTAAACATCGTGCCCTGGGAATATGGAGCAGTCCCCGTGCAATGGGTTCGCGAAATCAATCAAAATGTGGACGAACTGTGGGTGCCGTCCGAGTTTGTGCGCGGCGTTTTCATCACTGGAGGCGTCTCGCCGCGAAAGCTGCGCGTGATTCCCTATAGTGTGGATGACGAGGTATTTCGTCCCGAAGGAAGCCTTTGGCGCCCCGAAGGCAGCCGTGGATTTGCTTCCTTATTCGTAGGTGGCGTAATCGAGCGCAAAGGGTTGGATTTGCTCGCCGAGGCATGCGAGGCCGCATTTCGTCGAAGCGACGAAGTCACGCTCATCATCAAAGACCAGGGTTCGTCCACTTTTTACCGGCGCTCGAAACTGCTGAGGCGCTTCCAGCGAATGGCCAAGAGCAACGCAAATCCGCAGGTAATCGTGATAACGAAAGAAATGGAAGACGCACAACTCGCAGCGCTCTACCGCGGCTGCGACGCCTTTGTGCTGCCGTATCGAGGCGAGGGATTCGGAATGCCGCTCGCCGAGGCTCTAGCTTGCGGAAAACCTGTGATTACCACGGGGCTCGGACCGGCACGAGAGTTCTGTCCCGAATCCGCGAGCTATTTCATCGAAGCTACGGCGGTGCCGATGCTCGAGCCCCCAAGTCATCTAGGCCCACTTGCGAACGACTGCACGTGGTTTGAGCCAAATGTCGCCCATCTGGCGGAGACTATGCGCTACGTTTATGAGCATCGAGACGAGGTCGCGCGGCGCGCAAGCCCCGCGTCTGCCCAGGCTCGCGCCTCGTATTCGTGGTCGAGCGTCGCGGCTCGCTGCCGCGAGCGCATCGGCGACTTGCTCGGGATGCAAGTCGGAACAACCGCCTAGTTTGTGCGTGGGAAAACTGCGCGGCCCGTCAGCTCGAGCTCGATCTTGACCGTATCGCCGACATGCAGAAAAAAATTGCTGGGATTCTTCATCACCCACTGAACGTAAGGAATCTCGAATTCAGATTTCGCAGTCCAGCGATCACCGCAAAAATTTACCTCGGCTGGAACCGCCAGTTCGTGCTTGGTCCCATGAATCTCGAATATTCCGTGGAGCTGAACTTTTGACTCGCCCTGCAGCGCGATCTTGCCATCCACGCGATCGGGGCTAAACGTTATCGCCGGATATTTCCCGCTCTCGATCACCTTTTCGTGCATGTTCTTATCGCGGCCGGAATCGCCGCTCTGGCCGCTGCGCGCGTCGGCGGTGATTTCGCCGTCGACTTTTCCACTGCTGGGATCAAATTGCACGCTGCCCTTCGTCAAAGCAAAGGTTCCATGCACGGTATGAAACGTCGCGGTCAAGGTCCAATTGATTTTCGATTGTCCTGGATCAAGTTCGAGAGAGACATGGGAAGGCGCGCTTTGCGCCCACGTGACCGGCTGAAACCACGCCAGTGCCACGGCGATTACGATCACCCGAGTTGGCAGACGAATGGAGCCGATTCTCATCATGAGCATGCGGCCGACTAGGCCGAGAGCATATGCCAGCCGAGCAAGAGAGTGGAAGCAGCCAAATTGGGATCGGATGCTTGGCCTACATGCGCCGCAACAAACCGCTCAAACACTTGTGGTTTCTGGGAAAAAATTCGAGTGACGCACCGCTGTAGCCGCGGATGCCGGCCGAGCAAAAGCATCAACTGCACCATTCTTGCCGGCCGATTCAGGATCCGGCGATGCGCCAACTGATAGCGGGATAAATTTCCGCACGCGAGCGCCTCAGCCAGTGCCGGAGCCTGTCGGAACGCCAGGCTCAGTCCTTCGGCGGTTATCGCATCAACGCCCCCGGAGGCATCGCCGATCAAAGCGACTCGGCCCGTCCACACCCGCTTGAGGCGTCGCGTCGTGGTGAACGAACCGCGCTCAGCCGAGGAAGCCTCCGCTCCAGCAAGACGGCTTGCGAGGTCGGGGAATTCTTCTAACGCGCGTTCAAGCCTCAGTTTCGGGTCGAGGCTCACAACTGCGACGCACACCTCAGCCGGGCCGATCGGTGTTACGTAGCACTGCGCTTCGCGGCCCCAATAGATTTCAAGCGAGCGCGACCACGGACGAACTCGGTAATGCCTCCGGTAACCAATTCTCGTGCTCGCGCGCATGCCGCGATCCAGCCCGGCCCACCGCCGCACTCTCGATTCTCCTCCGTCTGCGCCAATCACCCATTTGGCGCCGAATAGCCGGTCTCCAAGACAAACGCCGGAATCGGCCAGTCCCGAGACTCCGGTGCGCCATAGGAAGTTCACGCCGCAATTTGCCGCGTGCGCCAGCATCGCTTCGTGCAGCTTGGTTCGCCGCACTCCCATTCCGCGAGCGCCCGGAAACATTCCCTCGGCATAAGTTTCCGAATTGAAGAATCGAACGCTCTCGACGGCCCAGCCACCGAGGGCACCAGAAGGGATTCCCATTCCCGCAAGCGCCTCGAGAGCATCGGGCAACAATCCTTCGGCGCACGGCTTGTCGATCGGCGGCACCGCGACATCCGCGACAGTGACCGTCAAGCCTTTCCGGCGCGCACATATTGCCGCCGCCAGGCCAGCCGGGCCGCCGCCGACCACAAAGACATCGCACGAATCCGCCAATTTCGCCTCCAAGTATCGAAGTCCAAACTTCGGTAGGCTGGGTCGAAAAAGCCGAGAAATGCGGGCTCTCGCCTCAAGAAACGCTACCTATGTTGATGCAAACAGAATTCCTTAAGATGCTCATATTCTTCTGCCGACGTCCTGACAGCCGACGGCTTTCCCCACGGGATGGCTCCGACGGCTGCGGCAAGACCGCACGCGCACGATCTCTTCTCGCCTGGAGTCGTTTCTCGGAAACTCTGGGTAATGCGTGTGCGCTCTTTATCAGCCGACGCGCACTGAAAATGCAATCCACGCTCGTCGCTACCTGAAAGGAGTCAACTCACTCCGATAAATCGCTTCGTCCCCGAGTATGCAAACTATTGCGCAACCTAGGCAGGGGCTTGCCTAACTTTCCGAATCGCGCATTTCTTCTGGTTCTAGAACCATTACTCCTGAGAGTGGGAATGATCTCATCGCAGCCGCGAAGATTTTACAGCCCAATTCGGCGCAAACCCGGTTCACCCGCATATTCTCCATTCCCCACTTGTTATCGGCGAGTATTTGTGTATCCTTCTGCCCGGGGGAAGCTGGTCAACAGCTCGTTTACCCGCCCTCTCGACGCCGCAGACATCCAGGATTTGCACTAAGTCTTGGCATTAGCGGTGCATGGTATTCCTCTCAGTGGGTCACCTCGGCGATCCTTCCGGGACTTGGGACCCCTGCAAAACTTTGCGCATATGCGGCCCATACTTAGGCGCCTACGGTCGAACCTTCCGCGGTCCTCTCCCCGCGTCGTCCGGAAATTCTCGCGCGATCTCCGCCTAGTCGAAATTTTCGGATTTTTGCTAGTCGCCACCGGCATCTTCGGGATGGTTCTGCTTTCGGCCTTATCGTCCGGAGGAGGCGGAGCTGAGCCGCTGGCGTTGTTTTCCACTCCGGCGCCGCCGCGTCCTTCCGACTCGGTGCTGTCTGTAAACACCTCCGCCAATCTGCGGTTTTTCTACCAATATTCCGTGATTCCCGGAGGGATTCAGTCCGCGGACGAGCTGCGCGAGGCCGTCGCGGATGATCCCGTCGTCGCAGACCACTACTCTGACTTCGGCTTGAAGCACGTCAACTTTGTGACTCTCGGGCGGGATCAGGCATTCTACGTATCGTACCGGCTGCCCTCGGGCGTATTCTGGACTTCGCGGCCGATGCTCCTGCATCGCGGCGAAACGCTCGTCACGGATGGGTTCAATCTTGCGCGAGTGCGCTGCGGAAATCGCCTATCGGAAGTGCCGCTGCTTCCCGTGAGTCCTGTGGCGCCGACTGCTGAGGAAATGAATGTCGCCAGCGTGGTGCGAGCCCCCCAGGGAGTGCTGCATCCAGCTCATTTCTTTCGCCACCCTATCGCATTCATCCCGATAATCCCATTCTTCATTCCCCCCGGCGGGTCGCCGCCTCCGACGTTCTTCTCGTTCGCGCCCCTGCCCGCGCCGGATGTGATCGTTACGATCTTGATTTGCTCGCTGATTCTCCTGCTTCGCTTCGCGCTGCGCCGTCGAATGCGCAGCACTCGGTCTTAGTGGCTGCCGATTGGATCGCGCACCACGCCGTATTTTCCGCCCCATGCATCCGTCATGTGATTCCGAATTTCCCAAAGCTCCGGGAAGAATTTCACGCGCTGGCCTTCGTTCAGCAGATCCACCGCGCGCCCTTTCAGCGATTTCGCGCCGAGGCCGATCGTCCGGTGAATCAATTGAATGTGGCAGAAACGGAATCGCTGGAACAGCTCGTCGAATTCCGCGAGCGCTTCGGCCACCACGTACGCGTCCGAGTGGGAGTATTCCGAATTGTAGATTTTCTCCACTGTCAATCCATGCTTCTCCAGGTACGCCGTCTTGAAGGAATGCCAGAGCGGCGCGGGCATCTTCAGGATGGTGCGAAATCCAGGCGATTCCTGTCCGCTCCCATTGCCCAGCTGCAGCCGGATTTCCTGATATTCCTTCGGCGACATCGTCTCGAGTAGATCGAGCTGGCTGGTCATCAGCCGCAAGGCGCTATGAACGCGGCGAAAAAGCGTAATCACCCGAGTGGTATTCTCCTGCTGGATGAAATCGTCGATATCCAGAAGCGTGTAGCCGATCAGCTTCATCCACAGCTCTTCGACCTGGTGAACGATCTGGAATTGAAGCTCGTCGCCATTGCAGAGAGCCCTGAAGTCCTTCTGGCAACCAAGAAGCGTCTTCGTATTGAGATACAGCTCGTAGTCCAGCATCCCCTCGCCGTTCATCGTCGCGTAGAAATGCTCACGGTCCATTTTGTTCTCCCCCGAAAGCGCGGATGAATCTCCGATTTCGCAGCAGACTGAATTTCAATTCATGATATAGCAATTCTATCCGCGCGGGACTCGATTCTGTTGGCGGATTCCGCTACCGTATCGAATTCAACCGGCGCGCTCCATGACAACGACTCCACTCGGCATCTGGCTCCTGTTCGGCGCGGGCATCCTGGCGCTGCTCCTCATCGATCTCTTCGTTCTGCATCGAAAGCCCCATGAAGTAAAGCTGCGCGAAGCTCTTCTCGTCAGTGGCATGTGGATCGCCATCTCATTGCACTTCAACTTGTGGGTTTATCTCAGCCGCGGTCCCGTCGCGGGCCTCGACTTTTTGACCGCCTACTTCGTGGAAAAATCGCTCAGTGTCGACAATATCTTCCTCTTCGCTGTCATTTTCCACGCGTTTCAGATCAAGCCCGAGGCGCAGCACCGCGTTCTCTATTACGGCGTTCTCGGCGCGCTGATCCTTCGCGCGGGCTTCGTTTTCGGCGGGGTTGCGCTTCTCTCGCGTTTTCACTTCTTCGAGTATGTATTTGGAGGATTTCTAATACTAGTCGGCGGGCGCATGATTTTCGAGAAGGTAGAAACAGGAGCATCGAAACCAAATTGGCCAGTGCGGATGGCCCGCAAGTGGCTGCACGTCACTCACGAGGACACCGGAACGCATTTTGTCGTGCGCAAATCGGGGAAATGGCTCGCGACGCCTCTTCTTCTAGCGCTGATTGCCGTGGAATTGAGCGATATTCTCTTTGCCATCGATTCCGTCCCCGCAGTACTCGCGATCACTCGCGATGCCTTCATCGCTTATTCATCGAATGTCTTCGCCATCCTCGGCCTTCGGTCTCTCTACTTTGCGCTCGCGCGCATCCTTCCGCGATTCCGCTATATTCACCAGGGACTCGCCGTAGTTCTTGCATTTGTGGGATTGAAAATGCTGCTATCCGAGCGATTTGCAATCTCGAATGGAGTTTCGCTTGGGGTAATTTGCGGAGTTCTCGGCGTGGCGGCGCTTGCGTCGCGCTTCGCGCCGCCGGCAAACCCTAGCGAAGATTGAGCACCAGCAGCCTCAGCACGGTCATGTCTTCGATGGCGTAACGCAGCCCCTCGCGCCCAAGCCCTGAATCCTTCACGCCGCCATAAGGCATATGATCGATACGGAATGAGGACATATCGCCGACGATCAACCCGCCAACTTCCAGCTCCTCATAGGCCTGAAAGATCAGCTTCGCATCGCGCGTGAACAGCCCAGCTTGCAAGCCATAGGGCGAGTCATTCACCCACCGCAGCGCATCGCCGAAATCATCGTACGGCTCGACGACCACTACTGGCGCAAACACTTCTTCGCAATTGACACGCATGTCAGGCTTCGTGTGCGACAAAACCGTCGGATCCATGATCGCCCCGTTGCGCTTCCCTCCTGCGAGGATCTTGGCGCCGCTCTTCGCGGCGTCGTCCACCCAAGAGGCCGCGCGCTTCGCCGCGTCTTCGTTGATCATCGGGCCGATGTCGGTAGCCTCGTCGAGAGGATCGCCGGCTTTCAGCTTGGACACGCGCGAAAGAAGAGACGCAGTAAACTTGTCCTCGACGTTACGCTGCACAAAAATCCGCTGCACCGAAATGCAGCTCTGCCCTGCATAAGAAAATCCGCCCAGCGCGCATCGCTCCGCCGCGAAATCCACATCCGCATCGCCGTGCACGATCACCGCCGCGTTTCCACCCAGCTCCAGCGCCACCTTCTTCTTCCCCGCCCTCGCCTTCAACGCCCAACCGACCGCCCCGCTCCCGGTAAAGGTAAGCAGCTTCAATCGGTCGTTCGCCACCATGCGCGCCGCGTCTTCATTCGAGAGCGAAAGCGTATTCAGCGCCCCGGCAGGCCAGCCGGCCTTCTCCACAATCTCCGTGAGCAATAGCGCGCACAACGGGGTCTTCGGAGCAGGCTTCAGCACCATCGTGCAACCGGCTGCAATCGCCGGAGCAACTTTATGCGCGACCAAATTCAGCGGAAAGTTGAAAGGAGTAATCGCCGCAATCGGCCCCAGCGGAAACCGCCTCACAATCGCCATGCGCCCGGCCGTGGAAGCCTGCAAATCCATCGGCAACCATTCCCCGCCGATCCGCACGCTCTCCTCAGCTGCCACTGCAAATGTGAAGACAGCACGATCGACCTCAGCCCGCGCCGTCTTGATCGGTTTTCCTGCTTCCATCGCCATCAGCCTTGCAAATTCCTCGCGACGCGCTGCAATCGAATTTGAGATCGTGCGAAGAACGCGCTGACGCTCGTACGCAGGTAATCGCTTCGTCGTCTCAAACGCCGAAACGGAGGCGCGAATCGCCTGCTCCAGCTGTTCCGCCGTAGCCCAGTAAGTCACTCCCGCGAGCGCCCCATCGTAGGGCGACGCCACTTCGAGCGGCCGTCCTTCCGACACCCACTTCCCCGCGACGAAGTACGGATAGTTCTTCGTCGGAGTTTTCGTACTAGTTGCCATCAGGCCCTCCCGGGGAAAATTGTGTGTCAGGCGTGACGCGGCTCAGCGTGGGCGTGCGACTCACTCACCGCGGCGAGAGCTCCCTCGAGTACAGCAAGCCCTTCGTCAAATTGCGCGTCCGGAATCATCAGCGGCACAAGCACGCGAATAATGTTGCCATAAGTTCCCGCCGAAATCGTGAGCAAGCCGTGCTCGTAGCAGAAGCGCATGATCTGCTCGGTCTCCGCCTTGGCCGGTTCGCGCGTCTCTCGCGAACGCACCAGTTCAAGCGCCTGCATCGCGCCCAACCCGCGCACTTCGCCGATCAACGGCCAGCGCCGCTGCCATTCCCGTGCCCGCGCCGCAAACTTCTCGCCAAGTAATTCCGCACGCGCGCTGAGATTCTCCTTCTCCAAAATCTCGATCACGGCTAGCGCTGCCGCGCACGAGACCGGATTCCCACCAAACGTCCCGCCAAGCCCGCCAGGCCCCGGCGCGTCCATAATCTCCGCCCGCCCCGTCACCGCCGCCAGCGGCATCCCGCCGCCCAACGATTTCGCGCTCACCAAAAGATCCGGCACAATTCCATATTTCTCGCAAGCAAAAAGCCGCCCCGTACGTCCGAATCCAGTCTGTACTTCATCGGCAATAAAAAGAATTCCGTGCTTCTTGCAAATTTCCTGTAGCACAGGGAAAAACTCCGGCGGCGGCGCCACGAATCCGCCTTCGCCAAGCACCGGCTCCGCCACAATCGCCGCCACAGCTTCCGCCGCCACAACCCGCTTAAACGTATCCTCCAAATGATGCGCGCAAAACATCCCGCACGACGGATACTTCAGCGAATACGAACAGCGATAGCAGTAAGCATAAGGAATCCGGTAAATGTCCGCCGCAAACGGCTCGAATCCCGCTTTGTAAGGATGTGTCTTGCTGGTCATCGACATCGTCAACATCGTCCGCCCGTGAAACGCATCTTCGAAGCAAATAATCGCCGGACGCCGCGTATGGCATCG
>Ga0310038_10003516_pt1 | contig 11275 bp, 11 predicted proteins | sample Sb_taG_6_FD_200461 | JGI IMG/M metagenome (GOLD analysis project Ga0310038, IMG submission 200461) | Peat soil microbial communities from Weissenstadt, Germany - Sb_50d_4_PS metaG (v2) (version 2) | ecosystem: Environmental > Terrestrial > Soil > Wetlands > Peat | place: Germany: Weissenstadt... | reverse complement strand
GCTGGAGTCCCCGATCTGGTCAAGGAAGGGCTCTGTCCACCGACAGCACAGCACGCTTTGAGGCAGGGACGCTGGGTCGCCAGGAACATAGTTTCGGTCTTGCGCGGTACAACTCCTGAGCCATTCCAGTACAAACCGTTGGGGTTGCTGGCCGGGTTGGGCCGGCGGTCGGCCGTGGCGGAGGTACTGGGCCTCAAATTCTCCGGTTTCTTTGCCTGGTGGCTTTGGCGGACGGTCTACTTGTTCAAGCTACCGGGCCTGGAGCGCAAGGTGCGCGTGGCTCTTGACTGGACCCTCGACCTGGTGTTCCCACGTGATATCGTCTACCTTCGGCCGCTCCACACAGCACGTGGGCCGGCAGCCGTGCCTCGCACTCCGCCCGCTGGGGATCGGGGAGGCCAAGATGAACACGGACATGATGGGCGCAGACAAGATGGCGGAACTCAGCAACAAGCCGGACCCCCGCTGCCCGAGGCCACCGGACCAGCGAGGACACAAACCATGAATCGACTGGAGCCAAAACACCCGAGGGCCGTCCGCTGGATGCATTGGATCAACTTCCCCGTGCTAGCCGTAATGATCGGCAGCGGCCTGCTGATTTACTGGGCCAACGACGTTTACACCATTGGCCTTGGCGGCGTTACCCTTTTCCACTTCTTTCCCGACTGGTTCTATCGGGTCCTTCACCTTGAGCATGGTCTAGCCACGGGAATGGCATACCACTTCGCGTTCATGTGGATCTTCGCTGTCAACGGCGCCTGCTACGTCCTGTACACGTTCCTCTCCGGCGAGTGGCGGCACCTATTGCCCAATCGGCACACCCTTCGCGACGCCTGGCAAGTGGTCCTCCACGACCTCAAGCTGCGTAAGGCGCCGCTGCCCCCCGCCAAGTTCAATGGCGCCCAGCGCCTGGCCTACACGGGAGTGATCCTGATGGGGGTAGGGTCGCTGCTCACAGGGCTAGCGATCTACAAGCCCACGCAACTCGCTTGGCTGACCGACATATTGGGAGGCTACGCCTGGGCGCGGGCCGAACACTTCGCGCTGACGATCGCGTATGTGCTCTTCTTTGTCATCCATATCGCCCAGGTCATCCGGGCCGGGTGGAACAATTTCCGTGCGATGGTCACCGGCTATGAGCTGGTCGCAGTGGAGGAAAAGAGCCATGCCTGAGCCGAAGAATCCGCCTTCGCTGACCGGCGCCGCCGCCGAACGAGATATGCAGCGGCTGACGCGGCGCAGCTTTACCACGGGCGCGATTGCCGCCACGGCGGGCCTTGGCACATGGGCCTGGCTGACGACGGCTACCCCTGAGGACGGTGTCCCTTGGCCGTTGCGCCGCCTTTTGCGTTTCAATCAATGGCTGGCCGAAGGTTATTCGTCGCCCCGCCACTTGGCGCCTACTTTTCCCCGCGCAGTTGCCCAGGGACCTGCGCGAACGAACGGCGATGTTGGGTTGACCGATGAGGTCCGGGCCGCCGGCTGGCAACTGCGCGTCCAGCACGCGGGTCGTGGAGCCGAGCAGGCGATCAGCTTGCTGACCGTTCAGCAGTTGCCGCGCACCGACCTTGTGACAGAACTAAAGTGCGTCGAGGGCTGGAGCGAGGTGATGCACTTCGGCGGCGCGCGCTTCTTGGACTTTGTCACCCAGTTGGGCCTGGCGACCCGCAGCGGCCGTCCCCCCGACCCCCAGGGAGATCCGAACGACTTGTACCGCTACGTCTACCTGGCGACTCCGGACGAAAGCTACTACGTCGGCCTGGACATGGCCAGCGCCTTGCATCCCCAGACAATGCTCTGCGACACGATGAACGGGCAGCCATTGACTGGTTTGCACGGCGCACCATTGCGGCTCTACCTGACGGTGAAGTATGGCTATAAGAGTCTCAAGCGCATCGGCCTGATCCGCTTCCAGGACGAACGTCCCCCCGACTACTGGGCCGATCGCGGGTATGATTGGTACGCGGGTTTGTGAGCCTTCCACGGCCCGCGCTATACCTATCAAGGAAAGAACCATGCGGAAAGCGCTGCTGTCCATAAGTCTGATCGCGTTGACAATAGCTGCACTCGTCCCGTTCCGGCGCTCCCCTGCCCAGGCGGAATCCGAGCCGCCCGGCAAAGCGCCGATGGCCGCACCCGAATTTGCCAAGACCACGCGCTGGCTGCAAAGTAAACCGCTGACGTTGGCCTCGCTCCGCGGCCAGGTGGTCGTCGTCCACTTTTGGACTTTTGGTTGCATCAACTGCATTCACAACTACCCGGCTTACAAAGCCTGGCAGGAAAAGTATGCGGGCAAAGGCGTGGCCATCATCGGCATCCATACACCAGAATTCGAGCGCGAAGCCGATGTCGACCAAGTCCTTGCCAAGGCGAAGAAGAATGGCCTGAAGTTCCCCATTGCAGTGGACAATGACCGCCAGAACTGGAACAACTGGAACAACCAATACTGGCCCAGCATCTACCTGATCGATAAGACGGGCAAGATCCGCTACCACTGGGAGGGAGAACTGGATTCGGAGAAGACAAAGGGCGAGAGACTCATGCGCCAGCGGATCGACGAACTCCTTGCTGAGAAGGAGTAATGTTCGGGCATTGCGGCCCGGGCGGCACAAGGAACTTCAATGGTGCTTCACGTCAACTACCCCCGGCAGGACTCGAACCTGCAACCGACGGATTAGAAATCCGTTGCTCTGTCCATTGAGCTACGGGGGCAAAGCTTTTTGAATTCAGGTCTTACGTCTTTTTTCCAATCTCCTCGATTTTCGTTTACACCTGCCAGTACACCTCGTAGATTAAGGTGGTCGAGGCGTCGTAACCGCCCCGACCAAACACGGCAACACCTTGGTTCAGGAGCTGTCGCCATGCCAAAGGACAATTCTACTGCCCGCCCGGTTCGAATCAAAGCAAAGACCGGTACATCCGCCAGTACACCCGCCAAGCCCTACCCTGAGTTCCCGCTGTTCCCGCACGCGCAGGGGTATTGGGCAAAGAAGATCCGCGGCAAGACCCACTACTTCGGGCCATGGGCGGATCCCGACGGCGCCCTCGAAAAGTACCTCGCACAGAAGGACGCGCTGCACTCTGGCCGCAAACCGCGCGAAGAGGCGGGCGCCGCGACTGTCCATGTCCTTGTCAACCGGTTCCTAAACGAGAAGAAAGCCCTGGTCGCAAGCGGCGAGCTATCGCCGCGGACCTGGACCGACTACAAGGGCGCCTGTGATGAGATCGTGCGCTCACTGGGCAAGTCCAGGCGGTTGGAGGACGTTGCGCCCGAAGACTTCGCCCTCTTGCGGAAGCGCATGGCCAAAAAGTGGGGCGTGCATCGACTGGGCAAAGTCATCCAGTGCATTCGATGCGTGTTCAAGTTCGGCTACGAGGCCGCGCTGTTGGCAACGCCGATGCGTTTTGGCTCCGGGTTCAAGCGGCCGTCCAAGAAGACGCTGCGCCTGGCAAAAGCGAAGCGCGGGCCGATGCTGTTTACCGCGGCGGAAATCCGTCAGCTCATCGAAGCGGCAGGCATTCCGCTGCGGGCAATGGTCCTGCTGGGCATCAATGCGGGTCTGGGGAACAGCGACTGCGCAAATCTCACGCTGCCCACAGTCGATCTAAAAACCGGGTGGGCAACCTATCCCAGACCCAAGACCGGAGTGGAACGGCGTTTCCATCTGTGGCCCGAGACTGTTCAAGCAATCGAGGAAGCGCTCGCCAGGCGGCCCGAGCCGAAAGAGCAGGCCGACGTCGACCTGGTCTTCATTACGAAGCCGGGGCTCGGTTGGGGCAAGGACATTGCTGATAGTCCGGTCACGAAGGAAACGCGGAAGGTGCTCGATAAGCTCGGCATCGATGGCGGACGGAATTTCTACGTGCTGCGCCATACGTTCCGGACCGTGGCGGACGCGACGCGTGATCAGCCGGCGATCGACCACATCATGGGGCATGCGGCCGACGACATGGCCAGCATTTACCGGGAGCGAATCAGCGACGATCGGCTGAAGGCAGTCGGTGACTACGTTCGCAATTGGTTGTTTGGGAGCTGCCCTTGAGGTTTGACCAGGGCCTCGACAACGTGGCCTCCTAAACATACATCGTCCGTACGGGCGGGGGGCGGGTTCGAAACCGTGCCCCGGAAATGCCTTGCCGGGCTCCCCTGCCCTTTTCTCCATCAAGGCGCCGAGGAAGGCATAGGTCATGTCAACTAAACAACCCGTTTGGTTCAATGACGCGCGGCTTGCGGAAGAAACCGGCTGGGGGCTGGACAAACGGCGGAGGATGCGCCCAAGGAAGCACAAGGGGAAAATGGTGCCTGGCAAGAGGCACCGATGCTTGGGCAACCGGCCGATTGATACTAAGCGCGTACTCCTGCCGCGTGCAAATGGCCGCAGAGGATGGGAGACGGAATTCCGGGCAAAGAACTGCCGGACGGTGAAGGCGGCCGAGGATGCCGCTCTGAAGCGCGCCGAGAAGGTCTTGAAGCGAGAGATCGAACCGGCAACCGTAGCCTACCGGGAAATGAAGGTCCTGTTCGACATCGATCCTGTCACCATTCAGAGGTCCGGGGTGAAGCCGGAAAAGGAAACGATCCTCCTGCCACGGCGCGGCGGCTTCGTAGAGGTACATCCCTTTCGCACCGACAAGATCAAGAACCTGAAGCGAGGCCGGCGCGGCAGAGCACAGGCTCGGCACCCCGACAGAATTACCAAGCGAGAGGCGCTCGACACATACCTCATCGGCCAAAAGACGCTCTATAAATATCGATCCAAGAAGAAGGGGGGGGAGGGGAAAAAGCACCGGGCGCTCGGGAGCACAATTCACACTTGGATCCAAAAGGATGGGGCCCTGGAAATCAGCAAGGAGGACTGCGAACTCATCAAGGCGTGGCGAGAGGCGAGGCCAAAGACCGCGGCAGCGAAGCAGTTTCTGGAGAGGGAGCTGCAGGCCGGGCCCCAGGCAAAGGCCAGCCTGGTAGTTAAGGCTCAGGAATTGGGCATTGGTACGTGGCTCCTAGAGAAGGTGAGAGAGATGCCATGCAGCGGAGTCGGGTCCGCGTACAGAGGTCGTTCAGGCGAGGCCTGGTGGTACATGATTGGTATCCATGAACCACCGGCAAGGCAGCGGTGCCGGGGACCAGTTCTTAGCAAGGCTATCGCGTTTGCAAGAGGCCATCTTGGCCGCGGCTCGTGCGAGTTGGCCAGAATGACCGCGGGCAAAATCTCCCAGACGACGTTTTCGAGGGCTCTGCGGGAAATGGGTTCGGCGACACCCGTTTCAAAAGGCGCGCAGGACCGTTCAGCAATGACGGGGGCGCCGGCGCTTGTGCTCGGTGAATTCGGGGAAAAGGCCATGGTTCACGGGCGCCCCTGCCAGCCGGTTACGCTGGCCACTCACGATATCCTCAAGGCCCTCCTGGAGGCCGGACCGGATGGCCTCAACAAGGACGAATTGGACGCGCATAGCGGGCACCCGAACGCACGCCAATACCTCCGGCGCTTGCTGGACAGGGAGCCTGTCTGGGCAAGCATCGTCAAACTGCCCGGAAGGCCATGGGGGCGCTATCGAATCGAGTTGGCGACCTGAACGTCTTCCACTGGAAGACATGAGTGGACGGAAAGGAATGGGGGCGCTATCGAATCGAGTTGGCGACCTGAACGGTAGCCTATTAGACACAAATTTCTACACACATTTGGCCACGAACGAGCCTAGCCCATCCCCTATTTTCGACCCTGCATGATCGCGCTGGCGACCATGCGGGGTTTTTGAGTCTGTGGGCGAGGGGCGGACGTGGCAGGTCGAGCCGGCAGCCGAGGATCGACGCAGGCGAGGACTAAGGAAACCCGCAAACGCCGCGCGCTGACTGCGGCGGACGGTGCCCTCGCCTTGGAGGTCCACGTCGATGAAACGGCGAAGAGTCGCCTCGGAATTGAAGCGCGCGGCTACACCGTCCGCGATTTGTGCGGCCGCTACCGAGTCGGCGCGGGCAAGGTCCGGGCCTGGATCGCGGCCGGCGAACTATCGGCCATCAATACCGCTCCGCGTTTGGCCAAACCACGGTTCGTCATCACGCCAGACCAGCTCGTGGTGTTTGAGACGGGCCGCCAGGCAGCGCAGGCGAGGAAGGTTGCGCGGCGGCGGCGGCGGCAGAGCATCGAAGAGGATTTTTACCCCGATTAGCGGCGCCGTCGCCTTCTGCTGACAAGCGAAAAGGGCAGGCTGCCAAAATGGCGACTTCCCTTTTCTAGAGAAAAGGGACGTCGGCATTGCGCATTTCTAGAGAAATGCGCAATGCAAAACGCCCATTTGACGATGAACCGGGCAGCGAATGCCCGGCTTTGTGGCATAGATTGCCCCATCTGAATCGGGGCTGAAATCGCGGGTTGGCGCCGGCCTGGCAGCCGGCGCCCGGCCGCATTGGTGAGGCACTACACCACCTCATCATACCGCCAATCCCCGCATCGACAATCGGTCGGACAGGCCTGGCTAGCGGGCATGTACTGATCATCCAGCGAACGAAAAAAACCGCGTTCGAGCGGCCGCGCTCAGCGTGCGCAGTGACATAGCCCCAGGATGGGCACCCTCGACCATCACGAGGCGGCGTTGCGCGCGCATGATGGCGGTGAACCCCCCAACCGTTGCCGCGGGGCTGCAGGTTACGCGCCCCGGTGCATCGGGTCCGGTGTCCGACGTACAGCCCGATCATCGTTAGGTCGTGACTGGTGAAATCGAGCTGAACGACCCAAAAAAACCACGCTCGGCGGACGCATACCGCGACGGCGACGGCGTGCCACACCGACACCCCGGCGAAATTCCGCTGGGGTCGGTACGCGCCCGCTCTGGCTCAAGCGTGTCGCGTTTTGGTCGCGCGCCCTTATCTCTGCTCGTGCACCGTGGACCCGGGAACGGGAACAGGAATTGGCGTTGGTCGCGAGGAGAATCAGCATGCCAATCCAGTGGGACAATCGGCCGCCAAACCGGAAATGGTGTGGCATCCGCATCGTTTCGGTACCGGCAAACAGCAGCCTCGCATTCGTGCTCCTCGGCGATGTGCTGGGGGTGTGGACACATTGGGTACCGGATGCATCGGAGCGAGCTGGCGGTCGCACGAGGCCATGCATAGGTGACCATTGCCCGCACTGTGCCGCGAGAATTCCGACTCGTTGGAGGGGCTACATTCAGGCCCTCATGTGGACCTCCAACGCGAGCGCTCGGTGGACTGAGGTTGTGCTCGAATTGACGGAATCAGCCGCTCTATTCCTGGATGGGCGGGAACTCAGGGGCCTCGGTATCACGGCTAGCAGAGCCGGCAAATTGTCCCATGTCCGCCTGAGGATTGAGGACGCACCGGCTAGGGGTCTGCCCCCGCTGCCTGACGTCCGACCAATATCGCCCATCCTCGAGCGCATGTGGGGCAGTGTCCCAGACGCAGGGAGCGAGCGGCACGGCGAACAGGCGAACAAGCTCAGCCTAAAGAACGACATGGGGTAGGTACAAACGCCTGCACCTCATGCATCGACCAGCAGTGAGAGTCGGACGCCAAGGGCGCAAGCTATGCGGACGATGGTGGAGATAGGAGGATTTGGGCATGGATCGGCTTCTAGCCTTTCGATGGTGCGCTTATTAAGTCCGGCGCGCCGAGCCAGATCTCGCTGCGTCATACCAGCTCGCCGGCGAAGTACTCGGACACGCGCCTGGAGGCTGCGGGGCAGCGAACCACTAGGGTTGACAACCAGCTCCATACCGCCGCATTAGAACGTCAACCGCCGATACCTGCTAGGCCGGGCTCGCGGCCAGCGTGCCTAGCCTAGCGCGCTTGTCCGCGCCATCCGAGCGAAACTGCTAGTCTCAATTCCTGTTCGAGGACGGACCGTGCGCCGCGGCCGGCCATGCTCGGCGGCCGCGGCCTTCAACTCCTACCAGTCCGACCCCTGCCTTAACGAAAGATCGAAATGTCCAGCGGCACTGTTGTCGAGACGGCGCAATCCCAAGGCCGCGGCCCTTTCCGGCCGATCATGAAATTCACGCTCGCCTGGACATGCACATCGGGCGGCGCCGTCAGTTATCTGACCAGCGCCTATCCAACCGGTGAGATCCTTCGCGTGGTCTTCATCCCCGGTGCTGGCGGCGCTCAACCAAGCAATGGCTACAGCGCAACACTCACGGACAAGCAGGGCATGGACCTACTTGCCGGTCGGGGCGCGGGCTTGTCGAACGTGAACACGACGCATATCTGCCCCGGAGTCAAAGTCACCGATGGCACCACCGCTGAATTAACGGGCATAATAACGGATAGGGATGGTAGCTAGTGGTGGGTACCGCTGGCCCTTGCGGTGGGTACCACTAGCTACAAGCCTTGTCCACTATTTTCTGCCGGCATCGTCCTCTCCGACATCAAGCTCCGGACACTGGATTACGAGAGGAAGGATTGCCCTAAGTCACTACGGGGCCAATGCTTCCGGGGGGGAGGCATGGCAGCGCAAGGCGCGGCCCCCCCTAAGCCCCTAAAATTCTACAGCCCTTTGCCCCGCGGACCGGTTACGCACAACAACGCGTGCGCCCGCGAAATTGGAACGTGTGGGGGATCGGACCAAGGAGAGGCTAGCCGAGGCAGCGATCGCTTGGCATAAAAGGTACCTACTTAGGAGAAATAAGAGATGGCGCAATGCAAATTTACGTGCCCGCACTGCCACTTCGAGCACATCGTCGGCGAGACCGCGCGTGGCAAGATCCTCGCGTGTGCCGGACCCTCCTGCAGGAAGCTCTTGCAAGTCGAAAGGCATGGGCAGGGGTGCCGCGCGCTGCCCGAGGCGGCTCCTCCGAAATTGGTTTGCGCGGGATGCGGCGAAGAGCACGTCGTTGCTGATCCCGGCCACATGCCGAGTCGTTGCTTCCGCTGCAATGAACTGTTGACCGCGGATATGCTGCGCGTCGCAACCGGCGCGCCGTCCCGAAGTCCTTACGCTTGGGTCAATGACCTGGACGAGCTGGGCGGCGGGATTCTCCCCACGTTCGCTGAGGAGGACCTGGTGCAGCTCGTCGCCAAGTTCCACGGGATCTTGGAGGCGCTCAAGGGGCACCCGAAGCATCGCCGGGTTTTCCTGCGCGTGCTGCGGATGTTCTTTGACGAGATGTGCGCCGAAAGCTTGCTTGCCGATGAAGGCGAGAAGTCGCCCGCGCCGGAGGTAGCCCAGCCTCCGGCCTAGTTGGCGGCATTCTCCATCCGGGCAAACCTGCTCTACTGAATCGGGCGAATCACGGTCGAGAGGCAACGACGGACATGAGCAAAGCCAGCGAAGCCATTTTCAGCCGGCCCTTCACTCCCAAGACGGAGATCGTATCGACTCCGGAATGGGGCCCCGACGCGCCGATGGTGGAGATCCGCGAGCTGACTTCCGATCAGCTGGAACGCTGGGAATGGCGGACGGCCCGGCGCCGCGACTCCAGCAGGGGACGGGACGTTCATTTTCGAGCCAGCGCCATTATCGAGGCGGCCTTTCTGCCGGGCGGCGAAAAGCTCCTTGTCCGCAAGGACGTGGAGCTTCTTGCCAAGCAGGGCGGGGCGGCGATCATCCGACTATACGCCGCCTTTCGTAGGACGAATGGCTTGGATGAAGAGCAGCCTGACCAGGAGGAGCCGGAAATAACGCCACCCGCAGCCTAGCGACTCGGTCACGGCCCAGTCCAAAGGAACAATTCCATGTCCATTCTCAAGGAAATCCCGGCTTGGTTCCGTACCACCTCGCAGTTTCGTGAACTGGAAGCCCACGAGCGATCTCAGGCGGATTCTGAAAGACAAAAATTGCTGGCAGAACTGGAGGCCGTCAAAAAGGATGCACTGGCAGCCCGAGCCGAGCATGAAGGGCTTTGCACGGCCGCACGCGAAGCCTTCAAGAAAGCCCAAGAAGCGCTGCAGGCGGCCTTCGATAAAGCGAGGCTGGCAGAACATGACGCCAGCCAGTCTAGTCAGCACTTCACCCGGCGGACTGGCGGGCTGGAATTCAAGCTTGTCGCTCTCACGCCGGTTGAACTGGTCGAGTTCCTTCAATGGCTTGCGGACGGAATCGACGCGAATCAGAACAGCCTTCATCGTTGGACGGAGGCCGTGCCTTCCGTGCATTTGAATGTGCGCGGATTCTTCGAGGACAACGGCTTTTCAGTCAAGACCACCGTTGACGACAGGGACCTCGTACAGGCGCGGTCCAAAGCCTTTTCCCAAGCCATCGATGAAGCGAGGAGCCTGCAAACCATTTTCCTTTCCCCCGAGGGACTAACCCAGCGCCTAGGCCAGATCCGCCGGAAACTCGAACACGCGCTTGCGAAGATTGGCTGATCATGTCGGGGAAAAAGACAGAGAAACTACCGAAGCCGGCAGCGGCCGTGGAAGCGGCCACGGAGACACCGCGCCTTGACGCTTTGGGCGATCACGCCGGCTACAAAGTAGCGCGAACACAATTAGAGGCCGCGCAAAAGGCGGCCGGCGCCGACGCCCGGCAGCGCCAGATAGCGCAAGATGCCGCGGCCGTCGACCAGGCGACGAAGGACGCCGCACAGGCGACTCTGGATGCCGCAGTCAAGGAAGCCCAGCAGAAGGTCGCCGAACAGCTCCGCGCGGCACGCATCGCCTGGTGGGAGGGACGGAAAGCGGTCTACGCCCAGCTCAGCAAGAAGTTACTGGACGCTATCGACCTGGTGTTGAAAGCCGACGCCGAGCGAAGGACCTTTGAACAGGAATGCAAGGATGTGATTGGCGAGGAAGGCAGAACAGACCCCGCAAAGCGGATTCCCGGCTTCGTGATTGTGCCCACGAACCCCATTTGGTTCGACACCCTTCAGCCGAACAAGATCTATTTGAAAGACTTCCGCAAGAACATGGCCCTGGTGCTTGGGAGGGAATTGGCTTCGCCGCCGACACCTTGAACCATGCCCGCCCTTCGCCTTCCGCTGATCCTCGGTTATGCCTGCATTTACGAAAGCGTTTACTTGCACGGGCGGAAAGGGCATAAGCGCAATGAGAAGTCTCTGCGGGGCTGTTTCGACCGCAGGCTGGCGGTCAGGGGCAATCGCCAAGCGCTGATCAATCACGACTGGGCCCGGATGGTTGCCCAGGAGCGGGACGGGAGTCTTAGGCTTTTCAGCGACCGGGCTGGGCTCATTTGCGTCGTCGATCCGAACGTCTGGGCTGAAGGCGGCAAAGTCGTTCACGCGATTCAAAGCGGCTTGTGCCGCGGCATGAGCTATGACTCCGACGATGTGACGGAACAAACCTACTGGTACGGGAATCCCT
>Ga0310038_10003515_pt1 | contig 11278 bp, 20 predicted proteins | sample Sb_taG_6_FD_200461 | JGI IMG/M metagenome (GOLD analysis project Ga0310038, IMG submission 200461) | Peat soil microbial communities from Weissenstadt, Germany - Sb_50d_4_PS metaG (v2) (version 2) | ecosystem: Environmental > Terrestrial > Soil > Wetlands > Peat | place: Germany: Weissenstadt... | reverse complement strand
CTCATCGGCCGCATCGCTCTCTTGATCAGATGTCACCCGTCCCGAGAGCTCCGGTACCGGTGCAGAAGTGGTGTCCCGATGCGAAGCAACTGCGAAGAACCGACAGGCTCGGCGATCTCATCCACGAGTACGAACTTGCTGCGTGAGACCTCCGGATGAGTTTTTCGGCACCCACACGCTCGGCCTGCCGAAGAGACCTTTGGCCCTGTCGCCACCGAGCGCTGCGGCCCACGCTGTACATAAGGGCCGTGAGAACCCACAGGAGGAAGGTCGTGATGGCAAGCACCGTGACCGAGCGGGGAAGCACCATGAAAGTGCCGGTCGCCTTGCGGCTCGAGGAGCAGTACAACAGGGGCCCGATCGTCGAGAGTTCTTTGCCAGCGGGCCCGGGACTGACAGCGGGGCGAGTCGTGACCGCCCTTCTGGTTGGTGGACCGGTCGTTGGACTCGTGCTCTATCTCCTCCTTGGAAGTGACCGCGTCATCGGGATCGGGGACGCGGTCATGGCGGTGGCCTTGTATCTCTTCACAGGGTTTGGGGTGTCTGCGGGCTTTCATCGCCTATTCACCCATCACAGCTTCAAGGCGAATCGGGTCCTGAAGGTGATCCTGGCGGTGGCCGGGTCGATGGCGATCGAGGGCTCGGTCATCAGCTGGGTTGCCATCCATCGTCGCCACCACATGTTCAGTGATCAGCTGGATGATCCACATTCGCCGTACCGTTACGGTTCAGGATTCGTCGGGACTCTACAGGGCTTTCTTTGGGCGCACGTGGGTTGGCTGTTCGCCGCTGATCCGACAGATCCGCAACGGTTCGCTCCTGATCTTCTGCGTGACCGGGACCTCGTCGTCGTCGACAGGCTGTTCCCAGTTCTGGGCGTCAGTTCGCTTGCTCTCCCATTTGCGATTGGTTGGATGTTGTACGGGACCTTGGCGGGGGCTCTCAGCGCCTTCATATGGGCTGGATTGGTTCGCATGGCGGTGCTGCACCACGTGACTTGGAGCGTCAACTCCGTCTGCCACCTCTGGGGCCGCAGGCCGTTCGCCACAAATGATCGCAGCACCAACGTTGCGGCATTGGCGCTCGTATCGTTCGGCGAGAGCTGGCACAACTTCCACCACAGCGCCCCGGCCTCGGCCCGACACGGAGCGCTTCCCCACCAGATCGATCCTGCAGCCGGGCTGATCCGCCTATTCGAAAAAGCTGGCTGGGTCACCAAAGTCCGCTGGCCCACACCCGCCCAGCTCGCCGCCTTGGTCACAACCCCGGATTAGCCGCTCGCTAATGATGCTCCTATCGATGTCAAGGGGCGTTTGGCGCTAGGAACAGGTAGACCTCTCGGGCGACGTAGCGTTTGAGACAGCGGATGGTCTCCAGCTTTGACAGGCCCTCTTTCGTCCGACGCTCCTTGTACTCACGAGTCGCGGGATCCGAGAACAACCTAACCATCACGATCCGCCACAGGGCGTGGTTCGCCTGCCGGTTGCCACCTCGGTTCAGGCGTTTTCTCACAACGGTTCCTGAGGAAGCGTCGATCGGGGATACCCCGCAGTAGCGAGCGAACGTGTGGGTGCCGAATATGTCATCCGGCTCGCCGAGCTGGGAATTGTCGCGGAGCCGAGATAAGCCGGGGATGGTTCTCCTGTGGTCCTTCGGCTTCCTGGGTTCGGATTCTCCTTGGACCAGGCGTACCGTCAGTGGCAAGCGCATGCTTATCGTGATGCGCTCCTGCCTCGCAGTCGGGTACTAGGAGCCCGCCCGCTTACGAGACGATCTCCACGTCATGGCTGTTCAGGGGCATTGGATGGGATTTTCGGCACCCACACGCTCCTCTTGGAAGGAGAGGGCAAGTCCAGGACCCTGTCGCGCAGCCACATCCATCTGAGCGTCAGGACTCACCGCAAGTCGGCATTCCACGCTTGAGAAGAAACGGGACCATCGCAACTGTGGGGACTGTACGCCCCAACAGTTGCGATGAACGTCTTTAGACTGCCCGGACGCTCTTGGCTTGCGGACCTTTGGGCCCTTGTTCGGACTGGAAGGACACCTGCTGCCCCTCAATCAACTCGCGGTAGCCGGAGCCTTCCACGGATGAAAAGTGTGCAAAGACATCAGGAGTGCCGTCGTTCGGGGTGATGAATCCGTAGCCCTTCGCGGCGTTGAACCACTTGACGGTGCCTTCGGCCATGTTGTTGCCTCATTTCTCCACGCTCGATACTTGCGGGAGAACCTGCGGGAAGACCTGTAGGTAACCGGCAACAACGCACGGCTCGCGTGATTCGCCTGGGCGTTAGCTCAAGTGTACTTCATGCGGCCTGGCGTCCGTTCCACGGCTTCCGGGTCACTGACGGCTTGGCAGAACCGAGGTCGGCACCCGCGAAAAACCCGAGGAACCTCGCGGTACCTCGGGTCGTCGCCCGGGGCTTCCTCGGCCTTTCGACCAGTTCCACCCCGGAACACTGATCATACGGGTTCGGCTTCCAAATCCAAGTGTTCGAGAGAGGAGGTTTGTTTCAACTTCGTTGCGGGCGCGATCCACGTTCTGCTCGCCGTCGGAGAACGGGCCTGGGTCGCCAGGGACGGGGTGCGCCAACAAGTCGGCGACATACGACCAGCGCTGCCCTGCCCCCTAACGCTGCCGGCTAGGTGATCCGTTATTCGCGGCCGAAGAAGCGGAATGCGAATTCTTGGCAAGCGCGCCAGAGCGATCCATCGGGCGCTTGATCGACGGTGCACTCCGACTGGTCGAGTGAGTACGGAACGACGGTTCTTGAGCTCCGCGGGGAGTCAGGGAGCGCATAACGCGCGGATCCCAGTGATTATTGCGCGGCTGGCGGCCAGCGAGAGGGACAACTGACCTGTGCCTTGCGAGAACGCCGTTCGTTGTTCCAGGGTAGCGGCTGATCCAAGAAAGTTCGCCTAGGAACTAAGCTCGGTGACTGCAACCCGAGCGCGATCGCGTAAGACGCGTGGAACCGCAAGAAGAGGCTAATGGAGAAACTGGCAAAGCTGTCGTGGCGGGCTCGTCGTACTGGAAGTACCTGTACCGCAGAGGTCGACCACCCAATACGTGGTTATCGAGTAACCGATAAGAAAAACCTGTCCTATCCATTTGCGGTGTCGTCACCTGGAGGATCAGCCCCGTTCGTGACGTGGATCAGCTTCGACGGAAAGACCTACTGGGTTCGGCTCTCAAACGCCCAAGGGTGGCCCCGCACAATTCGGGTTACCCAAAACGATGTGGACGGAGTCAAGTGGTCGAAATCTCAAGCTGACGAGATCGAGTAGAAAGCATCTCAGCTGGTACATCATTTGGAAATCGGTGGATGAACCACTAAAGCCGATGGAATCTGTTCGCGGGGAGCTGGTTTCCTGCGGTGACGGTCAGGTGTGCGACCCAAGAGTGCTCACCCATGACGTAACTGCTGCAATTTGCGGTCGCAACGTGTATCCAAGTGTCGCGCGCTGGATGTGCCGATCTGCTCGACCGTGTGGGTGCCGAAAATCCCATCCGATGCTGTGGGTGCCGATAATCCTGCCGCAAGAGGGCGCTGTTCCTCGGTTATTCGCGCCTCCGAACGTGTGGACCGGCATTTCCCGGTCACATAGATCGACCGTTCGGGACCTCGGCTCCGAGAAGATCGCCAGGCACAAGGAGGCTCTCGTCCCACCTTCGAATAGGTGCAATGGTGAACGCGGACCTTTGGCCCTTTGCCACGATGCCTCGTGCCCCTATGGTGCACCTATCACCCCGCGATGCGGGAGGTGACCGATGGAGCGAATGGATACGCTCGACGCCGAGTTCCTCCACCTGGAGGACGGGATCGCGCATATGCACATTGGGGCGGCATGCCTGTTTGCCGACCCGCCCCCGTCGTTCGACGACATCGCGGGGATGATCGGCGCCAAGCTGCACCTCATCCCTCGTTACCGCCAGCGAGTGCGTCCGGTGCCGTTCGAGCTCGGTCGGCCGCTCTGGATCGACGATCCCCACTTCAACCTCGAATACCATCTGCGACACACAGCGCTGCCCGCACCTGGTGACGACGCCGCCTTCTGTCGCCTGATCGGACGGATCATGTCCCAGCCGCTCGACCGCGACCGGCCGCTGTGGGAAACGTGGTTCGTCGAAGGACTCGAGGGTGGCCATTGGGCGCTCGTACCCAAGATCCACCACTGCATGGTCGACGGTATCGCTGGTGTTGCTCTGCTTCGCGTGTTGCTGGATCTCGAGGCCGACACCAAAGTGGCGGTCCCCGAGCCATGGGAGCCTCAGCCCGAACCGCACGGCTCGGCGAAGGTGCTCGACGCATGGGGTGGCCTCGCCAACGATGTCATTGCGATCGCACGAGGGCTTCCCCGAGCCATCGCGCACCCAGCCGACACCATCCGCTCCGCCGTCGGGACCACACGGGGACTCGCTCGCTTTGCCGGTGACCTCGGCACTACACCACCGCTGTCGATCGAGGGCAGCATCGGCCCCCACCGCGCTTGGGCTCAATCGTCTTCGAGCCTTGACGATGTCCGAGCGATCCGCTCGGTGTTCGCCGGCACGATCAACGATGTCGTGCTCGCCGCCGTCAGCGGCGGCTACCGGGAGCTGCTCCTCTCCCGAGGCGAGGACCCTGATAGGGCACTCGTCCGCTCCTTGGTGCCTGTATCGACTCGGCACGACGACGACCGTGGCGGACCCGGCAATCGGGCCTCGGCCCTTCTCTACGACCTGCCGGTTCAGATCGCTGACCCGGTCCAACGATTGAAGGTCGTCCACGAGCAGATGACCGAACTGAAGGCGTCGCATATGGCCGAAGCCGGCGAGGCGGTCGCCTCAATCGGCAACCTCGCCCCGCCGATGGTCGTGGGGCAGCTGAGCCGGATGATTGTCCGCGCTATACATCGGCTCCCGCAACGCTCCGTCAACACCGTCACCACCAACGTTCCCGGACCGCAGTTCCCCCTCTACTGCCTTGGGCGCGAGATGCTCGAGTACCGCCCGTTCGTTCCCATCAGCCACGGAGTCCGAGTGAGTACGGCGATCCTCTCCTACAACGGTCGCCTCTTCTTCGGAATCACCGGCGACTACGCGACGGTGCCCGACGTGCAGGTGCTCGCCTCGGGCACGTCGGCAGGCATCGAACAACTGCGGGAGCGGGCCGTCACCCAACTCGCGAAGACCCGACCGGGTAAATCCCGATCCGCCACGACTTCACCCGAAATGAGGGGATGAGCACCAATTAGATGAGCACCAATTAATCAACCCCCCTGTGGGTGCCGAAAATCCCATCCAACGCCCCTGAACAGCCACGACGTGGAGATCGTCTCGTAAACGGGCGGGCTCCTAGTACCCAACTGCGAGGCAGGAGCGCATCACGATAAGCATGCGCTTGCCCACTGACGGTACGCCTGGTCCAAGGAGAATCCGAACCCAGGAAGCCGAAGGACCACAGGAGAACCATCCACCGCTTATCTCGGCTCCGCTAGAAGTCCCAGCTCGGCGAGCCCGATGACATATTCGGCACCCACACCTGGCGAACGCCTACGCCGAGCGCTAAGTGGGCACCCTTCGCCGGCGACGGAGTCTGTGGGTGCCGAATCGACCAAACCACCCGTGCAACGCGAATGGTAAGGGTATTGCACCTAGCCAGATTTGTTCAGCGCAGCGATGGCAGTAAGGATTCGAATGTGTTTCTCGGTGTCCAACATCAGTAGATCGACAATCAACTCGCCAAGCGTCGTACTGGCCAAGGGACGCAGCCGCCTACGCAATCGCTTTAGTTCCACGCGATCCTGCTTTTCAGCTTCGAGTAAAAGATGAGTGATTTCGAGAAGGGAAGAGTTACCCACATCGCGGCGCGGGATATCCGGCAAAGCTGGTTCGGGACTCAAAGTGCTCATTCCCCAAAGCAAGCGCATTCGCCATTTCCACGAGCAACCGATGGTGTCGTCGCTCATCGTCAAGGATGAGCAGTATCAGATATCGGGTTTCGGGCCCTTCGGCCTCTAGGGCGAAATGCTCCTAGCGCTGAAGCATGGCTCCTTCCTCAGCGCAGTGCCGGGCGAGCGTCTCTACTTAGGCTCTGGTGTCGTCGCTCGCTCCCGTGCTGTCGAGCCCTTCCATTGCGGAATCGAACGAGTTCGGCATAGGGCCATTATGCCCGCCGGGCAGAGAGAACCTGTGGGTGCCGAGAATCTCATCCGCCGTCCCTGAGCAGCTCTGATGTGGAGAGTGACCGGTATGAGTTTTCGGCAATCCCCAGGGACGATGCCCCCCATCTCTCGGGACCGCGTCAGCCAAAGCAGCGTTGTCGCCGATCTTTAGTTATGTGGTGCGATTACGCCGCTGGCGCTCCAGAAGGACTTGTCCAATAGGTTTCGGCCAGGAATGTCGGTATCACCGGCAAGGCATCGGGTTCAGAGCCGTCGCTAGAGACCAGAAAGACATCGGGTTGCTCGGCGTACGTGCGAATACGCAGCCTCCTCGTTTCGTTCTTCATGTTCTCCCTTGTACTTGATCAGTCCTCCAGGGCACTAGGTGGCAAGTACTGATCGAGGGCATCGTGTATCTCGGTGTGGGTCCCGACGGCCTGCGCGCGAAGGGGGTCGCCATCTAGCAGGATGTCTGCGTTAGGGGGAGCGGCGTCGTAGAGCACCGCATCGAGCCAGGCCGAGCCACCAGCTCCCATCCATTGGTCTGACACCGCTACTCCTTCCTGGGGGAGCAGTGGACAAAGGAACTCAGATCACCCTATGAGGGAGTCGACTGATGGAGCGTCGTCAAAACTGACGAAAAGGACCGGTGGACTGGCGCTTGCGTTAGGAAGACCTCCGCATCGCCGAAGTGGCCGAACTCGATCTACAGATCGAGGACGGGCAAGTGAAGGCTTACCGGGCCAAGGTGAAGGTGTCCTTCAAGTTCGAGGGCGACTGATCCGCCCATCGCATCTCAGTCAGCACGCGAACTCGGCGGTCCCCGATCTGCGGACCTTCGGCCCTGTTGTCGCTTGGCTCGAAGGGGGACGCTTGGCCTATGGCCACTGAAAGGGCTCCTCCTTCATTCTCGCCGACTGACGCTTCCAGTGCCCCCCCAGATCGCGCATGCCGTTGTGCATCTCAGAAGGGCGTTGGCCGTCGTGGATCGTCTCTTGGCCGATGCCAGGACCCAGCGTTCCGATCAGGTCTTGTACCACCTCGGCGAAGCTAGTCGCGCCACCCACCACGCACTTCTCGCGCTCTCCGAGTGCGCTGAAGTTGCGAAGCCACCCGAACCACAACAGCATCCCTGACGGGTGCTCCATCCATTGAACGCGTCGGGGTGACCTCGGTAGTTTCACTGTGAACCAGCGCGATCGACAGAAAGGGACAGACATGACCGATGCCCCAGCCAAACAAGAAGATACTTCCCGTCTAATCGGCACGATCGAGGATCTTGGAACAGTATCCCTTGAGGCGGTACGGAAGTTCCTCGACACCGTCGACAGTGCGTTTCCCGATCTGAGTGAAGACGGACCCCGCCGCAAGATCATCGATTCGGCCTTCGCGATGACCGAGCAACTGGTTGGAACCGGCACTCGGCTAGCGAAGAACATCCTCGACGTGACGCAAAGGACGATGAGCGAGTCGACCGATTCTTCTAAGTAGGACGCCTCTCACCTCGCCAAAAGGCAAACAAGGAGGGTAGAGCCACTTGGCTGTTCTGATGCTCGGCAACGACGCATCCAACCCTGCCAGTGCATAGGCATCAGAACCGGTCCACATCCTCGAACGGGAACACGTCTGGAAGGACATAGCTGTCCGATAGCCGCCGGACGCGGTAGCCATCGCGAAGGACTTCTGCGACCTCGAATCCTCTGTTCCACTGGCCAAGAAATCGGTCACGCACCCAGACCTTTGCGCCCTGTGAGTGCCGAGAATCTCATCCAGGCCGTTCACCTGGGAGTTCTCGCTGAGCGCTGGGACCGCCGAAGATGAGCTGTGGCCTTGTCTTTCCTCTATATAGCGTTTCGTACGCGCTCTCCAGCTCCTTCGGCTCGGCAGGAGTGATGCGACCTACCTCGCCGTTGAACTAGTCATGCTCCGCCATGAGGTGGCGGTCCTTCGACGTCAGGTGGCGCGCCCGGCGCTGCGTCCTTCTGACCGAGCACTGCTCGCCGGGCTGAGTCGACTCCTCTCGCGAGTTCGCCGAGGGCGCTTCTTCGTCCAGCCCGAGACCCTGCTCCGGTGGCATCGAGACCTGGTCCGTCGCCGATGGACCTATCCGCACCAGCCGGGTCGACCGAGCATTCCCGCAGGGATCGTCGCTATTGTCCTGCGGCTGGCAAGGGAGAACTCGACCTGGGGATACCGACGGATCCACGGTGAGCTCACCACGATGGGTCTGCGGCTCGCACCCTCGAGCGTTTGGGAGATCCTTCGTCGCCATGGCATCGACCCTTCATCAAGACACGCTGGTCCAACGTGGGCCGAGTTCCTCCGAGCTCAGGCGTCCTCGATGCTGGCGTGTGACTTCTTCACCGTCGATACCGTCGTTCTTCGGCGCTTCTACGTGCTCTTCTTCATCGAGTTGGACACCCGACGGGTCTACGTGTCGGGAATCACGGCCAGCCCCATTGGAGAGTGGGTGGTCCAGCAAGCCCGCAATCTGTGCATCGTCCTGGCCGAACAGACCCGCCCTGTCAGGTTCCTCATCCGTGACCGAGACGCCAAGTTCACGGCCAGCTTCGACGAGGTCTTCCATGCAGACGGCATACGGGTCATTCGCACGCCGATCCGAGCGCCACGGGCCAACGCCTTCGCCGAGCGTTTTGTCGGCACTGTCCGTCGGGAGTGCCTCGACCGGATGCTCATCTTCCACCGTCGCCAGCTCGAGAAAGTGCTCAGCGAATTCGTCGACCACTACAACACTCATCGGCCGCATCGCTCTCTTGATCAGATGTCACCCGTCCCGAGAGCTCCGGTACCGGTGCAGAAGTGGTGTCCCGATGCGAAGCAACTGCGAAGAATCGACAGGCTCGGCGATCTCATCCACGAGTACGAACTTGCTGCGTGAGACCTCCGGATGAGTTTTTCGGCACCCACAACCGCAAGCCGGTAGGCGGCCCCTTTGGCCAGCTGTCGCTCTGTCACCTGTTCTCCTATCCCTCGATCGGAGACCCCATTCTGTAAACGATGTCCGTCAGTTTTAGACCCCCTCGCCCACCAGCACCGACCGACCGACGACCGACCGACCGAGCGACACCGCCTCGCCCACGACCGAACGAGTCCGCCTCGCCCACCGAGCGCCTCGCCCTTCAAGACGAGCCAGGTCGAGTGACGCTCTGAGCAGTGAATGGCGCGCTGTCATGCATCATCACGAGGGTCGGCGGCATCAGCATCTACGGTTGTGCTGGCACGAAGCTTCCAACCGGTTGCCCTCCCTACGATCGACATCTCGGACAAATGACGACAATGTGAGCGGCGGAGGCTCTTGCGGTTGGAGAGCTCTGCCAATGTCACCGACGCGAGGATGACGATTGCCACGTCGAGACTGGTTCGGTAGCGCGTCTGGCCAAACGTCGCCACGCAAACGAGCACTGTGTCCGCGAGGATGGCGACGAACGGAAGCAGAGTGACTCCCCGCTTCCGCAGAATCACGGCGCCGGGCACCGCGAGAAGCGCCGCTAGGTAGTACACCCCCAAACCAAAGAAAGCAGGAAGGCGAGGGCGGTGGAGAGCCTGCCATTCGAAGTTGATCTGCTGAATGGGCGCGAAGAGGCCGAGCTCACGTCCGAGTCGCGCCGCCATCACGACCGGGAGCCGACTGTCGTGCTTCTCCATGTAACCGACAGCGATCCGGCGTAGCTGGTAGTCCTCCACCGACGGATCGCCGGTCGGGCTGGTATGCACACCGAGCTGCTGGCCGCAGGCAAACGCCCAGTAGCCGATCCGCGACCCGTAGTAGGTGCTGGTGCAGTTCGCGGTGACGAGAGTCACCCCGAGTTGGTCCGAAAGCAGGACCGGGTCCTTGAAGCGCGTCGCGTTGTATGCCCACCAGGGGGCGAAGGTCGTGAGGACGGCCAACGACACGACTGTGACCAAACCTAGCCGACGTCCGATTGGGACTCCGCGCCATCTCATGAAGACCATGGGGACCACCAGGAACGGAATCACCAGAACGAACTCCGAGCGCGTGAGGGCGGCTACCGCGCAAGATACGCCCAGCCAGACGCCACGGCCGAAGCTCGGGTGATTCCAAAACCGAAAGAAGCACAGCACGACGAGCGCCGTCGTGAGAAGCACCAAACTCTCCGACATCAGCGCGCCGTCGTTGATGATGAACACGGGGTAGAGCGCGGCGATACCTGCCGCGATCAGTCCGGCCCGGCCGACGGCCGGTCCGCTCGTGTTCGAGGCCACAACTTTGCTCGCTCCGGTGCCCGCTATCTCGCGTGCTGCAAGACCGACGACGAAGACTGCGATTGCTCCGATCCCACAGGTCCACAGGATCTGGGAGAAATAGCTCTTGAGACCGATCGAAGACCCGAGGGCGAGCACCAACGTGAACATTGGTGGATGGTCTGCGTTGGGCAGGCTGCGGCCGTAGAAGAGGAGGACGTACGGGTTGATAAAGGCCTTCCCCGCTACCAGGAGGTTGGCCTGAAAGTGGTAGTAGAAGGCGTCGCCTGTGGCACTTGTGTGGCGCTGATAGACGAACGCGTATCCCACACGCAATGCAAATCCAGCGACACTCACCATCGAGAGTCGGACCCAAGCAGGGAGGTGTGACTCGGGTGGTTCAGGTGACAGCGACGGAACAACGGGTATTCGCTCGAGCGAGGGAGAGAGCCGCGTTGCTGGAGCCGACGAGAGCATCTGTTCTCAGATGGGGACCGAGGACATCGCCATCAATGCATCCTCTTCCCGGTAGCTGAGAAAACCCTTTGAGGGAGGGGGGCTTGTGGTGCACAGCACCAGCCCTCTCTGCAGGGCTACAGGACGCCTGCCACGCGAATGGATGACGCTTAGACCGACCGGTATCGCTCCTGGAGCGTGTTCTTCATTTTCATTGCCGTCACAAGTAAATGGGAAATCGGGAGTCTCCTCGGGTTTTTCGCGGCGTGCCGACCTCGGTTCTGCCAAGCCGTCAGTGGCCCGGAAGCAGTGGAACGGTGTGGGTGCCGAAAATCTCGTCCACGCCTGTAACCAGCCGATATGCCGGGGCGGGTTCGACGGTCTGATCCGACCCAAGACATGAGGACCCGAGCCGGACGAGGATCTTCTCCCCCTCTCGCGACCGCCCCGT
>Ga0310038_10003510_pt1 | contig 11291 bp, 10 predicted proteins | sample Sb_taG_6_FD_200461 | JGI IMG/M metagenome (GOLD analysis project Ga0310038, IMG submission 200461) | Peat soil microbial communities from Weissenstadt, Germany - Sb_50d_4_PS metaG (v2) (version 2) | ecosystem: Environmental > Terrestrial > Soil > Wetlands > Peat | place: Germany: Weissenstadt... | reverse complement strand
AGCACGATCGCCAGATAAATCAGCGATTCGTAGAAGTGAACCAGAAAGAACTGCGGATCGAAATGGCTCAACAGCAAAAAGCACGTCGCCAGAGCCAGGGCTATACTTGCAACTCCACGATGAACCATCGGAGAACTCCTTCCCGGCTGCTGCGTGTTGCTCTCGACTCGTCGAGGCGCAGAGCCGCCTGCGTTTGACTCCCTCCGCTGCCGCTGTTGTAGCTAACTATCGCGGAATATGATGTGACGTCAATCACAATATTCCGTGACTCGTGGTACCCGCCGGCGGCGGCCCGGATACAAGCGAATTTAGCAGCCCCCGCAAACGGGTTTGAATTGAACGTGAGAGTTTCCGGCATTTGCGCACCAGATGGTGAGGTACATCCGCTACGCTCGTGATTGGGTATCTGATCGCGACAGCGGGCGCGAAAACACAATTGCAGTAAGAAGCATGACAACCGGATCCACTGGCTGCCGGTAGCGCGGCTCGACGATGGTGAGGTAGTAGGCCCACGGAAGTACAAGCGGGAAGATCGCCAAGGGAAACGCATAGGCGCTTCTCCGAGCGACGAGAACAATGATTCCGGCGAGCGCTCCGACTGCCGTCAGAAGATTGAACATCAGCACGTAGCGGAACCAAAGCGAACCGTTGCGGATGAAATCCGCGAGCGGCGTAGGCGTTCCTCCGCTCCAAAACGTGAGGAATCGCGCCCAGGTGAGGTGCACTTCGCGCCGCGGGTGCGTCAGCATGTAATTCAGTGCCTCGTTGCGCTTCTCGTGCTCGTAGGCAATCTCGCCCAGCTCGAGATAGCGGGCGCGCTCTCCCGAATCATGGATAGGATGCCCTTCGCCGAGCCAGAGGTCGCGGGCACCATCATTGTTGCCGCACCAGAGTTGCACGCCGAGATTTGCGCGCAACGGGACAAATGCATCGAACGCCAAGTAATTGCGTATTGTCCACGGCACACAGCAAAGCACCATCACTCCCAGTGCGATGCCCGCGGGCTTCAGCCACTCCTGCCCGTGTTTGCGCAGCCGCCATGCCAGCCAGCCGAGTAGAAACGGCAGCAGCGAGATCAACGTAGGATTCGTCATCAGCGCGAGTCCCCACAGCGCGCCGTAGCCGCACCACTCGCGCATCCGGCGCGATTTCTCGAGCTCCAGCGTCGCCCACAAAATGGCTGCGGCGAGCAACGCCGCAAGCGACGCGTCCCACATGCACTCAAACGGAATTAATATCGCATTCGGAAAAAACGCCCAGAGCCACGCCGCCCCGGCGGCGACGCCGAGGCCTGCGACTCGCCGCCCGGCCCCCAAAATGGGAACACAGGTGAGCGTCGAGAAAGCAATGTTGAGTACGGTGGCCGCGACGAACGCACCAAACGTGTAGGCGCCAAAGATCTTGAAGACGGCGGAAAGAAGGAGCGGATAGACAGGCGCCATCCAGGCGGTCGGCCCGCTCGGCACGCGGAACGGCGATGCATAGCCGTGGCCGGACACCATCGATGCCGCGATATTTCCGGGCTCGAATAGGAAGGGCAGCACGCCCAGTGCGTGATGCGGATTCTGGCTCGCGTAATCCCAGAAAAATCCGAGGCGCAGTATCGCCGCGACAATCACTATCAGCGGCAGGGAAGTCGCAAACGCGCGCAGCCGTCGGAGCATGAAGAAGTATCCCACAGCGGTACGCTGAAAGTCCGGCGAGTGTATACTTTGCCTTTGAGTGTTTCATCTCGGAGATTGTGCCAGTGAGCCCGTTACGCAAGCCAAAAAAATTCCGCGCGGCAAAGGAAGCGCGCCGGCGCGCTCGAATCGCTATCGGAACGCCGCAAACCGAGCGCGTAATCCCAGACAAGCGCAAGAAGCCGCCGAAGCACAAGAAGGAACTAATCGAAGAAGCGCTCGAATGAGCGTTGGCCCTCAGGTGGTCGTTGAAAGGTTCCGCCGGAACCTAGTTTTTCGATCCTCAACCCGGCTTGTAATCAGGGACGATATCGCTGGGCTTGAATAGCGCCGCCGCCGACTTGCCGCTCGCGGCCGCGAATTCCTTGGCTGCGTACTCCAGGTCCTTCTTAGAGAATCCCGTCTCGCTCGCGCGAATTTTTCCGTCCGTCCCAACTAGAAAAAGCGTGGGAACGTTGGTAATGCCGTAGCGATTCGATACGGGGTATCCGTTGTCATCGATGAGTTCGGGAAACGAAATCTCGAACTCACGATTGAAATCTCGCGTATCCGGCGCGTCATCCTGCGAGATGCCCCATAGCGTGACCTTGGAGTCGCCGTACGTCTCATGCAGACGCTCGAGAAAGGGAAATGTGAATTGGCAAATGGGGCAGCAAACCTTGAAGAAGGCAAGAAGTGCGGGGCCCTTTTTCAACGCTTCCGAAAGCGAATGCGTCTTTCCGTCGATCCCTGTGAGCTTAAAATCAGGCGCTGATTTTCCTGCAGCAAGCATCGAGATTCTATGCCTCTTCGTCAATCATCGAACGATCCGCGTGCGCGGTAAGCACAATTCTACCGCAAGGTATCTGATGCTCGCCGCACCCGAAAGCTTCTGAATTTCCGATTGGATACATCTGCGGGGCGCGGGCTAGTGAATATTGCGGGTTTTCTTCTGAACGTAATCCATCAGCAGATACTGGCCGAGCGTGTACGGAGTCGTGAAGTAAGCCTTGCCGCGGCAAAGCTCGGTGACCTTCTGCACGAAATGCACCAGGCTGTAATCGCTCGCCAGCATAAATGTATTGATCAAAATCCCCGCGCGCCGGCATTTGGTTACTTCTTCGAGGGTTTGCGTTACGACCAGCGGATCGAGTCCGAACGCATTTTTGTAAATCCGGCCATCCTCAAGAGTCAGCGCTGAAGGCTTTCCGTCGGTGATCATCACAATCTGGCGCATATCTTTCTTCTGCTTGTTCAAAATCCTCTGGGCGAGCCGCAATCCTTCGCGCGTGTTCGTGTAATAAGGGCCAACTTGCACGCGCGCCAGCTTGCCGAGCGGAATCTCCTCCGCCGAATCGTGGAACAGCACGCAGTGCAGCGAATCTCCCGGATATTGCGTCTTGATCAACTGCGCTAAAGCCAAAGCCACGCGCTTCGCCGGCGTGAAGCGATCCTCGCCGTAAAGGATCATGCTGTGGCTGCAATCGAGCATCAGCACGGTGGCGCACGAGCTCTGATACTCGCACTGGTGCACCATCAAATCCGAGTAATCGATCTCAATGGGTACTTTGGCGCCCTGCCGCCGCACCGCCCGAAACAAAGTTTCGCCTATATCCAAATTCAAAGTGTCGCCGAACTCGTAAGGCCGGGAAATCCCGCCCGATTCCACGCCGGTGGCAAGATCGCGGGTATCGTGCCGGCCGAAACTCGATTTCCCGAGCGACGCCAGCAAATCCTTCAGCGTCTTGAAGCCCAGAAAATCGATGGCCTTATCAGTGATTTCAAATCGCGCCTGCGCGTCGGGCTGATCGCGGCCGATTTGCCCGCCGGGGGTCTCGCTAGGGGTTGGAGTCACTTGCGGCGGCTGCTGCGAGATGAATCCTTCTTCCTGCAGCCGCTCGATCAAGCGGTCAATCATCTCCCGCAATTCCTGATTTTTCGAGAGGTCGGGATTCTGCAAAAGCTGCTCCATCAGCTCTGGCGGAACGAGATCGCCTTCTTCGAGCGCCCGCAGAATCGCCTCGCGCAATTCGTCCATCATCCGCTCGGTGGACATCTGCGGATCCATCTCGTAAATCCCGTACTGCGACTCGAATCCGCTTTGCAGCAGAAAATCGGAGAGCTTGTTCATCAGTTCCTGGAGGTCCACGTCGTCCGCGGCATCTCCGGTGTATCGCGAATAGCGGATGTAGCGCATCGTCCGAGCTAAGCCATCCTCAATTGAACTGCCGCCGCGGCATGCGGCCGGGCTGCTGCTCCCGTGCTTCGGGAGCCTTTCGAGCCTCGGCAAAAAAACCGCGCTCCTCGCTGCGGCTGATCCGTTTGTGGGCCCAAAGCCCTTCGAGAACAAATTCCGCTGCGGCTGCCGCCACCCCAGCTTCATCTTTCGGCCGGACGCCAAGCGGCGAGAGATTGTCGAAGAGGCCCTGAATCTTCTTCAATTGCGCGAGATGCTCCGCCGCAGGCGCATTCGTCGCGACTTTCAAATCACCGCCCATTTCGAACCATTGCACCACGGGCTGCAAATTGGCATCCGAAAAATAGCGCGTAAATACTTTCCCCACGGCCGCGCGTATCAATTCCCGCGCGATATTGTCGGCGCCGCGCAGTTCGCCTTCGTACTCCAGCTCGAACTTCCCGGTCATCGCGGGGATCGCCGAGTAAATATCTGCCACGCGCGCGACTGCGTGCCTCTCGCCATTGCGGACCGCGCGCTGCTCGGCGCTGCTGGCCACATTTTCGAGCGCGCTGATCGGCAGCCTCTGGCTCACTCCCGAGCGGCGGTCCACGCGCTTATCCTCTCGCGCGAGAAACGCAATCTCTTCAATCACCTCAGTAAGATAAACGGGCACATCCACGCGCAAATGCGAATCGCGCGAAGTCCACGACTCCTGTGCCGTGATCGACATTCCCTCTTCTACGGTCGCCGGGTAGTGGGTGCGGATCTCCGAGCCGATGCGATCTTTCAGAGGCGTAATAATCTTCCCGCGCGCGGTGTAATCCTCCGGATTCGCCGTGAACACCAGCAGCACATCGAGCGGCAGCCGCACCGGATAACCCTTAATCTGGACGTCTCCTTCCTGCATGATGTTGAAAAGCCCTACCTGAATCTTTCCGGCAAGATCGGGAAGTTCATTGATCGCAAAAATGCCGCGATTCGCCCGCGGCAGCAATCCGTAATGAATGGTCAGCTCGTCCGAAAGGTCGCGCCCGCCGCGCGCCGCTTTGATCGGGTCGACGTCGCCAATCATGTCGGCAATCGTCACGTCGGGCGTAGCCAGCTTCTCGACGTATCGCAAATCGCGCTCGATCCACATGATCGGCGTCGCGTCGCCTTCGCTCTTCACGCGCTCGCGGCACGAGCGGCAGATCGGCGCATAGGGATTGTCGTTGATCTCGCAGCCGGCAATCGCGGGAATCTCGGCATCCAACAGCGCCGCCAGCCCGCGCAGAATGCGCGTCTTCGCCTGTCCGCGCAGTCCCAGCAAGATGAAATTGTGCCGCGAGAGCAGCGCATTCACGATCTGTGGGATCACCGATTCTTCGTAGCCATGAATCCCCGGAAAGAGCGGTTCGCCCTTGCCGAGCCGCGCCAAAAGATTTTCGCGCAGCTCCTGCTTCACGCTGCGCTTCGCGACCTTTTCCTCCGACCAAGCGCTGCGGCGAAGCTCGCCGAGATTCCTGGGACGATTGCTCATGAGTGCCTCAATGAAATGAATCCAAACGCCGCACAATTGCGCGGCACCCCTTCATTATAGATGATGCCGCAAGGCGCCGATAGTTGCCCTGGAGATCAGACCTTGGCGTGGCCGTTGCCGCCGGCTTTCTGCCTCATGCGCTGGCGCATCTCTGCGCGCGGCACGAGCTGCTGAATCATAGGAAGGAGTTGCGCGAGCCGTTCGTTCTCATCGCGCAATGCCAGTAAGGCCTGCTTGTCGTCGAGGTCGATCGGCAAATCCTCGGCGATGGCATAAGCAAGCGAAGGATGCTCGTCGCGATCGATCTCATCCGGCGTCGAGCCATAAAGCAATTCGTGGCACTTGTCGTACGCTTGCATCACTTCGGGCGGCGCTACGATCGTCTTCGGGTCCGGATCGTCGACCAGGAACTTCGCGGTCGCCTCGAGGCACGGCTTGTCTTGAAACAATTCCAGAATCTCAAACACGCGCCGGCCTTCGACGGCGATATCCATCCTGCCGTTTTCATATTCCTGAGTGATTTCGACAACCTGCGCGCTGCAGCCGACTTTCGCCACGCCGCCGTCGCGCTCGAGCACGATTCCAAATTCCGATTCCGTGTCGATGCAGTGGCGGATCAATTCACGGTAGCGCGGCTCAAAAATGTGCAAAGGCACCGCGCCGTGCGGAAAGAGCACCAATTGCAGTGGAAAGAGCGTGATGCGTTCGGGGGCCAATTTCTAGAATCCCATCCGTGCTGGACTCGCGGTTCTCATCCGAGCGCGGAGAGTGCCGACTGCATTTCATCGCGCGCGTGCGTATCGCCCGTCTTCGCCGCCGTCGCAATACCCGCCGCGAGAATTTGCTTTGCCTGAGGAATCTGGCCGAGCTGCGCGAGGAGTTGGCCAAACTGAAAATAACCGGCGACGTATTCCGGATGCGCGGCGAGAAGCTGGCGAAAGTGCTCCGAAGCAGCAGAATCGTCGCCCAGCTTCGCGCACTCTAGCGCTAGGCCGTAGCGCGCAAAAGCATCACTCGGGTTTGATTGCACAAATCCTTCGAGAATTTCGCGCCGGGACTTCGTTGTTTGGGTCATTATCGTAAGTGCGTATTATATCGGGCGCAGCCATTCGCGCCAAGCAGACGCCGCAAGAGCTGTTTTGCGACGCACACGGCGAATCGCGGGAGCAAGCCGAAAAATGCCGAAGAAGTCAGGAAAGCCGGGATCGAAGGGGACGGCGGCGCAAATCGAGGGCTTCGGTTCCGATGAATCGAAGGGCCGGCCGGTCAGCGCTTCGCGTTCAGAAATGGTCGAGGCGGTGCTTCCCAACGACGCAAACCCGCTCGGCTACATTCTCGGCGGCCGCGTGATGCACCTCGTTGATATCGCCGGGGCCATCGCCGCGCACCGCCATGCGCACAGCCACGTCGTCACCGCTTCGGTCGACTATGTTGATTTCCGCAATCCCGTGCGCGTCGGCGAACTGATTATCCTCAAGTCCAGCGTGAATCGCGTCTTCCATACTTCGATGGAGGTAGGCGTAAAGGTATTCTCGGAAAATTTCATCACCGGCAAGCGCCTGCACACCAGCAGCGCCTATCTAACGTTCGTCTCGATCGATGCCGAACGCAATCCGCAGCAAGTTCCGCCTCTAATCCTCGAAACCGACGACGACCGCCGCCGCTTCCGCGAAGCCGCCGGTCGCCGCAAGATTCGCTTAGCGCATCGCTACAAGCGCCCAGTCATCGAAAGCTAAAGGCACCTCGTGGCGCCGGTTATAACACTGAGCTGCGAAGTGCTGCCAGTCCTTCGAAACTCAGGACAAGCCGGCGTTTTTATGCGACGTCACTCGAATTCAGAAATTTTGCTAGCAGGAGAGTGGGTCCGATGCATCGCGTGCCGACTGCTTATCCAGTGCCACCCGCGCCTGGCGAGCCCGCGGGTTTACCTTGCAAGAATGCCTGCACATCCTCCGCAGTCCGATTGCTCTGCTCGATGCAATTCCCAATGGAAGGCCCGCTGAGGTAATTTCCCGCCAAATGAATTCCCGGCACGTCCGCCAAAGCTCCGCGCACATTCGCCAATACGTGCGCGTGCCCGAGGTTGTATTGGGGAAGCGCTTTCGGATGGCGCCAGATCTCCCGCGCCACCGGCGGACCGCTGATCTCCAGCAAATCTTCGAGCTCGGCCTCGACTAGCGCCGCGATCTCGCTCGGCTCGCGCGAAACAATCTCGGTATCGGTTGCGCCACCGGCGAAACTTGTCAAAGTTACGGAGCCATTCGGCGCCCGGCCCGGATAGAGCGAAGAATTCCACACCGTGCCCAGCGTGTGCAGCCCAGCCTTGCGCGGAATCAGCACGCCGAACCCGTCGAGTTTGTTTCCAACTTGTTGTTGTTTGTATCCCGCCGCAATCACTGCCACCGGAGCGTAAATCACGCCGCGCAGTCCATCGGCGGCTCGTTGCGAGAGCCCCGCCAATAAATTCCCGGCAATGTAAGCCGGCGCGGCCATGACGACAGCTCTGACCGGGATCGACTCGTGCTGCTTGCCCTCGGAGAATCGCACGGTGAATCCGGAGGGCTCAACCTTTTCAATCGCCTCCACCCGCGCGCCCTTAACCAAACCATCTCCCAGCTCTGACTCCAGCGCCTGGAGCAAACTCCTGAGTCCGCCGCGAAAAGTGCACAGTCCAGGACGCGGGCCCGGCTGCTGCTTGCGCGAATTCATCGCACCGCGCAACACGCTGCCGTACTCGCGTTCCCACTCATCGAGCGAAGGAAAGGCGGCGCGTAGGCTAAGCGTCTCCGGATCGCCGGCATAAACGCCAGACACAAACGGCGCCACGAGATATTCCAAAATCTCGTGCCCGAACTTTCGCCGCACAAAATCCGCGACCGATTCTTCGTGGGCGGTCGGCCTGGTCCTGCGCAGCGGTTCAGTCAGAACGCGATAACGCGATCCAACGCTCAGCAGGGAAGTGGTAAACAACGCCACCGGCGACATCGGTACCGCCTGCAGCCGCCCTTTCACGTAAACGTAGCGTGGCGCTTTCGGATCGGCCTGAATCAGCTCGCCGTCCAGCTTCAACTCGCGAATCAGATCGAGAGCCGGCACCGTGCCCAGAAAGCTTTGCGGCCCGGCTTCGAACAGAAATCCGTTCCGCTCCACCGTTCCGATAACTCCGCCCGCGTTTTCTCCGGCTTCAAGGACCACCGCTGAAACTCCCAGCGCACGCAGCCGGTGCGCGCAAGCCAACCCGGAAATTCCTCCGCCGACGATCGCGACTTGAATGGAATTGGGCATTTGGCGGGCTACATCACAGCGTTTTCGAAAAAAGTGGGCGAGCGTCCATCTGCTGCTCGCGCAGATAGCGATCGAAAATCATCCCGAGATTGCGAATGAATACGCGCCCGAGCGGTGTGACGCAAATTTCAGTCGCACTCGTCTCCACGAGTCCGTCGCTGCGAAACTCATCCAGCTGCCGCAGTTCCGGTGCGAAATATTCGTCGAACGAAATTCCGAATTCGCGTCCGATCTCGCGCTTGTCAATCACCGTGTGGCAAAGCAGCCGCGAAATCACGGCCCGCCGCAGCCGATCGTCCTCAGTCATGCGATAGCCGCGCATCGTGCCGATCCCGCGGCGCACCACCGCGTCCGAATACGCCGGAACCTCGCGGTAACTCTGTGCGTAAGCAGCATCGAATCCGCTGATCGCGCTCACGCCCATGCCGTAGAGATCGGCACCAGCTTTGGTCGTGTACCCCTGAAAATTTCGGTGCAGCGTTCGATTGCGCTGCGCGACGGCCAATTCATCCGCAGGCCGCGCGAAATGATCCATTCCGATGTACTCGTATCCCGCCCCCGAAAATTTCTCCAACCCGACGCAAAAAATCCGGAATTTCTCCATGCCCTCGGGCAAATGGCCTTGAAACGAGCCCTGCTGCTTTTTCAGCCACGGCACGTGCGCATAGCTGAACATCGCCACGCGATCCGGCGCAATCGTAAGGATTTTATCCAGCGTGTCAGCAAAACTATCGGCCGTCTGATAAGGCAGCCCATATATCAAATCCACATTGATGCTGTCGAATCCCAGCGCCCGCGCCGCAGCAATCAGATCTCGTGTCATCTCATACGGCTGCACGCGATTCACCGTCTCCTGCACCAACGGATTGAAATCCTGCACTCCCATGCTCAGGCGATTGAATCCCAACCGGCGCAAAGTTTCGAGATGCTCGGTGGTCGTCACGCGCGGATCCACTTCGATTCCGATTTCGGCATCCGCCGCAAATGTAAATCGCTCGCGCGTAAATTCGAAAAGATCGTCCATCTGAGCCGGCGTCAGATAGGTCGGCGTTCCTCCGCCCCAATGAAATTGCACCACCGGCCGCTGCTTAGAAACAAACCGCCCGACGTGCGCGATTTCGTTCTTCAGCGTCGCAAGGTAAGGCACCGCAACGCCCTTGTTCTTTTGAATCGACACATTACAAGCGCAAAACAGGCACAGGCTCTCGCAAAATGGAATGTGCATGTAAAGCGAGACCGGCGTGCGCGCCGCATCCGCCGCAGCGAAAGTCTGCTCCAGATCGTCAGGCCCAAAATCGTCTTTCCACACCGGCGCCGTGGGATAACTTGTATAACGCGGCCCCGGCCGATTATATTTGGCGAGGAATTCCCCGGACACCGCCGCAACAGCGCGGGCATCAAGCGAATTGTGTCTCGAGTCGGACATCAAATCCTCAGCTCACCACATCGCCCGCCGGCTGGTCTCGCGGCGCGCCGGCTCCTCGGCGGCCGGAAGCGAAAACTCGCGCGCCGCGCGTATGAACGCCTGCGCGTTTTCAACCGGCGTCTGCGGCAATATCCCATGCCCCAGATTCAAGATATGGCCGATCCCTCCGGTTTTCGCGATCGCCCCCCGCGCAGCCTGTGCGGCAATTTCCGGCGACGCGAGCAATGCGCGCGGGTCCACATTCCCTTGCAGCGCCACTCCGCGGCCCAAAAGTTTTCGCGCCTGATCCAGCTCGACGCGCCAGTCGAGGCTCAAAACATCCGCGCCCGTAGCCGCCAGCGAACTCAGTAAGTGCGCCGAATTCTTCGCGAAGAGAATCGCCGGCACATTCGTTCGATCGAGCCCCGCAATCACGTGCTGCGTGGCCGGCAATTCGAATTCGTCGTATTCACCGCGGCTCAATTCGCCCGCCCAGGTGTCGAAAAGCTGCACAACGCTTGCCCCCGCCTCGATCTGCGCCCGCAGATATGCAGCAGTAGCCTCGGCAATTTTTTCCAGCAGCGCGCGCAGCAAAGCAGGCTCGGCGTACATCATCCGCTTCGCCGTGTTGACTTCGCCGCGCGTCTGCCCCTCAATCATGTAGCAAGCCAGCGTCCACGGCGCCGCCGCAAAACCAATCACCGGAACATCGGGCCCGATCGCCCGGCAAATCTCGCGAATCGCATCGCCGACAAATCCCGTCGCCGCAACCGGGTCGAACAAATGCAATCGCTCGACTGCCGCCATATCGCGAACCGGATTCCGCAGAATCGGCCCGCTGTCCAGCACCTCGAGCCCCATCCCCATCGCTTCCGCGACGATCAAAATATCCGAAAAGACGATCACGGCATCGACATCGAGCCGCCGGAACGGCTGCAACGAAACCTCAGCAGCAATCCCCGGCGTCTTGCAAATTTCGAGGAACGAACTCTTCTCGCGTACCGCCTGATATTCCGGCAAATACCGCCCAGCCTGCCGCATGATCCAAGCCGGCACGTGCTCCACAACCTCGCCGCGGCACGCCCGGAGAAAAAGTTCTTTACGATTCTGAATGTTGGCAGCAGCCATAAGCAGAGTAACCACAGCCATGATAGCAGAAGGCATCGCACCCAGCGGAAGCGGCCAGCACTTGTAGGCGAGGGTCAATTTACCCTGAGGCCCTTACCGGGGCCGAAGGGCAGC
>Ga0310038_10003505_pt1 | contig 11296 bp, 8 predicted proteins | sample Sb_taG_6_FD_200461 | JGI IMG/M metagenome (GOLD analysis project Ga0310038, IMG submission 200461) | Peat soil microbial communities from Weissenstadt, Germany - Sb_50d_4_PS metaG (v2) (version 2) | ecosystem: Environmental > Terrestrial > Soil > Wetlands > Peat | place: Germany: Weissenstadt... | reverse complement strand
GAAGACGTTCACGAATTACAGCGTATCGATCACTCGAAGACACCGCGTAGTCAGCATCGAATAGGACGCCGATGCCGGTCAACTTCGACGTATCCAGGAAGACCGAGTCCTCCTCCATGGTCTCGATTATCCTCGTGTCGCTCCCCGCGCTGTGAACGGCAACCGCGTGGGTGCTGCTTTGCAGAAAGAGAGGGACGGGAACACGCTTCAGAAGGTCTCCATCCGGCGGGTAGGTCCGAGGAACAAGCTGAAGGAAAAACGGATCTAGCTCAGCCTCCTGTCTTACTCTCTCTAGTCCGTGAGGGTGAAGGAGGCGGTAGACCAACTCCACATCGTGGGGGCCCTCAACGACAAGATAGCCATACTTTGGCACAGCTCACCTCACATCCAATCCGCGTTCGCTGCGTAGGCGGTGTAGTAGATCGCCATCGATCCTCTTCGTTCGTGTTTCACGTTCTGTTTGATCAAGGTGGTAAGTTACGAGATCGGGATGGCCATCTTGGGCGGATAATGCGAACGCATCGACCGCCTCAAGACTATGAGTAGTGGCCACGACCTGCACGTGGAATTGACGTGCAATACGAATCAGCCATGTGAATATACCGTGTATCGTGGACACATGGATCCCGGTCTCGATTTCGTCGATCAGAAGTATGCCTCCATCCTTAAGAGCAAGAAGCGTACTTGCGAGTAAGACGACCCTGCGCAGCGCGTCTCCGAACACTGACAAAGGGGCAGGACCAAGGCGCCTATGCATGAGATAAATTGCGGGCCTTCTACCCCGGAATGATGCGAGCTTCATGTCGATAATCTCGGAATCGAACTCTCGTACAAGATCTAGAATCATATCTTGCTCATGGCCGAATAAGAAGCGTGAGTGAGAACTCACTTGAACTCGGTTGATCTGATAAGAGTAGGGCGTGAGAGTTTCCGTTGGTGCGAGGCTTCTCCGGCGGGGACGGCCTGGTTGTATTGGATAATCCTCCCATACTTGTATCACGACTGGTTCAGGATCAAAACCGGCCGACCTCAAGAGGGGTGCGTCTGATTCAACATAGTGCGTAATCTCGGCCCCGCGGCGTGGCTGAACGTCCTCAAGGGTCTCATCAAACTGCAACTGTCGTTTTTCTCGCCGCCCAACTTTCTTGGGGTCGGGCTCACCCTCGATGTCTCTATAGGTAACCCGGAGTCTTCGCAGTGGAAAACTCCCAGAGCATGACATAGAGCATTCCCCCTCGAACGTCACCTCCGGATCGATGAGCTGACCATGCTGCGGAAAGCACCACCGCAGAGACTGAATGCGGGACTCGTCCAACCCACCGAAGTCGCGACGACGAACCATCCAAAGCCACTCGAACGGATCGGATGCGTTGCAGAGAATGGACAACGCTTCCAACACGCTCGTCTTTCCGCAATTGTTCGGACCGACGAGTATATTGATCAATCCGAGGCCGTCCAATCGGAGGTTCTTCAACCCACGGAAGCCATTAATGGTCACGTCGTCCAGTGAATATTCAGGCATCCTTATAGCTCCGGTCGAGGAATCGGCGACTCAGGGTTTCATCTTACTGCATTCCCGTGGGATCCTCATCCGCTCGAGCGTCGACCCCTTGCTCTTTTCGTGGGCTCCCACGCCTTGATTTCGGGGACGGTCTTGCCCAGTTGTCGGGCCTCTTCCTGGATGAACCCCTCGAAGTAGTCGCCCATGGGGACGCCGAACTCGGGGTCGATCTCGTTGTGCCACTGCTTGAGCCAGGGAAGGAGTTCGATCAGGCAGGCCAGGAGGGGGACGAGGCGGGGGTCGTCGCGGCCGCCGAGACGTTCCTGGACGTCGACGTAGTAGGCGCTGATGGCCCGGGCGAGCTGGAGGTGGTCGTAGCCGGCCCAGGCGACGACGAGCTTGCCGTCCGGGCCTTCGCAGTGCGGGAAGCTCACCCAGCGATCCTTGGGCACGTCGAGCTTGCCGCGGAGTCGCCAGTAGTCGCCCTTCAAAAAGCCGGCGCTCTCCTTGCCGGCAAGCCAGTCGTTATGCTTCTGAATGACCGGGGCCAGCTCGACGATTCCGCGAGCAGCAGGGTTGCCCTGAAGAATCAGGTGCAGCACGGCCATGTAGTGACTCTTGCCGGTGCCGAAGCTGCCGTGGAGAAACGCAGCCTTGCTCGTGCGGTTCGTCACAGCAATGCGAATCATCGACAGAGCGGCATCGAAGCAGGTCCTGAGCTCAGGAGTCAACACATAATCCCGTGGCGTCTCCTCGGGACGAGTGACGCCTTCAGATAGTCGGAGGACGTACTGGTCCTTGTATACACGGTCGGGGATTTCAATCAGGTCCTTGATGAGCGTCATGATAGCCCTGCTAGACCTCCTCGGAATTCGCCGAGTTGTGTTTCCCGATGATTTGACGACTACGGCCAGGGGATGCTTTATGGACCTGGGCCCGAAGGTCCGGGCCGTCGCGGCGGAAAGAACTCGTCCCCGGCTCTTGCCAGATAGGGCGTGGTGCGGATTTCTTTCTCCGGGCGAGCCAGGGCGTTCAGGACGTAACCGGCGAGGACCACCGGCCAGGGGCCATCGCCGCCAATTCCGAATTCATCACGCACCCTCGGACTGTCCAGGACCTGCGCAAATCTTGCGTACTGGGTTTTCAGCGTCTCCAGCCCCACGGGTGGCACGCGCGCAAGGTCAGTCAACAAGATGTGTATTCCAGCCGCAAGATAAGCCTCGAGCACGAATCCGGCGCAACTAAAGCGACGGTACACAATGGTATCGTCGTGACGGCGTATGGGGTCGACATGGGGGCAAATGACGTATTGCGCGCGGAAGCTGCCAAGTTGTGCTGCCTTGTACTCCGACTCAATCATGTCACAGAAGACCTTGATTTGACGCTGGCTTCCGACCGACAAGCCGGCAGAACCAACGCAGTCTGCGCGGCATTCGCCCGCACGCTCCAGTGGCGGACGCATGTGCACGACGGGGAGGGCCGCGGAGGCCACGTGGTGCGGCCGCTCCTCGGCCGCCAGAGCGACATGCTCGATGAATTCGGGCACACTCGATGCGTCCTTGCCGATGACGTCAAATCGGCGAATTGTCATTGGGGTGCTTCCCACTCTCTGAGTCGGCATGCGTCGGCACCACTACGGCGTGAGTGAGGGAGAATCAAGCGTGCTCAGTTGTTCCAGAACGGAAGCGACATCGGCGAACTTCGCCTCCGCGTCGCGTGCGATCAGCTCCTCACGAAGTCGAGCCGCGTAGCGAGCGAGGAGTTGCTGAAACCAAGCGACGTCGAGGGTACGCATCCTCTCGACGACGTCCGCGTCCCGACCACTTCGGCTCAGGACGAGTCCCAGGATGGCATTCAGAGCAACGGCTCCATACTTCTCGCGAGGAAGGAGTCGCGGCCGCGCATAGACATCGACAAGTTCCTCGAGCCGCGAAGCCAGCTCAGGGTACTGATCGCACTGTTCCGGAGGATTCGCGGTCAGCTTGCGAACGACCATCTTGGTGACCTCGACTTCGAGTTCAATCGGGATCTCAAGTTCCCCCTGCTCCTTCAAGAGGCTGGCGGCGGCCTCCATGGCATCACCGACGGGCGCTGTCGCAACGTAGTTCCGGATGGCGGAACCCACGGCAACCAGATCGGCTGGGACATTCGACTCGCGGTACTCCTCGATGAACTGCCTGAGCAACGGCGTCAGTTCGGCAGCTTGCCGACCCCGCAACGGAAGCACTTCGGCTTCGAGGATCAGCTTCCGGCGCTCTTTATGCCCTAGATCGTGGTGCTGGAGAGACGTGACGACCGCTTCGCATCTCAATTCGGGATCGGCATCCTCCGGTTCGATTAATGGCAACGGATTCTTGTCGGTGGGAGCCAGATCGAAAGGCCGCAAAGGCTCCTGATGCGCGAGAACGACGATCGCATTCCCGCGTGATTCGATATCGGCAGGGTCCGCTCCGACCGGTTCCTTCCAAGACCCAATGACGCGGCCTTCCATGACACGCGCGATGAGGAACACTTGGTCCGGGAAGTCTTTGACGTGGAACGTTTTGCCACGTCGCGATTTATCCGGAGCCTTCATCGCCTCCCTGACCGACTCCTCCAGACAAGCATCGTCGAGAGGGCCTTTCGCCCTTTCCGGCGCGGTCCCGCTCTGCTCAATGAAGATGACGCGATCGGCCATGAACCAATCTCCCGGGCCGATCGGTCTCCGGATCAGCCCCAATTGCTTGTTATCCGATAGTTTAGGTGATTCTCGTCCTGACTGCCACGGGCAGCTCCTCCAAGCTTTCGCCGCTCCGCGAATCCCCGAACCCTATGCCTCCGGAGAATCAACAGCTTCCGTACGCCTGCGACTCGACGAGCGCGTACCGCCGCCCGACGCTCGGGGGCGGCGAGTGGTACGCTGCGGAGGCTCCCACGCCTTGATTTCGGGGACCGTCTTGCCCAGTTGCCGGGCCTCCTCCTGGATGAAGCCCTCGAAGTAGTCACCCATGGGGACACCGAACTCGGGGTCGATCGCGTTGTGCCACTGCTTGAGCCAGGGAAGGAGTTCGATCAGGCAGGCCAAAAGCGGGGGCGAGGCGGATGTCGTCGCGGCCGCCGAGACGTTCCTGGACGTCGACGTAATAGGCGCTGATGGCCCGGGCGAGCTGGAGGTGGTCGTAGCCGGCCCAGGCGACGACGAGCGTGCCGACCCGGGCCCTCGCAGTGCGGAAAGCTCACCCAGCGCTCCTTGGGCACGTCGAGCTTGCCCCGGAGCCGCCAGTAGTCGCCCTTCAAAAAGTCGGCGCTCTCCTTGTCGGCAAGCCAGTCATTATGCTTCTGGACGACTGGGGCTAGCTCAATAATTCCACGAGCAACAGGGTTGCCCTGGAGAACCAGGTGCAGCACGGCCATGAAATGGCTCTCGCCGGTGCCGAAGCTGCCGTGGAGAAACGCAGCCTTGCTCGTGCGGTTGGTCACCGCACTGCGAATCATCGACAGGGCAGCGTTGAAGCAGGTGGTCAGCTCGGGGGTCACGACGTAATCGCTGAGCGTCTCGTCAGGGCGGGTCACGCCCTCGGAGAGGCGAAGGACGTACTGGTCTTTGTAGACACGGTCTGGGATGTCGATGAGATCTTTGATGAGAGTCATTCGCTTCACGTCCCGCGGCGATATGTCGATTTCGTTTTCATAAATTTCTGGCATTCCTCGGCAATCGCTTCCGCACGAGCCTGGTCAGATCCATAGAGCCTCTCGAAGGATCGCAGGCAGTTGGCAAAAGGCATCTCTGGTGAGGTGAGCATTTCGATGGCAGCCTGGTCCTTCTGGCGTTGAATCACGCTCCTGGCGTTCGCCCTTCTTTCGAGCTCAAGGAACAGCAACCAGACAAACGTGGCCCGCAGCTTGAAGAGAGGTCTCCTCCGAGAGTTGTCGTCCAGGCGGAAGACTTCGATCGTGACCAGGGCGCGGCGACGGTTGAAACCGCTCGCCTTTTTCGGAACGGGGGAGAGTGCTTCGAACTCGATGAGCTGCTCGGGGTCGTCGTCGACTGCCCCTATCGGGTAGATGAGAAGCGCTTTCTCGCCGTCCATCTTAGCTGGATCGGTCGCTGTCGAATCGCGCGTTCCCTCGATCGGGAAGAAGTTCTTTTTCAGGGTCGAGTTACAGGTCTTGCAGGCGATCGCGTAGTTGAACGGTGAATAGGCAAGTTGAGAGTAGCCGGGCTCTGATGACCCGTCGGTCGGCTGCTGGACGGCGACCCCCTGGGCCGAGAGCCGGCTTGGAACCTTCCATGGCTTCACCTCGGCTTTCGGGCGAAAGTGCTCCACATCCTGTTCGACCTTTCCTTCGAGCGGCTTTTCGCAGAAGCAGCACTTCGAGTGCTGTAGCTCGATGTAAACGCCCTTGATCTTGCTCCAGAGCGGCTTGAAATCCGAGCTCTTCGCCGGATTCGGCAGCCCAGCGAGCACGGCAGCCGCGTTGGCGAACCACTTGGCGTCCACCTTGTTGATCGCGGAGTGGATGCTTGCTGGAGAAATGCCGTAGCGAATCACTCCTCCACCTCCGTGCCGCTACTCATCTGTTGGATCAACTCCAGAGCCGCACTCTTATCGCCCGACCTGATCCGGTCCGTGATGTCATCCAGTTGCCGCCGCTTCGCCCCCGCCACCGTGCTCGACAGACCGAAAAACTTGCTTAGCAGGACTTGATCAGCATCTAGGCCGTGAATGCTTTGCTTCAGACGCCTGGCTGTCGCTCGATTGGCTTTGGCATTGAGCTTGAGGACGTAGATATTCATCCACTCCAGACTGCTGGCAACCAGCGGGCTATGTGATGTGAAGATGAATTGCATCCGGGGCAATGTCCTCGCCACGGTGCCGATCACTTTCATCTGCCATCTGGGATGAAGTAACAGGTCGATTTCGTCGACCATCACGATGCCAGGTAGTTCGGCTAGGCTGTTTCCTGATGAACAAGCCTGGCTCATGTGATACAGTAAGTCCCCAACCCATCCGATGTATCCACGGTACCCGTCTGACAGCAATGCGAACGGTACGAGTGTTCCCCCGCGCTCGAATAGGTATTCCCGCTCCCTGATTTTTTCAGCACACCGGACATGGCCAGGACCGAGCAATTCGTGGAGAAGGCTTATCACTTCCTTATATCGGTCATGATGAGTATCTCTTAACTTAGGTAGCCAATTGCTCAGACGATTGAGCGGGTAACTATCCTGGAAAACACTGAGTACCCTGCGACTCCGTGGAAAGCCTTCTAAGAGCTCTCGACGTTCGAACCGCACTTGATCTTCCGCCGACTCGACTCGACGGAAGGCACCATAGGCTACACAGAAGAAGGATGCATTTCGAGACTCGTAGATTGGACCCCAGTCTTCGAACGGGACACTCGAGTAGACGGATCTTTCCAGTTCACCCAATCGCTCAACGAGCTGCATGACCTGGATCTTGGACGTCGTAACACGATCCAGATCGTGCATTGAAAAGTCGGCCAGGATACTACCATTGTCTGGACGGTCCTTGCGATCGATGGAGTGCCCTTCCTGGCGCAAACGAAGAAGATAGATGGGCAAACGTGAGTCCGGTGCTGCGGGTCCGAGAGCAGCCAACGCGATCGCCTGAAGTATCGTCGTTTTTCCCGAAGCATTGTCGCCCAAGAGCAGATTTACATTGGGCAGTCGAGGCTTCGGGAGAAGACTTCTAGGCTTACCCCCTGAGTTCTCAGTGGGTCGAAAACGAGAATCGGGGTGGACCAAGCTGATCTTCAAGCTTGGGAAAGTCCGTATGTTGTCAAGGACAAGCTGTTCTATATACATCGGCGCACTCGGTTAATGGTAAGCTAACTTCTCGTGCCCTTGCTTCGGCTCTTCTTTTTCGGCTCCCACGCCTTGATCTCGGGGACCGTCTTGCCCAGTTGGCGGGCCTCCTCCTGGATGAAGCCCTCGAAGTAGTCGCCCATGGGGACGCCGAATTCGGGGTCGATCTCGTTGTGCCACTGCTTGAGCCAGGGGAGGAGTTCGATCAGGCAGGCCAGGAGGGGGACGAGGCGGGGGTCGTCGCGACCGCCGAGACGTTCCTGGACGTCGACGTAATAGGCGCTGATGGCCCGGGCGAGCTGGAGGTGGTCGTAGCCGGCCCAGGCGACGACGAGCGTGCTGTCCGGGCCCTCGCAGTGCGGGAAGCTTACCCAGCGCTCCTTGGGCACGTCTAGCTTGCCCCGGAGCCGCCAGTAGTCGCTCTTCAGGAAGTCGGCGCTCGTGTACTTGGGCGGGACGGGGATTGTGCCGACCTGCTTCTTCTTGAGTGCCTTCGCGTCCAGCTCGGTCAAATGGTCGGGGTGAACCTTGGCGAGCTCCGTTCGGGCATCGATGGCGTCTTCCTGTCGCTGGAGCGCCCAGGTCTTTTCCCACTCCTCGCGCTTGCGGAGGCACGACGGCTTGTAGCGGAGGATCGGCAGCAAAGGGACGCTCTCGGCCTCGACCAGCTCGGCCACCAGACGCGACACGTCGAACGCGGGATCGTCGCGGTAGAGCTCGCCGACTTGTAGGAACTCCGGGTCCTGACGGGCGACGTCGGCCAGCTTGCCGACGGAGGTCAACTCCATCCCGACCCGGGCGGTGGCCGTGCCCGCATCGTTCATCCGGCCGTCGAAATCGAAGTAGGATTCTAGGCGGTCCAGGAGCCAGCACCGTAGCGCTCTCGCGAGCCGATCGGCCCAAGGCTCTGTATTCCAGCGCCGCTTGTACTCGGGCCGCTCGATCAGTGCGATATTTGGATTGGTCGCGATCACCTCCATACGGCGGCGAACAAGGTCCTGGTAGTCTTTCGGCCACTGGGGGGGTGGTTCGGGGAGGGGTGTCGCATTGTGCCGCTCGAACCAGGTCGTCTGCAGCTCCCCCGACGCCATCTTGGCCTGCATCGCGATCTCGAAGGCACGTCCGCCGAAGCGGAGCCGCGGCGGTTCGCCGTTGCATGTCAGATTCTCGTCGATGAGTCCGTAGAGCCGGTAGCACTCCCAATCCAACTCCTCCTGGAGCGCGATCATCCGCTCCCGGATCGCGGTCCACTGGCGTTCGCAGACGTCGAACGAGTCCTTGATGCTACTTCCAGGCATAATGCCGCGGGTTTGCCAGCGATGGAGCAATCCACCGGCCGTGTTTCTTGCGAGGAGTTGAGCATGATCGTCGAGCTCACGTGTGAGATCGGTTGGACGACCCTCTGGCACCGGAAACTTTAGCAAACCAGTACCGGTGAACTCGCGGAAGTTCTCGAACGCGACGGTTGTTTGACGAGCGCCTTGGCTATCGACGGTGCTTCCCTTGTCGTGGAAGACCTGCTTCATCCAGAAGCACGCCGTCGAGCTGTTCAGGAGCCCGAGCAGGGCGAGGTGGTCGTCCTCGGTAGCGTCGGGCAGTAGCTTTATCACCGGGGCCGACCGGTTGAATACCTTGCCGCCACGGTCGAGTACGAAATGGTTGTGCGTGGCGACGAAGGCAAACACGATCGAAAGGGGGGTCCGGAGCTTGTCCGTGTAGAGCTCTTGCCATTCATACCATGTTAGTCCGCGTTCGATCATCGGCGTACCGAACCGTTTTCGACGAGAAATAGCCGCTCGATACGGCCACATTGAGCGCGACGTATTGGGCAAATCGTCAAGCTCGATGAGATCGAGTCGGTCGTCGTACAGCCAGATCGAGCTTTCACCGGAATCCATTTGCCAATCGCGAACGACTTCTCCCACTACTAGGCGGCGCGTCAACTCTATCCGGTGCCGTCGCAGGGTATCCAACGGTTGCATGTAGAGCTCGTCTTCTCCAGTTACAGCGGTGATACCAATTGCGTCAGTCTGTGCTTCAAGCTTACAGAGGCACAACTCGTCTATCTGCTCCTTCAACTCGGCTGCTCCACCTCCGCCAATCGACCATGGATGCCGGTGGAATAGCTCACGATTCGAGTCTCCTACGCTCACGAAGTCGCTCCGTGAACTCGTTTGGTCAATCTGCGCCGCAATCGCCGACCACACCAACCCCCGCGCCGGATCATCGGGGGTCGCGGGTTCACCCCGAATCCCCATGACTGTCCGCAAAGTGCTCACCACCGGCCTCTCGTTCCTCGCGAAGAGAATCACCGTCGGTGTGCCGTGGCCGGGAATATAGGCCCCGCTCGTGTCGGCCACGTGGGTCAGATTAACTCGGGGAAAGAACTCCTCGATCAGCTTCTTGCCAAATTCCCGTTTCATGAAGCTGTTGGCCGTAATCTGCCCTGTGTAGCCGCCCTCCACCGCGAGTGAGATTATGCGTTCCAGGAACGGCACAGCCAGCGAATACTTCATATGGCAGGTCGTGTACCGCTCCCGATAGGCCGCATTGAGTGCTGCATCCTTGGGCGTGATGTACGGAGGATTCGCGACCACCGCGTGATAGCTGCCGGGCTGCAATAGCCGAGATAAGGCTTCGGGATCTTCGGGCTGATAAACATGCTTGAGTTCATCGGCCACGTCGAACATCTGCTGAATCTTGCGAACGCTGCCGTGGAGCAGCGAATCGCCGCAGGCGAGGTGGATGTCAAACCCCGGCGCATCGCTCAGCCGCGTGATTCCGCACTCCTTCAAGGCGGCGAGCAAGAGCCGGAAGCGGGCGATCGCGATCGCATACGGGTTCACATCGACCCCGTGCACACCATCGAGCGCACGCTGGACGAGGACGGCGACTCTTGTCCCCGGCTCCTTCTTCCGCCATCGCTCCACCAGCCGCGCGAAGCTCCCGAGCAGGAAGTGCCCGCTCCCGCAGGCCGGGTCAATCATCTTGAAGCGGTCGTCGGGATGGAGCCTTCCGTCTGGTTCGAGCCGTGTCTCGTAGCCCAGCCTGGCGAAGCCGAATTCCTCGATCGCCGGGTCAAGCGTCCGGTCGAGAATGAACTCCTCGACGAACACCGGGGTCTGGAGCAGCGCGTACCGCTTCCGTGCCTCCTCGGAGAGGTCCTGATACAGGTCGCCAAGGAAGCGGGTATCCCAACTCGAGTCGGTAAAGTCGTGGACTAACGCCCCGGTGTTCGGGTCGATCCGCTGGAAGAAGCGGAGCAACTCTCCCGCCGCATCGCCGCTGAGCCAGTTCGGGATATCGCGGATCGGGTTGTGCTCGCCGAATACTTCCTCCGTCGCAGGATACTTCCTAAGTCCGCCGAAGACGAACATCAGGTAATCGCGGTCGTTGAGCGTGGGGTGCGAGCGAAAGTAAAGTTCATGCTCATCACGGGCCCGCTGCAACCGTTCTCCTGGCCCGGCGATCCTGGGCGGGTCAATCAGCGTGTCGTCCTCCAGGAACCGTACGAACACGCAAGAGAGGACCCAGGCGGCCGCCGTCTGGGTGATGGCATCACTCTGCCACTCCTCGAAAGTCTGTGCGGTGCGATGGGCCTCTGTCGCCTCCTCGAACTCCTGACGCAACTGAGCCCCCACCTCGGGAATCTCGGTCGACCGGCTCCGTTCGAGGAAGTCGGCCTCGAGCTTCTTGAGCAGCTTCTGGAGGTCGGAAAGGAGTGCAGCACGATGGATCATCGGTAGTGGGACCTTACCCTGAACGGTGCCTGTTGCCGATCCAGCTTTCCGGGATTCGAGCCCGCTGCCCGGGACCGATCAAGGGGATTGGTTTTCCGTCGAGCAATACTTGATGATCACCAGGAACCAGCAGCCAAAGGCCGGGGATTCCGCCGCGCCGCCCGACTTTCTGGGACAATCGGCTCAGGAACTCCATCTGATCGTACCGCGCCAGCAGGCCGGGGTAGATCATGAGCATCGTCTTGT
>Ga0310038_10003490_pt1 | contig 11325 bp, 5 predicted proteins | sample Sb_taG_6_FD_200461 | JGI IMG/M metagenome (GOLD analysis project Ga0310038, IMG submission 200461) | Peat soil microbial communities from Weissenstadt, Germany - Sb_50d_4_PS metaG (v2) (version 2) | ecosystem: Environmental > Terrestrial > Soil > Wetlands > Peat | place: Germany: Weissenstadt... | reverse complement strand
CTCGATCCACATTGAGGAATTCGAGGCGATGGCCCGCGACACCAAGCTCGGCCCCGAGGAAATCACGCGCGACATCCCGAACGTTTCGGAAGAGGCGCTGAAGAACCTCGACGAGGCGGGCATTGTCTACATCGGGGCGGAGGTCGTGGCCGGCGATATCCTGGTCGGCAAGATCACGCCGAAAGGCGAAAGCCCGATGACCCCGGAAGAGAAACTGTTGCGCGCCATCTTCGGGGAGAAGGCCTCCGACGTGCGCGACACGTCGTTGCGCGTTCCGCCGGGCGTGCAGGGCACGATCGTCGAGGTGCGCGTCTTCAACCGGCACGGCGTCGACAAGGACGAGCGCGCGCAGGCGATTGAGCGCGAGGAAATCGAACGCCTCGCCAAGGACCGTGACGATGAGCAGGCGATCCTCGATCGCAACGTCTATGCGCGGCTGGCCGAAACGCTCGAGGGCAAGCGCGCGCTTTCCGGGCCCAAAGGCTTTAAGAAGGATCAGGTGCTGACCCGCGCGCTTCTCGAAGAGCAGCCGCGCTCGCAGTGGTGGAGCTTTGCGCTCGAGTCCGACCAGACGATGTCGGAGATCGAGGCGATGCGCAAGCAATACGACGAGTCGAAGAAGTCGCTGGAAAGCCGCTTCCTCGACAAGGTCGAGAAGCTGCAGCGCGGCGACGAACTGCCGCCGGGCGTCATGAAGATGGCCAAGGTGTTCATCGCCGTGAAGCGCAAGATCCAGCCCGGCGACAAGATGGCGGGGCGCCATGGCAACAAGGGCGTCGTGTCGCGCATCGTGCCGCAGGAGGACATGCCTTTCCTCGGCGACGGCACGCCGGTCGACATCGTGCTCAATCCGCTCGGCGTGCCGAGCCGAATGAACGTCGGGCAGATTCTCGAGACCCATCTTGGCTGGGCCTGCGCCGGCCTCGGCAGGCAGGTCGGCGAGGCGGTGGACGCCTATTTGCGCACCGACAACATCGGTCCTTTGCGCGGCAAGCTCAAGCAGGTCTACGGCGAGGACGAGACGATCAACGCGCTGGACGACGAGAGCCTCGCCGAGCTCGGCGAGAACCTGCGCCGAGGGGTGCCGGTCTCGACGCCGGTGTTTGACGGCGCGCGCGAAAAGGACATTGTCGAGATGCTCAAGCTCGCCAATTACGATTCGTCGGGGCAGGTGACGCTCTATGACGGGCGGACAGGAGACGCGTTCGACCGTAAGGTTACGGTCGGCTACATTTACATGCTGAAGCTGCACCACCTCGTGGACGACAAGATCCACGCCCGCTCGATCGGCCCCTACAGCCTGGTCACGCAGCAGCCGCTCGGCGGCAAGGCGCAGTTCGGCGGTCAGCGCTTCGGCGAGATGGAAGTGTGGGCGCTCGAAGCCTATGGCGCCGCCTACACGCTGCAAGAGATGTTGACCGTCAAATCGGACGACGTCGCCGGCCGCACGAAAGTCTACGAGTCGATCGTGCGTGGCGACGACACGTTCGAATCGGGCATTCCGGAGAGCTTCAACGTGCTGGTCAAGGAAATGCGCTCGCTCGGCCTCAACGTCGAACTGGCGTCGCTCAAACGTCCGCCGGACGAGACGCCGACGGCCGAGGCGGCCGAGTGAGCATCGGGGCGCGCTCGTGCGCTTGACGAGCGCGGCAAATTCTTAGCGTTCGCGCCACGGCTCTTTGGGCCACGGCGTCGTTCCACCAAAGCGAGTCCGATGCGATTTGCGCCGGACTTCGCAGGAGACCTCAATGAATCAAGAAATCGCCAATCCGTTTGCGCCGGTCGCTCCCCCCCAGGCGTTCGACCAGATCCAGATCGCAATCGCGAGTCCGGAAAAGATTCTCTCGTGGTCGTTCGGCGAGATCAAGAAGCCCGAGACGATCAACTACCGCACGTTCAAGCCCGAGCGCGACGGCCTCTTCTGCGCGCGCATCTTCGGGCCGATCAAGGACTACGAGTGCCTCTGCGGAAAATACAAGCGGATGAAGTATAAGGGGGTGATCTGTGAGAAGTGCGGCGTCGAAGTGACCCTCTCGCGCGTCCGGCGCGAACGCATGGGCCACATCTCGCTCGCGGCGCCCGTCGCGCACATCTGGTTCTTGAAGTCGCTGCCCTCGCGCATCGGGCTTCTGCTCGACATGACGCTGAAGGACCTCGAGCGCATCCTCTACTTCGAATCCTGCATCGTGCTCGATCCGGGGCTCACGCCGCTCAAGGATCGTCAGCTCTTGAGCGAGGACGACTATCTGCGAGCGATTAGCGAATACGGTCAGGACAGCTTCACCGCGATGATCGGGGCGGAGGCGATCCGCGAGATTCTCAAGGGCATGAATCTGCAAAAGATCGCCGACGGCCTCAAGGTCGAGATCGCCGAATCGAAGAGCGAGCTGAAGCCCAAGCGCCTGGCCAAGCGGCTGAAGATCATCGAGGCGTTCATCCACTCCGGCAACAAGCCCGAATGGATGATCCTGACCGAGGTGCCGGTCATTCCGCCGGACTTGAGGCCGCTGGTGCCGCTCGACGGTGGGCGCTTCGCGACCTCCGACCTCAACGACCTCTACCGCCGCGTCATCAACCGCAACAATCGCCTGAAGCGGCTGATGGAGCTGCGCGCGCCGGACATCATCATCCGCAACGAAAAGCGCATGTTGCAGGAGTCGGTCGACGCATTGTTCGACAATGGCCGGCGCGGGCGCGTCATTACCGGCGCCAACAAGCGGCCGCTCAAGTCGCTCGCCGACATGCTCAAGGGCAAGCAGGGCCGCTTCCGCCAGAACCTTTTGGGCAAGCGCGTCGACTATTCCGGCCGCTCGGTGATCGTGGTCGGCCCCGAGCTCAAGCTGCATCAGTGCGGCCTGCCCAAGAAGATGGCGCTCGAACTGTTCAAGCCGTTCATCTATTCGCGCCTCGACGCGAAGGGTCTGTCGGCGACGGTCAAACAGGCCAAGAAGCTGGTCGAGAAGGAGAAGCCGGAAGTCTGGGACATCCTCGACGAGGTGATCCGAGAGCATCCTGTCATGCTCAATCGCGCCCCGACCCTGCACCGCTTGGGGATTCAGGCCTTCGAGCCGGTGCTGATTGAGGGCAAGGCGATCCAGCTGCATCCGCTGGTTTGCTCGGCCTTCAACGCCGACTTCGACGGCGATCAGATGGCCGTCCACGTGCCGCTGTCGCTCGAAGCGCAGCTCGAGGCGCGCGTGCTGATGATGTCGACCAACAACATCCTGCACCCCGCCAACGGCCAGCCGATCATCGTGCCGAGCCAGGACATCGTTCTGGGCCTCTACTACGTTTCGCTGATGCGCGACGGGGAGCCCGGCCAGTACGAGGAGGATCCGAAGACCAAGCGCCCGCTGCGCGGCTTCTATAGCGATATGGGCGAGATCGAGCACGCGCTCGCGGCCAACACGATCACGCTGCACACCAGGATCAAGGGTCGCGCCTGGACCTACAACGACGCGGGCGAGCGGGTGTCGAAGATCTACGACACGACCCCGGGGCGCCTGTTCCTCGGACAGCTCCTGCCCGAGCACGTGAAGATTCCCTTCGACGTCGTCAACAAGCTGATGACGAAGAAGGAAATCTCGAACATGATCGACATCGTCTACCGCAACTGCGGTCAGAAGGAGACGGTCATCTTCTGCGACCGCATCATGTCGCTCGGTTTCCGCGAGGCGTTCAAGGCCGGCATTTCCTTCGGCAAGGACGACATGGTGGTGCCGGAGTCCAAGCCGAAGTTCATCGCCGAAACTTCGGCGCTGGCGAAGGAGTACGAGCAGCAGTACAACGACGGCCTCATCACCCAGGGCGAGAAGTACAATAAGGTCGTCGACGCCTGGGCGAAGTGCTCCGATAGGCTCGCCGAGGAGATGATGGCCGGCATCTCGGCTGTGCGCAAGGACGAGCACGGCCGCGACAAGCCGATCAACTCGATCTACATGATGTCGCATTCAGGCGCGCGCGGTTCGCCGACTCAGATGCGCCAGCTTGCTGCGATGCGCGGCCTGATGGCCAAGCCCTCGGGCGAGATCATCGAGAGCCCGATCATCTCGAACTTCAAGGAGGGTCTGTCGGTTCTGGAGTACTTCAATTCGACCCACGGCGCCCGCAAGGGCCTCGCGGACACCGCATTGAAGACCGCAAACTCGGGCTACCTCACCCGCCGACTTGTCGACGTCGCGCAGGATTCGATCATCACCATGCCCGATTGCGGCTCGAAGCGCGGCATCAGCATGCGCGCGATCATTGACGCGGGCACGGTGGTCGCGTCGCTCGCTTCGCGCATTCTCGGCCGGACGTCGGCGGAAACGCTGCGCGACGCCGACGGCAAGGTGATCGTCGAAGCGGGCCGCATGATCGTCGAAGAAGACATGCCGGCGATAGAAGCCGCCGGAATCCAGGAAGTGAAGATCCGCTCGGTCTTGACCTGCGAGGCGAAGAACGGCGTCTGCGGCGCCTGCTACGGCCGCGATCTGGCGCGCGGCACTCCCGTCAACATGGGCGAGGCGGTCGGCGTCATCGCGGCCCAGTCGATCGGCGAGCCGGGCACCCAGCTCACGATGCGCACGTTCCACATCGGCGGCGCAGCCCAGCTCGCGGATCAGTCGTTCATCGAGTCGAACTTCGACGGCGAAGTGAAGATCCGCAACCGCAATGTCGCGCGCAACTCCAACGGCGACCTCATGGCGATGGCGCGCAATGTCGCAGTCGTCATCACCGATCGCAGCGGAGCCGAGCGCGTGGTGCATCGCGTGCAATATGGCGCAAGGCTCAAGGTCGACGATGGCGACAAGATCAAGCGTAGCCAAAGGATCGCCGAGTGGGATCCGTTCACGCGGCCCATTCTGACCGAGGTTGACGGCGTGGTCGGCTTCGAGGATTTGGTCGACAACGTGTCGATGTCGGAGCAGGTCGACGAGGCGACGGGCATCGCCAAGCGCATCGTCACCGACTGGCGGTCCTCGGCGCGAACCGCGGGCCTGAAGCCTGCGATCGTGATCAAGGGCCCGGACGGCAAGATCGCCAAGCTGCCACGCGGCGGCGACGCGCGCTACGCGCTTTCGGTCGAATCGATCATTTCGTTCGAGCCGGGCGCGGCGGTGCGCGCGGGCGACGTCATCGCGCGCATCTCGATCAACAGCGCCAAGACGCGCGACATCACCGGCGGTCTGCCGCGCGTGGCCGAGCTGTTCGAGGCGCGCCGGCCGAAGGACCATGCGATCATCGCCGAAATCTCGGGCACCGTGCAGTTCGGGCGCGACTTCAAAAACAAGCAGCGCTTGACCATCGTGCCGAGCGAGGAAGGCGTTGAGCCGGTCGAATATCTGATCCCGAAGTCGAAGCACATTCACCTTCAGGACGGCGACGTGATCGAGAAGGGCGAATACATCGTCGACGGCAATCCCGCCCCGCACGACATTCTCGCGATCAAGGGAGTCGAGGAGCTGGCCGCCTATCTGGTCAACGAGATCCAGGAGGTCTATCGCCTGCAGGGCGTCAGCATCAATGACAAGCACATCGAGGTGATCGTGCGCCAGATGCTGCAAAAGGTCGATATTGTCGACGTCGGCGACACCGATTTCCTGGTCGGCGAGCAGGTCGACGCAGCCGATCTCGAGGCGGCTAACGAGGCGGTGACGGCGGAAGGCAAGAAGCCGGCGGTCGGAACGCCGGTGCTGCTTGGCATCACCAAGGCGAGCCTGCAGACGCGCTCCTTCATCTCCGCGGCGTCGTTCCAGGAGACGACGCGCGTGCTCACCGAGGCCGCAGTCAACGGCAAGGTGGACACGCTCGAAGGCCTCAAGGAGAACGTCATCGTCGGCCGGCTCATTCCGGCCGGGACGGGCGCGGCGGTGGCGAAGCTGCGCGCCATCGCGGCGATGCGCGACACCTTGATCCTTGCGCAGAAGGCGGAGGAAGCGGCGGCGGCCGCCCCAGCCTTGCCGCTCGCCGCTCCCGCGACGGAAACGTCGGTCCAGCGCAGCAAGGCGCGCGTGTCCGCCGGCTGACGCTCTCGAGCGGTTCCGGCGATCGACGAACTCCGCCAGGCCTTGGCGGAGTTCGTCGATTACAATGTGATATTGTTACCTCTTCGTCCGGAGGAGAGCCGAAGCCGCGTCTCGAGAACCTTCCAGTGGGCGGCTCCCTGTTCAGGGCGTACTGGAGCGCCCTTCGACACGGCGGCTGCGCCGCCTGCTCGGGACCAGGTCGGGTGCGGAACACGCGCTAACTGCGTGAGAGGACTTGGACGGCGCGCTCGAGCTGCGGATCGCTGCCCGCGGCGTAGCGTGAATCGAAGGCGACCTCGATGGTCGGCGTGACGCCGACGCCTTCGAGGCGTTGGCCATCCACGAGCACGTCCTCGACCGCGAGCAGCAACAGGCCTTCGTCGCCGACCAGAAATGCGGTGGCGGCGAGCACGGCGCCTTCCGTGCGATCGCCGATGAGCTCGCCAAGCCGATATTCCTTGAACCCGTAGGCGAGCACCTCCTTGCCGCTGCGGGTGCCTCCATTGATGAGCATGGCGACCGGCTTGCGCCATTTCACGTCGACCAGGCCAGTCTTGCCGTTGCGACCCGTGACCTGCATTGTCGGCGCGCGCGGATTGAACAGATCGAGATATTCCGGCTGCGCGCCGCCCCATCCGCCGCGCAGATCCCAAACCAACGCATCGGCGTCGCGCAGCGGACCGTCGGCGATGAGGTCCTCGAGCGCGGACTGATACTTGTGGCCCGCGTAGGACCAAACGTGCACGTAGCCGATGTGGGCGTTGTTGCCGGTCCCGATGATACGGGCGCTGGCTTGCAACCCGCGCAGGAACATGGCGTTTGGGTGGAGCTCCGCGGGCGTCACGCTGACTGCCGTAGGCGCCGCGTCCGACGTGCGGCGGATGTGAATTGAGACAGGGACCCCGACCTTGCCGCGGAATGAATCCACCGGCTGGAAAGGGCTGTCGTCCACGGACAAGATTTCATCGCCGACCAGAAGGCCGGCCTGGTGCGCCGGCGGGCCCTCGATCACCCCGGTTATGAAGATGCGGCCTTGATCATCGGCCTGGGCGAAGACCCCTATCCCGGGATAGGTCACCTCGCCCCGCGGGAAAACGCGCTCCAGACCCCGACGCTCGAGCGCGCCCGAGAATATGTCGGCGAGCTGGTAATAGGCCGGATCCTCCGGCGTGTAGTAATGCGTGTGGGAAGCGCCGAGCTCCGCCAGCATGGCATTGATCACGATCGCCGTTTCTTGTTGATTGCGGGCGGACGCGGCCTGCGGACGGTAGCGCGTGCGCATCGCCTGCCAGTCGAGGCCGTGAAGGCGCGGGTCGTAGAAGCGGTCACGCACGAGTTCCCAGACCTCGTCGAACGCGGCCGGATTTGGCCCGGCGGAGGCGTCGTCGGACTGGCTCACCGTCTCAGCGCTTGCCGGCCAAGCGCTGAGCGCAGCCGCTGCCGCAAGAGCCACAAAATCTCTGCGCGTTGCTTCCATTTGAATTTACGTGCTCCGGCTCGCTCACACGGCGGCCGAACGGGTCCTTCACCAGCGGCTCGACCATGATCGCTTTTGCCGCTCGCTAGCGCCGAATCCAGGCCCATCTATGACTGGCAATGGCGCTGTCGCTGCGCCGAACAGGTTCTTGCCGCGGGAATTCGCCGATTGGCCTTTGCCGCAAGCCGAAACGGCGCCGTCCAGGGTGACCGCGCGGCGGCGAATTTTGGCCGCCCCGATGATTATGCGACGGCAAAGGGGTTGACGCGGGAAGACCGCTTGAATATGTTCCGCGCGCTTTCGGCAGGCCGTAGAGCTTCGCTGTATCGGACGACGCGTCGGATACCCAACGGCTCTAAACGCTGACGATCCTACCGACGACGAGCCATGCCGGCCCTTGACGGGCCGGTTCTGTTTCGCACGATCGCGGGTTTGCTCCCCGTGATCCTCTGCTTTCGGCGGCGCCCAAACCCGAGCGGGTTTCCTGGGCGCTGTTGGTTTCGCGCGTTGCCTCGACGGCTTCGCGCGCGGGTCAAGGAGAGGGAATTGGATTTTGAGTTCGGCTTGGGCGCCGGACGCCAAAGGTGACTGAAGTTAAGGGCCGACATGCCGACGATTAGCCAGTTGATCCGCAAGCCGCGGCAACCGAAGACCTACCGCGAGAAGGCCCGCCATCTCCAGGCGAGCCCGCAGAAGCGCGGGGTGTGCACGCGCGTATATACGACGACGCCGAAGAAGCCGAATTCGGCGCTTCGCAAGGTCGCCAAAGTGCGGCTGACCAACGGCTTCGAGGTCATCGGCTACATACCGGGCGAAGGCCACAACCTGCAGGAGCATTCTGTGGTCATGATCCGCGGCGGCCGGGTCAAGGACTTGCCTGGAGTGCGCTACCACATCCTGCGCGGCGTGCTCGACACGCAGGGCGTCAAGGACCGCAAGCAGCGCCGCTCGAAATACGGCGCCAAGCGGCCGAAGTGACCTGAGCGAAGCGAAGGTCAACCCCGGGCGAGCGAAGCGAGACCCGGGCATCTGGATGGCCGGGCCAAGCCCGGCCATGACGAAGAGAGAAAGAGAGAGATTAGGCGATGTCACGCCGACATAGCGCTGAAAAACGCGAGATCATCCCCGACGCCAAGTACGGCGACGTGGTGGTGGCGAAGTTCATGAACACCATCATGTACGAAGGCAAGAAGTCCGTCGCCGAGGCGATCGTCTACGGCGCCCTCGACAACGTCGAGACCAAGGCGAAGACCGACCCGCTCGCCGTCTTCAAGCAGGCCCTCGAGAACGTCGCGCCGTCGGTCGAGGTCCGCTCGCGCCGGGTCGGCGGCGCGACCTACCAGGTGCCGGTCGAAGTGCGCACCGATCGCCGGCAAGCGCTGGCGATCCGCTGGATCATCTCCGCCGCGCGCGACCGCAACGACAAGACCATGGTGGACCGGCTCTCCGCCGAACTGCTCGACGCGTCGAACAATCGCGGCGCCGCGGTCAAGAAACGCGAGGACACGCACCGCATGGCGGAAGCGAACCGCGCCTTTGCGCACTACCGCTGGTGAGCGGCGGTCGCCAGGGCAAACGGGATTAAGGATCATGGCGCGCAGCCACGCTATCGAGGACTATCGTAATTTCGGCATCATGGCCCACATCGACGCCGGAAAGACGACGACGACCGAGCGCATCCTCTACTATTCCGGCAAGTCGCATAAGATCGGCGAGGTGCACGACGGCGCCGCGACCATGGACTGGATGGAGCAGGAGCAGGAGCGCGGCATCACGATCACCTCGGCCGCGACCACCACCTTCTGGCGCGACAAGCGCCTCAACATCATCGACACCCCCGGCCACGTCGACTTCACCATCGAAGTCGAGCGATCGTTGCGCGTGCTCGACGGCGCGGTCTGCGTTCTCGACGGCAACCAGGGCGTCGAGCCGCAGACGGAGACCGTTTGGCGCCAGGCAGACAAATACGGCGTTCCGCGCATCGTGTTCGTCAACAAGATGGACAAGGTGGGGGCCGACTTCTTCCGCTGCGTCGAGGAGATCCACACCAAGGTCGGCGGCCGTCCGGTCTGCCTTCAGCTGCCGATCGGCTCGGAATCGAGCTTCAAAGGCGTCGTCGATCTGTTGCGCATGAAAGCGGTCGTCTGGGAAGAGGAAGGACTCGGGGCGAAGTATCATGATGAGGACGTTCCAGCCGCTCTGAAGGCGAAGGCGGAAGAATATCGCCACACGCTGATCGAGGCGGCGGTCGAGCTCGACGACGAAGTGATGACGGCCTACCTCGATGGGCAGGAACCGGACATCGACACGCTAAAGCGCCTCATTCGCAAGGCGGTCAAGCAGATTTCGTTCGTGCCGGTGCTGTGCGGCTCGGCGTTCAAGAACAAGGGCGTGCAGCCGCTGTTGGACGCGGTTGTCGACTATCTGCCCTCGCCGGTCGATCGCGGCGGCATCAAGGGCGTCGACATGAACAGCGGCAAGGAAATCGTTCGCATGCCGAGCGATTCCGCGCCGTTTTCCATGCTCGCTTTCAAGATCATGGACGACCCGTTCGTCGGCACCATCACCTTCTGTCGCGTCTATTCGGGCAAGGTCGAATCCGGCGCGACCCTGCTTAATTCGACGAAAGACAAGAAAGAACGTGTCGGCCGCATGCTGCTCATGCACGCCAACAACCGCGAAGACATCAAGGAGGCCTTCGCCGGCGACATTGTCGCCCTCGCGGGCCTCAAGGACACCCGCACCGGCGACACGCTATGCGACCCGATGAAGCCGGTGATCCTTGAAAAGATGGAGTTCCCAGAGCCGGTCATCGAGATCGCGATCGAACCGAAATCGAAGTCCGACCAGGAGAAGCTTGGCGTCGCGCTCTCGAAGCTTGCGGCCGAGGACCCGTCGTTCCGCGTCTCGACCGACCCCGAGTCCGGCCAGACCATCCTTAAGGGCATGGGCGAACTCCACCTCGACATCAAGGTCGATATCCTTAAGCGCACCTACAAGGTCGACGCCAACATCGGCGCGCCGCAGGTCGCCTATCGCGAGAAGCTGACCAGGAGAGTCGAGGTTCCTTATACCCACAGGAAGCAGTCGGGCGGCGCCGGCCAGTTCGCGCGCATCGTCATGGTGTTCGAACCGGCGGAGCCCGGCGCGGGCTCGTTGTTCGAGTCGAAGATTGTCGGCGGCGCGGTGCCGAAGGAATACATTCCGGGGGTCGAAAAGGGTTTCAACAGCGTGCTCACGTCCGGCGTGCTGGCGGGCTTTCCGGTCGTCGACGTCAAAGCGACACTGATCGACGGCGCCTATCATGACGTCGACTCGTCGGCGCTGGCGTTCGAGATCGCCGGCCGCGCCGCCTTCCGGGAAGGCCTGCAGAAGGGCGGCTCGGTCCTGCTCGAGCCGATCATGAAAGTGGAGGTGGTGACTCCCGAAGAGCACACCGGCTTCGTGATGGGCGACCTCCTTTCGAGGCGCGGGCATGTGCAGGGTCAGGACATGCGCGCCAATGCGGTCGTCATCAACGCGATGGTGCCGCTGTCCAACATGTTCGGCTATGTCAACCAGTTGCGCTCCGGCACGCAGGGCCGCGCCAACTTCACCATGCAGTTCGACCATTATGAGCAGGTCCCGGCGAGTATCGCGTCCGAGATCATCGAGAAATTCAAGTGAGGCGCGCTACCCCGCGTTCGAAGTGAAGGGCCACAAAAAGGAGTCCGGTTATGGCCAAGGAAAAGTTTGCGCGTACCAAGCCCCATTGCAACATTGGCACGATCGGCCACGTCGACCACGGCAAGACGTCGTTGACGGCTGCGATCACCAAGGTTCTGGCCGAGACGGGCGGCG
>Ga0310038_10003484_pt1 | contig 11329 bp, 8 predicted proteins | sample Sb_taG_6_FD_200461 | JGI IMG/M metagenome (GOLD analysis project Ga0310038, IMG submission 200461) | Peat soil microbial communities from Weissenstadt, Germany - Sb_50d_4_PS metaG (v2) (version 2) | ecosystem: Environmental > Terrestrial > Soil > Wetlands > Peat | place: Germany: Weissenstadt... | reverse complement strand
GTCGAAGGTGGTGAGCATCAGGATGGCCACCGGATGGTCGTCGTCGGCTTCGGCGAGGATTCGGCGCGCGGCCTCGAGTCCGTTGATGTCGGGCATCTGGATGTCCATGAGCACGACGTCGGGACGGCGGCGGCGAACAAGGTCGATCGCGTCACGACCATCGCCTGCTTCACCGACGACGCGGATGCCTGGCTGTTCGTCGAGGATCGCCCTGAAGCCCGCCCGCACGAGCGCCTGATCGTCGGCGATGAGGACCGCGACTGAGTCGTCCGGCTGGCTTTCGGTTGCGAGCATGATCTGACGGCATTCACTGAGGTCCGGCGGCGCATCATCCCACCGGGTCACGCCGAGATCATCCCCGGGGATGATGGCGGAACCGGCGGGCGCGCCTATGGTCGGAGTGCGGTGTACAGGACTCGCCTACCGGGTTACGATCCGGCGATGACCGGGGGCAGAATATGGGCCCCGCTTGGCTTCGACGTCTTGGTGTGTGGCGCGCTGCTTGCGTTCGGGGTGAGCGTTAGCACCCGCGCTGATCTCGCCAACGGCACGATCGTCGACACGTTGCTGTTGCCCGTGGTCGTGCTGCGCGTTCTGTGGCGTCGGCGGTGGCCGCTCGCCGCCGCGATCGGGCTGCTCGCGGGTGCGGTGATCAGCGGAATTCCGACCTTCGATCAGTTTCGCCTCGGCGTCGTGCTCCCGGCCGCGATGCTGATTCTGTTCTCGCTGGCAAGCCGCTGTGAGCGGCGGCGGGCGCTCGCGGGTCTCGGCTTCGCGCTGGCGGCGATGGCGTTCGTCGGCGAAACCGACGCCATCCTTCGGCGCAACGGGGGATTGGCCAGCATGGTTCTGTTCTCGTTCCCGCTCTGTTTGGTGGCCTGGGGCGCGGGACGAGCCGCCTGGTCGCGCGACCGGCTTGCCGATCAACTAGCCGCGCAATCCGAACTGCTCGAGCGACGACGCGAGCGCACCGCCGAGCTGGCGGTTGAGGTGGAGCGGACCCGACTGGCTTCGGATCTTGATCTGGCGGTGCGCGGACGGGTCCGAAGGATGATCGAGCTCGCCACGGATGGCGAGCGGTCCTTCACGGCCGACACGGAACAGACGAGGGAGATTTTCGCCCAGATCGAGCGGATGGGTCGCAGTCGCTCAACGACATGCGCGACCTGCTCGGGGCGCTGCGGAGCGACGGGCGTGGACCACGCGCTCCGCGGCCCACTTTGGCGGAGATCGAGACGCTGCTCTCAGAGGCACGTGCCGGCGGACGGCGGGTGGATCTCGAGCTACAGGGAGACCGGCGGCTTCTGACGCCCGGTGTTGAGCTCGCGACCTACCGCACGCTGCAGCACGCCCTGCTCGCGGTCGGCGGTGCGACGACGATCACGCTCCGCTATCTGCGCGATTCGCTCGAGCTCGAGGTCACCGGCACGCCTACCGATCGCGACGGCGCGGAGCTGGCCTTCGCGGCCGAGCGCGAGCGCGTCGTCGCTCAAGGCGGGAGCTTCAGCAGTAACGATCCGGCGGGGCGGCGGGTGTTGCGAGCGACTCTGCCGTTTGCGATCGCCCATGCCTGAACCGCGCGTTTCGCTACGCAGCCTGCTGCGGGCCGCCGATCGTTGTCGCGCGGACACGTCCCGTCGCTGCCACTCTCCTGGCCGTCGGAGTGATCCTGGTCGCCCCCGGGCTTGGTGGCCTCGCGTCCGCCGCAGGCGTGCTGCTGGCATGCGCGCTCACGTACAACTGCGGAGCCCATGCGTCGCCCCGCCAAGGCGGTCTCGCCGTCGCGGCGCTCGTCGTCGTGATGCAGGTGAACATGGGGTTCTCGGAGTTCCCGAACGTCGAGATAGCGTTTCCGACACTCGTGCCCTTCTGGGTCGATAAGGATCGCGACACGTCGGCCATGAAGTCATCAAAGCGCGGATAAGCGGCCCGCGAGCACGGGCGCCGCTTGTTACCGTTGCGCGCGGCTGAAGACGCCAGGGGCCGGGGCCTCGTCGCGCGCAACCGTCGCATGTTCGGCGAGGAACGCACGGATCGCTTCGTGGGTGGGCCGCGGCAGCTCCACCTGCGGCACGTGCCCGCAGTTGAGCTCGAGGTGGCGGGCTTGCGGTAGAGCCTCGGCAACGTGGCGCGCGAACGCGATCGGCACGAGCGTGTCGCGGCGCCCCCAGACGAACAAGGCGTCTGACTGGATCCCGCGCAGCCTGGTCCAGAAACCGTTCTTGCCGTGGGGCGCCTCGAGGTAGATCTGGCGTGCCGCCGCGTAGAACGCGGCGCGGCCCGCGGGGGTGAGATATGCGCGCAGGAATTCGTCGACGCCCGCCGCTGTCCAGCCTTCGTCGGCGCCCGGGATGAGGCGGCGCACGACGGTTTGGACGACAGCGCGCGGGGCGAGTTGCACCAGGCCGAGCTCGGGTCGCACGAGCCGCAACGCTGGCGCCCACCGACGCGGCCGTCGCCACGCCAACGAGGGCGCCAGCAATGCCACTCGACCGACACGCTCAGGGGCTCGGAGGGCGACCTCCAGCGCGACCCGGCCGCCGAGGCTGTTGCCGATCAGGTCCACGCGGTCAAGCTCGAGCGCGTGCAGAAGATCGATCATGTGATCGGCGAAGAATCGGGGGTCGTACGACCCGCCGATCGGCTTGTCGGAGTCGCCGAATCCCGGAAGGTCGACAGCGACCACCCGAAAGTGGTCAGACAGCGCGGCGACCGTGGGCAAGAACGAGCCCTTGGTGCCCCCCAGCCCGTGGATCGCGAGCACCGGCGGGCCGATACCCGCTTCCATGGTGGACAGACGCGCGCGACGCGTGACCACGGTGCGGAAATGCAAGCGCCCCGGGCCGCTGACCCCGCTCGTCGCGGCCATGAACCCGATGCCGACGTGCAGGTTACGACGCACCGCCAAGCGGCCCGCCTGGAACGCCGGCACGCCGCCGCGGGCGTCGCTGGCGATCGCCTCCCACGTCCGTGTGTCGGCGGTGAGGGTCGCATCGGGGTCGCCACCGAGGCGCGCGAATAACGCACCGCCGTGCTCCAGCAGCGCGTCCCAGGCGCCGGCGCCCGCGACCGCCAAACGCACGCGCGCACCACCGTCGGGCGGCTCGAAAGCGGTGCGGTCATACCGGCCGACCAACGTCCGCAACGCGCGCGGGGGCAACGTTCCAGCTGCGGGCGCTTCTGGCATCTCGACCCGATTTCTAACCGGCGCGCCCACGCCTCTGCATCGCGCGGGGCCCGCACATACGCTCCGCGGAAACTACGGGCAACGGAGCTCGCGCTCGGGTCTACGACGACCCGGCTCAGCGAGCCCTTGGTTGCACAGCGAGAGCGGACGAGCTTGCGCACGATGAGTTCGGCAGACAAGGGCTCCCGGCGGCGCCGCAGAACGTGCGAACGCGCCGCGCAGGCGGCGAGCAAGACGTCATTGACCGAAAGTGCCGCCTCGGCGGGCAGTAGGTCCTCCTGACTCCCGCGGCCCGCGGGTGGACTGACCGGCGTTCGGCGCGGAGCGGCCCAGTCAGCGGGCACATTGTGGTGGCGCCGACCGGCCCGCGCGAACTCCGACCGGCGGCCAGCGTGATCGCGGCCCGGCCAGCGGCGCGCGCTTCCCGTAACTGCCACGAGCGTCCAGACGCGTTCGCTCAGCGAGTTCCACACATCGTTCCGCCATTGTTAGAATCGCAATCCGTCCGCCCTCCACCAACGGGCAGCACGCCGTCAAGACGCGTCATGCGCGACCTTCAGAGCGATTCTCGATCCCGCTGGCGGGCACTAGCGCCCTTGCTCGAAGGCAGACGGTGAGCGAGTTTTGGCGTCAGCGCGTGATCGATCTGTTCGAGCGCGGCGAGTCGCTCGAACAGATCGATCGGGACCTCGGACAGATCAGAAGCATCAGCGACGACGAGCGCGCCGCGCTCTGGCTGCTGGCGTGGGGAGCGCAGCAGCTCGGGAACCCGGTTCAAGGCCGGTTCGCCGGCAGCCAAGCGGACCACACGATCGGGCAGTCCGACCGCGCCTCGGCAGTGGATCCGATCACCGCTGCGCTTGAGCTGGCCCAAGCAGAAACCGAGATGGATGTCGCGGTGCTCGGCGAGGTGTGCGACCGGCGCGAGGTGGTGCGTTTCGTGGCCGGAGAGGGGTCGTTCGGCCTAGCGCCCGGCGCCTCGATGCCGATCGAGGACACTTACTGCCACCGCCTGCTCACTGGGAGGCTTTCGAACGTCGTGCCCGATGCGCAGGCCGACGACCAACTGCGGGACCTTCAGATCACCCGGGCCGCTCGCATCGGCGCCTACCTCGGCGTTCCCCTCACGACGCTTGACGCGCGCCTCTACGTGCTCTGCTGCCTCGCACACGAGCAGCGGCCACAGCTGGGCGAGCGCGACGTACTCTTTTTGCGCGGCCTCGGAGAGACAATCGTCGCCGAGCTCGACAAACGCCGAACGCAACCGCCCACGGTTTCGACCTGACTCACGCCCACTGAGAATCCGTCGCACCGCTCCCCGCGAGAACGTCCACGCCCTCACCACTGCGCCACTGCGCGGACGGGTGGAAACCCGCGATGGTGGCAGGCAGTCCAACAGTCGGGCGCTCGCTTCGACTCAGCTAACAACCCAGAAAGCAAGTGTCCGATCGACGGCGATTACTGCCGCTGCGGGGTAAAGGCGGCAGCGACGCCGATCACGCCCGCTCTCACTAGAAGCAGCCGCCCGCGGCGTCTTGGACGACACACCTGCAATGGAACGAATCCGTGCGCCTCAGAGACGCCGGCGACCGTCCCCGGTGACGTGCTCGCTCATCGTCCCAGGCAGAAGTCAGCAACGGTCTCTACGGTAACGCCGCTCGTCGAGCCCCGTTGGGGAAGCGCTCCCGGCCTCTTAAGCGCGAAGCGCGCGCTGACTGCAGTCGCGGTGATCGCGGGCGTGAGCGCATCGTCCATCGCATTGGCCAGCCACCGGCGGGACGCTGAATCGGTCCGGGCGGGGCCGCGATCCTGCTGTGCACGGCTGCGCTGGTGCGACCATGACGCGCCGTCGCCGCCGTAATGCCTTAGCTGAGACGCCGTCATGTGACCGGTGTGGACTTGAGATGGACCGGACCGTCTCTTTACGCGTGCGGCGGGGCGTGGCACACTGGTTGCGGTCATGGGGCCGGGGCATCGCGAAGGAGGTGGAGCGAGCGGATGAGCGCCGTCGCGGCGGGCGTCGAAGCGGCGCTACTCGAGCGGGACGAGAGCCTGTCCGCGCTCGGTCGGATGCTGGCAAGCGTCCAGTCGGAAGCGGCGGGGCGGCTGGTTTGGCTAGGCGGTGAAGCCGGGGTCGGCAAGACCCCGCTGTTGCGGCGCTTCTGCGAGCTTCAGCGCAAACCGGTGCGAACGCTGTGGGGTGGGTGCGAGCCGCTTCGAACCCCGCGACCGCTCGGCCCGTTCGTGGATATCGCCGAAGCGATCGGTGGCGAGTTCGCGGCGTGCGTCGATGGGGCTGCCAGGCCCTATGAAGTGACTGCGGCACTGCTAGATGAGTTGCGCAGTCGGGGCCCGACCGTGATGGTGCTCGAGGATCTGCATTGGGCCGATGAGGCGACGCTCGATGCCGTGACTCTGCTCGCGACGCGAATCGCATCGGCGCCTGCGCTTGTGCTAGCGAGCTATCGGGATGACGAGCTTGAGCGTGGATCGGCGCTTAGGGTTCTACTCGGGCAGCTCGCCCCTCGACCAGCACGGCTGAAGGTGGAGCGGTTGTCGCCGGCGGCAGTCGCGGCGCTGGCCGAGCCGCATGGTCTTGACGGCGCAGAGCTCTACGGCCGCACCGGCGGTAACCCGTTCTTCGTCACTGAAGTCCTGGCAACAGGCGGCGAACGGCTGCCTGACACGGTGCGCGATGCTGTTCTGGCACGCGCCGCTCGGCTGTCGGAACCGGCGCAGCGGCTGCTCGACGCGGTGGCGATCGTCCCCGGCCACGTTGAGCTCTGGCTGCTGCAGGCGCTCGCCGGCGACCTGTTGGGGTGCCTGGACGAGTGCCTTGGCTCGGGCATGCTGGCTGCTTCCGGCACGACGATCTCCTTCCGCCACGACCTGGCCCGCCTGGCGATCGAGGAGGCGATCTCTCCCGCCCATAAGTTTGAGATGCACCGCGCGGCGGTGGCCGCGCTGGAAAGCAAAGACGACCCTGACGTTGCGCATCTCGCCCATCACGCCGACGCCGCCGACGATGCCGAGGCGGTGCTCAAGTGGGCGCCGCGCGCCGCCGAGCGGGCGGCCGCGTCAGGGTCGCACCGCGAATCCGCCGCCCAATACGAGCGGGCGCTGCGCTTCGCCGATAGGCAGCCGCTCGAGCGACGCGCCGAGTTTCTGCAACGCCGCGCCGATCAATGCTTCATGACCGACCAGTTTGCGCCGGCGATCAAGGCTCAGCAGGAAGCGCTCGAGTGTCGCCGGCGGGTCGGAGACCACCGCGGAGAGGGCGACGCGCTTCGGTCGCTGTCAACGATGCTGCGTTACGTGGGCCGAACTCAGGAAGCTCAGGAGGCCGCGCTGGAAGCTGTCGAGATGCTCGAGCCGTTGGGGGGCGATCGCGAACTGGCGCTCGCGTACTGCAGCGTTTCGTATCTGTCGCTGAGTGTGGAGGACGCTGATGGTGCAGTTACGTGGGCGACTCGAGCGCTAGAGCTGGCACACCACGTTGACGACGCCGATGCGCTCGTGTATGCGCTCACCAACCTTGGCGTCGTCGAGTTCCGGTCCGGCGAGGGGCAAGGGCAGCTCAAGTTAGAGCGCGCGCTTGAACTCGCCCAACAGCACGGCCTCGAGGATCACACCGGACGGATCTTTGCCAATCTTGTCGTGTGGGCGGGGCGCCGCCGGATGCTCGCTGTCGCCGCTTGTTATCTCGAGGCTGGGCTGGAGTATTGCCGTAAGCGAGGTCTGGACACGTGGCGCCTGTACTTGTTGGCATGTCGCGCCCGCCTGGAGCTCGATCTCGGCCATTGGAGCGAGGCGGCGGCCTCAGCTGCGCTGGTACTGCGAGATCCTCGCAGCGCGCCGGTTCCACGTGGCTGGGCGCTCGTGGCCCTCGGACTGCTACGGGCGCGGCGGGGCGACCCCGATGCATCCGGGCCGCTCGAGGAGGCGCGTAGGCTCGCGCGCGGGACCGGCGAACTGCAACGGATCGCGCCGGCCGCAGCGGCGACGGCCGAGGCCGCTTGGCTGAACGGCGACAACGCGACTGTGGAGGCAGGTCACCGCTGCGGAGCTCGCCCTCGGACTCGATCGCCGAGTGCCCTGGGTCGTCGGCGAGCTCGCCTACTGGCGCTGGCGCGCAGGGGTGCGCGACCAGTTGCCAGCCGAGCTCGTGGCCGAGCCGTACAGGTTGTCGATCACCGGCGATTGGGTCCAGGCCGCGCAGCGGTGGCGCGAGATCGGCTGCCCCTACGAGGCCGCGCTCGCGCTCGCCGCGAGCCACGAGGAGGGCGCGCTGCGAGAGGCGCTTGATCGGCTCCAAGCGCTCGGGGCGCGTCCCGCCGCCACGATCGTCGCCCGCCGGCTCCGCAAGAGGGGGATCCGCGGCGTGCCACGCGGACCGCGTCCGAGCACGCGCGAGAACCCGGCTGGCCTGACGGCGCGCGAGCTCGACGTGCTCGGGCTCTTGGTGGAAGGCCTGCGCAACGCGCAGATCGCCGACCGCCTAGTCGTGGCCGAGAAGACCGTCGATCATCACGTGTCCGCAATCCTGCGAAAACTGGATGTGCGCACGCGCGGCGAGGCCAGCGCCGAGGCCGCGCGGCTTCGGCTGACCGGTCCGAGATAAACAGGCGCCTGCACCTGACGAAGTTGGCTCTCCCATGGGAAGCGCCACGTGCACGCACCGCGCTCGTCTTCCCCCTGCCCACATGACCACCACTTGAGCAGCCGGACTGCGACCTCCTCCGACGGCGCAGCCGCAACCAGATCGAGCAGCGGCACTACCGCCGAGCCCGTAGCTGACTTGTGCGTGGGACGAGTTGCACCAGCGTCGGAGGCCCAGCGCGGCGACCGACGCGGGTCTTCTCCTCCTCGTCCGCAGCGGAAGAGATTCCCGGCCGGGTCAAGACTTCCGCTCTCGCGGCTCGATCGTCTGCTGGGTGCACGGCTACGAGCAAACACCAACGCCTCGACAAGCGAGTCCCCGTAGACCGCCGACGGCCGGCGCCGTACCGCCGGCGCTTGCTCGACGCGATCGATGAGCTAACGGCGGTCGCCACGCCGGCTGCCGCTTGGCCTGCGAGAGCAGTCATGTGTGCCGGCGCGAACGCGGCGCTGTCGGACATCGTCCAAGGGGGGAATCGGATCCCGGTCGCGGCGCACTCCGCGCAGCGCTCTGTAGCCGCTCAACTGCCATTCGCGTGGGCGTTGATGTCCTGATCGAGCGCTCCTTGGCTGTCGTATTGCCCGGCGTGCACGTAGGCGACGTGGCCAGCGCTATTGACGAAGACGGTGGTCGGGAGCCCTTCGATCACGGCGAGCGAGCTGAGTGAGCCGGCGTTGGGACTCTGGTAGCTCGGGTAGCTGACGGGATGCTGCGCCAAGAACCCGCGCGCGTCGCCGGCTGAGTCGCTGGTATCGACACCCACGAACGCGACCTCGCGCCCGTAGCGCGCTGAAGCGGAGGCGAGGAGGGCGAACTCTGCCCGGCATGGGCCGCACCAGGACGCCCAGGCGTTGACGACTACGGGGTAGCCGCGCAGCGCTCGTAGCCTGGCGAGCAGCGCGCTCTGGCCGCCGAGCAGCTGTCCCGCCTCCCGGTGGAGCGCGTTCAATGGCGGCGGGGAGCCGGCGAGCTCGGCCTGCGTCTGCAGCGCGCCTGATGGTTGGTTGGGCCGGGTCAGCGCGCCACGGACCTCCTGGACCAGTGCACGGGTTGCCAGCCAGCCCGAGGTCGAGATGTCGTGGTACCAGAGAATCCTGCCCGTGGCTGACACGAGCACGAACCAGGGCTCGTCCTGCACGCCGTAGCCGTCGGCGACCCGACCGGTGCTGTCGATCGCGACCGGGTAGGAGAGCGGGCGGTCCAGCGTGCCCAGGAACCGCGGGAAGGCGGCCGGCGCCGGCTCGACGCTGGCTTCGTCGACCGCGACCAGCTTGGGCAGCCCCCGTGCCGCCGCGGTCGCCTCGTACCGACCGAGCAGGTCGAGCTGTGCCGCTAGGTCGGTGACCTGCGTATCCCACGTGGCGAAGAACACGAGCAGGCGGGGCGAGCCCGGCCCGAGCTGGACCGCTCCGCCGCCCGCGCGCGGCAGCGCGACGCGCGCGCGCGGGTAGATGACCGGGATCTGGGCATAGGAGAGCCGCGAGTGCACGCGCGGGTGGCCGGGCAGCAGGCTCGACGCCTCACGGGCGAGCAGCTGCGCCTGCTGACCGACGCTCGCGTAGGACATCTGCGTCAGGTACACCTTGTCGAACTGCCCAGTGGGCGTGATCATGAACAGGGCCGGGGTGTGGTCGACCTGGCCGTGTTCGATCGCGACCGCGACGTGATACTCCGTCCAGACCAGCTTCAGCTCCGGCAGTCCGCCGGTCAGGAAGTGCCAAGCGTGAACCATGCCGTGCAGCTCGGAGTAGGTCCGCACGTCTCCGATCGAGATCGCCGTCGGGTTCGCGTCGACCCCGAGCAGGGCGACACGTGACCCGGCCTGACCCAGCAGGCGCTGGGCGGCGACCATCGCCGTGGTGGTAAGCGGGCAGATCGTCGTGCACTCGGAGTCGTTGAAGGCCAGGATCACGACCCGGCCGCGGAAGGAGTGCAGTGACACGCGCGCACCGAACTGGTCGACGAGGGTGAAATCGGGCGCCTGACCGGAGAGCGGCGTGCCCGGATCGAGGCTGAGCGTGAAAGCCGGGGGCGGTGATGACCGTCTGCTTGATCCAAACACGAGCGTCGCCGCGACCACCAACACGAGCATGACGGGTAACCCGAGCCAGCGCGCGCGCGGGCGGACCGGCGTGCTCATGCCCGCTGATCGGCGCCGCGATCCAGTGGGGCGGTCCCGAGCCGGCCGGCGTTCGCGCTCGCCGCCTCGTACTCACCCCACCACCGGTGCGCCAGCGCCGCAATCGCGATGGCGAACGGCATATCTCCGGCGGTCCACATGAACCCGGCCCCGAGTTGCTGGTCGGACAGCGCGGAGATGCCGCCCGGGCGGTGGGCAAGCATTGCGTACGGGCTGTATAGCGGGTGCTGCGCGAAGGCGAGGTACATGGACAGGCCGATGTTGCAGACGGTCGTGGCGGCGAGGTAGCCGATCCGCTGAGGGATGGGCATCCGCGGCCGCGCCGGTGCCAGCGCCATCACCTGAGCCCAGAACAGGATCCCAAAAGCCAGGAACATTGCGTGTTCGAGCACGTGTACGTAGAGGTTGCGGAGCGTCAGGTCGTAGAGCCCGGGCGTGTGCCATGCCACCAGACTGAGGTTGAACGCCAGCCACGCGCCGACCGGGGTCGCGAGCCCTCTGAACGCGGCGCGCAGTGGAGCCACCCAGTGGGCATGAGCAAGCGTCCCGGCGACCGCTCGGCGCAGGCCGAGCGGGAGCGGGCGCCAGATCGACATCCACGGCTGCCCGAGCACGATCAAGGGTGCCGCGACGACGAGCAGGAGCAGGTGCTGAATCATGTGGACCCAGAAGAGCTTGTCGGCCAGTGAGTCGATCGGCGACTGCAGGGCCACTAGAACCGTCAGCAGCCCGGCGTAGAAAGTCAGCGCGCGCCTTCGGTCTCGCCGGCTGCGCGGCCGACCCGTGATCACCGCTGCCTGGCGCTCGCCGAGAATGTGCAGGCCGAACGCAAGCGCCGTCAACACCGTGGGGAGACTGTCGACCAACGCTCTAAACGCCTCCGCGCTCCACGCTGAGCGCCCGCGAGCTCACTTGACGGCCAGCGTCAGCACCATTACGACCACCGCCGTGATCGCCGTGTACCACAGCCACCAGCCGACTATCTGTATCACGTATTCGCGCCCGCCGATCCGCCCGCTGTACATCCGGCCGAGCGCGATCGCGCCGATCACCAGCGCGATCACGAGGTGCCACCCGTGGAACAGCATGAACAGGCCCATCGAGCTGGCGTAGGCGTGGAGTGGCAGCGGCGCGTGGTAGTTGAGGAAGAGAATCACGCTGGCGACCAGCCCTGCCAGCGAGAGCAGCCAGCCAACCGTCACGCGCACGCGCGCGCCAGCCCCGTTTCCGGAGCGCGCCGCCCGGTACCCCCACGTCCACACGCCTGCGCCGGCCAGCGCCCCGACCGTGAGGAGCAGCGTCCCGACCTTGGTCGGCACCGGCTCCGTCGACGGCTTGAACG
>Ga0310038_10003481_pt1 | contig 11338 bp, 12 predicted proteins | sample Sb_taG_6_FD_200461 | JGI IMG/M metagenome (GOLD analysis project Ga0310038, IMG submission 200461) | Peat soil microbial communities from Weissenstadt, Germany - Sb_50d_4_PS metaG (v2) (version 2) | ecosystem: Environmental > Terrestrial > Soil > Wetlands > Peat | place: Germany: Weissenstadt... | reverse complement strand
TACACCGACAAGCAGCACACGCCGGGGCGCTGGTTTGGGCGGGGCTGCCAGGCTTTGGGCCTGGACGACCAGGCCCCGGTGAGGCAGGCGGACTTTGCGGCCTTGAGCAAGGGGTTGCGGCCCGACGACCACAGCCGCCTGACCCAGCGCACCAAGGCCAACCGCCGTCCAGGCTGTGACATGACGGTATCGGCCCCGAAGTCCGTTTCGCTTATGGCGATACTGGCCGGAGACGAGCGGCTGATAGCGGCGCACGAGCGGGCGGTGAGCGCGACGCTGGACGCCGCCGAGAAGCTCGCCGCCGTGCGCGTGCGCAAGGGCGCGGCGGTGGACACGAGGCAGAGCCGGCAGAGCGGCAACATTGTGGCGGCCCGGTTCCTGCACCGGGAGAGCCGCGCCCTTGACCCGCAGTTGCACACGCACTGCGTCATTTTTAACGTCAGCTTTGACCCGGTGGAGCAGCGGTTGAAGGCGTTGGAAGCCCGACCGCTTTACGACCGGGCGCGGGACCTGACCCGGCTGTATCGGGAGCACCTGGCCGGAGAGTTGCACGCGCTGGGTTACGAGACCTGCCAGGACCGGCAGCAGTGCGTGCAGATAGCCGGGGTGAGTCCCGAACTCATGGCGCGGTTTTCCAAACGCGCCGCGCAGCGTGACGCGCTGGTGACGTTGAAGGAGCAGCAGTTAGGCCGACCGTTGACCAAGCGCGAAGTGGCCAGGGTGGTACACGAGCACCGGGCCAAGAAGCAGAAGCACATTGACCCGGAGGCGTTGCGCCGGATGCAGCTTGCGCAGTTGACGCCGGCAGACCGGCAGAGTTTGGAGCAGTTGAAAGAGCGGGCGCTGTCGGCTTGCGCCGGCGAGCGAGCGCCGGTTGCGCCGGCCCGGCAGCCGGCCCTTGCGCCGGTGGCGCAGCCCGCGCAGCCCGCAGCGGGCTTTAACTGGCTGGCCGCCGTGCGGCTGGCGCTGCTGGCCAACCGCGCCATGAACCTCGATTACTACCTGTTTAGCCCGCGCATGTCCTTGCCGGAACGGGTGTGCTGGGCGGCCCGCTTCGTTGCCCAGGCGCAGCGGGCCAGCGCCGTGCTGCGCTACGGCCAGCGGCGCGGCAGGCAATACCAATCCCTTAGCCGGTAATCCGACACCGGCCAGTAGCGAACTATGAACGACCAGAACAAACCTTGTTACGAGACCGCCGAACAGAACTTGTTTACGCGGTTTGAAACCGAGAAGCACGGCCACTATGCGCTGCCCTACGTGGGGCTGCTCTACGCGCACCAGTCACCGCCCGGCAACGCCCCCGACACGCTCACGCTCTTTTACGTGACGCATACGGTGACCATCCGGGGAGCGCAGCTTGCATCCCTGCTCATGGTGATCCAGAAGGGCCGGGCCGAGACCATTCGAGTGGGCGGCGGCCAGGGCAGCGGAGCCACGAGCGGGCCGAGCGTGCGGGAAATCCGAGTAGTCGAAGGCGGCCACCAGCAGGAGAGCGCCCTATGATTGAAAGAGACCTCATGGACATCATCGCCGAATTTTACGGCGACCAGTACCACGGGCACCCCATGCGGCCCAACGTGGACGGTAACGCCCCGTTGCTGGCGCTGCTGAGCCGGCTGCATGAGCGCGTCTTTCCCGACTACCTCTTTGACCCGGAGCAGGTTCTGGCGCAGGGGGCGGCCCAACTGCGCGGCAACAGCCGTGTCGTTGAAAATTACCTTCCCGTGCGTTTTCGTTTTCCCCCGCTCACGGGCAACGGCAAGCCCCTGGTGCTCTTTAGCGGAATCAATGACGGGGGCTTTAGCTTGTGGGCCGAGGACCCGGTTGTGAACCGGCGGTTACAGGGGGTTCTCCGGGAGATGGAGAAAGAGGGGGACACCATCTCCTAACGCTCCGGCGTTAGGAAAACGGCGGCAGCGGCGCAGCAGCGCCACCGCCGCCAACAGAACAAAGTCAGTCAGACACGAAAGGAAAAAGAGTTATGAATCAAATCAACCTCGATGCTGCCCGGCAGCAGCTTCGCCAGTGCATCAAAACCTATCAGCGCCCGTTGCGCGGCAAGCTGGCCTTGCTCGCGCCGTTGCGCGACGAGCTGATCGAACTGGACAAGAAAGGGGCCACTGGCGCGGAGATCGCGGCCATGCTGGCGCAGTCGCAAATCGCAGTCTCGAAAGACACCGTAGGCCGGTTCTTGCGTGCGGAGACGGCCAGGGAGCGCAGCACCCGCGCCCGGAAGGCCGGTCCCGACGCGCCGGCTTCCGGCAATGCCGGCGCACCGGCCAGGCCGATGCAGCCGCGCGGCTTGAGCAACGACTAAAGGCAGAAGGACAAACCGCCATGAGTATTTTGAACTGGTTTTGCAAGCGCATGGACGATTGGGACGAGCGGCGGGCGTTGGTCCAATGGAACAACGCCGAGCCGTGGACCATCGGCGACTCGTTTGAAGGCGTGCAGGTTTTTGGCGACACCGGCTCAGGCAAGACCTCGACCAGCGCACGGGTGTTGTCGGCGGCGATGTTGCGGGCCGGCTACGGCGGGCTGGTGTTGACGGTCAAACCGGAGGACACGGCGCAGTGGCAGCGCAGCCTGGACGAGAACGGGCGCAAGGCGGACGCCCTTTTCTTTGGCCCGGAGGAAGGCACTTGTTTTAACTTCCTCGAGTACGAGTTGAGGCACGGGGCGGGGCTGGGGCTGGGCAGCAAGAACGCCACCCGCATACTGGTGGAAATGGTGAGCATGGCGCAGCGCGACGGCGGAGCGGGCGACCCGTTTTGGCGGCAATCGGCGGAAGTGCTGATTGGCCACACGCTGGACTTGATGAGCGCGGCGCAGGCCGTGCCGAGCATGGTTCTGGCCAATGAGATTATCCAATCCGGCCCCTTCTTCGCCGACCAGGTGAAGGACACGCAATGGCGGGAGCGGTCCAAGTGCTGGGAACTGATTGCCCGAGGCAGGGAGCGGGCGCGGGGCACGCACGACTTTCAACAGGCCGAAGCGTACTGGCTGCGGGACTTCCCGCTTTTGCCGGAGAAGACGCGCCAGAGCATTGTGGCGACGTTCACGGCGGCAGTGGCGCACCATTTTTGCAGTGAGGCGATGCACCGGATGTTTGGGGGACGCACGACCGTCAGCCCGGCGGATATTTTTGGCGGCAGAATCCTCGTTATCAATCTGCCGCTCTTGAAGTATGGGCCGGCAGGCCGGTTTGCTTCGATTGTTTGGAAGTATTGCACGCAGTTGGCGTTGGAGCGGCGGACCGACCGGCGCCGCCCGGTGTTCATCTTTTCGGATGAGTGCCATTACTTCCTGACCCGGCACGACCAGCTTTTCCAGACCACGGCCCGGAGCGCCCGTTGCGCGGTGGTGTATCTCACGCAGAACCGGAGCAACTACTACGCGGAATCGCCGGGCGACGCCGGCAGGAACCGGGTGGACTCCATGTGCGCCTGCTTGAAAACGCAAATCATGCACCAGTGCAGCCACGACGCGACGCGAAAGGCTTTTGCGGACGCCATCGGCAAGCGGCGCATTGCCCGGCCCAGCGTCACGCACAACTTTGGCCACGGCAAAACCACGCACTCGGAAACCGAGCAGTTGGTGGACGAGCATTGGGTGTTGCCGGACGAGGCGACGAAGTTGAGGACCGGAGGCGAGGCCCACAAGTGCCGGGTGACGGTGCTTGTGACCAGGGCGGGCAAACGGTTCAGCAATGGCAAGCCGTATCTGGTGGCCCGGTTTGACCAGCGCAACTATGAGCCAAGCTCTTGGAGCAGCCGCACGGCAGTTGCCATTCCAAAGCCCAAGCGGCAGCCCGACCCGCTCGACGAGCTTTAACCATCCCCACCCACCTACAACGGAGGGCGATGCTAACGCATCCCCCTCCTTTTTCTTTTAGCCGTTGGCCGGCTTTTCTTTTTGATGCTGGGCGACCAGGGCGTTTACGACTTCCAAAACCTTATCTTGCTGGCGACGAGGCAGCTTGGCGACCTGCTGAAAGACTTGTCCCAACCTGCCGCCCGGCGCGACGTTGCGCCGTGGCTTTGGCTCGCCTAGCACTTCCTCGACCGTGATGCCGAGAGCTTTGGCTAATGGGGCCAGCACATCGGAGCGCGGAATTTGTCCGCTACGCTCCCAATAGCTAACGTTGGTGGGTGACTCGCCAATTTGACGGGCGAGTTCGCGCACCGATAACCCGGATGCTTCCCGCAGTTGCCGCAGGTTGGACTTGGTTGCCATGAATAGAGGGTAAAGCCGGGTCGAAAAAATCGCTTGCATGTGTGCAGTGTATTGCACATTCTTGTGCAATGCAATCACAGTTGACAGCTTCCAGAAAAACCCGCTCAGAGCCGCAGCCACCGCCCGCTGTCCCGCCCGGCTTTGAAGAACTGGCCTACGTCTTCCAATGCACCTACGGCCATTATCCTTGGGATGATTGGGAACGGGCGGCGCTGGCCGCTGGCGTGTCCCAGAACTTGGCCGGGCTGGGCCGGTTGGCCATGCGCGAGGCGTTTCAACACGACTGGCCTGAATGCCTCAAATCCTTCTGCGGCTGGAAAGACCAGGGCCAGGCCATGACCAGGCTGGCGTTGCGCTCGCCCAGAAAGGCACGCAGTCAATGGAACATCCTTTTGCGCACGGATGGACTGCGGGGCGATTACCGCCCGCGTTCAACCGAATGGCAGTGGGGCTATCTGCGGGCCGACGCCTGCCGGTTGATTACGGCTCTCACCCAGCAATGGAGGGAGCTTTCATGAACCCCGCCGAAAAACCGGCCGTATCGCGTCTGTTGTCCGACCCGATTGCCGCCATGCAGTTGGAAAAACTGCGCATCGCCTTGACCCGCCAGATTAGCCGGCACGGCTGGCGCTTGATGGCCACGGCGTTGCAGGCCGCGTGCGAGCACGGAGCCAGGCACCAGCAGGCCAATCCCCAGGCGGCGGCGCTGTGGCAGTGGCGGGCGCAGATGCTCCGGCAACTGGCCATGCGGGAGCAACCACCCACCGAACCGAAGCCGCCATCCGTATGAAAGTGGACTTTGAAGCCATCAAAGGGGCGACCGACATTGTGAGCGTCATTGCCGGCTACGGCGTGAAGTTCAAGAAGGCCGGCCAGGACTACGTTGCCTTGTGTCCGTTCCACACCGAGCAGACACCAAGCTTTCACGTCACGCCGGCCAAGCGGCTCTTTCACTGCTTTGGCTGTGAGGCTAAAGGCAACGTCATTCAGTTCGTGGCGTTGAAGGAGGGACTGACCGAGCGTGAAGCCGCCATCAAACTTTTGGGCAAAGTGCCCGGTGTCATCCCGGCCAGGTCTTTGCAGACGGCCACCACAAAGACCGAGCAAGACGAACCGAAGAAGACCTTGAAGCCGGGAGACGTGACGGCGTTGTTGCAACGGGTGGTCAGCTTCTACGGCAAGACGCTGGCCAAGGACCGGGCCGGGCTGGATTATCTTAAGCGCCGCCATCTGGCCGACGCGACCATGCTGGGGACTTTTCAAATCGGCTACAGCAACGGCTCGCTGTTGAAGGCGCTGCCCCACCAGGGCGAAATCCTCGACGGCCTCAAAACGCTGGGCGTGCTCAAGGCGGACGGACGCGAACACTTTGAAGGGTGCATCACCGTGCCGGTCTTTGATGACCGGGGCAACGTGACCGGCCTTTACGGCAGGCGCGTCACCAGCGGGGAGCCGCAACACCTTTACCTGCCCGGCCCGCATCGCGGCGTATGGAACGGCGCGTGCGCGAAGACCAGCCCCACGTTGCTCGTTACCGAAGCCATCCTGGACGGGCTGGCGTTGTGGCAGGCGGGCTTTCGCAACGTGATTGCGTTGTATGGGGCGCAAGGATGGACGCCCGACCACGAGGCGCTGTTCAAGGCCAATCCCATCCGCGAAGTGTTCCTGTGCCTCGACAGCGACGAAGCGGGCCGCGCCGGCACCGAACGGCTACAGAAGGAAATCCTGCCGCCGCTGGCGAAGACCGTTCACGTCATCCAGTGGCCCGAGGGCATCAAAGACGCCGCCGAGTTCTTCACTCCCGACCGGAAGCCTGCCGAGTTTGAAGCGTTGCTCAAGGCCGTGAACCCCGCCACCGAGCAACGGAGCGAAGTCACCCTCAAGCTGGGCCAGGAGCAAATCACGATGACCCCGGCGGGCTTTGTGGCCGTGTATGCCGGACGCCGTTACGAGTGCCAGGCCATCGAACAGCCCAGCCCGGCCCGGCTGAAAGCCACCGTCAAGGTGGTGGAGAACAGCGGGCGCTTTCACATAGACACGGTGGATTTTTACCTCAGCCGTCATCGCCGGGTGTTCATTGGCGAAGTGGCCAGGCTTTTGCGCGAGAGCGCCGAAGTCATCGAAGCCGACATGAACCGGCTCACCGGCCAGTTGGAAGCCTACGTGCAGAAGCAGGCCGCCGACAACCCAAGCGCCGTGGTGCTGGTGTCCGACGAGGACCGGGCCGAGGGGACGAAGCTGGGCCGCCGCGCCGATCTCGCGGGCGAAATCTTGCGGGACTTCGACAAGCTGGGCTTGGTTGGCGAGCAGACCAACAAGCTCATGGGCTATCTGGTGATGACCAGTCGCAAGCTGGATGACCCGCTGGCCTTGCTCATCCTCTCCGGCAGCGGAGCCGGAAAATCACTGTTGCAAGACACGCTGTTGAAGCTCTGCCCCGACGAGGACTTGATAAAGCTGACCAGCTTGACCGACCGGGCACTGTTCTACAAAGGCGAGAACGCGCTACGCAACAAGGTGCTGGCGCTTGAGGAAGTGGCGGGAGCCGAAGGCGCGTTTTACGCCATCCGCAATCTTATCTCCGCTAAAAAACTCGTCATTGAATCCACTGTCAAAAATCCGCTCTCCGGCCAGTTGACCACGCAGGTCAACACGGTCCACGGTCCCACGGCGGTCTTTCAGACCACGACCCAGCCGGACATAGACGCCGAGACCCGGAGCCGGTTCGTCATCACGAGCGTTGACGAGTCGCCGGAGCAGACCAAGGCCATTTTGGAAGCGCAACGCAACCGCCACACGCTGGACGGACTGCGCCGGAAGACACAGCGCGAAGCCATCATCAAACGGCACCACGCCTTTCAACGGCTCTTGAAGCCCTGGCCCGTAATCAATCCGTTCGAGCCGCTCTTGTCCTACAGCGAGGACCGGCTGGCCGTGCGCCGGGACAACCCCAAATACTTGAACCTCATCCTGGCCGTCACTTTCCTGCATCAGATGCAACGCCCGGTGAAGCACGACGCCGAGACCGGGCTGGACTACATCGAAACGACGCTCGATGACGTGGCCATTGCCAACGAACTGGCCACCGCGCTCTTTGGCCAGACCCTCGATGAACTGTCCCGACCGAGCCGGGAGCTTTTGAAGCTCATCCGCAAAATGGTGGACGGACTGGAAAAGGCCGACCGGCAGAAGGGCGCAAAATCCATCGGTGCCGCCGTCGCCACCACGTTCAACCGCCGCGCCGTGCGCGAGTTTACCGGGTGGAGTGATTACCAGGTCAAAATCCACATCAAGCAGTTGGAAGACCTGGAATACCTCGTGCCGCTGTCGGGACGCCGGGGCCAGAGCTTTTGCTACCGGCTGGCATGGGAAGGCGAAGGCCAGGACGGCGAACGCTTCCTGCCCGGTCTGGTATCGGCGGAGGACCTCCGGCACAAGGCCGAAGTAGTAGGGCTGTTCTCCCAACAAGTAGGGCCAAAAACCGAAGTAGTAGGCCAGCCGATGAAGTTGGAGGGGCCAAGTAGGGCGCAAGTTGCGCCAGCCCGGAACGGAGCAAACCCGCATGAACACGAACCGGAACCGCTCCCTGGCCCGAAGTTGGAGGGAAACAACGGAGCGCATATAAGCATTGCAGGAGCAACCAACCATGAATGACACCCCTTTAGCACCGCAGTTTGCCGAGCACCTGGCCAGCTTTGTGGAACGGCTCAAGGTGTTGCGTTACTCGCCCGCAACCCTTGTCTGCCGCGAGCAGGCGTTGCGCCGGTTTTTTGGCTGGCTGGCCGAAGCCGGCATCGCCGACGTGCGCGACGTGAGCAAGCAGACCGTGCGCGACTTCCAGGAATGGCTGATGGCCCGTTACACCACTTGCACGACGCACGTGCATCTCATCTCGTTGCGCCGGTTCTTTGAGCACCTGGAGGCAACCGACGTGCTGTTGGTCAATCCCACCGTTGGCGTGTTGTTGCCCAAGCTGGAAGACCGGCTCCCCCGCAACGTGTTCACGCCGGAGGAAGCCAAACGCATCCTCGACATGCCCGACACGCAGACCAAGAAAGGCATCCGGGACAAGGCCATCCTCGAATCCTTTTACTCGACCGGCATACGGCTGGAGGAAATGACCCGGCTGACCATCCATGACGTGGATTACCTCAAGGGCTTTGTGCGCGTCATCAAAGGCAAGGGAGCCAAAGACCGCGTTGTGCCGCTGGGGACCAAGGCTTGTGATTACGTGCGCGAATACCTACAGCAGGTCCGCGCCGAGTGGATTAAAGACCAGCGGGACGAACGGGCCTTGTGGCTCTCGTGGCGCTGGCCGCATCAGCCGCTCAAGAAGCAAATCATCTCCGTCATGGTGCGCCAGTATGCCAAGGCCGCAGGCATCACCAAATCGGCCAGCCCGCACGCCTGGCGGCACACGTGCGCCACGCACCTGGTCAGCAACGGGGCCAACATCGCCTACGCGCAACGCCTGCTGGGCCACCGCCGCTTGAGCACCACGCAGATTTACACCCGCGTCAGCGTGCCCGAAGTCAAAGCCACCCACGCGCACACGCACCCGCGCCACGCCGAGCCATCAGCCCGCCAGGCCGAGACCGCCGCCGCTCCGCTCACCGAGTTGCCCGAGAAAATGCGCGCCCCCTACCACTACAAAGCATGAACGCCAGCCAAATCGAAATCCTCATCGAGCGTTACCGCCAGCAGTTGGAAATCCTCAACTTCTCCCCGCGCACCATCGCCGTGCGCCAGGTCCACTTGCGCCGCTTCGCCGAGTTCCTGCAACAGCAGAACATCACCGACATTGCGACCGTGACGAGCGGGATACTCGGCGACCACCAGCGGGACCTGTTTTACCTGCCGACCAGTCGCGGGAGCGCCCGTTCCGTCAGCTACCAGAACCAAGCCATGTCCGCGTTGCGGGGCTTCTTTCACTTCCTCAAAATCGAAGGCTACATCGCCCAGGACGTGGCCGAGGCGTTGCCGCTGGCCCGCACGCCGCACACCTTGCCGCGCCAGGTCCTGACCATCCCGGAAGCCCGCAAGGTCATTGAGATGCCCGACACCGGCTGTTTGCTGGGCTACCGGGACCGGACCATTTTGGAAACGCTCTACGCCACCGGCATTCGCAAAAGCGAGTTGATGAACCTCACTGTTGCCAACGTGAACCTTGAGGAAGAACTGTTGCGCATCAATGGGGGCAAAGGAGCCAAGGACCGCGTTGTGCCGCTGACCCGGCTGGCGTGTTCGTTCCTGGAAACCTACTTGAAGGCCATCCGGCCCGCGCTCTTGCAGGGCCACGCCTCAGACCGTGTGTTCATCTCGCAACGCGCCAAGCCCATCAGCAAAAACGCGCTGGGCGAACTGGTGGAGAAATACGCCCGCCAGGCCAAAGTCGGCAAACACGTCACCTGCCACATCTGGCGGCACAGTTGCGCCACGCATCTGGTGAGGAACAAGGCCAATCTCCGGCACGTGCAGGAGATGCTGGGCCACCGCCAGCTTTCCACGACCGAGCGTTACCTGCATCTGACCATTACCGACCTCAAGGAGGCGCACCGCAAGTTCCATCCGCGTGAACGAGGGATGCAAAGCTGAGGTTGCCACCGGGGGCGAAAAGGCGCATTATCCGGCCATGCGCGGGCGTCTGCAATCATCGTTGCAACGGCTGGGTTTTTCCCTCATAGCCGTAATGCTCTGCGTTATCCTCGCCCAGCCCGCCCAGGCGCTTACGGCTAATGTTCCGACCAGGCTCCCAGCGCCGTCCACCGAGACCGCCCCTGTCACCGACGAAACCGCTTATACCGGCGTTTTGCTGGTTGTGGTGAACCCGCACACTGGGCTTTTTGCCGAAAATGATCCCATTGACAGGATCGACCCGACAGGACAACAAACGGAGGTCGAAGCGCTTTCGGGGCTGGCGACGCAAACCACTCTGGCCTCACTGCCGGGTGTGACCGCCACTCCGCTGAAGTGGGGCGGGGTATGCACTCCCCATGCCAAGGCGATAATTCAAGGGGCAGTCCAGGATGCTTGCGCCAAGATTAACAGCACCGAGTTTGGTATTTGTATGGACGGTCCAGGTGGCAGAGCACCGTCGGCCAGGTATGTTACTCCATTACGCATTCTCTGTGATCGAGGCTTCAACGTCAAATGCGACAGTGTTTATGTATCAAGAGGCATAGGTGTGCCGACACGGGTAGACAGGAACGCCTGTGCCTGGGGCGATCCGAGGACGCAGACCGTGACCGTGTACGACCGTTTCTTTAGTTCAGACCAGTGCGGTTATGGATGGCCCTGCATTATGGCTCACGAAATGCTTCACCTGCTAGGTCCCAGACACCCACTCAACCACATCCGCGATCGGCTCTTTATCCGGTTGCACCGGTGCATGGGTGCCCCCGACTATGAAAATCCTTGAATGCAGGCCCTTTTGGCCCACGTCGATGCCGCTCCGCGGCCGCCCACGGAGGGCTCTGATCGTCGGTGTCTGCTTGTACGTCGTCCTCTGGCTCTTAACAGAACTGTTTGGGGCTCCCCAGGTGCGCAGGGCTGTTATCCGGGACATGGCGCCACCCACTTCGTACGAGGACGCCTCTAGGGGTACAGGCCCCCTGCCCCCGCGTTGGTACGCCTGCGGAGCAAGGGCTCTGGTGCCTCTGCTTATTCTCGTCGATCACACGTGGCATGGCGGGCCGCTGAGTGGCGGCAGTGCCCGCGAGTTGTATATTTGGTTTTTCGGTTTACAGTTCCGCGTCTATACGCTTGAGGAGGGGGCTGAATGAATTCACGAATTAGCGCTCCTGAGTACTGCTCCTAAATACCATTGATTGCGTGACGAGCACGCCGCCCGCTTACACAATGGCAACACCAATCAGACGTTTTACAACGCCATGGGGAAGGTCGATCACACGATCGACAAGTTCGGCAACACCAGCAGCTTCGTCTATGACGCGCAGGGGAACACCCTGCAAACGACCTACCCGGACGGGACGGTTACGCAGACGGTTTATGACAGCAACGGCAGGCCGGTTTTCACGACGGACCGCAATGGGGTCACCGGCACGCTCACCCAGTATGATCCGGTGGGCAGGGTCACCAGCAC
>Ga0310038_10003457_pt1 | contig 11374 bp, 9 predicted proteins | sample Sb_taG_6_FD_200461 | JGI IMG/M metagenome (GOLD analysis project Ga0310038, IMG submission 200461) | Peat soil microbial communities from Weissenstadt, Germany - Sb_50d_4_PS metaG (v2) (version 2) | ecosystem: Environmental > Terrestrial > Soil > Wetlands > Peat | place: Germany: Weissenstadt... | reverse complement strand
TTTTCCTCTCGCTGAACACCGGCCATTCTCACTCGCAGGCTCGGGTCGGATTCTGGCATTTTGACGACGACGGCGTCCCGGATTTTTGCCGGAGACGCCGCCTTGCCGATTCAGCAGTGGGTTGAGAGCTACTTCGTCAAATCCCAGGCCCGAGGGGGCGGAATTGTGACTTTTCCGCCAGTTCGGGTCACCTTGACATCCCCTGATTGGGCTGGCGGTTGAGACTCAGTGCCCCAACTCGTACCACCTGGTGTACTCGTCGCAGGGATAGGTGGGCTAGTTGAGCTGCTCGGGCCACCCGGTCTTGCCTGGGTCTTTTCGCTCCCGCCTGGCGTCGTTCTGGTATCGGGCGCGGGTCCGCCGGGGCTTACTCCAGTACCGCCGGGTGGAGGAGCAACAGCTTGCACCGGCTCCGGAATTGGCTTGAGGTATTGCGGGCAGGTCATGTTGTTGGCGATTTCGTCAAGCTGCCGGAAGGTCATCACGCCGTTGAAGAAGACCAGGCCATAGAGCGGGCCCGGGATGGAGGAACTAGCAGCACCCCGAGTCGGGCCACCTGGAATGGACCCGTCAGGACCGCCGAAGCCCGGGCCATCTGGGATGGACCCGTCAGGACCGCCGAAGCTCGGGCTCTTGGAACCGCGGGCACAATTCGGGTCGGCTCCGATCGGGTTGCCGCCACCGAGGGCGGAGAAGCCGACGTAGCGCCAGCCCTTGAGGTACTTCTTCCCGCAGGCGGTGTCGAATACCGCCTCGTACAAGCCGATCGGCACGTTGCTGGCCGCGACCACGTATTCGGGGACTTTCATCGGGTCGACAGGGGCCGCGGGTGGCGGCGCCTCATCAGGCTTTTCGGGCGGAGCAGGGCCGCCGACTGCAACCAGGTTCCACCCGTCCTTGAGCTGGACCTGCGGCGGTTTCTTGCCCTGGGGATGGACCGAGTACTCCTCGGAATAGTCGGGGAGGTACTCGATTTTCAGCTTGACCATGCGGCCAGTTGCATCGGCCGGAGTGACAAGCAGGTAGGGTTTGGGCCTGTAGAACCGGATGCCAGAGTCCTCCGGTCCTGGATTCTTGATGACAGAAACGCTAGAACAACCAGCGAGCAATCCTGCGAACACGCAGATCGCCATCGATTTGTGAGTCATCCCTGACCGACTCCTTCATGACAACCAGAGCTTCCGAGTCCGTTCGGCCTGGGCACTCGTCCCAACCGTCCGGGCAAGAGTCACCCGAACCTGGGAATCGTTCCGAGCCGATCACACCTAATCCCAAAGGAACTCAGGAGTAGCGTCAATTGTCCCGCCCGCACCTGAGAGCGATTAGATTGACATTCCTGAACTGCCTTCATTTATCGGATGGGAGCATTGTGCGAGTTCTTCGTTTCTTGACGCTTGAAGCATTTTTTCCCTTGACAGATAACGATTCCGTAAGTCATGCCCCGCCGAGAGCCAGGGCTTCTGAAAGATCGAGCTGGCAAAGCCGATTGTAGACGGTTCGTGCGCGGGCATCGTCCTGTCCCCGTAAACAGACGTAGAGTCTGGAGAACACTCGGGCGCAAAGTGAACTTTCCTCCCACTGTTCGAGCCGTAATTCATCGACGCGCTGGGCCAGCACGTCCAGCAAGGGGAGTGCCATCCCACTTCGCTCCAGAGCCAAGCAGAGCTCGGCCTGCTGAAGTGTTCGCAAGAACCGCTCGCGACCGGACCGCGCTTGGCGGGCCGCGCGGGCCATGACGGCGATGGCCTCGGAGATATTCCCCGCCCGGACCAAAGTCTGAGCTTCGTCCCAGGGATCGACCTCTCTTGGCACGGCCCCCAGCTCAGCGTCAGGCGGATTCTCAGAGGTCGCGGCCGGGTTCTCGGACTCCCTCAGTCGTTCCACCTTATTCGAGAAGTCGCTGGCCCCGCCCATCTTCTGGGTGCGAATCCATCCTCTTGTCGCTTCCGACGCGCACGGCGTTCCGTCCTTGAAAAGGAGCTGGGGCCAGTGGGGATGATCGCGCAGACAGTTGCTCAAAACCGCTTTGCAGGCACGTTCGGCATTCTCGTGGCCCAGGGCCGCCATCGTGATCAGCGAATAGCGCTGCAGGTCGAGCCAACCGCGCCCTTCCGGCTGCCCGATCACTTGCTCTGATTCGTCAAGGAGTTTCGTCCAGTGATCGTCATCCCCACTTTTTTCGAGCCCGTGCAGGCGCTCACGCAGCTCGCTTGACGGGGAGGGAAAGGCGACGGCTTCAAGGGAATTCGTATTCTGGTAGAGAGCCCCCATTCCCAGGGCGCGCAAAACCAGGTAAGAGGTTGGATCAGCCGGATCAGACTGACGTAAGAAATGGGCAGCCTGGATGATCTGATGGCGAGCCTCTTCGTCGCTCGAGATCTGTTCGCCCCGCACGAGACGAGGCTTGGATTCGCGCCTCTGGACTGGCAGTGGCTCCGCCTCCGCGTGAACCGCTGCTTCTTCCTCCGGCAAAGCTTCTTCCGCCTCATCCACTTCAGGTTCAGGGACTGCGGTGAGGTCCGGTTTGCGATCGAGGAGTTGCTTGGCGAGTTTTTGGATGTCTTGCAGCGCGACCAGCACCTTTGTCATCCGAGGGGCCGGGGTCTTGGCGTTCCACCTTTCCTTGATGTCGTTATTGAGTTGTTGGATCTCCAGTTGACATTCGTTCACTTCCGCAAGGAGATCGACGTAGAATTGGCGGTCCGTTGCCTCCACAGCTTCATCGAATTGCTTGCCGCGGAGCCTTCCCGCCAGCATTTCGTCGAGGTCGACATCCTGAGACGGCTTCCTTGCCAGGTTCTCAGTCTGTCGCGACTCCTTGTACTTGAGGTAGGAATAAGAAAGCTCGGGCACTCCGTTAACCTGGGTCAAGGGGACGCTCCGTACCTGAAGAGGAAGGATCTTCTCTTCGTCCAGAAACTCATAGACCCCTTGCCGCAGTTCCAGATCACCCTCCGCGGGGTGGGCCCGCTCCCAGAATCGGTTCTGTAGTTGTCTGACCAAGCTCAGACCATGTTTCATTCCAGCCAGCCCATGAGCATGGACCAGCGCCTCCGTGAGCCAAGCAGCGATCTGAAGATCTTTGCTCTTGTCGCGCAAGATCACTTCCCCGAGGCTGATAATCTTGTTCCAGTCCGACGTCTTGCGCTGGCGGGTCCAGTCCCCCAGACTCGACGCATCGTCATCAGCGCGTCGGGCCTCCTCCAGCTCGAAGTACTCGTCCTCATAGCTGAGGTATGGACCGACCGGGTTCGACTCCGAAACCGGATTCAAGAAGTCCTCGACACTGGTGAAGGTCGGCTGATGCATGGCGGTTTCCCCGTAGGCTGCTTGAACGGTTCACAGGGAGACACTGCTACCCCGGATTCCCTCGCAGAAAGAAGAGGTTAACAGCTCAGCCCAGATGCATAAAGATGCTAGTGGACGTCGGGTGTAAGTTTTCAACCTTACAGCACGCTAAGCCGGGTCATCAGAATGGGGGTTATCCGAAGATAAGTTGCAACCTCTAGCCGCGCAGCCAAGGGATGACCGTCTCCGTCCGGTCGAGACCCGCCGCGACGAGAAAGCGGTTGTGAGCATGATTCTGATAGCGGACGACGATCTCCGACTCGCCCACCTTCACCTGAGCGGTCGCGTCCACGAGGTCGCGGAACAGATGTCGTGACTTGGATTGCTTGTACCCACGGCCAATCTGTCCGGCCAGCAGGAGGTACAGGCTGCTGGCCATCAGCGTCAGTTGGAGGTCACATTCGACCTTCATCATCTCCGCCGAACTCAAGGTGTCCATGTGAAAGAAGTCGATCCCATCCTCGACGCTGTTCTCGATGACCATCCGCCGGGCCCATCGCTCGATCAACTTGGCCGCCGTCGGCGTCGGCTGATTGGTCAAAAGGATGGTTGGTTGCTCGTGACCCAAGTCTGCGATCGTCACCTGGCGGAGCGGGCTGTGGCTGCGCCGTCTGCCATGCATTCCCTATCTGTGAAAACAAACCGATGTTCGTGGTGTAACCGGGCTGCGGAGTATAGCCTCGCTTGCCCAGAAAGTTGCCGGCGCGAGCAAGCCGTGCGGATTGTGGCATCTATCGCCGGCCGCCGACCTGCGAGAGCATCTGCTGCCTCTCTTAATGACTTGTGCCGCATCCAGGCTGGCCTGCTGGCGAATCCGGGTAGCTCCGGAGTGCCGCAACCGGTTCGGCGACCATGGCTCGATTCCGGCCAGCCCGCACGCCGCGTAGATCGCCTTGCGGTAGCCTGATACGGTGATGTGATCGCTCCGCTGGGAGGGGAAACAGAACCGGTCCGGATCGTCAGGCATCCAGGGAGCAAGCAGGAGCCGGGCTCGTGGCCCGATCGGGATGAACCTCCCGCGGCCGTGATGCTCGGTTTTGTGGTGCCTGGGGGTGTAAACCCAAACCACCCCGGAGCGGTCGATCTCGCGCGGCCGCATGGCGACCAGCTCTCCGGGCCTGCATGCCAGCAAGACCTGAACCTGGATCATCGCCTTGACCTGGGGGGATAGGTGCGGCAACGTCGCGTCGATGGCGTCCTGATCGACCGGTAGCACGGGATCGGTCTCAGGTGCCTCGCAGCGCCTCTTGGCGAGCGTCTTGACGGCCTCGAGTCCATGGGCCACGTCGGGCGGGATCAGCTCGTTCTCGACCCCGTAGCGAAAGATCCGGGCCACGATGCCCGTGAACCGGTTGCAGCCGGCTCGGCACAATCCGCCGTCGATGAATCGCTGCCGGACGGTCTTGAGCTTGAGGGGGGAGAACTCCTTGGCGGGTAGGCTGGCGTAGCTCTCCCGGAGTGCCTTGATTGCACGCTTGACGTTGTGAATCTCGCTCGTCTCTTTGCCGTCCTTGACGTAGTAGCCTTCCGCCCATCGAAGGTACTGGACGCAAACTTCCGCAACCGTGATGTCGTTGCTCGATTCCGGCTCGCGGGCCGGAACCGGTTCTCCCCGCATCCACGCGGAGATGAGCCGCTCGTAACGCAACCTGCTCTCGGGAGTGCCATGCACACCCAGGTAGCGGTCCTTGCGGTCGATCGTCACGACCGCTTGACCCGAAGCTTTGTGGAGACGGTAGGACGGCGGGCGGGTAGAATTGGCTCTGTTGGACATGCTGCACCTCTCATCCAGGTCAGTGTGTTCAGGGGGACGGTCACGTAACGACTGGCCGTCTCCCATCATTAGAACCGGTCAACTTCGGTAGGTAAATCCGGTAGTCAAACACGGTTTCCCAGCTTTTTAAAGGCGAAAAGCCGACTCTCACCATGCTGCTCAATACCGGCCTCGAGACTACCAAGGACGAATTCCATCGGGCCAGCCTGGGTATTCGGAATCCCCACGTCGTGATGCTTCAAGCCGGTGATGCCCTCTTCCGGTTTGCCAGTACCCAGAACCTGAAAACCGGGGATTCGATTCCTTCGTCCGAATGGGCCAAGGGCCCGTGGTGGTTTCTGGAAGAGGACTATCGAAAGGTCATCGACCGCCATCAAGCAAGCTCGCTGGGCCTGGGTACCATTGCTCGGGCCGCCGGGGCAGTGCTCCCTTCCTGGAGCCTGATGGACGTGTCCATCAAGGCCCGCCTGCGCTATGACACCAAGGCCTACATCGGTAAGGGCAGGACCCAGTACCGCGATGAGCTGCCCAACGGGATGTACATGACCCTGACCGGCTGGCCCGACATCGATCAGGTTTACATCCCCAACCTCCGAGGTGAGGCCCACGTGGCCCTGGAGATCGTCAGGCAAAAGCGGGTGACGACGGATCGCTTCGGGTTCTGAGCAGTCGAGGGGTATCCATGCTGACCGATCCGTCAACCAGCTATGATGAGATCCCCTATTCGGACAACTGCTTCCCTTACACGCATCCGGATCATCTGGCGACCGTGGCGACGCTCCATGGACTCACGCCTCCCCCAGTAAAGAACTCCCGCGTTCTCGAGCTGGGCTGTGCCCGTGGCGGCAACCTCATCCCGATGGCACTCGGTCTTCCCGACGGCCGCTTCCTGGGGATCGACCTCTCTTCCCGTCAGATCGCCGAGGGCCGAGCGATCATCGAGAAGCTCGGCTTGCATAACATCGATTTGCAGACCCTGAGCATCACCGATATCGGTGAGAACTCCGGGCCGTTCGACTACATCGTTTGCCACGGTGTTTACTCCTGGGTTCCCGAGCAGGTCCGTGACAAGATTCTGGCGATCTGCTCCGAAAACCTCGCTCCCAGCGGCGTGGCCTATGTCAGCTACAACACCTATCCAGGCTGGCACGAGCGCGGAATGGTCCGGGAGCTGATGGCATACCACGTCCGGAATTCGAGGGAAGCGCTGGACCGGGTGGAGCGAGCCCGCGCTTTTCTCGAAGAGCTTGTCCGGGTGATGGCTGTCAAGACAAGCTCGTACGCCCGGATCATTCGGAGTGAGGGCGAATTCCTGCGCGGCGTCAGCAATACCTACGTCTACCATGAGCACCTGGAAGAGACGAACCAACCGATGTACTTCCACGAATTCATCGGCCGGGCGCGGGCCAAGGGGCTGAGCTTTCTGGCCGAGGCGCGTACGCCCGGCCTGATCGATAACCTGTCCCCTGAAGCCAGGTCGGCGATTGAGCACTGGGCCAGTGACACCGTCACTCGTGAGCAGTACCTCGACTTTCTCTGCAACCGGACCTTTCGCCGAACTCTCTTGTGCCACGAGACGGCAGACCGCCGCCCGCCCGGCCTGAACGAGGTGCTGGCCTCGATGACCATCAGCACCGGGGTCAGGCCGGTCTCCCCCGCGCCGGACGTCGTCTCCGACGCGCCCGAGCAATTCTGCCGACCGGAAGGCGCGGAGACGGTGACCACCAACAATCCCCTGACCAAGGCAGCGCTCATCACGCTTTACGAGGCGCAGTGCCGGTCCTTGCCCTTCCAGACGCTCTGGAACGAAGTCCGCTCACGGCTGGGCTCACGGGTCAACGAGATCGCCGGCGAGGAGGAAGGGCGACGGAACCTTGGCGAATCCCTGCTTCGCTGTTTCGGCTCGGGCCTTCTCGACTTCCACGTTCATCCCCCTCGCTTTGCCAGCGAGCCTGGTGAGCGCCCGGTCGCCAGCCCCCTGGCGCGGCTCCAGGCCGAGCAGGAGGAGATGGTCACCAACCTGCGGGGTCGGGCGGTGCAGCTTGACGAGTTTCACCGCCTGGTCCTGCGGCGGTTGGACGGCACACGGGACCAGTTCCAGCTCCTCGAAGAGATCAATGCCTTGTTTCTGGGTGGCGACTTCACCATCGAGAAGGAAGGCAAGCCCGTGCGCGATCCGGCAGTGATCGAGGCGATGCTCGCTCCCGAGATTGAACCCACGGTCCGCCGGCTGGCCGGGCTGGCGCTTCTCATCGCCTGATGCCGGGGGCGACAACGCTCTTCAGGTGGACGTTCCAAGGACGTGATTGACATAGTCCGGATCGCCGAAGCTCTGGGGACGAGCCGCTGCGGGGACCTGTTCCCAGATCGCGGTGGCCTTAGTCCCGCTGGGGTCGAGATTGACGCGCAGGTGCCCGTTTGCGTCGAGGGCGACCCGAAATTCATGGAGGGGAAAGCCGAAGTGATCCCTCCCGCCCCAGCCGTTGTAGCCCCGGATGGTGTCGAGCTCGAGTTGCTGGAGATTCGCATCGAAGTCCCCTGTCGTGAATTCGGGAAGATCGACGGGAATGGCGGGGAGCTTGTGCTTGTGTCGTTCCGCGTTGAAATGCTGGACGAGCTGTGCGAATCCGTGGCTGTTGCGGACCTGCGCCGGATAGCCCCTGGCCCCGGCGATCTTCTGGTTGAAGATCTCGATCCCCTTGGCGACGTTTTCCCGCCAGTTCCAGACCTGATTGTCCGTCGGCCTGGGGACCGTGATCTGCATGATGCCCACGCCGCCCAGGTTATCGCGGCTCCAGAGCGGGCAGGCGCCCACGCCGCCATCGGCTGCCGCGATGAACTGCCGCCCGCCGCCAGACTCGAACCGGGCGATCCGGCGCAGGGTGTTGTGCGGCAGCGCCGCCCGCAGGTCCTGGAGGGCCGGGTTGGTGCCGCGGATGTCCAGATGGCTGGACTGAGCCGTCAACACGCGGCCCGCGACGTTGGCCCGCACGCTGATTGACAACGACCCGCCGCGGACCAGCGTGAACGAAATCGCGAACGTGCCACCCACCACCGTCTTGACGATATCGGGATGGACGATCTGCCTGTTCGGTCCGTGGGGACAGTGCGCGGCATCGAACCGGAGCCGGACCCTCCAGGTTAAGGGAGTCGTCAGCGCCACGTTCGTGGGCACGCCAACGATCTTCGCCTGCGCCACGATAATAGGCATGTTGCCATTTCCATCGATGGCAAAATGCGTTCCCGCCGCCGGTGCAACGAGGTCGAGCCTGGGATGCGGCGTGGGATTGGCGAAGCGCCTGGGCCGGGGGCCGGGGAGGGAAGGAGCCCCGTGCTGTTGGTGGCTTTGTTGATCGAGGAATGCGGGCGCTTGACCTGGCGGCATGGGGTCTCCATTCCTGGCTACAAGGCTTTCACACCGTATTCTAGCGATCCACGGAAGGATGACAACGCATTGCGCGGATGCGAACGATCGCCGACGTCGCCGGGAGGTCGAAGAGTTCGCCAAGCCGCAGGGGGTAGCCAATCGGGGAAGGGTGCGTCGCGACGGCACCCTTGGATCGAGGACCGCTGGGAGGCCAAAGAGGCGTGGCATATCTTATAATCCCTTTCTTCCCCCTCTGTTACCGGGCTCTTCGGGTTTCCCGTAACACCCGGTTTCGTTCTCTCTACCGGAGAGGGGCGGGGTCGGCACGTCATGGGATGACAAGGTTTTGCCCGGGACGGATCAGGTCTGGGTTGTTGCCAATAGTTTGCCGGTTCGCCTCGTAGATCCTGGGCCAGGCGTTGCCGTTGCCATACATCAACTGGGCGATGCGCGAGAGCGAGTCGCCGGGCTGAACCGTGTAGTTCTTCCGGCCCGGGGCGGCCGCGGGTATTGCCGGTTTGGCGGCCGTCAGCGGCGGTAGGCCCAGCTCACGCCGGATGGTGGTGGTAAAGTTCAACGCGATGTTTCGGTTGATGTCGTGGCCGTCGAGGCCCGGCAACGCGCTGGCTCCAAACTGCCGCCAGTCGCCGGCGGTGCGGCCGAACGTGCCGTCGGCGAGACGCCCGGTGATGAAGGTCCAATTGTGGGGATCGCAGAGGGTTACCAGGTCGTTGGTGTAGCCATAGACCTTACGGCGGTAGCGAATACCCAGCGGCCAAGCGGGCGAGGGAGAGGCCAGTGAGTAGACCTGCATGGTAGACAGCGACATCTCGCCGAAGGCAATGACCATCGACCACAGTGCGTCGGCGGTGATCAGGTTGCCCTGGCTGTGTGCGACGATAATCTGTCTCTCGCCAAGGTGAGTGCGGAGCTGCTGGAAGAGGCTCGCTGTGGCCCTATTGTAGGTCCTGAGGCAGTTCTCGATGAACGCCACGCGATCGGCCTGAGGAATCTTCTGACGGATCGCGTCGGCTACCGAGGCCGGATCCTTTGGGGGGAGCCCCTGCTTGCCCCTGACGAAACTGACGACCGCGTCGACCGCGGCGCTAAGGCCGATGTTGCCGATCTCGGCGAGCTTTGACAGGAAGACGTCAACCCAGTCTGCACCGCACTGCAGCAGGTCGATGATGATACCGATACCCTTACCGGCCGTCGCGTTGTACACACCATGCACGACGTGTTCGGTGAGGACCGACAGCGTGTAGGCCGTCTTCGCATGGTCCGCACCGTCGGTCTGAATTCCGTTGACGTAGTAGATCCGCGGCGTCGAGTTTGACGGCACGACGGCCGCGTAATCGATCACTTGACCATTCGACACAGGGATAGGAATATCCATCAAAGCCTCCGCCAAGAAAGTGGAAGTTCGCTCCGCCCACACACACCGACTCCCGCCGATCGTCCAATCACCGGACTGGGCGTGGGCGACAGCAACGAGAAAGCTTCGAGGTACCGCGGAACCTGATCACTTTTGGACGGCGTAACGCCGGCCCGTGACACGTCGATCTGCCTTCTCACGAGCCTACCTCCCTGCAATTCTCTCGTTGCGGTTGCGGTTTCACAATCGCCAGCCGGGTAGACGTACGGCCAAATCGACACTGTCTCAAGGAAACCGAGTCGCCGCGTCCTGTCGCCCGGAAAAACGAGGGGACCTTTGCTGCGCACCGTCGCCTGATACGGGAGCTGGGAAGACTTCCCCCGTCACACTTTCTGCAAGGTCACGAGTCGCGATTGCCGACCGCGAGGCCGATCGCTGTAGTCCAGGCCCGCGGCGATGGACTGTCTCGGTCATATCCCGGAATGGGTGTTAGGGTCGATCCCTCCGAAGAGAGAGTCGGATCGTCGCGACCTCGGACTTGGTCGTCGGAGCGTTGAAGAGGTGCACACAGTCGTGGCCCAACACGAGAACCAGGAATCGGGGACTTCCTAGATTCTCCAGCCTTCCACCGAGAATAGCGACGTCCCCTTTGCCTTCCGATCTGCCATGCTCCTGGTCGCGCAGCGCCACGCCTTCCAGCTCAAGGGACGATCGAGGGGCCGGGTTCAGCGTTCTCATGCGCCTCGGGACCTTCGGTCTTGCGGGTAATGTTCTCGAACAGGCGTCTGACCAGCTCCGCGGCTGGCTGGCCGGGAGGCTCGTCGGGGTGAGCCTCGGTCCACTCCAGGGCGAGAATCAGGGGAACCCAGCGGATCGATCTCGCGCCCGGTGCAACTGGGTCGAGGCGCGCGACCGCCGTCCAGACCGAAGCCGGCATCTTGACCCCCTCGACTTGATTCACCCTGGGATCGGCGCAGTGCTCGGGTGGCGAGGTGACCAGGTACTCGCGGCAGGCGAGCGGCCGCTCGGGATGGATCGAGCACGACTCGTCTTCGAGAAAGGGGCAGGGAACGCCTTGGCGGAAGTAGGCCAGACCGATCTCGCGCCGGCGGGCGTTGTCCCAGTCAGCCCGCGCTCGGAGCGGAGCGATCAGTCCGGCGGCGTCGAGCCTGAGCAAAGCCTCGGCGAAGCGGGCCTTGACCCGGGATCGCCGCGGCTCGGGAAGGGATGCGACCAGGTCGCGAACCCCGCGGGCCTCGGCCTCCGCGATGGCCACGAGTTGCCGGCAGCACGCCCCGCACCCGGCGCGGCAGGAGATCTTCCGCCCCTCCTCCTCGACCTGGATCACCGTCAGGTCGACGATCTGTTCGGTCAGGGCGCGTCCCAGGGGCAAGAGCTGATCGACGCGGGCCAGCCCGGGAGGGACCTCCAGCTCGAGCTCGATCTCGCCCGTGGGCAGCCCCAAAACGACCCGTGCTGTTCTGGGCTCCGCCAAGGTCTTGCCTCGCAT
>Ga0310038_10003456_pt1 | contig 11377 bp, 11 predicted proteins | sample Sb_taG_6_FD_200461 | JGI IMG/M metagenome (GOLD analysis project Ga0310038, IMG submission 200461) | Peat soil microbial communities from Weissenstadt, Germany - Sb_50d_4_PS metaG (v2) (version 2) | ecosystem: Environmental > Terrestrial > Soil > Wetlands > Peat | place: Germany: Weissenstadt... | reverse complement strand
AAGGGGCTGCTTTTGTCGTTCATTGCGTCATTAACCAGCGGTTTCGCGACCCTGCCGGGTCCTATATTTGGTCCTACATTTACGGGATAACGATGGGTCCGACCGGGAAGGGCTATCTGTGGCCAACGACCTCATAGCGTCAATGGTGCTGGCGATCTGGCTGTATCTGCTTGCGGCGCGGGGCGGATTCTGGCTGGCGGCCGAGCGCGATGACGACGGTCCGGCGTGGCAAGGAGCTGCGGACGGTTCTTGGCCGGCGATTGCCGCCATTATTCCGGCGCGTGACGAGGCCGCATGCGTGGGCGAGACCGTCGCCTCGCTGATCCGGCAGAATTATCCAGGCTTGCTCCATGTGATCCTGGTCGACGACCAGAGCCGCGACGGCACCGCGCTTGTCGCGCGCGACGCCGCGGCCGCGCTTGGCGCCGCCGATCGCCTCACCGTCGTGTCGGGGCGCGCGCTGCCGGCCGGATGGACCGGGAAACTATGGGCGCAGCAGCAGGGCGTGGAGCTTACCGAGACCATGCCGCTTGCGCCGGATTACCTGCTCTTCACCGACGCCGACATTGTCTATGAGCCGGACGTGCTGATGAGCCTCGTCGCGCGGGCGCAGGCCGGCAGTCTCGTTCTCACCTCGCTGATGGTAAAACTGCGCTGCGAGAGTTTTGCCGAGCGGCTGTTCATCCCGGCCTTCATCTTCTTCTTTCAGATGCTCTACCCGTTCGCCTGGGTGAACGATCCCAAGCGCGCGACGGCGGGCGCCGCCGGCGGCTGCATGCTGGTGCGCCGCGACGTGTTGCGGCAGGCGGGAGGCATGGCGGCGATCCGCGGCGCCTTGATCGACGACTGCGCGCTCGGAAAAAATCTTAAAAATTTCGGGCCGATCTGGCTCGGCCTGACCGAGCGCGTGCACAGCATCCGCGATTATCCGGCGATCGCCGATATCCGCCGCATGGTGGCGCGCACCGCCTATGCGCAGCTGCGCTATTCGCCGCTGCTGCTGGCCGGAACCGTTGTCGGGCTGGCGCTGACTTATCTCGCGCCCGTGGCGCTGACGTTGTTCGCCGACGGCTTCGCCCAATATCTCGGCCTGGTCACCTGGCTGATGATGGCCTTCGCATTCCGCCCGACATTGCGGCTTTATCGCATGTCGGCGCTGTGGGGGCTGGCGTTGCCGGCGATCGCGGCCATCTATATGGCGTTCACGCTGGATTCCGCCTATCAGCATGCCCGCGGTCGCGGCGGCATGTGGAAGGGCCGCGCCCAAGCTGATGTTTCAGAGTCCAATGTTTCGGAACTGCGATGAATGACGCGAGCGCATTGCGATCGGGCAAGGGTCACCGGGATGAGAATTTCCCGGTGGCGTCTTGGCTCATCGCGCCGCGCCATCGCGGGCCGATCCTGGCGTTCTACAATTTCGTGCGCACCGCGGACGACATCGCCGACCACGCGACGCTGCCGGCGGCCGAAAAGCTCGCGCTGCTCGATCGCCTCGATGCCGGGCTCGCCGGCAAGGACGACAGCGATGCGGTCGCGGTGCGGCTGCGCGCCGAGCTCGCCGCGCATAACCTTTCGCCGAAGCACGCGCAGGATCTGCTCGCCGCGTTCAAGCTCGACGTCACCAAATTGCGCTATCGCGACTGGGACGATCTGATTGCCTATTGCGCGCTGTCGGCCATGCCGGTCGGCCGTTTCGTCTGCGACGTCCACGGCGAGAGCCGCGATTGCTGGCCGGCCAACGACGCGCTGTGCGCCGCTTTGCAGATCATCAATCATCTGCAGGATTGCCGGAAGGACTATCGCAATCTCGACCGCGTCTACATTCCGCAGGATGCGCTCGCCGCTTGCGGCACGACGGTCGAAGCGCTCGACGCGCCGCAAGCATCGCCCTCGCTGCTGATTTGTTTGCACAGGCTTGCCGGGCACACCGAGCGATTGCTGTGCGAAAGCGACGACTTTGCAGTCCTGATCAACGATTGGCGTCTCGGCCTCGAAGTCGCAGTCATCAACACGCTGGCGCATCGCCTGACGCGCATGCTTATGACGCGCGATCCGCTGCGCGATCGCGTGCATCTCTCCGTGCCCGCCGTCGCCGGCTTCACCATCGCCGGCATCTTGCGCGGGACATCGCGGCGGTTCGGTCGGCGCTTCTCCGCCACCTCGCAAAAACCGCGAGGTGTGTAGGTGAACCCGTCCTCCCAGGCCGCCGCGCGCGCGTCCGGCAGCTCGTTCTATCGCGGCATGCGCATCCTGCCGCGCGCCGAGCGCGAGGCGATGTTCGAAATCTATTCGTTCTGCCGCGCCGTCGACGACATCGCCGACGATCCCGGCCCGCGCGAGCCGCGGCGCGGGCAATTGCAAGCCTGGCGCGCCGACATCGATGCGATTTACACCGGCTCGCCGCCGCAGCATCTTGCTGGGCTCGCCCAGGCGGTGAAGGAATTCCATCTCCAGCGCGAGGATTTCATGGCCGTCATCGACGGCATGGCCATGGACGTGGACGCCGATATCCGCGCGCCCGACCAGGCGACGCTCGATCTTTATTGCGACCGTGTCGCTTGCGCGGTCGGGCGGCTCTCGGTGCGGGTGTTCGGCATGGCGCCCGATGCCGGGCTGGCGCTGGCCCATCATTTGGGCTGCGCGCTGCAGCTCACCAACATTTTGCGCGATCTCGACGAAGATGCGGCGATGGGCCGGCTCTATCTGCCGCGCGAGGCGTTGCGGGACGCCGGAATCATCAGCACCGATCCGGCCACTGTGCTGGCCAATCCGATGCTTGGTGTCGTCTGCGATACGGTGGTGGCGCTTGCCCGCCAGCATTTTCAGGAAGCGCGCGCGATCATGGCGCGGTCGCCGCGCCGCGTGGTACGGGCGCCGCGCATCATGGGCGATGCTTATCGGGCGATCCTCGACAAGCTCGTGACCCGCGGTTTTGCGCCGCCGCGCGCGCCGGTGCGCCATTCAAAGCTCTGGCTCCTCGTTATCGTGCTGCGCAATCTGGTGTGATGCAAAATCTCCGATGAATGGAACCGTCCACATCATCGGCGCCGGCCTTGCCGGATTGTCCGCCGCGCTGAAGCTGACGCAGCGCGGCCGCAGCGTGGTGGTGCACGAGGCCACGGCCTTTGCCGGCGGCCGCTGCCGCTCCTATCACGATGCCGCGGTCGGCATGACCATCGACAACGGCAATCATCTTTTGTTGTCGGGCAACCACGCCGCGCTGGCTTATCTGCGCGACATCGGCGCTGCGGACCGGCTGGTCGGTCCGGCCCATGCCGAATTCTCCTTCGTCGATCTGGCAAGCGGCGAGCGCTGGACACTGCGCTTCAACGACGGCCGGCTGCCGTGGTGGATTTTCGATGCCAAACGGCGCGTGCCGGGAACGCGCGTGCTCGACTATTTGCCGCTGGCGCGGCTGCTGCGCGCCGCTCCCGGCCAAGCGGTCGGTGACGTCATCGCCTGCGACGGCGTGCTCTATAAGCGCCTAGTCGAGCCGCTTTTGCTCGCGGCGCTGAACATCGACCCGCCGCAAGGCGCGGCGCGGCTCGCTTCCGCCGTGATCCGCGAGACGCTTGCCGCGGGCGGGCGCGCCTGCCGGCCACTGATTGCCCGCGACGGCCTTGGCGCGACGTTGATCGAGCCGGCGTTGGCGCATCTGCAACAGCGCGGCGCGGTCTTGCGGCTTGAGCACCAGTTGCGCGCGCTGCGCTTTGCCGCCGAGCGCGTCGAGGCGCTCGATTTCGGCGGCGACACCGTTGCGCTCACTTCCGACGACGCCGTCATCCTCGCGGTGCCGCCCTATGTGGCGGCGCCGCTGGTCGAAAACCTCACCGTGCCGACCGAGTTCCGCGCCATCGTCAACGCGCATTTCCGCTTCACGCCGCCGGCCGACATGCCGCCGATCCTCGGCGTGCTCAACGGCACGGTGGAATGGATTTTCGCCTTTCCCGGCCGCGTCTCGGTCACCGTCAGCGCCGGCGATCGCCTGGTCGACGGTGCCCGCGACGTGCTGGCGAAGACGATCTGGAGCGAAGTCGCGAGCGCGACAGGGCTGCCGGCGGAATTGCCGCCGTGGCAGATCGTGCGCGAGCGCCGCGCCACGTTCGCAGCGACGCCTGAGCAGGACGCCAGACGGCCCGGCACCGCAACCCGCTGGCGCAATTTGGCACTGGCCGGCGATTGGACCGACACCGGCCTGCCGGCAACAATCGAAGGCGCGATCCGATCCGGCAACCGCGCCGCCGAACTCATCGCAAGGCTGCCGTGATGGACGACACGCTCACCCACAGCATCGACAGCGCGACGCAAGCCTTGCTCGCGCGCCAGCGTCCCGACGGCCATTGGGTATTCGAGCTCGAGGCTGACGCGACGATCCCGGCCGAATACGTGCTGCTGCGGCACTATCTGGGTGAGCCGGTCGATGCCGCGCTGGAAGCCAAGATCGCCGTCTATCTGCGCCGCATCCAGGGCGCCCATGGCGGCTGGCCGCTGTTCGCCGGCGGCGATCTCGATGTCAGCGCGACGGTGAAGGCCTATTTCGCGCTCAAGATGATCGGCGATTCGATCGATGCCGAGCACATGCGCCGCGCCCGCGAGGCGGTGCGGGCCCGCGGCGGCGCCGCGCGCGCCAATGTCTTCACCCGCATCATGCTGGCTCTGTTCGGCTTCATTCCCTGGCGCGCGGTGCCGGCGATGCCGATCGAGATCATGCTGTTGCCGAAATGGTTTCCGTTCCACCTCGACAAGATCTCGTATTGGAGCCGCACCGTCATCGTCCCGCTGTTGGTGCTGATGGCGAAGAAGCCTTTGGCGCGCAACGCCAAAGGCGTGCGCATCGACGAGCTGTTTCTCGAGCCGCCGCAGACCATCGGCCCGACGCCGAAGGCGCCGCAGCAGAAGGCGTCGTGGTTCTGGTTCTTCCGCGGCGTCGACAATGTTTTGCGTGCGACCGAGCCGTATTTTCCCAAAGCCTCGCGCCAGCGCGCCTTCGATCGCGCCGTCGCCTGGGTCAGCGAACGGCTCAACGGCGAGGATGGGCTGGGCGCGATTTTCCCGGCCATGGCCAACAGCGTGATGATGTTCGACGTGCTGGGCTATTCCGAAAGCCATCCGCAGCGCGCCATCGCCCGCACCTCGATCGAAAAACTTCTCGCCGTGCATGAGCACGAAGCCTATTGCCAGCCCTGCGTCTCGCCGATCTGGGATACCGGCCTGGTGTGCCACGCGCTGCTGGAAGTCGGCGGCGAGCGCGCGACGGCCGAGGCCAAGCGCGGCCTCGATTGGCTCACCCCGAAGCAAATCCTCGACGTGCGCGGCGACTGGATCGCGCGGCGGCCAAATCTGCGGCCCGGCGGCTGGGCGTTCCAATATGCCAACGCCCATTATCCCGACGTCGACGACACTGCCGTGGTCGCCATGGCGATGGACCGGGTGCAGAACCTGTCCGGGGGCCAAGATTTCGATGCTGCGCTGGTGCGCGCCAAGGAATGGATCTTGGGCATGCAAAGCAAGAACGGCGCCTGGGGCGCGTTCGATGCCGACAATGAATTCTATTATCTCAACAACATTCCGTTCGCCGATCACGGCGCGCTGCTCGATCCGCCGACCGAGGACGTCACCGCGCGCTGCCTGTCGATGCTGGCGCAATTCGGCGAGACCGCGGCGAACAGCGACGCAGTTCGGCGCGCCATCGATTATCTGCGCCGCACCCAGCTTGCGGAAGGCAGCTGGTACGGGCGCTGGGGCATGAATTACATCTACGGCACCTGGTCGGTCTTAAGCGCGCTCAACGCCGCCGGCGTCGATCACGCCGCGCCGGAAATGCGCAAAGCGCGCGACTGGCTGATCGCCATCCAGAACGGCGACGGCGGCTGGGGCGAGCACGGCTCGAGCTACAAGCTCGACTACAAAGGCTACGAGCGCGCGCCGAGTACCGCGTCACAGACCGCCTGGGCGTTGCTCGGCCTGATGGCCACCGGCGGCGTCGATCGTCCGGCGGTGGCGCGCGGCATCGCCTATCTCACCGCGCAGCAAGGCACCGACGGTTTCTGGAACGAGCCGCGCTACACCGCGACCGGTTTCCCGCGCGTGTTCTATCTGCGCTACCACGGCTATGCGAAATTCTTCCCGCTTTGGGCGCTGGCGCGCTACCGCAATCTCAAGAGCGGCAATGTGCGGGCGGTGGCGTTCGGGATGTAGGCCGCCCCCGATGGGCCAAGAGATCGTAGGTGCACGTGGGCAATTGAGTAGATTACCACTGTACCTCGACAGATCAGAAGGTGAGTAACTTATCCGCCATATCGATTTATGCCCATTGTGGCGGGGATGTCACAGCTTTTGGGGCCCCACGCGCATTATACTTGTACCCACGAAAAGTGACTTGAAGGAGGGGCGTCATGAAGAAGCTTCTGATCGCCGGTGCCGCGCTTGCCGCGCTTGCCGGGAGCCCTGTCTTTGCCGCCGATCTGGCTCTGAAAGCGCCACCGCCGGCGGCGCCAGCATGGAGCTGGTCAGGCTTTTACGCGGGCGTCAATTTGGGCGGGGCGTGGGGCACGTCGACATACGCGTTCCAACCCGGCGCAGCGTGGGCCACTGGTCTCGGCGGCGCCGCAGCTCCGGCGCAACTCGTCAAGGACGGGGCTGCGAAGCTCAACATGAGCAGCATCAGCGCGGGCGGTCAAATCGGGTATAATTGGCAGGTGAGCAATATTGTTTTCGGTCCGGAGGCCGATATCCAATATATCGGCTTACGTAAGACCAACTCATTCACTCAAAATGGGCCTCTCCCCTTTATCGGCACTCCGTACGTCTTCACCGAGACTTCACGTTCGGATTGGATGGCGACGGTGCGTGGGCGACTTGGTGTCGCGTCCGGTCGCGTTCTTTTCTACGGCACGGGCGGCGTGGCCTTTGCCGACTCGGCGTCCGCGGACACTTTGACTTTCCCGACGTTTGTGCCGGTACCGACTTTCACCGGCGCGGGAACGCGCTCCAGCGTCCAAACCGGTTGGACGGCGGGCGGCGGCGTCGAATGGGCCTTCAGCGATCATTGGACGGCGAAAGCCGAATATCTCTATGCAAGATTCCCGACCAGCACGACGGGCATGAATCCGATCAACACGGTATTGACGCAGTCCTACACTGACCGTCTCGCCGTCAATCTCGCGCGCCTGGGCGTGAACTACAAATTCTGAGATTTGCATCGCTCACAAGGCAAAACCCCGGGCCATCAGTTTGGCCCGGGGTTTTTGTCAGCATGCGCTGCAGCGCATTTGCGCCGGTTATCAGGCCGCGCTCGCCGACGTTTGCGCCGCCGTCGCGGCCTTCTCGCGCGCCTCGTTGGCGCGGATTTGCGACAGCGTCAGCTGCACGTTGATGTCGAAGACGTATTGCGCCGGGCGCTGGTTCTGCATCGGGATTTCCGGCGCCATCGGGCCCTTGGTCTTGACGCCGCGCCAGGCGATCGCCAGCGCCTTGAGCGGATGCTTCATCATGGCGTCGGCCGCGGTCGGGTCGTAGCCGCAATGGGCGATGCAGTACGAGCCGCGCTACACCGCCACGGGTTTCCCGCGCATGTTCTATCTGCGCTACCACGGCTATGCGAAATTCTTCCCGCTGTGGGCGCTGGCCCGCTACCGCAATCTCAAGAGCGGCAACGTGCGGGCGGTGGCGTTCGGGATGTAGCGTGTTCGGAGGATTACTATGACGGACCATCAAACCAACCCAGTAACGACTGTGCTCATAGCGCGGATACCTACCGAGGGTATCGCGGACTTTCGCGCTTACGAGGATGCCGTCTTGCCGCTATTGCCCGAGTTTAACGGGCGTTTGGAGCGTCGTCTTCGCAATCAGGATGGCACCGTAGAGATGCACATCGTCAGCTTCGCATCGGAAGCGGACTTTCAGAATTATCGGAATGATCCGCGGCGCACGGCGCAAGCTGCGTTGTTGAAAAAATCATCCGCGATATTGGAACGGCTTCCGATGACGAACGTCCCCTGATGGCCTAGTGCGTCATTCGCGGCGACGCAGCAACGCTGACTGCTTCTCTTAGGCCGCGCTCGCCGACGTTTGCGCCGCCTTCGCGGCCTTCTCGCGCGCCTCGTTGGCGCGCATTTGCGACACGGTCAGCTGCACGTTGCTGTCGAAGACGTATTGCGCCGGGCGCTGGTTTTCCATGGCGATTTCCGGCGCCATCGGGCCCTTGGTCTTGATGCCGCGCCAGGCGACCGCCAGCGCCTTGAGCGGATGCTTCATCATGGCGTCCGCCGCGGTCGGCTCGTAGCCGCAATGCGCCATGCAGTTGGCGCACTTTTCGTAGCGGCCGGTGCCGTAGGCGTCCCAGTCGGTGGTCTCCATCAATTCGGTGAACGTCTTGGCGTAGCCTTCGCCGAGCAGGTAGCACGGCTTCTGCCAGCCAAAAATGTTGCGCGTCGGCATGCCCCACGGCGTGCAGTGGAATTCCTGATTGCCGGCGAGGAAGTCCAAGAACATGCCGGAATGGGTGAGGTTCCAGTTCTTGCTCTTGCCGAGCGCGAAGACGTTGCGGAACAGTTCCTTGGTCTTGCGCCGCGACAGGAAATGCTCCTGGTCGGGCGCGCGCTCATAGGCATAGCCGGGCGAGATCGAGACGCCGACGCCGAGCTGCTCGGTGAGATCGAGGAAGGCGGCGATGTCCTCGGCCGGATGGCCGTCGAACACCGTGCAATTGACGTTGACGGCAAAGCCCTTGGCCTTGGCGGCCTTGATGGCATCGACGGCGCGCTCGAAGCCGCCCTCCATGCACACCGACTTGTCGTGATGCTGCTTCAAGCCGTCGAGATGCACGGAGAAGAACAGATACGGCGACGGCTCGAACAGATGCAACTTCTTTTCCAGAAGCAGCGCATTGGTGCACAGCGAGACGAATTTCTTGCGCGCGACGATGCCTTTGACGATCTCGCCGATCTCCTTGTGGATCAGCGGCTCGCCGCCCGGAATGGCGACCATCGGCGCGCCGCACTCGTCGACCGCGTCGAGGCATTCCTGCACCGACAGGCGCTTGTTGAGGATGGCGTCGGGATAATCGATCTTGCCGCAGCCGACGCAAGCCAGGTTGCAGCGGAACAGCGGCTCCAGCATCAGCACCAGCGGATAACGCTTTCGGCCTTTGAGACGCTGACGCAGGATATAAGAACCCACCGCCGTCATCTGGCGTAACGATACAGTCACGACAACAATCCCCTTCGGTGCTTCCGTTTCTTTTGGCTTGACGCCAGCGATTTAGACTTTTGCCGTCGCCCGGCGGCCGACATTGATGCCGTCGGTCAGTTCGGGCGGCAAGCGGAACTCGATGGTCTCCTGGCGGCCGGTCAATTCGCTGACATCCACCGGGCCGAGGCGGCGCAGCGCGTCGATGACGTCCTCCACCAGCACTTCGGGCGCGGAGGCGCCCGCGGTAATACCGACCACCTTGGCGTCGCGGAACCACTCCGGTTCCACCTCGCTGCCGTCGGCGATCAGATAGCTCGGCGTGCCGGCCTCTTCGCCGATCTCGCGCAGCCGGTTGGAATTGGAACTGTTCTTCGCTCCAACCACCAGGATAACGTCGACCAGCTTGGATAGTTCACGCACCGCGGTCTGCCGGTTCTGCGTCGCGTAACAGATGTCGCGGGTCTCCGGGCCGACGATGTCGGTGAAGCGCTCGTGCAAGGCTGCGATAATGCCGCGGGTGTCGTCGACGCTGAGCGTGGTCTGCGTCACATAGGCGACCGGCGTGTCGGCCGGGATGTCGAGCGACGCGACATCGGTCTCGGTCTGCACCAAAGTCACCGGCTCGGCGATCTGGCCCATGGTGCCTTCGACCTCGGGATGGCCGGCATGGCCGATCAGGATCAGCCGGCGGCCCTGGCCGACATAGCGCTTGCCCTGGTTATGCACCTTGGTGACCAGCGGGCAGGTCGCGTTCAACACCGGAAGCTGGCGCGAGGCCGCTTCCTCTTCGACGCTTTTGGCCACGCCATGGGCGCTGAAAATCGTCACCGCGTTCGGCGGCACTTCGGACAGATCCTCGACGAAGCGGGCGCCCTTGGCTTTGAGGCTCTCGACCACGTGCTTGTTGTGCACGATCTCATGGCGCACATAGACCGGCGGGCCGTATTTCTGCAGCGCGCGTTCGACGATCTCGATGGCGCGCACGACGCCGGCACAGAAACCGCGGGGCTGAGCAAGGATCACTTTCATCGTCTAAATTACCTCCCGGCCCGAGGCCGGTTTACGATTGTCGGTCTGCGGCCACGCGCCGCAATGGTGCCGGGCCACCGTCTTCGTGGTCGGTGGTCAATTTCACCGATATTTCGGCAGAGACTCCGTAACTATCAACCCCAGCCGGGCGGTCCATTAATAACGGCCGCAGCTTAGGACACCAATGGGGGGAAATGCACCCCTTGTCCAGCGCGCGGCGCCGGCAGCCACCAGAAACGTAAGCATCCACGGGGATATGATCGCCGCCCCGCCCGGAATAGGAAAATATCCCCGATTTCACTTTTGCGGCATTTCAGGCCATGTAGGGTCGCCGTCAGGCGACGGATGTCGCATGGATGCCGGGTTTGTCGCCGCTGGACAGCCCCAACGCAGGACGAGGAACCTAGTGCCTCCATTTTGCCTTTCTCTTGACGCCTCAAAGGCCGGTTAGACCCGCCGACCATTCCGTCCCTGACCATCCGCATTCCGCTCAAAACCCATGAAGACAATCACTGCTCTTGTCGTCCGCGCGATCGATTTCTGCGTGCACTACGCGTGGCCGGTCATCGCCGTGGCGCTGATTCTGACCGTGGCCTCGTCGTGGTATGCGGCGACGCATTTTTCCATGACCACCGACATCAACAAGCTGATCTCCACCGAGATGCCGTGGCGGCAGCGTGAGCTAAAGTTCGAGAACGCGTTCCCGCAATACGAACTGATCGTCGCGGTGATCGAAGCGCCGACGCCGGAACTGGTCGCCACGGCGAGCGATGCCTTGACCGAGCGGCTGTCGCAGCGGAAGGATCTGTTCCGTTCCATCCAGCAGCCGCAAGGCGGCGCGTTCTTCGCGCAGAACGGTTTTCTCTTCGAGTCGATGGATCAGCTCGAGCCGCAGCTGAAAAATCTGACCCAGGCGCAGCGTCTGGTGCAGGTGCTGGCCGGCGATCCGAGCCTGCGCGGCGTGATCCAGGCGCTGCAATTCGGCCTGCTCGGCGTGCAGGGCGGCCGCATCACGCTCGACGCCATGACCTGGCCGATGACGCTCGGCGCCGCGGCAATCGAGAACGTCAATGCCGGGCAGCCGGCAACGTTTTCCTGGCGCGACATGGTCCAGGGCCGCGCCGCGACGCCCGGCGAGCTGCGAAAGTTTGTCAAC
>Ga0310038_10003439_pt1 | contig 11408 bp, 6 predicted proteins | sample Sb_taG_6_FD_200461 | JGI IMG/M metagenome (GOLD analysis project Ga0310038, IMG submission 200461) | Peat soil microbial communities from Weissenstadt, Germany - Sb_50d_4_PS metaG (v2) (version 2) | ecosystem: Environmental > Terrestrial > Soil > Wetlands > Peat | place: Germany: Weissenstadt... | reverse complement strand
ACCTCATTGAAATAAAATTCGGTGATCCGGTCGCGCTCGAAATCCGGCGCCGGATTCAGAAAATCGATCGCGTAAGGCACGCCATTCTCCACCGCAAACTCAATCGTATTCATCTCGTACCCCAGCGCCTGATTGATCGTCCGCGCGTCGTGCACGATGCGATCGCCCAGCTGCGGTGAAAGATAATTGTGAATGACGTTGTATTTCCGCTCTTTCGGATCGTAAGCCACCGGAATGATCTCGGCCTTCCCGAAAGTGAAGCAGCGCACATACTGATCGAAATTAATGAACTGCTGCAAAGTCATGCAATAAGGCGAAGTCCCGTCATAAGCCGCAATCAATTCCTCGCGGTTATGCACCTTGTACACATGCTTCCATCCGCCGCCCGAAAACGGTTTCAAAATCGCCGGCCGTCCCACGTAATCGAGCAATCCATCCCAATCCATCGGATAAGTCAAATTCCGCAGCGACTCCGAATTTATATCCACATCCGCCGGATAACCCTTCTGCGGCAGCAAAATCGTCTTCGGAATCGCAATCCCCAATTTGCTCATCACCGAGTAATTGAAAAATTTATCGTCCGCCGTCCACCAAAAAGGATTGTTGATGACGTAAGTTCCCTGCAGAACTGCGTGCTTCAAATATCCGCGGTAATACTCCACCTCGTGCGAAATGCGGTCCACGATCACGCGATATTCCGCCGCCTCGCCCATGCGCGTTCCGCCCAATTTCACGAATTCCGCGGTCACGCCCTCCGTCTTCCCCATCTGGTTCACGCGCTCGATAAATGCCGGAGGAAAGCTGAACTCCCGCCCGCACAGCAATCCAATCTTCATGAAGTAATCTCCCGTTTCCGCTGTCGTTTTTCTACCGCCAGACAAAAACACTGTCACACTGAGGCCGAGTAATAATCGCTGTCATCCTGAGGCCGCCTTTTGGCCTAAGGACCTCACCGCTCAATCGCCCACCACGGAAAGCCAAAGGCACCGCCGCGTCCCCTACTCCCCCCGCGCCGCCGACGACGCCTGCCTCAACTCCGTCCCGTTCCGCGTCTCCGCCACCAAATGCCGCACCACGGCCTGCAAACTACCCGTCTCCTTGAAAACTTGCAACTGCCTCTCCGCGCTCGTCCCTCGCCGCAAAATCCGGTGCACGCCCTCAACCGCGTCGCGGCTGCCAAGATCGTCCACCACATCATCCACAAATTCCAAAATCTCCAGCGCCAATTCGCGCATCGGCACTTCCGCCCGCTTCCCGAAATCAATCAACTTCCCATCCAGCCCCCAACGCACCGCCCGCCACTTGTTCTCCTCAATCAACGCCCGCGGATAAAGCCGCCAGCCCTGATTCATTTTGTAAAGCTTGTGCAGCTTCACCACAATCGCCTGCGTCAAAGCCGCCAAGGTAATCGAATCCTCCGCGCTCGTGGGCACATCGCAAATGCGAAACTCCAGCGTCCCGAACATCGGATGCGGCCGCACATCCCACCAAATTTTCTTCGCGTTATCAATACAATGCAGATCCACCAGCAGCTTGATGTAATTTTCGTACTCGCTCCACGATCCAAAATCTTCCGGCACGCCGGTACGCGGAAATCGGCGAAAGATCGTCGTGCGAAATGATTTCAATCCCGTATCTCGCCCCATCCAAAAAGGCGAACTGGTCGAAAGCGCCAGCAAGTGCGGCAGAAAATAGCGCACCTGATTCATGATGTCGATCATCGTGGTCGGGTCGGGCATGGCCACGTGCACGTGAATGCCGAAAATCAGCAGCGAGCGCGCCAACTGCTGCAATTCGTCCACAATGTTCTTGTACCGCTCCCCCGGCGAAATCACCTGATCGATCCAGCTCGAAAACGGATGCGTCCCCGCCGCCGCCACGTGCAATCCAGCCCGGTCCGCCGCCCCCACCAATTCGCGCCGCATGCGGTAAATATCCGTCCGCAGCTCGCCCACGTCGTTGCAAATCTTAGTCCCCATCTCGACGATCGATTGATGCAGCTCCGGCTTAATCTGCTCGCCCACTTCCGGCGAAGAAGCCGCCATCAGCTGCGAAACGTGCGAGCGCAATTCCCCGGAAGCAGGATCAATAATCTGAAATTCTTCCTCAACGCCAATCGTGAACCGATGGCTCATGACGAACCGCCTTCAAAACCCCAAGATGTGCGGGAACAAATCGGCGCCCATGATACTGCGCTCGGGCGCAAATTTCACCAAAACAGAAATTCTCTTGAGGATTTCTCAGGTCTGGCGGCCGGAGAGTAGATCGACGGCTTCCGCCTCCTCCAGGGACAGGCCGGGCCGCTGCAACAAGGCTGTTTTTTGTCGATTAGAAACGGGTCCGTCCGTTTGTTTTGTTGAAGTTACGGTGGTTTCTAATCGGTTTGAGGGCCGATTAGAAATTTCGCCGGATTGTGAACCGGGGGAGACTGAAGTCTGGCCGGGTTCCGGGTCGGGTTGCGCCGACGAAATCGTCTGGCGCGTCACGATCGTGCGTTTGGGCGGCTCGCTCCAACGGCCGTCGTCGCTGAGGCAGCTCAGAGCGCGGATGGCGCGGATGACGGTGTCACCGGTGACTTTTGCGGATTGAGCTTTTTCGATGATGTGCTCGAGGGCGGAGCGGACGTTGGCACGGCGGCGGAGATAAAGGCCGGTTGCGTGGGCGTGACGGTAGATTGGACGGGGGTCTTCAAATTGGAATTCCCTGGCGATGGCATCCGGTCTGACCCAGTGGAGAAACGCCTGGTCAATTTCTTCGCGATCAGGGCGGTGGCAGACGGAGCATTTGCGGGCGTGGCGGGAGGAGTGCCCAGTGGATAGGGCTTCGGGAGGTTCGGAGGTGAGACTTCGGTTTGTGGTCATGGCATTACCAGGGATAGCACTGGTGCAGCAGCCCGCGCAAGTGGCGGGTGTCTGTGGAATTGGTGGATGGGGGAGTGGGGAGGGAAATTTCAAAATTCAGATTTGAAATTTCAAAGGAAGATGCAGAAGACCTGAACAGAGAAAATTAGACTCCGTTCGTGAAATTTTCGGGTCATGGCGTTGCAGCGAAATCGGACGAGCGGGCTCCTGCTACGCGCGTCTTATTTCTTACGTCTGCTACTCGAATGATCATGCGCTTGCCGAGCGCGCGGGCTGCGCGAGTGATCGTTTCCAGGCTTACCGAGACATTCTGCGGATCGAGTAAGCGGTACTGCTCGCCCAACAGCGGGATTAGCTGGAGGCGCGTCGCAGCGTGGCGCTCAGCCGCGATTGCAGGACCAACATCGCGGCGATGCAGGCGAGCGGCACCAACATGCCGTAGCGCAGGCCGTTCATGCTTGTCGAGACGCGGCCTATGAGCCACGGGAAAAGCGCCCCGCCTACGTTGGCGATGGTGAAGACCAGGCTGGCGCTTCTGGTTGCGGTGCTGCTGAGCTCGTCGGAATAGATCGAGACGGTCACCGGAAAGATCGGCGCCAGGCCGATGCCCGCGATGCAGATTCCGGCGAGCACCAGCGGCGGGCTCGCGGTAATGGTGAACAGCAGCGCGCCGGCGGCGGCTACTAGCAGGCCGGCCAGAAGCAGGCGCACGGCGCTGATGCGATGCAAGAAGAATGGAACGATGGCGCGGCCGAGCAGCAGCGCGCCGTAGAAAATGGATTGCGCGAAGCCGATTCTTGCGGCGGAGAGCAGGTTCAGGCGTTGCGCGTAAGTGGCGGCCCAGCCGCCGACGCCGGATTCAGTGCCGACGTAGAAGAACATGAAGGTGCAGATCAGGAAGATGAAGGTGCGCTGCGCGGATGGCTGCAAGCGCGGCAGCGGCCCGACCGGAGCCGGGGCGATGGGCTGCGCGGATTGAGCGAGAGCAGCGGGATCGGCTGCGACGGTTGCCGGCGCCGCGTGCGAGGCCGGCGCGACATTCGGGGCGCGGCGCATGGAGGCGATGAGACCGGCTACTGCTGTTAGCGCGAGCAGCACGCCGAGGCTGCCGAGAGTTTTCGCCAGGCCGATGTGTTCGGCTACGAAGATTATGAGCGGCGCGCACGAAGCGGCGCCTAGGCACCACCAGGCGTTGAGCAAAGTCAACGCGGCGGCGCTGCGGGCTGGATCGGCCAGAGCGATCCAGAGATTGATGGCCGGGACGACGAGGCCTAGCCCCAAGCCGAAGCAGACGACGGCGAGAGCGCCGAAGCGAGCGTCGCTGAAGCCCGTGGCCGTGACGCCGAGCGACATCAGCAGCAGGCCGAGCATGGCGCAGCGGCGAATGCCCAGCGCGGCCATCAGCCGGCTCGAGGCCATCGTGCCGAGAATCGCGCCGAGAAATTGCGCGGCGAAAAGACGACCGGCTTGCGCGTCGTTGAGCGACCAAGCGCGCGAGACGATCGGCAGGATCGGCCCGAGCAGAGTGTTGACGAAGCCGGTGAAAATGAAACCGATGTGAGCGGCGAATTGAGCGTCCTGCAGCGCCTCACGCGGGCGCAAGGAGCCGGAGGGGCGCGAAGATTCGGATGCGTGCGAAGGCATCAGGCGTGATGTTTGCGCCGCGCGGAGGCGCGGGCGGGGGCGGTGGATTCGCGGACCACGAGTTCGGCTTCGACATGCACCGTGCCGGGAGCGCGACGATTTTTGCCGACGGCAATGCGTTCGAGCAGCGTTTCGGCCGCCAGGACGCCCATGCGCCAGAGCGGCTGGCGAATGGTGGTGAGCGCGGGATTGTGATACGCGGCGGCGCTGACGTCGTCGAAGCCGACCACGGAAACATCCTGCGGCACGCGCCAGCCGGCTTCGCGGAATGCGCGTACGGCGCCGATGGCGGAAATGTCGTTGAAGGCGAAGAGCGCGGTGAACGGCTCGCGGCTCTCGACCAATTTTTTCGCGGCGATGTAGCCGACTTCGGGCGAGGGCGAATCGCCTTCCAGTTGCGCGACATTTTCGGGATGGATGGGAAGCGAGAGTTTGCGCGCTGCGGCGCGAATGGCGTCCCAGCGGGCTTCAGTGTCGGAGCTGAAAGCCTGGCCGCGCAAAAAAGCGATGTGCCGATGGCCGAGGCTGACGAGATGGCGCAGCGCGGCTTCGGCGGCGGTGCGGTGATTGAGAACGATGTTGGTGACGCCGGGAACGTGCTTGTGGCCGGAGACGCTGACCACCGGCAGCGGAAGATTTTGATCGTAGGGCGTGTCCACGGCGATCAAGCCTTCGACGCGGCGCTCGTAGAGAAGTTTGGGATTGCGATCGATCTGCGCCGGTTTGTGGCGATGGGTAGTGACCAGGTAGATGTAGCCCTCGCGAAGGAGGATTTCTTCGATGCCGCTAAGGACTGTCGCAGAATATCCGTCACTAAATTCGGGTACAAGTACTCCAATAGAAAAGGTGCGCTGGGAACGCAGCGAGCGGGCCATCAGATTGGGGCGGTAATTGAAGCCTTCGGCCGCAGCGAAGATACGTTTCTTGGTAGCGTCGGGAATTGCGTTCGCGCCGGCCGAGCGATTGAGAACGAGCGAGACTGTGGTCGGAGAGAGATTTAAGCGGTGCGCAAGCTCCTTGAGGCTGATCGGTGGACAGGCGGCGCCGTTGTCGCGCGAATGCTGGGCGGCGCTCGCGGAATTTTTTTTCGCGGAGTTGTTTCGCACGGATTTCATGAGCGCGAGTTTCCCAAATCGGGCACAGCAAAGCAACGCCGCGGAAATTCAGGCGCGGGAGACAATCGAAATTTGAAACTTCTTGACAATGCAGTGACACAGGAATATGTTTCCAAGCAATTAAATCGATTTAGTAGGGGTTTTTGGGTGCTCGCCCGGGTTCTGCATTAGGTTTTTCCGCGACCGGATTATCAGTCGCCTGCTGATGGAGGCTCTTATGAAGCGCATTTTGAGTCGTTCCGCGTTGTGTCTCCTGGTGCTGCTGGGATTGGCGCTGCCCGCGCGCGCGCAGTACAACGCCGGAGTGGAAGGAACGGTGCTCGATCCCGGAGGCGCTGCAATTGCACACGCCAAAGTCACGCTCACGAACGTCGACACTGCCGTGTCGAAGACGGCGGAGACTTCTGATTCCGGCTTCTATCGCATCGGCGAGCTCGCTCCCGGGAACTACAAGCTGGTTGTCGAGGCCACGGGATTCAAGGCCAGCACGACGGAAAACGTGGCGGTAACGGCGGAGCAGGTGCGCGGACTCGATGTCACGCTGCAGGTGGGCGACGTCACGCAGTCGGTGACGGTGAATGGAAGCTCCGTGCCGAATCTTCAGAGTGAAGACGCCAATATTTCGGGAACATTGAGCAGCACAGAAATCGATTCTTTGCCTTCGGTTGGCCGTGATCCGTACGAACTGCTGAGGCTGACGCCGGGCGTTTTTGGAGATGGCGGGCGACAAGCGAACGGAAACTCTCAGAATCTTCCCGGCCAGCAAGGGCCGGGCGGATCGAACAGCCTGATCTTTCAAGTCGAGAACCAAGTGCAGATCGTGGCCGATGGCCAGCGCGTGTCGGCGAACAATTATCAAGTGGACGGCGTGAGCGCGAACAGCCTGGGATGGGGCGGCGCAGCGGTGGTGACGCCGAACGAAGAATCGGTGAAGGAAATTCAAGTGCTGTCGAGCACGTACTCGGCGGTGGATGGCCGTAACTCGGGCACGCAGGTGAAAGTGGTGTCGAAAAACGGAACGAACCAGTTTCATGGCAGCGCACTCGCCAAGTTCGACGACCCGGGCTTGGATGCTTTCAACCGGTACAACGGGCCTTTCGGAAAGCCGCAGCGGGTGAACGAGAAGTATCGGCAGTTTGGCGGCAGCGTCGGCGGCCCGGTGATCCGCAATTCGCTGTTCTTCTTCTTTTCGTACGAAGGTGAGCGCGCGAATGGGTCGACGATTCACAATAACGCAGTCATTGAGACCCCGGATTTTCGGACGTACGTGCAAAGCGTTTCGCCGAACAGTCTGGCAGCAAAAGTGTTCGCGACGAAGGGCATCGCGCCACGGGTAGTGCAGGTGATCAATGGCCCGTTTGACTGCTGCTCGCTAACTTTGAACACTATCCCGCTCGGCGGCTACTACGATAACAATGGGATCGGAGGCGGTCCGGACGGGATTCCGGACTTCGAGAACGCGAACTTGCTGAATCCCAATCATACGAGCAGCAACCAATTCAACGGGCGAATGGACTACACGCAGGGCAACAATCAGTTCTTCGGCGGGTTGTTCTACACGCACAGCAATAACCTACAGGGCGGGGACAGGCCTGTTGATGACCTGACGTTCGTTCCGTCGAACTGGCTGGGGACGATCGGCTGGAGCCGCACAATCGGGGCGACGCTGCTGAACGATCTGCGGGGAAATGTCACGCGCTGGGACTATAACCAAGTCGCTTCTTCCTCGAGCACGAACTTTGGAATCCCCTTCTACAACATCTTCGACTTCAACGGTTCAGGGGTAAAGTGCTGCATCAATGCTGGCGCGGCGCAGGGAGGCGACACACCGGGGATTTTTGCGCAGAACACTTACGACCTTCGCGATACGGTGACGAAGATATGGGGGAATCACACCATCCGATTTGGAGGAGATCTTCAAAAAGACCAGAACAATAACAACGAAGAGGGCGGTGCACGGCCGCTGTTTCAGTTCAGCTCATTTCTGGACTGGGCCAACGACGCTCCGCAGTTCGAGACGATCACGGTTGATCCCAGGACCGGCGGCATTCCGAACGGCTCCCGCGCGTTCCGCACCAGTATCTATGCCTTGTTCGTTCAGGACGACTGGAAGATCCGGCCGAATCTGACGCTGAACATTGGATTGCGCTGGGAATACTTCACGCCGCTGACGGACGCGCACAATCAGGTCAGCAACTATGTGTTTGGACCCAACGGAATCACGGACGGGAAGGTAGTGGCGGGAAAGAGCCTCTACAACGGAGACTTCAACAACTTCGGGCCGAGGTTTGGATTCGCGTGGAGCCCGAACCGCTTCGATCACAAACTCGTAGTACGCGGCGGATTCGGCGTCAATTACAACCGAATCTACGACAATATTCTCAATCCCGTACGGTTCAACACACCTTTCGCCGCGACCTTGAGCGCATGTTGCGCGGGGCCTGGAACAACTCCCTCGTCGGTGGGAATTGACTACGTGCTGGGCACGAGCAATTCTCCATTCAGCTATCCCGCAAATCCGTTGCTGGCATTTGGAGTTGACCCGGTTACGGGCGGCCTGTGCGCCAATGTCGCGTGCACGAGCGACAATCGGATTACCGTTTGGGGATCAAAGCCGAACCTGCCGAATGCTTACGTCTACACGTATTCCTTCGGAGGGCAGTGGGAAGTGTTGCGCAACACGACGCTGGAGCTCGGGTATGCGGGGAGCAGCAGTCACAAGCTGATTCGAGCCATTGACCTAAATCGACTGAATCCTGGCGACACTTTTGATGACACGCTTGATTTCACCCAAAACAGTGGCAGTAACGGACAGCCTTGCGGCGCGTCGAACCCGACTTGCTCTGCGCCTCATCTGACCGGGAATCCGAATTTCAACAACATATTCTTCCCGCTCGCAGACGTGAATGCCAATTATAATGCGATGATTCTGCGCGTGAATCACAAGTTCGCCCAAGGATTCTTGTTGACGCTTGGCTACACGTACGGAAAATCCATCGATGACGCGTCATACGAAATTGGAGCGCAACAAACCAATCCCGTGAACCAGTCACTCGACCGCGGGCCTTCCGATTACGACGTGCGCCATTCGCTGGTGATTGCCGGCGTTTGGGATCTTCCGATATTCCGGAATCGGCATGACTTTCTCGGAAACGTTGTGGGTGGCTGGAGCGTAAGCGGAATCTATACTTACCACACTGGTTTCCCGTGGACGCCAGTGGTTTTCGGACCGACGAACAACAACCCGGCCGGCGACGGCTACCGGCCGGACCGGCCCACGTCGTATGCGGGGACCTGCATCGACCATCCGACAAACCAACAATTTATCAACGGTGTTTGTCCGAGCACGAACAGCCGGGCCGGAAACGCGCCAAATGATCCGAACTTCCCTTCGATTCTGACGAACTGCGGGCTTGGAACCGACAATTGCTTCACGACGGCATTTCCCCGCGGTGGCCCGCCCATCGGGCGGAATACTTTCCCCGGGCCGAGGTTTGAAACGTTGGACGTAAGCTTTGCTAAGAGGTTTAGATTGCCGACTCTGCCGATCCTCGGCGAGGATGCGGGACTTGAATTCCGGGCGAATATGTTCAACGCGTTCAACACTCTCAATCTGCAGCCCATTGGGTTTGCAACGTCGAACGACGACATTTCGAATACGCTTTCATTCGGGCGCTCACCGGGAGGCTTGGCAGGGCGCGTGATTGAATTCCAGGCGAGGTTCTCTTTCTAATAAACTCGCAGCCGAGTGATCGAGTTAAGACTCTGGTTTGTTTTCTAGTTTGACCTGAGACAGCCCGCGGCGCGGGAGAAGTGAGAAGCCCAGGCTTCTCCCGCGCGTTTTGCTCCATCCTATGAGGCCCACATGAAGCGAATATTGTTGGGGATTACGCTGACTGCTTCGCTTCTGATCTTCCAAATCGCGCCGCCTAGTTTCTCGCAGGGTTCTGCGCCATCTGCTGTGATTCAAATTGATGCGGGCGGCCCCTCCCATGCTCTGCCGCATTTTTGGGAGAGGATGTTTGGGTCGGAGCGGGCGATTGTTACTTTGCGGGAGAGTTGGCGGAATGATTTACGGGCCTTAAAGAAGATAACCGGGTTCGAGTATGTGCGGTTTCATGCTGTGTTTCATGACGAGATGGGAGTGTATTCGGAGGATGCTTCCGGGAAACCGGTTTTTAATTTTTCTTACGTGGATCAGGTTTATGACGGGTTGCTGGAGAACGGGACGCGGCCTTATGTGGAATTGAGTTTTATGCCGCGGGCGCTTTCTTCGAATGCCTTGGCTGTGCACGCGTTTTTTTACAAACAGAATGTGGCGCCGCCTAAGGATTATGTGAAGTGGGATGAATTGATGGCGGCGTTTTCGCGGCATTTGATCGAGCGGTATGGGATTGACGAGGTTTCGCAATGGTATTTCGAGGTTTGGAACGAGCCGAATATTGATTTCTGGGCTGGCGAGCCGAAGGAAGCTACCTACTACGAGCTTTATGATCATACGGCGCGGGCGCTCAAGGGCGTGAACGCGCGATTGCGCGTGGGCGGGCCTTCCACGGCGCAGGCAGCTTGGGTGGACCGGTTCATCGCGCATTGCGTGGATAAGAATGTGCCGGTGGATTTTGTTTCCACGCATGTTTATGGGAATGACCGGGCGCAGGATGTGTTTGGCACTGACGAGAAAATTCCGCGGACGGAGATGCTGGGGCGGGCGGTGCGGAAAGTGTTCGATCAGGTGAAGGCTTCGGCGCGGCCGGATCTGCCGATTTTTTGGAGCGAGTACAACGCATCGTATTTTAATGAGCCGGATGTTACCGATTCGGCTTTTATGGGGCCGTGGCTCGCGAATACGATCCGGCAGTGCGATGGGTTGGCGGACATCATGAGTTATTGGGATTTGTCGGACGAGTTTGAAGAGCAGGGCGTGCCGAAGAAACCGTTCTATGGCGGATTTGGATTGATTGCCGAGGGCGGAGTGCCCAAGGCTTCGTTTAATGATTTCAAGATTTTACATTTGTTGGGGGAGCGGCGGATTGGGGTGGATTCGGATTCGGTTTTGGCCACGCGGCGGGGGGATGGGACTTTGGTGATTGCGGTTTGGAATTTATTTTTGCCGGAGGAGAAAGGACATTCCCGGGATTTTTCTTTTGCGTTCAAGAGATTGGGCGGGATGAAGAAGGGGTTGATTTATCAGGTGGACCCGGAGCATGGGTCGCCTTTGCCGGCTTATCGAGCTATGGGATCGCCGGATTATCCGACTTTGGAGCAATACAAGGAATTGAGGAAGGCGGCGGAGTTGGGTGGGCCGCGGGAAGTGGCTTTGACGGATTCGAGGTTGGAGATTAGTTTGCCGGCGCAGGGATTGGCGGTGGTGGAGATTAAGTGAAAGGCGGGTGAGCACCGCAGAGACGCAGAGGGCGGAGGAGAAAAGAGAAGAGGGCCGAACGGCGAAGAAAATGCAGATCCCTCGCTTCGTTCGGGATTACAGCGCGGAGGAAATGCTGCGCCACCGCTTTCAATCGTAAATGGTTTAGCCGGTGGATTTGTTTGAGATTTGCTGCGGCAATGGTTGATTGCTGGGGAATGGAATTGAGGGGACGAAGCCTGCGCGGTCCATGCCTTTTTGTACTTCTTCGTTTTTCATGAAAGAATTCCAGACGAAACCTGTGCGGAGATTTTCGGCCATGAGCAGGGAGATGCCGGTGTTGATGGCGATGACGTCGTCGTCGTACCAGTTGGTGCCGGGATTGAAGGCGTCGACGAAGCCGTAGCGGCGCCAGCCTTTTACGTC
>Ga0310038_10003427_pt1 | contig 11433 bp, 9 predicted proteins | sample Sb_taG_6_FD_200461 | JGI IMG/M metagenome (GOLD analysis project Ga0310038, IMG submission 200461) | Peat soil microbial communities from Weissenstadt, Germany - Sb_50d_4_PS metaG (v2) (version 2) | ecosystem: Environmental > Terrestrial > Soil > Wetlands > Peat | place: Germany: Weissenstadt... | reverse complement strand
CCCGCAGCGCCAGCGGCGGCACGATGGCATTGATCCGGGAGCCGTCGGCCAGGCGGGCGTCCACCATGGGAGAGGACTCGTCGACGCGGCGGCCCACGCCGTGCACCATGCGGTCGATGATGCGCCGGTACTGATTCGGCGTGTTGAATACGATCTCGCTACGCTCGATCAGGCCCTTGCGCTCGATCCAGATCTCGTCGTACGAGTTGCACATGATCTCGGTGATGCTGCCGTCCGCCAGCAGCGCCTCGAGCGGCCCGTAGCCGAGGGAGTCCTCGAGCATCTCCTCCACGAAGCGCTGGCGCTCAATGGGGGAGATGGAGATCCCGATGTCCTCGCGTTCGAGGATCTCGTTGACCGAGGAGCGCACCTTCTCGCGCAGCTCATCCGGCGCCAGGTTGGCAGAGGTCGGCGCGATCTCCGCCAGTACCTTGGCCTGAACCTTCGCCTTGGACTGCTTCCAAACCTCGTCGAGTGCGGCGCGGTCGGAGGCGCGCCGCATGGGGTTCTTGCCTGGTGGCGGGTTCGCCCCGCTCCGCCTCTCGACTCCCCCGGGCGGCCCCCGCCTGTCCTCGGTCCCTGCGGATCCATCGGCATCGCTGGCTCGGCGGCTCCATGACGGGGCCTCTTCCGCGGGTGGCGCCGCGGCAGTCCCGTCGGCGGCAGCGAGCTTCTCAGACAGGTTCATGGTGATCAGGCCCTCTCGAGCTCAGGCACCTTGCTGGTGCGACCCTTCCTCCTCAGCCGCCAGAAACCGCGCTGCTCGGCGATCTCTGCAGTGTTCGTGCTCGTCCCGAGGGCGGGAGTGACGTCACCCGACAGGAACTGCTGCATTCCCCCGGCCAGCTTCTTGCCGATGTCGGAGTTGGCCGCCGAGACGAGCGCGGGCTTTCCCCTGTTGATCGACTTCATGACCTCTCTCGAATACGGCAGTACCGAGACGATCTTGTTGTCGAGCACGTCCTGGACATCGTTGATGTCGATGCCGATGTCGTCCTCCACCTTGTTGAGCACGACGCCGATCGTGTCGCTGTTGATGCGCAGCTTCTCCAGCGTGGTCAGGAACACGCGCATGTTCCTGATGCTCGGCAGGTCCAGCGTGACCATGCACAGCACCCGGGTCGAGTGGTCGAAGGCCGCCAGGACGATCTCGGAGAGCTGCGCCGGGGTGTCGACCACGATGTAGTCGAAGTGCCGGCGCAACGAGCCCATCACCTTGTAGACGTCCTTGGGAGCGATCATGTCCGCGTCCGCCGGGCTGAACGGGGCTGCGAGCACGGAGAACCCGAGCTCGTGCTCCTCGAGGTACTCCTCGACGTGCTCGTCGAGGTCGTCGTCGTCGACCGGTTCACGGGACAGTAGATCCGAGATCGTGAATCGTGGCCGCAAGTGCAGCGCGGTGGAGACCTCGCCGAACTGCAGGTCCAGGTCGACCAAGCAGACGCGCTGGCCGGTCTGGGCCGCCAGGTAGCACGCCAGGTTGGTGGCGTAGAAGGTCTTGCCGCAGCCACCGCTGGACGAGGCCACGGTGAACACCTCAGCGAACTGGGGCCGGTCGACCACGACCCCGTGAGCCACGACGGGCGGCGTCGGTGCCGCGCTCGACTCCGAGACGTCGGCGATGTCGAAGGCCCGCTTGAGCGCGTTGGAGAGCTGACGCTTGCTGGTCGGGTACTCGATCAGGTCCACCGCGCCGGTCCGCACGATGTCGGCCAGGCTGGCTTTGGGCTTCGGCCCGAGGGCCAGCACGACGGCCGGGACGGCGGTGGCGACCCGCAGGTTGGCGAGGCGGGCCATGCCGGCGTGGCTGTCGAACACGGGCCCCGCCACCAGGACGTCGAAGGGGCCCAGCTCGTGCACCTCGTCGGCGACGTCGATGACGTTGGTGCTGGTGACGACCTGGTATCCCGGGCCGAGCGATGCCTGGATGGCCCGGCTCAGTGCGGGCGATCGGCTGATGACGAGGATTCGCCGGGAGATCATGGCGCGCCCGTCGTCTGGTCGGTGCCGATGCACTGCGCCACCGGGGGCGGGTTCGTGTCCTTCTGAGTCTGGACCACCGAGACCGACTCGTTCTGCGAGAGGAACTCCAGGCTCCTCGCATTCGAGGGACTGACGGCCAGCAGCAGCGTCTCCGAGGCCGGGATCGTGCGGCCCGCGGACGTCGGGTGGCTCGAGTACGTCGGGACAGTGCTCTCGACGTCGAGCACCTGGATGTTCGTCATCGCCAGCTCCGTGCACGGCAACGGGATCGTCGCCGAGGCGCTACTCGCGGTCGAGGCCTTGGTGATGTTGGCGTAGACGTCGACCCGGCTGCCCGGCTGCAGGTAGCCGGCCAGTGAGTTCGTCCCGCTCAAGGTGACCGTCACCCCGTCCATGCCCGTCGGCAGTGAGATGGACGAGGTGCTGGCTGTCAGCTCAGTCGAGCTGATGGCGTGGCCCTTGGTGACCGGCGACGTGAGGACCTCGTCGGCCAGCCCGGAGATCGACCCCAGGTCGGTGGGCGAGTACGACTTCGTCGGGATCAGCTCAATGGCGACGAGCCCGCTGGAGACCATGGCCTGGCCGGTGGTGCCGGCCGGGATGTTGGACTTTGCCACGACGGCCGACGTGCTCACCGGCGCCACGACGTTCGTGCCCGACGATGTGCTCTTGCGGGCACCTTCCACGCTGGCGTACGCGATCGCGCTCCCGGCGATGAACAGGATCACCCCGATCATGACCAGTATGAGCGTCTGCTTCTTCACAGAACCTTCCCCCTCTCAACAGACGGACAACGGGCGGTCTGTCACGCGATGACCCCGCCATTGACTCGGTTCGAGGGTACGACGGGAACAGGGCGACGTACATAGGTCCTTCTGACCATTCTCCGAACGAACACCCCTGGTCGGGGGCACAAATGGTCCATATGTCCTATGTACCGGCGCGGGTGCGCAGCCCAGAATCAACTCGGACGTATCACGCGACGACCAATTGTCATGGGCCGTGCCGATTGGCGCCGCTGCCAGAGATCCAGAGGAGGGGGCCCACGTTGGGAACGCGCACGTGGAGTATTCCAAAGACGCTGAGGCGGCGGCGCGACGAGCACGGGGCAGAGATGGTGGAGTTCGCCTTTGTGGTGGTGCTCCTGATCGCGCTGCTGTACGGCATCATCTCGTACGGCCTGATCCTGGCCGCCCAGGCGACCTTGACGCAGGCCGCCGCCGACGGGGCGCGGGCCGGCATCGTGGCAACGTCCTCGGGGGGCTCGACCGGTCCGCCCTGCACGACCTCTGCTTGTCAGGTTGCCCAGGCGCAAGCCGGCACGGATGTCGGGTGGATGGACAAGGGTACCTGTGGCACCGCCAGCACGACCATCACGTGTGTCGCATCAGAGGCGCCGTGCCCGTCCAACGCGAACAACGAGTGTCTGACCATGACGGTGACGTACAACTACAACTCGAACCCCCTCTTCCCCGAGCTCCCGGGCATGGGCGTGATCACACCCTCGACCCTCTCGTCGAGCAACACGCTGCAGCTCTCGACCCCGAGCTCGTAGGTGCCGACCATGACCAAGAACGCAAGGTCCCGATCGGGACGAAGTCGTGACGAACGTGGCGCTACCTTCGTTCTCACGGCCATCTGCATGGTGCTGCTCCTGTGGGGTGGCGCCTTCGGCGTCGACCTGGGCTTCACCGTGGTCGGCGGCCGGCAGTCGCAGGCCATCGCCGACACGAGCGCACTCGACATGGCCCGCTACATAGACGTCGCGGACTGGAACACGCAGATCAACAACGCGTCGGCCAGTACCACCTACCTGAACGGCAAGCTGGCCTACGCCGACACCGACAACGGCTCAAGCGACACACTCAGCGAGACACCGGGCGTTTGGCTGAACGGCAGCTTCACCCCGGAGGGGCAGAAGGTCTCCAACCAGACCGTCCAGTGCTGGTACTACAAGCCGCCCGCTGCCCACCCGTGCAATGCCATAAAGGTCACGGCGGCCCAGTCGGTCCCGCAGATCTTCCTCGGGGGGCAGTCGTCGGCGACGCGGTCCGCCATCGCGGCCGTCACGCCCGAAGCGGGCTTCTCCATCGGGTCTTTCCTGGCCTCCTTCAACCCGCAGCAGTCAACGGTCCTCAACGCCCTCCTCAGCACCCTCGGCACCACAGCGAGCGTCACCGCCGTGGGGTACCAGGGACTGGCAAACACCAATGTGTCGATCAACCAGCTCGTCACCGCGTCGGGCGGCCTGCTCACCACGTCCAATGTCATGACGACGTCCCTGACCGGCTCCCAATGGCTCGCCATCTGGAGCGATGCCGTGGCCAACCAGGTCGCCCAGCTCAACTGCAGCTCGTCGCCGACCCCGCTGCCGTGCTCGGCCAGCACCGGACTGAACGTGCTCGACTTCAGCTCGTCGAAATCGGCCCAGCTGTGCCAGCTCGTGTCGATCAACACCTCGACGTGTGCGAGCGGCAATTTGTCGACGGCCGCCCTGGCCTCGAACCTCAACGTGCTGCAAATGCTGACCACCGAGGCCGAGCTCGCCAACGGGACGAACGCCCTTGACCTCGGGACCTCGCTCGGCATCACCGGCGTGACCGACGCCAAGCTGACCCTCAAGCTCCTTCAGATCCCCCAGGTGGCCTTCGGGCCCGTCGGCACGACGGCGTCCACGGCCCAGCTGAGCACTGACCTCCAGCTCAACGACCCCGGTGTCGGCGGCATCCTCGACGTCCCGCTGTCGGCGACCCAGGGCACGGCCACGTTGCAGACGCTCACCTGCGCGTACAACTCCATGAGCGCGACCGCCATCCAACCCGCGACCACGACAGCCACCGGCGCCGTCACCTTCGCCGGCACCGGTATCGGCACGCTGACGTTTTCGGCGTACAGCGGGAGCACGCTGGGCTACGGACCTTCGGTGGTGCCGCCGACGGCCACCACGGCAGCAGGCGACACCAACCCACAAACCGTCAGTGGTACGCCTCCGTCCTGGAGCGGACTGACGGCGCCCAACCCGAGCCCCCTCTACACATTGGCCACATCAACGCTGCTCGGTGTGCTGGAGCCGATCCTCCAGGCGGCTGGCGTCGCCCTGGGCGGCGCCGAGGTGGCCGACCTCAGCACCAACTGCGGGTCCGTCTCCCTGATGCAATGAGCACCTCCCTCACACTCCTCGGCGGGGCCGCCCTCGGCATGGCCGTCGGCTCGCTCCTGGTCCCCGTGACCCGGCGCGAGCTGGCGACCTCGGTGGCGCGGACATGCTCGGCACCGGCGGAGTCTGCGGTCACGACCATTGACGTGGCCGCACCTCGCGTCAGCAGAGGCCAATGGGTGGCACTCGCCGCCGCCTCGGGCCTGCTCCCCGCCTACGTGCTGCACCGGGTGGGCTGGTCGATCATCGCGCTGCCTCCCCTGCTGTTGCTCGTCGGTCTGGTCCAGCTCGCCTACTGCGACCTCACCCGCCGGCTACTGCCCAAGACGCTGGTGTATGCGCTGAGCGCCGCGGTGATCGTGAGCGGCGTGATCATCGCCGGCATCATGCACGAGTGGCAACGGCTGCTCGTCGCGTCGCTCGGAGGGCTGGCCCTCTTCGCGCTCTTCTTCGTCATCAACCTCATGAACCCGCGTTGGATGGCCTTCGGCGACGTGCGCCTCTCCCTCGTGGTCGGCTTCGGGCTGGCCTGGGTCAGCCCGATCGCGCTGTTAGAAGGCTTCTTCTTCGCCAACCTGCTGGCGGCGGTCATTGGATTCGCTTTGATTGTTGCGCACCGGGCCGAGCGCGGGTCGGCGGTGCCCTTCGGCTTCTACCTCGCCCTCGGCGCGGCCCTGGTGCTCGTCACCTGGAGTTAGGCCTGGAGCGAGGCCGGCAGCCGCCTGACCAGAGGACTCAGAGCACCTTCACGTTGTGGGCCTCGTCACCCTTCTTGCCGGTAGCGATCGTGAACTCCACCGTCGTGCCCAGCGCGATGCCACGGCTGACGTCCCCTTCGACCTGCGAGTGGTGCACGAAGAGATCCCCGCCGCCCTGGCGCTCCACGAACCCGTAGCCGCGGGCGTTGTTGAAGAACTTCACCGTGCCCGTCAGCTTCGGGACCTTCGGGCTCTTTGACGAACCGCCCGCACCCGACTCCGCCGGCGCCGGCGCCGTTGCCGAGAAGGGCGCCAGGAGGACGGGCTCGAGCCCCAGAGCGCGTTGCACGCCGTGCATGTCCTGGCGCTGCTCGGGGGTGACGAGCGAGACGACGGTGCCGGTGCGCCCGGCCCGGCCCGTGCGGCCGGACCGGTGCACGTAATCCACGTGGTCCGTGGGCGGGTCGAAATGGACCACGCAGGGCAGGCCGTCGACATGGATGCCGCGGGCCACGACGTCGGTGGCCACCAGGGCGTCCGCCCGGCCCTTGGCGAACGAGTCCAGGGCGCGCTCCCGCTGCCCCTGCGAGCGGTTCCCGTGCATGGGGACAGCGCGCACACCGTGAGCCTGGAGCTGCCGGACGACGCGATCGGCTCCACGCTTGGTGCGACAGAAGACGAAGGCCTGCCCGTGGCGCTCTATCAACTTCGCCGTGATCGCGACCCGCTCGGCCCGATCGACCTTCCAGAAGTGGTGGTCGACGTCCCCCTTGGCCTCCGCGGTCGCCTCGATGGCGACCTTGACCGGGTCCCGTTGGTAGCTGCGGATGATCGACTCCACCTCACGCCCGATGGTGGCCGAGAACAGCATGACCTGGCGGTGCGCCGCCGTCTGGTCCAGCAGGCGGCGCACGGCGGGTAGAAAGCCCATGTCCGACATGCGGTCCGCCTCGTCGAGCACGACGGTGGTGACGTCGTCGAGCCGGACGTCGCCCCGCTCGATCAGATCCTCCAGGCGACCCGGGCACGCCACCACGATGTTGACGCCCTTCTGGAGGGCGCGGACCTGCTCGCGGTAGCCCGTACCGCCGAAGATCGACACAACGCGCTTGCGTTCGTGCCCGAGGAGGTCGCCGAGGACCTCGTGCACCTGCGAGGCCAGCTCGCGTGTCGGGACGAGCACCAGCGCCTTCGGGCGTCGCGGGAGCGAGCGCTCCGTGTTGACGACGAGGGGGATCCCGAATGCCAGCGTCTTGCCGGAGCCGGTGGGTGCCTTGCCGCAGATGTCGCGCCCCTCCAGCGCAGCCGGAATGGTGGCGGACTGGATGGTCAGCGGCTCGGTGATCCCCTGGCGGGAGAGCACCTCGTTGTACGCCGCGGGGACGCCAAGGTCTGAGAAGGAAGAGATGAGAGACTCCGATCGGGGAGAGAGTGGCCTACTCGATCGGTTGTCTCGAACGGGCCCCGCCGGGCGAAATACCCGGCTGCGCCATCAATGATAGCAGACGCTGCGATTAGCCTGCGGTCGTGGCACCAGGTTTGTTGACGCCCGACCTCAAGGAACGGTGGGACACCGACGGGTGGTGCGTCGTCCCGGGCGTGATACCGCCCGACCAATTGGCCGCCGCGCAGGATGCGGTGCACCACTACTTCCCCACTCCCGCCGAGATGGCCGAGCGCGGAGGCACCGAGGCGGGCCAGTGGCATACCTGGGATGCGCCGTGGCCCGAGTTCCCGTTCCACAGCTCCCGCCTCAACGCGCTCGTCCTGCACGACGACGTCGTCGACCTGGCCGAGGGACTGGCCGGCACGACGGACCTTGCGCTCTACATGGGCATCGTCACGGCCAAGTACGCCAGCCAGGGGTCGGGCTACAACCAGCTCCTCCACGCCGACTACCCCAACCACATGCTGGTCGTGCCGCGCCACGAACCCGGCTACAAGCAGGTGGAATTCTTCGTGTACCTCACGGACGTCGCAACCGAGGACGGTGCCACCCGGTTCGTCTCGTGGCAGAAGACCAAGGACATCCCGGTCGAGCGGCACACCTTGAATTACGTGGACTATGCCGACCTCTACGACGACCCGTCGGACGCGGCGGCACCGGCCGGCTCCGTCGTGGCCTACCGCCCCGACGTGTACCACCGGTCGGTGGACTTCACCGATACCACCCGGTACCGGGTCATGCTCCACGTCTCGTTCCGCCACCGTGACGCGGGCTGGGGCGGCTACCAGGCGTGGCCGTTCAGAGGGTTCTCGTTCGAGCTGAGCAAGTTCGTCCAGCAGGCGACGCCGCGCCAGCTGGCGCTCATAGGGGTGCCCGAGCCCGGGCATCCCTATTGGGACGAGGCGACACTCACCGGCGTCCAGGCCCGCTACCCGGGACTCGACATGACCGCCTGGCGCGACGCGTTGGGCTCGTAGCCCGTCAGCCTGGCGCCGCGTGCGGTGCGCCCGGCGCGACGAGCGGCCAGGGAATGGCGCGTTCGGCGACCAGGGCCAGGTCGAGGAGGAGCTCCTAGCGGTGATGCCCCGCCAGCACCTGCAATCCGACCGGCACCCCGTCGACCAGCCCGGCCGGGATGCTCATGGCGGGGCTGCCGTTGAGGTTCGAGGGCGCGGTGAGCGCGGCGGTGTTCATGATGGCTCGAGTGAAACCGACCTCGTGGATCAGGTCGTGCCCGGGGATCGTCGACGGTGGTGGGCCCTCGGCCGCGAAGGCGACGTCGGGATTGGTGGAGCAGAAGACGAAGTCCGCCTGGTCGAACAGGTCCGCCATGGCCTCGTTGAGCTGACGCCGGTAGCGCTCGATGGAGGCCGCCCGCTCCAAGGTGAACCGCTCTTGCGCCGCCTTCAGGCCGGCCCGCATCTCGCGCGAGAGCCCCTCCAACCGGTCCGGATAGGCGTCTCCGAGGTCCGCCACGAAGGCGGGTTGGTTGGCCATGGCCCACTGCCCGCGTAGGGGAGGCAGTGTCGGCGCCACCGTGACCAGGCGAAGCCTCGCTGCCGCCACCAGACGGGCGGCAGCCTCGAGGACTACGTCGGCCACCTCGTCCCGCACGCTGGCGATCCCCAGGTCGACCACGATGGCCGCGGTCATGCCCGACAGGTCGTACGAGCCCAGCGCGGCCTCCCACCCGCCCACGACGGGCAGGCTGAGCGGGTCGCGCCGGTCGAACCCGTTGCAGCAGTCGAAGTAGCGCGCCGTGTCCCGCACCGAGCGGGTGAGGCAGCCGAGGACCGATGTGAGCGGCTCGATGCCAGCTGCCGGGCCCTTCGGCACGCGGCCGTAGGTGGCCTTCAGCCCGAACAACCCGGAGAACCCGGCCGGGATCCTGATCGACCCGCCCCCGTCGCTCCCGGTGGCGATGGGCAGGAGGCCCCCCGCCACGGCGGCGGCCGTCCCGCCCGACGAGCCTCCCGGCGTGCGCTCGGGGTTCCACGGGTTGCGAGTGGTGCCGTGCAGCTCGGTCGAGGTGCAGTTGATGCCGCCGAACTCGCTGGCCGTCGTCTGCGCTGCCAGGACCGCCCCGGCAGTCCGCAAGCGGCTCAACGAGGTGTCGTCGTGATCCGAGACACGGTCCTTGAAGAGCAGGGAGGCCTCGGTGTACGGCCAGCCCTCGACCCGTTCGAGCTCCTTGATGCCCCAGGGGACGCCGCCGAAGGGCAGCGAGACGTTCGCGTTCTGCGCCGCTTCCCGCGCCCGGTCGAAGTCCGTGTGACTGAAGGCGTTCAGCGGCGACGCCTCCATGGCGGCAATGCTGGCCTCGAGGGCCTCCAAGGGGGATAGCTCCTTGGCCCGGAAGGCGTCGACCAGGCCGCAGGCGTCTCCCATCCACGGGGTGCTCACCGCGCGCAGAGTACCCGAGCGGCCGCCGCCTCGCCGCGGCGGTCGCTAGCCTCCCGGAGGTGAAGACGGCGCAGCTGACGACGCCGGCCCTCCTCGTCGACGCGGCGGGGCTGGAGGCCAACCTGCGCACCATGGGGCGGGCACTCCTCGGTGACCGGCTGCGGCCGCACGTCAAGGCCCACAAGTGCACCGCGCTGGCGGCACGCCAGGCGGCGCAGGGACACACGCGGTTCACCTGCGCCACCACCGCTGAGATGGAGGGCATGGCGCGCGCCGGCCTCGGAGAGGACCTCCTCCTGGCCAACGAGGTGGCCGACGCCACCCGGCTCGGCGCACTGGCCCGGGAGGGGGCACGGGTCACGGTCGCCGTGGACTCGGAGGAGACCACCGCCGCCGCCGCACGGGCCGGCGTCCCCGAGGTGCTGATCGACGTCAACGTCGGGCTCCCCCGCTGCGGCTGCCGGGCGGAGGACGCCGGCCGCCTGGCTGAGCGGGCGCGGGCCGCCGGCCTCACGGTGCGCGGCGTCATGGGGTACGAGGGTCACATCGTGGGATTGGAGGACCGGGGCCAGAGGACCGAGATGCTCCGGGATTCCATGGCCCGGCTGGTGCTCGCCAGCGACCAGGTCGGCGGGGACGTGATCTCGGCGGGCGGCACGGGCACCTACGACATCAACACATGGGCCACCGAAATTCAGGCGGGGTCGTACGCACTGATGGACACGGCCTACGCCAAGCTGGGCTTGCCCTTCGTGCAGGCGCTGACGGTACTGTCCACCGTGATCTCGGTGTCGGACGGCTGGGTGGTCGCGGACTGCGGCCTCAAGGCCCTGGGCATGGACCACGGCAACCCGTCGGTGGAGGGAGCCGAGGTGTGGTTCTGCTCCGACGAACACCTGACGTTCGTCCCGCAGGCCCGGTTGCGGGTTGGCGAACGCATCCGCGTCCTGCCCGCCCACGTCGACCCCACCGTGGCGTACCATGAGCATCTGCACGTCGTGGACGGCGACGAGGTAACCGAGCGCTGGGACGTCGACCTGCGCGGCTGGTAAATCGGCTCTTCCGCAGTCATTAGGGTTGCCCGCGACAAGGAGGTCGACATGGCAGACGCCACGTTCACGATCGGGTCCGCTGCCGCGTGCAGCGACGGGCCCTGCGGCGCGGTGAGCAGGGTGGTCGTGGACCCAGTGGCCCGCGAGGTCACCCACCTGGTGATAGAGCCCGAGCACCGCAGCGGCCTCGCGCGCCTCGTCCCGCTCGACCTGGTCGATTCGGGCGCCGGGGAGGTCCGCCTCCGCTGCACCCTCGAGGAATTCGAGAAGCTGCCCCACGCCGAGGAGACGGACTTCCTGCCCGGGGGCAGCGGCTACGAGGACTACACCCAGTTCGAGCTGTACTACTGGCCCTACTACGGGCTCCAGGGCGGTGTCGATCCCGCCCTCGCCAACGCCAGCGGGATCCTCACCCGCGACACGCTGCCGCCCGGCGAAGTGGGCGTGCGGCGCGGCGAGGCCGTGCATGCAACCGACGGTGAGATCGGCAAGGTCGAGGGACTCGTCGTCGAGCCGACGCACGGGCATGTGACCCATATCCTGCTGAAGGAAGGGCACCTCTGGGGGCGCAAGCAGGTCGCGATCCCGATCGCTGCCGTCGCGCGCATGGATGGTGGCATCAGCGTCACACTCACCAAGCGCGAGATCGAGGACCTCCCCTCCGTCGGCCTCTCCGAGCCGGGTCGGAGAGGC
>Ga0310038_10003426_pt1 | contig 11433 bp, 10 predicted proteins | sample Sb_taG_6_FD_200461 | JGI IMG/M metagenome (GOLD analysis project Ga0310038, IMG submission 200461) | Peat soil microbial communities from Weissenstadt, Germany - Sb_50d_4_PS metaG (v2) (version 2) | ecosystem: Environmental > Terrestrial > Soil > Wetlands > Peat | place: Germany: Weissenstadt... | reverse complement strand
AAAGACGCCTCTTTTTCAATGGTCGTTGAGCGGTTGAGGGAGCGACTGACGCCGCTCTGAGGATGAAAACCTCCGGGAATCCCCGGAAATCCTTGGCACTGGCGCGATCGCACCCGTTGGTAGAACCGAGCACTCGCCCCGGTTGCATGCCCACCGTCGGCCTTTAACCCCTTCTCCTGTTCGGTCGGGGTGATGAGGAATAGCTCCTTGTCGAGAAGGCGGAGCAATTCCTTGAATCTCTCAGGTTGGCTGGAATAGCCTGACACATCGAAGAGTTCTCGCCAGGATATTGGCCTCTTGATTTCACTGCCGCTTCCGGGCAGCAACGCTCTCAGTACGGACTGTGCGGCCTCTCGGTGGTCCCGATACCTGCGCTCTGAGTAGCCAAAATCGAAGATCTTCTTGAAAAATTCGACTTCGATATTTTCAACCCCTCCGATGTCCTTCAGGGTCTGCGTCGTCCACTCTCGACCCTGAAAGACCAGGAAAAACAACGCCAGTCGGACGGGAAGGATCATCCCATTGAGAGCCAGGGTACTGGCGGCAAGTTCGATGAATTCCTGTTGGTCAGGCGTGACGGGATGTTTGACCCTGCCGCAAGCCTGCCCGAACGCCGTAAGTACCTTCTCTCCATGAGGCTGGTGAAACAGATCCATGAAGTAGGAGTTTGAATCCCGATCGAACTTGACACGGGTCTGTGTCGAGAATCGGGTCATGGCCGTCCAGAAGTCGTCACGGACGAGAACGATAGTCTGGACGTGTCCACCGTCACATTGCCCCACAGCGTCAACCAGTTCCGTGTTCTCGATCCCTGACTTCGCATGGAGCCACTGCTCGAATTGGTCAAGGACGATCACCACCTTCTGGCCAGCAGGGATTGCCTGCCCTTTGCGCAAGGTGGATAGGAACTTGGTTAGCGTACGGATCTTCCCCAGTTCCGGGCACTTGTTGCGCAACTCTCTCAGCAGCCCCGCCTCGGTGTCGTCCGGGGTCGCCTCGACGTAAACGTAACGGACATGAGCAGCGAGGTTGGGGATGAGCCCGGCTCTGACAAGCGACGACTTGCCACAGCCCGATGGACCGTGGATCAGCCCGATCCGAAACGTTCTATCTGCGTGGGTCTCTTCGATGCGAGTCTTCCAAAAGTGGACGGATTCGGGGAGCCCGTCGGTAGCACGGTGGTCGGGAAGCAGTTCGAGGAAGAAGTCTTTGTCCTCGGCAATGAACGACCGAAGACCCCTCGGGACGACCTTGACTTGGCCCTTGATGTCGGGGGACGGGATGGGCGTTCTGACGATCCCCGCATCCTTCGCCAGTTCTTGCCGCCCTTTCGGTGTTACTGAAGCTGTCAGATGGCCGTTTTCGAGCGGGGCGAGATCGACGAAGCTTTCACGGTCAAGGCCCCGTAGGCAATCCTGGACCGTCCCGAGGGCAATCCCAGTCTTCCGGGCGATGTCTGAATCGAGGACGACGCCGTAGCCATGCCCGGCCAGTTCGTCGCACGTCGCCAATACCAAAAGTTCTGAGCGGGTGGGCATAGTCGCCTCCGTCGGCTGACTTCAGTTCTGCCGCTAATCGTTGCTCTGTCAGCGTTTCTGCTGGGCGGCGAGATGAGCGTTGCCCCCGCCTCCGCTAATGGCTATTCTAAACATGCAAGTGAGACTCAAGCCAGTGTTCGGTCTAGCAAAGAGAGCTGGGCTTTATCTCGGGTAAGGGGGGGTGCGATGCCCAGGATCGATGGTGGTCAGCGGTGGGTGCTCCAGACGATCCTCGACGCACAGGGAGATAACCCGGCTCCCATCGAGGATACGAGGGTTCACCAGGTTACGCAGATATCGCTGAGCGACACGAGGGATTGGTTTCTCACCCTCGACCAAGACGGTTACGTCGATCTGGTTCTGACCGAGGGCGGGCTGAGGGCCAGTGTCACACCCAAAGGCCGCCTGGCGCTGGGCGTGTACCGACCGTTTCCAACGCAACCCACCCCGTCGCAGCCAGAACCGGCTAGGTCTCGCACCCGGACGGGCCGGGAACGTGCGTTAGTCATCGGCATCAGCGACTATCCGCCGCCGATCACCAAGCTGCCCGCCGTCGCCAACGACGTTCGGGAGATGGCGATCTTGCTCGGGTCGGACAAGGGGCAATTCCCCGCCCAGAACGTCATCCGGCTCTCCGATGGAGAGGCAACCTCGCAGAAGGTGATTGAGGCGATCGAGACCACGTTTGCCAAGGTTCAGCCAGACGATTCCGTGTTTGCATACATGGCTGGGCACGGTACTGTCGTCAAGGGCGACTATTACTTTGTCGCACATAATACGAACGTCCAGGACATCCCTTCCACCGGCGTGCGTCTCAAGAAGATCAAGGAAGCCTTCGACGCCTCGCTAAGCCAACGAGCATTTCTCTGGCTCGACTTCTGTCATAGCGGGGGGATTATCCCCCGTGACTTCGGGACCGAACCGGACGACCGAGAGGTCATCAGCCGGGCGTTAGAGGTGGTCCAGGGGCAGGGAAAACTGATCGTCGCCGCCTGCACGCCGGGTCAGAAAGCTTACGAATCCGCCGTCGTGGGGCACGGGCTGTTCACCGACGCCCTGCTAAGGGGTCTGAAGGGCGAGGCGGCGAACAAAGGCGAGGTCACTGTCAACTCGCTGTACGACTACATCGACAGGCAAATGGGTGGCGAGCGGCAGCGACCGATGATGTTCGGGCAGATGACCGGGCGGGTGGTTTTGATGCATCACGCCTGAAGCCCCCTCAGCGTCTTTGGGTTGGCGGATACCATCGGAGCGGTTCGGGGCTCGGGAGCCTCTGCGACGGGTCCACGAGGGCGTCTTCTGCATCCCTGTCCCCGCAGAGCGAGCCAGTGGACCCGAGGTTGCAGCCTGCCGCTCAACAACCTCACCAGACCGCCTACGGCTTTATCAGTTAAATCGAAATACAAACTGGCTCTCTCTATCCAACCATGTGCCAGGATCGCCCCAGCGGGCTTCCAGGACATTCAGATTAAACGTTGTGGTCTTGATCGTAGGCTTGATACCCATTGACCCCAACGCCTCCCTCCATGATCTGCCTGACTATCTCGGCAAGACACCATGCCGTCGTGGATCATCAAGGAACATCTGCTTACCACCGAGTGACCCCAATACGACGACGACCTTCATTGACCTTCCCAAGTCCTCCTTTATCCCAAATCAACCACGATGCGATTTAACGCATCTTGGGAGCAAATGGCTCTGTCTGTCCAACCGATCGCCAGAGCCGCTGTGGCGGCTGCCTGGGGCTTTTCAATAAATCAATATACTTCTAGCCTGATCATTGGGTTCAGTCCGAACCGCTGGAACTCCCTCACCATGATCGCCCTGACCGCATCAGCCTTGTCAGGGGTCGTCATGATTGAATCATGGATTGTTCCAATGAACGTCCCAGGTAGCTCATCCAGGATTCTGCGGCAGATCACATCGATCGTGATCTTGGATTCGTGGGCCTGGAGCAAGTACGCCAGTTGTCGGTAGTCTTTTCGTTTCAGATCGTTGATCGCCTTGTAGACGGTGGGGAAATCCCTGCCAAACAACTCACGTACACGTCCTGTTGTTTTGATTTTGCCAAAGAACACCTGAGAGAAGAATAGTCGCTTGAAGGAGTCTCTTCTTTTTGCCGGTATGTTCAATCGTCTCATTAAGTCGTCATAGAGAATTCCCTGTTCACAGAGTTCAATGAACTCCTTTACGTCATCAGCCCAGTTGTCAGTCATCCCATACGAAAAGTTCTCTTGTCGTAACGTATTGTCATCATTGACTATACTACTTGTTTCAATACCAAACCGTCGTAGTATAGGAAGTGCTTCTCCCTCTCCCTCTTCTTTATTGTTTTGTAATTCTTGTATGTTCCGATAGGTTTCTGGCTTGTCATACGAAAAGTTGGTTGAATGCAACTCATTGTCATAGTTGGGGTTATTACTATTCTCTACATCAAACCGTCGTAGTATAGGAAGTGCTTCTCCCTCCTTCTCTCTTTCATTTCCTCTTGTTTCTTGGTCTTTTTGGGATGATAAAGAAGATAGGGAAGATGAAGGTAAAGCAGAAGATAGGGAAGACGAACTACTCAAAGACAACAAGAACTCTTCGTCAATGTCGATAGCATAAGCGTTTGACGATTCAGAGAACCTATAATCAATCAAGTTATTCAACTTGCCATTATTCGACAACAGATTGACCAATAGAAGGCAGAAGACCATGGGCTGGGAGTTAGCAATGTCAAGGTTAACAAGCTCAGAGTCTCGGTAACGCAGGAAGGGACGGAGCGTTTTCTTGAGGTTGGTGAGGTTGCTGTGAAAGCGACCGTACCTGTCGGGGATCGAGAAGAAGTCCCCCTCGGCAATGCGCCGGATCATGGCGACCTGAGCCGCCTGTTGAAACGGTGTGCCGTGAACCGAGGTGAGGGCTGCGTGTTCGTCGATTGTGATCGCCTTGACGTAGCGCCTCAATTCCCGGTGAACCGGGTGGCGCAGAGAGTCCGACTCCCGCTTCCTCCATCGCACGATCTTGTCGATCAACCTCTTCGTGGTTGGCTGGTAGAGGGAGAAGCCCTGATTATGAGGATAGAGAAGCCGATACCCGTAGGACATTTCACCTTTGACGCAGAACTTGCGAACATGGATCACGTCCGACTCCACCAGGGCATCCCTGATGGCGGTGAATCGCTCCTTGGGGATGAACTCCACGAGGTAGTCACGCTTCAGGTAGACGAGGCAGTTGCCCCGTCTGAGATGGACCCTGCCCACGTTGATGCGGTGAAGGAGAAACCGGGCGTAGTCAGCAAGGTGCCGCAGTTCCTCGGGCAGATGAATGTCGGGATCGAAGGTGTCCGGTACGTAGAGGACGACCCGCTTGCTGGTTTTCTTGGCTGTTTTACGTGATCGCTGGGCAATTCGAGCTGGCATGATGGACATCCTGTCGTTGAGCAAGACCGCCGATCCGTGGCGGTACTGGAGGATTATCTCATAAACTGATCCTCGAATCAACGGTTTGAAGTCAGGCGACAACGATTGCAAGTCTGATCCCGACCTCGACCTGTCTGAACGGCTTTCTGAGAACGAGGCGAGTTTGGAATCAAGATTCCGTGGGACGAGATAAGGAAGATGGACGGGACGTTCGTTGCGATCGTCGGCACCGTTGCCATGCAAAGGCGTCCCACAACGTGATGTGGAAATCGGATTCCAGTTTCGGCCCGAAAGTTGGAATCTGTTCGATCCCTCAGAGCCGCACCCTGGGGTGGGCTGATCCCGTTCAGTCTGCGATAGAGTCTGCCAAGAATGACGATCCTGGCAGCCGATGAGATCCCTTGCCGAGGCAAGCGACTTTTTTCCTTGACTTACGCACACAGACGATCTACCATCCAAACTTAGCACCTATCTGTCCACCGCTCGGAGTCATTTCAACATGTTTATGAAAAGGATAGCGGCCCTTTGCGCTCTCATAATACCACTTGTGACGATCTCGGTTATCGCCCAGGAGCCTTCCACGTGGATCGGTCAGAAGGTCGTCATCAAGTACACTTACCCGATTAAAATCGGTGATCAAGTTGTGCCGACACATGGCTTTAACGTTTACACCGTGCAGCGAGCCAACGGCGACTGGCTGTGGGTTGTATCGGGCGGTGTGGAGGGCTGGATTCCAGCGAGCCAGGTCGTGTTGTTCGATCAGGCGATCAACTTCTACACGCAGGAGGTTGCAGCGAACCCCGGCAATTCAGGGGCTTGGGATTACCGTGGGATCATCTGGCATGAGAAGAGGGAGTATGACATCGCCATTGCCGACTTCAACGAGGCGATCCGATTGAATCCGGGTGGCTTTATCGACTACAACAACCGAGGCTGCTCCTGGGGCAAGAAGAAGGAATACGACAAGGCAATCGCCGACTTCAACGAAGCGATCCGGCTCAATCCCACGTATGCCAGCGCTTACCGCCACCGGGGCAACGCCTGGGGCAAGAAGAAGGAATACGACAAGGCAATCGCCGACTACAACGAAACCATCCGCCTTGATCCCAAGGATGCCATCGCTTACAACTGCCGGGGCAACGCCTGGGATGACAAGAAGGACTACGACAAGGCTATCGCCGACTACAACGAAGCCATCCGCCTTGATCCCAAGGATGCCATCGCCTACTACAACCGGGGCACCGCCTGGCGGGCCAAGAAGAACTACGACAAGGCTATCGCCGACTACAACGAAGCCATCCGGATTGATCCCAAGAACGCCAGCGCCTACATCAACCGGGGCAATGCCTGGGATGACAAGAAGGAGTACGACAAGGCGATTGCCGATTACAACGAAGCCATCCGGATTGATCCCAAGTATGCCCTCGCCTACTACAACCGGGGTAACGTCTGGTTTGCCAAGAAGGAGTACGACAAGGCGATTGCCGATTACAACGAGGCCATCCGTCTCGATCCCAAGTATGCCCTCGCCTACAACAACCGGGGCAGTGTCTGGCAGGCCAAGAAAGAGTACGACAAGGCCATCGCCGACTACAACGAAACCATCCGACTCGATCCCAAGTATGCCATCGCTTACAACAACCGAGCCAACGCCTGGAAGGGCAAGAAGGAGTACGACAAGGCGATTGCCGATTACAACGACGCTATCCGCCTTGATCCGGGGTTCGCACTCGCCTACAACAACCGGGGACTTGCCTGGCGGGCCAAGAAGGAGTACGACAAGGCGATCGCCGACTACAACGAGGTGATCCGATTGGATCCCAAGTATGCAGATGCTTACAACTCAGCGGCATGGCTCTTGGCGACTTGCCCCGCTGCCGAACATCGGGACGGCAAGAAGGCGGTGGTGTCAGCCACCCGTGCTTGCGAGTTGAGCGAGTGGAAGGAGGCTTACAACCTGGATACCCTCGCCGCCGCCTATGCCGAAGTGGGCAATTTCGACAAGGCTGTTGAATGGCAGGAAAAGGCAAACAAGCTTTACACCGATGCTGACGAATGGAAGAAAGGCGAGGATCGGCTCAAGCTCTATAAGGACAAGAAGCCGTACCGGGAAACTGAATGATTGAGTTCTGACCGGGACCGGAGGCGAGTTGAGGCTAACTGCATCCAAACCTTACCCGCCTCCAAACCCGGCCCAACCGAGATCGAACCCTACCTGACTACGATTTTTCCCAGCGGCGATTTTGGGGACTTCGGTTTTCTGGCAGACTTTTCAGCCCCCTGGGTAAAGCGTCCAAATTGAAGACACAAGAAAAGGCAACCACCCTCGGTCTCGCTCCACCCACCACCCAGGGGGAACCGTTTTTCCGTAACAAAACCTGGAATTTCTCCAAAAACTACTCCTTAACAGACTCGCCGTCGCCGTCCCCCCGCTCAACTCATTGGTGTCAGACGATGACAATGACCGGGTGTGGAGCCGGTGCCCCGCACCCGAAGGGTCAGTCAGACGATGCTCCAACAAAGGTCATTTAGCTTGCCCGCCAGGGACAGGGCGAAGCATGCCCAGGAGTAGTCCTCTTCCTCGGCAAGCTCATTGATCTCCCATGCCACATGCTCAGGGATGGCGAACGTGATGTCGGTGTCGTCGCTCCACTCCCGATCCTCTGCGATGCAATCGACGAGGAGGCTGGCGACCTTGCCGCTGTTGTAACGATGGCCCACCCAATCAAATGCCCGCCGTTCGTCCGCTGTCAGGGTCAGAGAATACATGGCTGTGTCTCCCGGTCAGGGGTGCTGGGATCGTTCCTACACCCCAGACGGCGGTGTCAGCCAGGCGGGTCATCACGCCGTCCAACTTTTGTATTTGCTCATAGTTCTATTCGCTGCATCGTGATCCAACGTCACTCGTCCACCTGAGTCAAATGACTCAGTACCCGGTAGATGGTCGGACGAGACAAGCCCGTGATCCGAGCGATCTTGGCGATCGGCGTTCTTGCCGCCTTCATCTCCTGGATGGCGGCAACTTGCTCGTCAGTCACCCTCCATCGCCAACCTTTCTCTGAACCACCCCAGGTCTTTCCCTTGCGCCTGGCAACCTGCTGCCCGGCGTGAACACGCTCAGCCCTGATCTCGGTCTCATACTCAGCCACACTGGCGAGGTTACGGGCATGGAGCCGCCCGGCTGGTGATGCCAGGCTGAACCCGTCTTTCAGCGACACGAGATCGACCTTCTTCTCCTGGAGTTCCTCAAACAACTGGCAGAGCCCTCGGGTGGTCCTGCCCAAGCGGTCCAAACGCCAGACCACGATGCGACAGAGCCGACCGGCTCGCAGTTCCGTGAGGAGCCGATCCATCCCCGGTCTGTCCATCGTGCGCCCAGTGAACGTGTCCTTGAACCACTCGACCCGACCATCATGGGCTTCCGCCCACCGTTCCAAGTCGGGCATCTGACTGGCGTGCGATTGATCCCGGTGGCTAACCCGAAGGTAGAGTGCGGTTTCCTTGTCCATTCTTGAGACCTCAAACTGTAACGTGTCACTTACAAGCGACACGTGGCATTGATCTGGATTCAGAGACCCCGGTTTTTCCGGGGTCTCGGCGAGCCGTTTCGGTGAAGAGTGACACGTTACACTTTCAACCTGTCTGAACGGTCGGGGCGTCATCCTCGACGCCCCTTATCGGTGGTGTCACGTGCGATGTGGCTCAAAGCCGAAGTGGAACCGGGGTGATGCCTGAAACATGAGGCTGCCCTTTTGATCGTCAGACTTGCGCTTCACAACCACCAACGGGGCGGCGAAGCCGATCACGATGAAGTCACGGGCTAACTCGGAGGTATCCCAGACCTGCCCGTGCATTTGTTCCAGGTACTCACGGCTGCCAGGGACAGCGTTGATCTCGGCAAGCATCTGCTTGCGGATGTCTTCGGTTGGGTCAGTCATACTTCTTCCTTTCAGGATTGGGGATGTTTATCTCACACTGGTCTCGATGGTGTCGGTCAGGTGAGACGAGCTGGTCAGTATTCCGAGGCCAAGAGTATCGTTGTGCAGTAGCGGAGACCGACTTCGTTTGCCGCCTCAGTGATGACCCAGATCCGCTCCCCCTTCCGGGTCGTGTACGCCGACAGGATGCGGCCGCCGTCGATGACGGCAGCGTTGTTGAGGTTGCGATCCTCATCGTCGAGGTCGCCCCAGTCGCCGGTCACGTGGCGGGCGAGGAACTCACCGGGTCGATGCCCGGCGTCATGAAGTGCGTGGAGAGCACCGGGGGTGGTGACGATCCGACCGAGGCTGAACTTCTTGGTCTCATCGTGACTCATGTTGTCGCTCCCTTTTGGGACTTGTGGTTGTTGATGCCGTCATCGGTGGTGTCAGGCGGGGTGGTCATCGAACTGCCCCACCTGTGACTGTTCACCAGTCGGGATAATCGCCATCGTCGGGATCGCCGGGCTCACCGTGCCAAGGGTCGGCTTCGTCCTCGGCATCGATCTGTGACCAGTAATCAGCAAATTCGAGGGCTTCGTGGCGGGCACGGTCTTCGTCGCAATCGGTCAGGAGTTTGCCACGAAAGAGCATCCCCGTTGGTCGATGAGCCGAAGGCGGCGAAGACGTGAGCCTCGTGATCGATGATGCCAATCTCTAACTGACCTCGCCGTTCGCATCGTGTTGTCATTTTGATCTTCCCGTTGAAGGGTTGTGCTGATCTCACGGGAGGATCGATGGTGTCGGTTCTGTCTCAGCAGTCGCACCACTGAGCCAGTGTGACGCCGGTCTGTTCGAGTGCGGCGGCAAGCTGGCAGGGATCGTCGCCAGCCTGCAAATCCCAGTTGATCCAAGAATTCTCAGCACTTGACCGCTCTGAGGGGGCTGCCTCGCCCTGATCGGAGAGCATCTGCCGGTGCATGTTCGCACGGTAGTCGTACACGTCCAGGTTTCTTGCCCGACCGCCGATCTTGCGGTCGTATTTGACCCAAAGGATTGCGTACTTGATCAAAGCAGCGGTCATCGGCTCTGGGTTGCGACCCCTGAGAAGGAGCCTTGACCACTGATCCCACATCTTGCCGAGGCACTCTGCGATGGCATCAGGGCGTTTGCTCTCGTGCCAACCGTAGAAGGCTCGCTTCGCTGCCTTATGGGTGCGATCGTATACGATCGTCATGAACCGCTGATGTTCTTGCTCCCAGTTCAGATTGTTCATCACTGACTCCATTGGATGGGCTGTTGTGGTTGACAGCCCAGCCGTTGGTGTCAGCGGTTTGAGTCAGCCGGTGCTTGGCGAGCGAGTAGCCGGAAGAAGCTGGCACGGCTCTTGCTGGTCGCTGTGCTCCAGCATGCCTGTTGTTCCGCCACGGAGTCGGCGTGGCGCACGAACGACCACTTCCTAGCAGTCGGCAGGTGCCAGGGTCTCATAGCCAGCCGATGAGACCCGCCGCATGAGATCGCCGATGGCGTTGGCGAGGCATTCGTATTTTGTACGAGTCGGGTGCCTGGCAGCGGGACGGGCGAGACATGGGACGGGGGCAGTCTCACACAATGTGTGACCGGGCGATGCGACCGCTGCTTGGCAGTCATAAGGTGATGTTTGACTTGGAGTTAGGGACGCCAATATCGCAGTCTCACAGAAAAGCCGTAGCCCGGACCCCTGGCTCTATATATAGGGCAACGTCACCCGACGCCGAGGACACGCATTTCAACTGACACCATCGAACATTGAAGAGGGGAGACGACGATTCAGACCAGTCCGAAGGGAGGCTTTTGATGCGTCGATCGTGGATGATCCTGGCTTCTCTGTTCGGGCTTCTGATCGGTATGACCTGGACGACCTGGACGGGAAGCATCGAGCCGCAGAGCGGCAAGGGTGTGTTCGCCGGGCTCAAGGTCGGTCAGCCGGTCACGCTCATGGACGTAGGGGCTGCCTACGAGGTCCGGGTTCTGGACAACGCCAGGGGGGCACGGAGCCGCTCTCAAGGGCACTGATGATCTGGTTGGTAATGGCTTGGCGGATGTCGTTCTGGTTTGGCATGGCTGACTCCTGGGTGATCGTTGCTTGGCAACGACTCACTCGATGGTGTCAGTTGTTTGCGGAGGAGCGGAGAAAATGAGATGAGACCGGGGGAAGTGAGACCGTGTGCTCGTAGCGGAACGTTTGTGCCCGAATCAGCTTGGAGCCGGGAGACACGCTCCAAGTCTCAAATATCGTGAGTCTCATGAATGCCCATGCCGGTGGGCGTCGATTCAGCCCTTATATATAGAGGGCAGCGATCAGCCGCCCACACACAATAACTGACACCATCTTTTATAGAGAAGGAATGAGCTTGAGGCGAAACGAGGAGTAAGGTGCCGAGAAGGACGACAAGGGGATCAGCATGAGCCAGCCTTATTTGCAGTCGGCTACATGGAATCAGATTGGGTGCGTTACGCCATCGAGGATGAGAGGGGGCGGTACTGGACCGGGCGGGGCTTCACCAAGGACGAGCGAAAAGCCTTGGCGTATGC
>Ga0310038_10003410_pt1 | contig 11456 bp, 6 predicted proteins | sample Sb_taG_6_FD_200461 | JGI IMG/M metagenome (GOLD analysis project Ga0310038, IMG submission 200461) | Peat soil microbial communities from Weissenstadt, Germany - Sb_50d_4_PS metaG (v2) (version 2) | ecosystem: Environmental > Terrestrial > Soil > Wetlands > Peat | place: Germany: Weissenstadt... | reverse complement strand
GGTATGCTCTCTTACTCATGGGGGATGACCTCCAATAAACGCGGTTGCGAAGCCCACACACCTTCGCTTGTACCGCCTATCGAGGCATCCCCTCAACTCATCTATAGCCACTCCGGTCAGCCGAACGGCGGGGTCTGGAGACCCTCGCCGAACGAAACAAATTCGCAACGACAGCAGTCGGGATCAAAGTCCTCAACGCATGCCCGGCCGACGCCGAGGCCATGTCGCGCGGGGAAACATAGCGGAAAATCGAGGCGCCTCCCGCCAGGCAGCGCCTGCCCGACGCCCTCAGTTTCAGCAAGGGAGGTTTCAAGAGATACTGCCAATCCCGCTCCGAAAATGAAACGGCTCTGGCCGCCCCCCGCGGAGGTGACTCGACGCATGAGCACCTGACCGGATAAGATCATTCTGTCTGGAGTAAGCACCCAGGTTCTGGAGTGGCGGCCGAGCGGCCCCGGTAGAGACGATGGACACGGCGAAACTCGCGCTTGAGGACGGTACGGTCTTCACCGGCCAGGCCTTTGGCGCCCGGGGCGAGGTCGATGGCGAGGTCGTCTTCAACACGAGCATGACGGGTTATCAGGAGATCCTGACCGACCCCGCCTATCACGGTCAGATCGTGACGATGACCTACCCCGAAATCGGCAATTACGGGGTCAACGAGGAGGATCTGGAAAGCCGTCGCCCCTGGGTCCGTGGCTTCGTGATTCGCGAGCTCAGCGGCCGGGTCAGCAACTTCCGCGCGCAGGAATCGCTTGAAGGCTTCCTGGCCAGACACGGCATCATCGGCATCGAGGGCATTGACACCCGCGCCCTGGTGCGGCTGACGCGGGACCGGGGGGCGATGAAGGGCATCCTGTCCACGGCCGATCTCGACGACGCCAGCCTCGTGGACAAGGCTCGCAAAAGCCCCGGGCTGGTCGGCCGCGACCTCGCCCGCGAAGCCATGCCCCGGGAATCCTTCAGGGGGTCGAAAAGAGGGTACGTAGCGCATTCCCGGCCCGATCAATGACTCGTCCTGTCCCGCTCTCGTCCCGCTGAAGCGATCAGGCGTCCCGGCGGTAATCGCACCAGTTCTCAAGCGTTGGGCTCGGGCTCGTCAGCCGGGTCCCAGGGCTCGGGTGGCCGGGGGATCGCCCGTAGCTCTGCCGCGAAGTGATCCAGGTCGGGGCTGAACGCCGCCAACAGGTTGGCGGCGTCCAGGACCGACTCATCCAGAATCGATCGCACCTCGGCCTCCAACTCAGGCGGTACGAGACCGAAACGAGTGGCGAGTAACTTGAGGATGTGCTTGTGGCTCCTTTCCGCGGTGAGCTCTCGGATCAATGGCGACTCGATCATGGCGATTTTTCCTCCCAGGATGGATAGTAAATTGGGGTCGTTGTACCGCAGGCGGGTGAAAACTTGTGTGACCGTGATGAGGCTTTCATGCTCCTCGGCCGGAGCGTGCTGATCGATCACCTCGCGGCACCGCCGCAGGACGATCTCGGGCGGTTCGGCCGCCTGCATCAGCGGCACCCATGGCATCATTCCCGGGTCCGCCGTCGCCAGCACCGGCTCAGCGGGTATCGTCCACAGCTCGACCACACGCCACCGGCCTCCCAGCTCCGTCGCTGCGTCCGAGCCAGGGCGGCGGGCGTGGTCGGGGACGCGGAGCTGCCCCTTGGGGCGGAGCACCAACACGAGGACGTTGGCGACCTCGCCTCGAACGAGGTAGACCAGCAGCAGGTCGCGTAGTGCCTGCTCGGCCGCGCGGAGCTCGGGGTAGGTCGCGATCTCGACGACGAACGGCTCAGGGTGATCGCGCCCGGCGCGCCAGGCGAAGAGCAGACCGTCAGGGAGCTTGGTGGGCAGGACCAGTTCAGCCGGCGCCGCTTGCCAACGGACCAGATCCGTGACGCCACCGAGTCGAAGGATGGCGTCGCCGTGGTGCTCGATGAGCCACTTGGCGCTCTTGTCCTTATCTTTGGCCGGCTCGGGCATGGTCCACCGCGCTCCCGAATCGAGGACCGTTCGTCCCACGCGATGGCGTCGGCTGCGACATCGAGCAGGTCACGCTCCTCATCATACCCCATGCCGGTTCGGCCCGGAACGAAAGATCGTTGCCGGCCCAGCCCGCTGAGGAAGCCGCACCCGCGATCGAACGGACACTGGCCGACTCGCCGCGGGAAGCCCGGTCAGGCGCTGCTGGCGACCCGGCCGTTCCCTTCCTCGCCTTTCCCGTGGTCGATGATCAACGGCACCTGCTCGGCGTCGTGGACGTCGAGCTGTACACCGACAAGGCCACTCAGCTCGATGAGGGGAGGGTGCGCGACGACCTGTTCCAGCTCCTTGGCGTACCGGCCGACGGGGCGCGGGACAGATCACCGCTGGGTTCCTTCCGCCGGCGCTTCCCCTGGCTGGGCTGCAACCTCGCGGCCGGCATCCTGGCGGCGTTCTTCTCCAGTGCCTACAAGGACGAGTTGAACCGTGTGGTGGCGCTCGCGTTCTTCATCCCCGTGGTGCTGAACCTGGCGGAGAGTGTCAGCAGCCAGTCGGTGAGCCTGGCTCTACAGGTACTGCACGGGCAGCCGCCGTCGTGGAAGATGATCCCGGGAAGGCTTGCCGACGAACTGGCCACGGGATTGATGCTCGGGCTGGCGGCCGGGGCCGCGGTCGGGCTGATCTGGCTCCGACAGGCGCGGGTCGCCCTGTGCCTCCTGGGCGGCATCTGCGGGGGCGTTGCGGGTGCCGCGATGCTGGGCACAGCCTTGCCCTTCGTGCTTCGGTTACTGCGGCTGGAACCCCGTGTCGCCGCCGGGCCCATCGCACTGGCCGGGGCCAACGTGATCACCATCCTGCTCTACTTCAACCTGGCGCGTTGGCTACTCCGCTGACCCGTAACCAAGGGCCCCAGAGGGACATAGTGATAGGAAGACACAGATAAACTGCCCAATTTGCCTGGATCGCTTTCACAATTCACAATGTCCCGCTCGGTGCCCCTGAAGGCCCCATGTGCTCCATGGCGAGATCGAGGCTATCCGCCACCGCCTCCCGAAAACCGAAAACCGGCCCTGTCCCCGCGAAGCCCCGCCCCCCGCGAAGCCCCGCCGACTGCTGAGGTGCGTTCGTCCTGGACTTGGGGGTCCGCGGTCCGGCCGCCAAAAACCGCCAAAACAGGGCGGATCGCTCAGGCTGCGCGGGGTCCGGGAGTATTTTTCGGAGCAGTTCATTTGTCCAAACCGATTTCTCTCCTCCCGGTCCTCCCCGCGTTGAACGCGATCGAACTGTTCGATATGCTTTTTTTATCCCAAAATCGTGTAGGATGGATAATTTCGAAGGACAAAGCCACCTCGCGAACCCTGTTGGACAACATGGATACCTCCTCCGAAACAATCCAGGACCCGCTTCAGGATCACGCGGCCAAGGTCATCAAGGCGACATTGGACGGCCGCGTCGTCCCGTTCCTGGGGGCGGGCGTCAACCTCTGCGGCCGGCCTACCGGAGCGAAGTGGTGCTCCGGCTGCAAGTATTTGCCGAGCGGCTCGGAGCTGACCGAGCACCTCGCCCGGGCGTTCCTCTACCCGCACGCCCCGGACGACCTCCTGCGGGTTTCGCAGTACGTCACCATCTCCGACGGCGCCGGCCCGCTGTACGAAGAATTGCACAAGCTCTTCAACATCGACTACACACCCACTTCCCTGCACCGCTTCCTGGCGGCCCTCCCCTCGGCCATTCGGGCCAAGGGCCTCCCTGTGAAATACCCCCTCGTCGTGACCACCAACTACGATGACGTTCTGGAGACCGCCCTGCGGGAGGCCGGCGAGGAGTTCGACCTCCTCTATTACGAGGCCAAGGGCAAGGACCTGGGCAAGTTTTGGCACCAGCCGCCCCAGGGCGAACCCCATTTGATCGACAAGCCCAACAAGTACCGCGGCCTCTCATTCGACCAGCGCACCGTCATCCTGAAGATCCACGGCGCTGTGACCAGGGACGAAGCCACCGGCGACCACGACAGCTACGTCATCACCGAAGACCACTACATCGACTACATGCTGAACACCGAGGTCACCGCCCTCCTGCCGGTCCCCCTGCCCGAGAAGCTGAAACGGAGCCATTACCTGTTCCTGGGCTACGGCCTGAAGGACTGGAACCTCCGGGTCATCCTGCGTCGGATCTGGAAGGACCAGGCCCTCGACTGGAAGTCATGGGCGGTCAAGCGCGACAGCGACGCGATCGACGAGCAATTCTGGAAGAAGCGGAACGTCGACATCATCAACGCCGACCTCCAGGACTACATCGCCTCTCTGAGCCGTTGCCTGGAGAATCGGCCGCACGCCGGGGGAGGGGCATGAGCGGCACGACACTCACCCAACGCCCCTTCAAGGGGCTGATGCCCTACGAGGAAGCCGACGCGCTCTTCTTCTTCGGGCGCGAGGCGGACTGCGGCGTCATCACGTCGAACCTGATGGCCTCGCGCCTGACGATCCTGTACGGCCCCAGCGGCGTGGGCAAGAGTTCCGTGCTCGATGCGGGCGTCGTCCACCACGTGCGCCAATTGGCCCAGGATAACCTGAAGGAGATCGGCAAGCCCGAGTTCGCCGTCGTCGTCCATCGGTCCTGGCGCGACGACCCCGGCGCCGGGCTGCTGGCCGGGGTGCAAGACTCCGTCGAGCAGACCCTCGGGCGACGATTCGACCCCGTGCCGCCGGGGACGACGCTCGCCGATGCCCTGGCGATCTGGGCGGAGCGCCTCGACGGCACCTTGCTGATCATCCTCGACCAGTTCGAGGAGTATTTCCTCTACCACCCCCGCGAGGACGGCCCCGGGACCTTCGCCACCGAGTTCCCCGCCGCGGTCAACCGACCCGACCTCCGCGTCAACGTCCTCCTCTCCCTCCGCGAAGACGCCCTGGCGAAGCTCGACCGCTTCGAAGGGAAGATCCGGAGCCTGTTCGACAACTACCTGCGCCTCGCCCCCCTCGACCGGGAGGCGGCGGTCGAGGCGCTCCGAGGGCCGATCGCGGAATACAACCGGCACCATGAGGGCCAACAGGTCACGATCGAGCCGAAGTTGATCGACGAGGTGCTCGCGCAGGTCAAGGCCGGCGCGGTGGAACTCGTCGCGGCCGGCCGCGGAGTGGTCGCGGGGGTCGGGGATTGGGACGAACCCAGAGACATCCACATCGAGACATCGTACCTCCAACTGGTCATGACCCGCCTCTGGAACGAGGAGCAGCGCCTCGGCTCGCGCACCCTGCGCTGGGAGACGTTTATCCAGAAGGTGGGCGGGGCCAGGGCCATCGTCCGCAAGCACTTCGATGACGAGATGGGGCGGCTGAGCCCGACCGAGCGCGACGTCGCATCCGACGTGCTCCCCTACCTGGTCACGCCCTCGGGCGCGAAGATCGCGCAGGAGCCCGCCTTCATCGCCGCGCGGACAGGGCGCCCGGCTGACCAGGTCGAGGCCGTCCTGAGGCGCCTCGCCTCGCAAGAGGGCCGCATCCTTCGCAAGGTGGACAGCCCCCACCATGCGGATAGCTACGAGATCTTCCACGACGTGTTGGCCCGGGTCATCCTCGACTACGTCAAGGTCCAGGACGCGGAGCGGGCCAAGGAGCGCGTCCGCCGACAGTACTTCATCAGCACCGGCCTCGCGTTTGGCCTTATCCTCGCATTACTCTTGTCTGGTTTCGCCTGGTGGCAATGGGGAGAGGCAAAACGCGCGACCGAGCATGCCAAACGTTCGGAAGCCGAGGCGAAAAAGCAGGCCCAACTTGCCCAAACCGCGGAAGAAAAGGCGCGGGAGCAGGCCCAGCTCGCCCAACGTTCGGAAGCCGAGGCGAAAAAGCAGGCCCAGCTCGCCCAAACCGCGGAAGAAAAGGCGCGGGAGCAGGCCCGAATCGCCCAACGTTCGGAAGCCGAGGCGAAAAAGCAGGCCCAGCTCGCCCAAACCGCGGAAGAAAAGGCGCGGGAGCAGGCCCGAATCGCCCAACGTTCGGAAGCCGAGGCGAAAAAGCAGACCCGGATCGCCCAAACTGCGGAAGAAGAGGCACGAAATAAAGCCCGACGCGCCAATTCACTCAAACTCGCCGCACAGGCCATCGCGCATCAACGCGACCAATTCGATCTCGCCCTCTTGTTAAGCCTCGAGGCCTGTCGCACAGAAGACACCCTCGAGACCCGCGGCAGCCTCCTCTCGACCCTGAATTCCAACCCGCAACTGAGTCAATTCCTGCGCGGGCATACGGACGCCGTGAACGGCGTGGCGTTCAGCCCCGATGGCGGCACGCTCGCCTCCGCCTCCGACGACAAGACCGTCATCCTCTGGGACGCCAAGACGCGCACGCGGCGGGGGGAGCCCCTCGCCGGGCATACGGACGCCGTGTGGCGCGTGGCGTTCAGCCCCGATGGCGGCACGCTCGCCTCCGCCTCCCAAGACGGCACCGTCATCCTCTGGGACGCCAAGACGCGCACGCGGCGGGGCGAGCCCCTCGCCGGGCACAAGGACGCCGTGTGGGGCGTGGCGTTCAGCCCCGACGGCGGTACGCTCGCCTCCGCCTCCGCCGACAACACCGTCATCCTCTGGGACGTCAAGACGCGCACGCGGCGGGGCGAGCCCCTCGCCGGGCACACGGGCACCGTGAAGGGCGTGGCGTTCAGCCCCGACGGCGGCACGCTCGCCTCCGCCGCCGACGACAAAACCGTTATCCTCTGGGACGTCAAGACGCGCACGCGGCGGGGCGAGTCCCTCGCCGGGCACACGTGGGAAGTGTACGGCGTGGCGTTCAGCCCCGACGGCGGCACACTCGCCTCCGCCTCCCGCGACGGCACCGTCATCCTCTGGGACGTCAAGACGCACAAGCCGCTGGGCGAGCCCCTCACCGGGCACACGAACACCGTGCAGCGCGTTGCCTTCAGCCCCGACGGCGGCACGCTCGCTTCCGCCTCCCAAGACGGCACCGTCATCCTCTGGGACGTCAAGACACGCACGCGGCTGGGCGAGCCCCTCACCGGGACCAGGGCCATCGTGTGGGACGTGGCGTTCAGTCCCGACGGCGGCACGCTCGCCTCCGCATCCCAAGACGGCACCGTCATCCTCTGGGACGCCAAGACGCGCACGCGGCTGGGCACGCCCCTCGCCGGGCACACGGGCGCCGTGTACAGTGTGGCGTTCAGCCCCGATGGCGGCACGCTCGCCTCCGCCTCCTTCGACAAAACCGTCATCCTCTGGGACGCCAAGACGCGCACGCGACGGGGCGAGCCCCTCGCCGGGCACACGGGCGCCGTGACAAGCGTGGCGTTCAGCCCCGACGGCGGCACGCTCGCCTCCGCCTCCTTCGACAAGAGCATCATCCTCTGGGACTTCAAGACGCGCACGCGGATAGGGGAGCCCCTCGCCGGGCACTCGGGTACCGTGTGGGGCGTGGCGTTCAGCCCCGACGGCGGCACGCTCGCCTCCGCCGCCGACGACAAGACCGTCATCCTCTGGGACGTCAAGACGCGCACGCGGCTGGGCGAGCCCCTCGCCGGGCACACGGACGCCGTGGAGAGCGTGGCGTTCAGCCCCGACGGTGGCACGCTCGCCTCCGCCGCCGACGACATGACCGTCATCCTCTGGGACGTCAAGACGCGCACGCGGCTGGGCGAGCCCCTCGCCGGGCACACGGGCATCGTGAGGGGCGTGGCGTTCAGCCCCGACGGCGGCACGCTCGCCTCCGCCGCCGCCGACAACACCGTCATCCTCTGGGACGTCAAGACGCGCACGCGGCTGGGCGAGCCCCTCGCCGGGCACACGGGCACCGTGGAGAGCGTGGCGTTCAGCCCCGACGGCGGCACGCTCGCCTCCGCCGCCGCCGACAAGACCGTCATCCTCTGGGACGTCAAGACGCGCACGCGGCTGGGCGAGCCCCTCGCCGGGCACACGGGCACCGTGTGGGGCGTGGCGTTCAGCCCCGACGGCAGCACGCTCGCCTCCGCCTCCCAAGACGGCGCCGTCCTCCTCTGGGACGCCAAGACGCGTGCGCGGCGGGGCGCGCCTCTCGCCGGGCACACGAACACCGTGTGGGGCGTGGCGTTCAGCCCCGACGGCGGCACGCTCGCCTCCGCCTCCTCCGACAACACCATCCTCCTCTGGGACGCCAAGACGCGTGCGCGGCGGGGCGCGCCCCTCGTCAGGCACACGGACACCGTGAGGGGCGTGGCGTTCAGCCCCGACGGTGGCACGCTCGCCTCTGCTTCCTACGACAAGACCGTCATCCTCTGGGACGTCAAGACACGCACGCCGCTGGGCGCGCCCCTCGCCGGGCACAGGGACGAGGTGTTCGGCGTGGCGTTCAGCCCCGACGGCGGCACACTCGCCTCCGCCTCCCGCGACAAGACCGTCATCCTCTGGGACGTCAAGACACGCAGGCCGCTGGGCGCGCCCCTCGCCGGGCACACGAGCAGCGTGACGAGCGTGGCGTTCAGCCCCGACGGTGGCATGCTCGCTTCCGCCGCCGCCGACAAGACCGTCATCCTCTGGGACGTCAAGACGCGCACGCGGCGGGGCGAGCCCCTCGCCGGGCACACGGGCGCCGTGGAGAGCGTGGCGTTCAGCCCCGACGGCGGCACGCTCGCCTCCGCCGCCGCCGACAACACCGTCCTCCTCTGGGACGCCAAGACGCGTGCGCGGATCGGGGAGCCCCTCGCCGGGCACACGAACACCGTGTGGGGCGTGGCGTTCAGCCCCGACGGCGACACGCTCGCCTCCGCCTCGGCCGACAACACCGTCCTCCTCTGGGACGCCAAGACGCGCACGCGGCGGGGGGAGCCCCTCGCCGGGCACACGAACACCGTGACGAGCGTGGCGTTCAGCCCCGACGGCGGCACGCTCGCCTCCGCCTCCTACGACAACACCGTCATCTTCTGGGACGCCAAGACGCGCGAGCGCCCAGCCGCGCCCCTCACCGGGAACCCGGCCGCCGTGAACGGCGTGGCGTTCAGCCCCGACGGCAGCACGCTCGCCTCCGCCTCCGACGACAAGACCGTCATCCTCTGGGACGCCAAGACGCGCACGCGGCGGGGGGAGCCCCTCGCCGGGCATACGGACGCCGTGTGGCGCGTGGCGTTCAGCCCCGACGGCGGCACGCTCGCCTCCGCCTCCTACGACAACACCGTCATCCTCTGGGACGTCAAGACACGCACGCGGCGGGGCGAGCCCCTCGCCGGGCACACGGGCACCGTGTGGGGCGTGGCGTTCAGCCCCGACGGCGGCACGCTCGCCTCCGCCTCCGACGACAAGACCGTCATCCTCTGGGACGCCAAGACACGCACGCGGCAGGGCTCGCCCCTCGCCGGGCACACGGCCGCCGTGAGGGGCGTGGCGTTCAGCCCCGACGGCGGTACGCTCGCCTCCGCCTCCGCCGACAACACCATCATCCTCTGGGACGTCAAGACGCGCACGCGGCGGGGCGAGCCCCTCGCCGGGCACACGGGCGCCGTGTGGGGCGTGGCGTTCAGCCCCGACGGCGGTACGCTCGCCTCCGCCTCCCTGGGCAAGACCGTCATCCTCTGGGACGCCAAGACGCGCGAGCGGATAGGGGAGCCCCTCGCCGGGCACACGGGCGGCGTGACGAGCGTGGCGTTCAGCCCCGACGGCGGCACGCTCGCCTCCGCCTCCGGAGACTCCACCGTCATCCTCTGGGACGTCAAGACGCGCGAGCGGATAGGGGAGCCCCTCGCCGGGCACACGAGCACCGTGTGGGGCGTGGCGTTCAGCCCCGACGGCGGCACGCTCGCCTCCGCCTCCCAAGACGGCACCGTCCTCCTCTGGGATCTGAATCCCCCATCCTGGAAGGCCCGCGCGGGCCGCCTTGCCGGCCGCAACCTTTCCTTGGCCGAATGGAAGAAGTATTTCGACCCGGACGTCCCGTACCGCCTTACCTGTCCCGAGTTTCCCCCGGGAGAGGGAGTGACGGAGGCCGAAATGGCCAAGGGCCGATCGAAATGACGCTATTACACAAGTCCAACGAGCGATTCGCACCCAACCGCCCCCCCGCAGGAGAAATCAGGCCGGGTCGCTCTGGGCGTTACCCCCCAGTGGCCTGCTCCCCATTTCTTGGTCCAGTGATAATGGGAGTCACCTGTTCGTTGGGGAGCCCAGTGGGACATAGTGAATTGCCCTCATAGAGTAGGGGGAATAGGAAGACACAGACAAACTGCCCAATTTGCCTGGATCGCTTTCACAATTCACAATGTCCCCCTCGGTCCCCCTTCCAAAAGAAAGCCGTTTTTCGGTTCCCGACACCTTTGTCTTCCCGGGCTGGAATGTCAAAGTGCCAGGTTACGGGGGACATCCATGCGGTGGGTAGTCGCTACGGCTCCAGTTCCTTGCGGGCAGCGTGATGGACGTAGAGCACGACGACATCCTCATTGCGGATGGCAAAGACGATGCGTTATTTGCTGTTCCGCTTACCGTAGAGCAACTCGCGGAGTTCTTCGGAGAATTTGTCGCTCTCGGTTGCACGCGGGCAGCGTGAAGGCTGGCGGGTCAACGTCTCCATCTGCTTGAAAAGGAAGAAGCCTGTACCCGAAGGGCCGGCGCACGCAGACGATGGCTTCACCGCAAGCCGTTGCGGCCTTTCGGGTACAGGCTCTTGAACGAAGCCGCGGGGAACGGCACGCGGTTTGCTTTAATATGTAGTTTGGTCGCGCGGGCAAGAGGGGCGGTTTGGGCAGGCGGCTGCTGACGCGAAGCGAGTGCAAAGGAAGTCGGACGCAGGCTCGCCGAGTGACTGTGATTTTCCCACCGCGAAGCGGTTTCGTTCAAGACCTTGATACCAGCGTTCGGCCTGGGCAGGTGAGAGATGCTCGGCGATCCAGGCATACGCCTCATCGGCGTCGGCCACCGCTCGTGCGGTGACGCGGAGGCGATAGGTCACGCCTGAATTCCATGCTTGGTGCGGGCGTGTTCCTTGAATTCGTCGAGGCTAACGGTGCGGCCCGCGTTCATGTCCTCGATGCCCTGGCGGATGCCTTCAAGCACCCTGGCATCTTCAGCCACCTGGCGAAGCTTCTGGTAAGCGGCCGCGTCCTGGACAACCAACTCGGCCTTGCCGTTGATGGTGAGCACGACCGGCTCGCCGGTCCGCTTCAATTGCTCAACAAATTCGGATGTATTTTTCTTAAAATCGGTCAGTGACTGGATGTCGCGGCTGATGTCGAGCATTGAGACCTCCCGGTAAGAGCTTTTAAAGTACTGAATTCGATTCTAACATCGCCTGAAGCGGTTGCCAAGCCGCGTAGACGCACCTGGTGCCCCTGTTCTCAAGGGGAGGTGCGTCGTCGAAGACTCGACGCACCTCTGCAACCCGCGGAGGTGACTCGACGCATGAGCACCTGACCGGGTAAGATCATGTTGTCTGGATCAGGCACCCAGGTTCTGGAGTGGTGGCCGAGCGGCCCCGGTGGAGACGATGGACACGGCGAAACTCGCG
>Ga0310038_10003403_pt1 | contig 11480 bp, 10 predicted proteins | sample Sb_taG_6_FD_200461 | JGI IMG/M metagenome (GOLD analysis project Ga0310038, IMG submission 200461) | Peat soil microbial communities from Weissenstadt, Germany - Sb_50d_4_PS metaG (v2) (version 2) | ecosystem: Environmental > Terrestrial > Soil > Wetlands > Peat | place: Germany: Weissenstadt... | reverse complement strand
GAGGCGGAGTTCGAGCAGATAACGATGGGTACGCTGCCCCTCCCCGACGGATGGCGTCTTGGTGACACCCTCTACCCTGGCGCAACATGAGCGATGACCACTAGAAGTGAGGAAGCAAGCACAACGTCGTGGATAAGGTGCTACCGCGGATCATCCAGGAGCACTGGCGGCGGATCGGATTCACCCATCGGCCCGACATCGCTTCAATCAGGCAGTTCTGTCGAGAGGTCGATCTTCTCCATCCGCAGGTCGATGACAACGGTCGTCGTCCCGACAACGTCGAGTATCCGTGGACTGGAGTATCTGGAGATGCAGAGGTGCCGGCTCGGTGGGAGTTCTCGCTCGTGCGAAGGCTGTATACGAATCCTGGGAGATTGCTCCTCAAGGCGGCGGTCAGCCTGACTCGCAACCCGGCGGTCTTTGTTCAGTAGGAAGGCCAGGGGCCACCCACAATCTCGCACCCGGGAAACGTGGGTGGCCCCCAACGTCCACGGACGATAGGGTGTGACCGCCCGCAATCGGGCTGACACGGCCGGAAACGGTCACGGCACGCACGTCGGCTATCGTCAGGCTCCCCCGGCGAGCGGAATCCGATCCGCCGTTTCTTCTGCTCGGGCGTCGGCGGGGCCATCAACTGCCGGATCGCGTCGAAGACGACCCGGAACTGCGCGTCGTACTTCTTCTCCAGGCCGTCGAGCTTGCGGGCCAGTTGCTCATGCGAGGCCAGCATCTGCCGCAGCCGGACGAACGCCCTCATGATCTCGATGTTCACATCGACAGCCCGCTCGCTGTGCAGGACGCTTGACAGCATCGCCACTCCTTGCTCGGTGAAGGCATACGGCCGCCGCCGCAGGCCCATCTTCGCCGCGGGATTGGACATCACAAACTGTGATCTCCATCGTTCGAGCTCTTTCGTCGAGAGTTGGAACATGAAGTCCGTGGGAAACCGGCCGATGTTTCGCTTGACGGCCTGGATCAGCACACGCAGCAATCTGGGCGGTACCCTGATCTCGACGGGTCAGGGTCGGACGGTGGGCGCCGAGGCCGAATGGGTCGTCCACAGGGCCGCGACAGGACATCACGCGCCCCGGATTGAGGTCGAATCCCTCCAGGGTCCGGTGAGAGCGCTTCACCGGACCCGTGAGGCGCGTGTTCGGGCGTCCCCTCCATTCTGCTTGGGAAGTGAGTCAAGTGCCAGCTTAATTTTCTTGGCGGCCTCGCCAGGGCCCAATCCCTCGATGTAGACTGTCGCGTCGGCCTTGGCGTACGACCGCCCAAAGTACGTCATGTCCTGCTTGATCTCATCAAGGTAGTGTTGGTGTTCCGCTGGGGTGAGTTCTTTGTGGATCGGGCGAGCGTTATTATCAAAGAAGACGATTCTATTAAGAATGTTGATAGGGTCGTCCTGCACGACGACCAGGGTGGCTCGAGATCCTTTGACGACGTTCCAATACGGTACCATCAGTCCACTTGGGGGAAGGGCGATGACACATTCTTGTGCGTCTGTCCGCGAGAGAAGGGCTTTCAAGACACGGCACGCCTTGGTGCGATAGGCGTGCATGCTCCCGCATTGGGCTTGGAGAAAACCGATGGACGTCTGAAAAAACGCTTCGACTTCCGTGTCCAGGTCGAAGAAGGGGATTCCTAGCAGGGCGGCAAGTTCGGCTCCGATCGTGCTCTTGCCCACGCAACTAACGCCGGTGAGGAGGACCTTCATAGCAGGCGATGTTCCTCGAGTTGAGAGATCCGCGATCCGTGGCAACCCAGGTCGAGCTCCGTCCCTGCTATCGTCGTTCCCGCGCGAATTTCCCCTGCAAGAGATAGATGTTGAGCAACGCCTTGTCCATCATCCGCTCCCCGGCCCCGATCTCGGCCAGCGAAACGCCGGGGTCGGCACCGTAGCCCCCTTCCGAGGCAGCCTCGATGGTGGGGAAATACATCCCGTGGCCGTTGCAGTAGCCGAAGAAGAGGGGAGGGGTGTCAAACTTGGTTTTTGGTTTTTTGTTGAGTCCCTCGCTTCAATGAGCTCTACTGGGGAGATGCCTAGACGACTTCGGATCCAATTTGAGGGCGTCATCTATCACGTGATGGCCAGTGCGAGCCCGTCCCCAACTGGCCAATGAACTCCAGCAGATCATGGCACGGATCGAGCCGGAAACCAAAAACGAAGTCCGACATCAAGACCTACGCGACCTGTGGGTTTCCCACACCCTTCCCACATCGGGTGTCTCAGAGGGGCCGAACAGGACCACCCCGAACCATGGGGAGTCCAGTCCAGAACGGTCCCAGGTAGACCAATCAGGACATATGGGAGGGGTGTCAGACTTGGTTTGTGGTTTTTTTGTTGAGTCCCTCGCTTCAAGGAGCTCTACTGGGGAGATGCCTAGACGACTTCGGATCCAATTTGACGGCGCCGTCTATCACGTGATGGCCAGTGCGAGCCCGTCCCCAACTGGCCGATGAACTCCAGCAGATCATGGCACGGATCGAGCCGGAAAAAAAACCAAGTCCGACACCAAGAGCTACGCGACCTGTGGGTTTCCCACACCCTTCCCACATCGGGTGTCTCAGAGGGGCCAAACAGGACCACCCCGAACCATCGGGAGTCCAGTCCAGAACGGTCCCAGGTAGACCCATCAGGACATACAGATCGGTGTCATTGGCTGAACTCATGGCTTCAAAGGCCCAGCTTCTCGAACATCTCACGCGTGTCCTTGGACCTCGTGAGCCCCCGTCCCTCGATCACGTCCCGCATCGCCTTGCGGGTCGTAGCGTTGGGAATGACAACATCGAAAGGAAGGCCCCTCCGCAACGCCACTTGCTTGTAGAACAATCGAATGGCATCGCTGGCCGTGAGACCGATTTCGTTCAGCACAGCCTCAGCGTCGGTTTTGAGCTTGGCTTCCACCCGCGCCCTGATCGTTTCTGTCTTTGCCATGATTCCTTCCTCCAAGATAACACTGTACCCCATTCGGGGAACGACGGCAAACAGGTCAAGGATTGTGGAAGTCTTTCTCAAACCTTGCCCGCAGCGCGGGCGTGTTCCTTTGCTGTATCACTTCCGCGATCCGCTGGCGGAGCCGTGAATCGTGCGAGCGAATCTTGAGCGCGGACAGGGCGGAGAGCGAGGCGGCCTCGGGACCGGTGGCGACCAGCTCGATCAAGAATTCGGTCGCGACGGGAAGGCGAAGCATGACCATGGCAAGGAGAACAGTCTCCCGCAGTGCGACAGGTGGCTGACGATTCCAGAAAGCACTGAGCAGCCCGAAAGCTACGGGCAGGCGCGACCGCCCCAGGGCGAGGATGGCTGCCTCGCGAACCGGGATGTCGTCCAGGTCAAGGTATCCCGAGACCAGCGGCAAGTTCTCTTGCGGAGCGCAGGCGAGCAGGCCGCAGAGGCACTCGGAGAGGACCTCCGGCTCGCGGTCGCCCAGGCGCGCCTTGAGCCGCAAGATCAAACCGGCCGACTCGGATCCGTGGTAGCCCAGGGCCTGAGCCGCGGCGATCCTGACATCCTTCTGCGGGTCGACGAGCGCATCGACGAGCAGCGTCAGCAAACCGTCCACGTCGATCCTTGCCAGCGCGAGCAAGGCCGCGGCGCGGAGCGGTGCGGCCGTGTCCTCGCTACCGCCCCAAACCGGCTCCAGTTGCACGTGGCGCGCGGCCTTCAGAAAAACATCAGGCGCGCCATGCTCGAGCTTGTCGAGGGCCTGGATGACTGCCAGCTTCGCCTGGCAGAGCTTGTCGGTCTTGAGTGGATCGACGAGGAACCGATCAAGGGCGGATGCCAGTGTCGGGGCGAGCTCGACCAGACCCTGATCGCCGGCAATCGCCGCCGCGGCGGCCACGATCAGGTTCGATCTGTCGTCGATGGCGGTCTTCAGCTCGGCAGTGAGTCCCGGAGACGGGTCACGGTCGCGCAGCAGGCGGACCGCGGCGAGCTTGTCATCCAGAGAGAGACGTTTGGCCATGATTCCAGAAAGCTCCGAGGCTTTCGAGGTTCTACGGATTGGGGCGTGAGTAGCAATGGAACAGGAAACCGGCGTAAGCCCCAAGAGCGCCGCGTGCCAGATAGGGCATTCTCTATTTGGCATGGGTACTGGCAATTGGGGTAGGCCGGCGTAGGGGCCCACTGTGACAGTGGAATTACGGAGAGTATCATGCGCAAGGAGATCCTCGAAAGAATGCCAGGAGAATAGACCGCGACGAGGCGCCCTGCAGTTGACGGAGAACGCCCCATGGCTGAGCGAGCCAAAGTCTTTATCAGCTATAGCCATGACTCGCCTGAGCATGTCAAACACGTCCTCGACTTGGCAGATGCCCTGCGACACGGCGGGCTCGAGGTCATCCTCGACCAATACGTCCACCCCGCTCCCGACGAGGGCTGGCCGCTCTGGATGGAGACGCGCCTCGATGAGGCGAACTTCGTCCTGATGGTCTGCACCGAGACCTACCGACGCCGTGTCATGGGGCAAGAGCAGCCCGGCAAGGGTCTCGGCGTCCGGTGGGAGGGGAATCTGATCCGCAACCGCATTTACAACGACAAGCCGAGCGGTTCCCGTTTCATTCCAGTCCTGTTCGAGGGGGGCGAGCCCGCCCATATCCCCAACCCCGTCCAGGGGCACACCTATTACCTCATCAGTCATTTCGACCTCTCCGACGCGGGCTTCGAGGGGCTCTACCGCCACCTGACCGGTCAGGCGCCCACGCCGCCGAGCGAGATCGGTGCGATCCAAACCCTGCCTCCTCGCCCTCGGTGGGTTCCGCCCGACTCTCGCAACCGGAGTAGGATGCTGGAGAAGGTCCGAAAGATCTGGATCACTGGTTTACTCGAGCGGTCGCTGTTCCACGAGACGCGAATCCTTCTGGGCTTGAGCGAGCGACCGGACGCCGTGGCGCGACCGATGGACCTGCTGGTCCAGCGGCCGGATCAGGGTGAACGACCGCTGCCGCCGGGGATGCAGATCGTGAAGGTCTTCGACGCCATGGAGCAGTTGCTCATCCTGGGCGCTCCTGGCTCTGGGAAGACGACGCTGCTCCTGGAGTTGGCCCGCGATCTGATAGACCGTGCTGCGCGCGACCCGACGCACCCGATCCCCGTCGTCTTCCCCCTCTCGACCTGGGCCGAATCGCGGCGTCCCCTGGCGGAATGGCTGGTGGAGGAGCTCTACCAGCGGTACGACGTCTCCCGCAAGATCGGCCAGCCGTGGGTCGAGGCCGACCAGATCCTGCCTTTTCTCGACGGGCTGGACGAGGTAAAGCCCGAGCATCGCGCCGCCTGTGTCGAGGCCATCAACGCCTTCCGCAAGGACCATGACCTCCCCCTGGTCATCTGCAGCCGCACGGCCGACTATCAAGCCCTGGACGTGCCGCTCCAGCTCTACGGGGCCATCGTCGTGCAGCCCCTGTCACCTCAGCAGGTGGACTCTTACCTGACCGAGATCGGACCCGCCGGTGAAGCGGTCCGACAGGCAATGAGCCATGACCCGATGCTGGGGGAGATGTTCGATTCGCCGTTGATGCTGAACATCGTCACGGTGGCCTATGCGGGTCAGCCGGGATCGCAGCCTCGGTTGAGTGGCACCTTGAAAGAGCGGCGAGACCACCTGTTCGGGGCGTACGTGGACCAGATGTTCCGGCGTCGCGGTGCCGTACGCGGCTACACACCTGGGCAAACCGACCATTGGCTGTGTTGGCTGGCCTGTCAGATGGCGAGTCACGGCCAGACGGTGTTCTATCTCGAGCGGTTGCAGTTCGACTGGATCCCATGGGGAGGACGACAGGCATTTCGAGTATACAGCAGGCTGGTCGGCGGGCTGGTCTTCGGGCTGGTCTACGGGCTGGTCTACGGGCTGGTCTTCGGGCTGGTCGGCGGGCTGGTCTACGGGCTGGTCGGTGGGCTGGTCTTCGGGCCGGTCAGCAGGCTGATCCGCGGGCTGGTCGTCGGGCTGGTCTTCGGGCTGGTCGGCGGGCCGTTCATCGGACTGGCCTTCGGGCTGGCCATCGGGCTGGTCAGCGGCGGGCTGACTGTCAGCGAGATCGAGACAAGAGCCGTCCCGAACCAAGGTATCCACCGGTCGGCACGGAATGCACTGGCCATCGGGCTGGTCGGTGGGCTGGTCTACGGGCTGGTCGTCGGGCTGGTCTTCGGACCGGTCGTCGGGCTGGTCGTCGGGTCGCTCATTGGGCCGGACGGCAGGCTGATCAGGCCGGGCGACAGGCTGGTCTTTGGGCCGGTCGGTGGGCTGGTCTACGGGCTGGTCGGCGGGCCGGTCGGCGGGCTGGTCGGCGGGCTGGTCATTGGGCTGGTCAGCGGCGGGCTGACTGTCAGCGAGATCGAGACAAGAGCCGTCCCGAACCAAGGTATCCACCGGTCGGCATGGAATGCACTGGCCATCGGGCTGGTCGGTGGGCTGGTCTTCGGGCTGGTCGTCGGGCTGTTCGGGCTGGTCTTCGGGCCGGTCGACAGGCTGGTCTACGGGCTGGTCTTCGGGCTGGTCATCGTGCTGTTCTACGGGCTGGTCGGGCTGGTCGTCGTGCTGGTCAGCAGGCTGATCCGCGGGCTGGTCGGCGGGCTGATCGTCAGGCTGGTCGGCGGGCTGACTGTCAGCGAGATCGAGACAAGAGCCGTCCCGAACCAAGGCATCCTCCGGTCGGCACGGAATGCACTGGTAGTCGGGCTGGGCGGTGGGCTGGTCTACGGGCTGGTTGCCGGGCTGGTCAGTGGGCTGATCTGCGGGCGGGCCGCCGGGCTGGCCTTCGGGCTGATCAACGGGCTGAAGTTCGGGCTGGCCTTCGGGCTGCTCGTCGTGCCGGTCTACGCGCTGGTCGGCGGGTTGAGCTTATCTTTAGAAGAAGACATCATCTGTGCTGAAACCGTACGTTGGTCGTGGCCTGAGGCCCGATCTCATATGCCTGAAAATCTTCAAACTATGTTGGGCAGCGGGCTCGCCTTCGGGCTGCTCATCGGGCTGATGGTCATGCCGATCGGCGGGGCTGGGTCCGGGCTGTTCGGCGGGCTGTTCGGCGGGCTGGTCATCGGGCTGGTCATCGGGCTGATCAGAGGCGGGCTGACTGTCAGCGAGATCGAGACAAGAGCCGTCCCGAACCAAGGTATCCACCGGTCGGCACGGAATGCACTGGTCGTCGGACTGTTCGTCGGGCCGGTCGTCGCGTTGGTCAGCGGGCTGGTCGGCGGGCTGGCCTTCGTGCTGATCAACGGGCTGATCAACGGGCTGGTCGGCGGGCTGGTCTTCGGGCTGTTCATCGGGCTGGTCTTCGGGCCGATCGGCGGGCTGCAAGCTGGGGGCAACGCGTGCTTTAGGCATCTTGTCCTTCGTCTCTGGCTCGTCCGCGACGGTTCAATGCCTTGGAATTACGTCAAGTTTCTGGATTATGCCGCCGAGCGCATCCTGCTCCGCAAGGTCGGCGGTGGTTACATCTTCATCCACCGAATGCTGCTGGAGTACTTCGCCGCTCAATACGACGAGTCCTCGATCGAAGCCACGCCGAACGCCGAGCCATCCCACATCGCAATTGAAATGTGAGCCGCGTGTCCGCCACGGGCGGCGGGACAGCGGCAGCTAGATTGACTGACAGATAGTGTAAATCCTAATTGGCAGCGACCTGCGGCCTTGGAATCCACGGTGTCTACCGCGTCTGAGTGAACCGCTCTCGCCGAGACCCTATTTGGCATTGGCCACGGAGCCGCGAGGTCAGTCGGGCAGGGAGGGAAACGGGGACATCACTGATATCAACCGTTTGAGAGGCGGAGGAGCCTCGAGGACATGCATATAAAGGCTTGATGCAGGCGGCTTAGAGGGAGGGAACAGGGGACATCACTGATATCAACCGTTTGAGAGGCGGAGGAGCCTCGAGGACATGCATATAAAGGCTTGATGCAGGCGGCTTAGGGGTTAAGAAGGCGCTATTCAGTGATGACCCCTTTCCCCTCCCACCGTTGCTATCGGGACCCCGAGTAGCCGGAGCCTGTCACGTCTCCCCGCTGGTCGATAAAATGGTATAAAGATGCCGCACCTCGCTCAAATCGTCGGAGTGCCTCATGCCCATCGAGCGGATGCTGTGGAATAAGACACTGAACAAGGAGTGGATGCCTGCCTGGCCGTGTCCGGGCTGCGGGAGGGCGTCCCTCGCGATTGTCAATGACAGCTTCCACACAGTGCTCGACGGGAAGACCAGCCAGGTATGGAACGACCACGACTTCGAGCATGAATGCGCGACCGGCCGCTTCGTTTGCATCTTTCGCTGTTCAAGGATGGATTGCGAGGAAGCCTGCTCCGTGTCCGGGAACTACGACACTTCTATCGCGGAGACCGAGCAAGCCAGCCTCCCTTACGCGGACTGTCGGCCGACGTCGATTACTCCGCCCCCGCCGATGATTCAGATCCCAAGGGCGTGCCCCGACGTGGTGCGCGCGGAGGTCAAGGGGGCGTTCTCGCTTTACTGGAGCGATCTCGCCTCCAGCCTGAACCGAATCCGCAATGCGCTGGAGCTCGTTTTAAGCGATCTGGACGTGCCGGGAACGACCCTCACCAGCAAAAGGAAGAGGGTCAGGCTTTCGCTGCATCAGCGAATCGAGCGCCTGGCAGTAAAGCGGCCCAGCCTGAAAGAGATGTGCGAACGGATGATGGCCGTCAAGCACCTCGGCAACGCCGGGAGTCACCCGGGAATCAAGGTGAAGGCCGATGACGTGTTCGATGGTTTCAACATCTTGGAGCGGGTTTTGCAAGATATGTACTCGGAGCATCCGAGAGAACTCACCAGGACGGTGCGGCAGATCAATAAGCGGAAAGGGCCGCGGAAGAGAAAGGACGACTGACGGCGCTCAGCCCGCGGCGTCGGTCAGGAAGATGTCGCTCGCCATCGACGACATCCGGGCCAGGAAGAAAGCTGCGGCCCATGACCCGGGGGTGCCCCTCCTTGACACCGGGGAGGGGTGTCGGGGAGGGGTGTCCGACTTGGTTTTTGTCGGGGAGGGGTGTCAGACTTGGTTTTTGTCGGGGAGGGGTGTCTGGGAGGGGTGTCAGGCTTGGTTTTCGGGGAGGGGTGTCTGGGAGGGGTGTCAGGCTTGGTTTTCGGGGAGGGGTGTCAGACTTGGTTTTTGGTTTTTTGTTGAGTCCCTCGCTTCAATGAGCTCTACTGGGGAGATGCCTAGACGGCTTCGCATCCAATTTGAGTGCGCCATCTATCACGTGATGGCCAGTGCGATCCCGTCCCCAACTGGCCGATGAACTCCAGCAGATCATGGCACGGATCGAGCCGGAAACCAAAAACCAAGTCCGACACCAAGACCTACGCAATCAGCGCGCTTCCCGGGCTGCAATGGGCGAGATACCGGGGATCTGTTCCAGGACTTCGCGCAAGGTCAGAGGCTTCAGGCGGAGATCCAGCCGCGCGTTGAGAGCATTGATCACATGGTTGGCCAGCATTCCCTGGACCAGAGTGCTGATGTGTCGCGAGTCGGCGAGAAACGCGTGCATCCCCGCGTTGGCGGGATGGATCCTATCGAGCTTGCGGCCGGCAACGATCACGTGATCAGGGTCCGGCCGCGGGGCAAGCTGGGTCGCCAGCGCGAGATCAACCAGCGACACTCGTCGCTTCATCACCGTCATGAGACGGATGTGCTGGTTGTAACGGCCCACGGCCTGTGAGTAGGAAGCGGCCAGGGAAGACGACAAGCGCCCTGAGCGGACCGGCACGGCGAACTCGGGGAGCTCGACGATGTTGGGCAGAGTGGCGACAAAGACTTGGACCCGGGGATTGGCCTTCAGGATCGTTTCCACGGCGAGGTCGAGGTTGGCGATGGCCCGGCGCAAAACCTGGTCAAGGATCTTGTCCGGATGCTCCGAGGCCAGAGCGTGGATAAAGTCGTTACCGCCGATGAAAACGATCGCCACACTCACCTCACCACGTGCCACCTGCTCGGCCAACCCGATGTGCTGACCGGTCCGGATCAGGTCCTCCGTCTCGGCATCGCTCCGGGCCCAGTTGAACGCGAATCCCTGATTTCGCGGCTCGGCCCGGCTTGCCGTCGTGAAAGGCCCGAAGTTCAGGCCGCGAGCCCGCGCCAGGATTTCCACCCAGTTCCGTGCCGTGGGACGATCGAGACTCGGGGGAGGGGTGTCAGACTTGGTTTTTGGTTTTTTGTTGAGTCCCTCGCTTCAATGAGCTCTACTGGGGAGATGCCTAGACGACTTCGGATCCAATTTGAGTGCGCCATCTATCACGTGATGGCCAGTGCGAGCCCGTCCCCAACTGGCCGATGAACTCCAGCAGATCATGGCACGGATCGAGCCGGAAACCAAAAACCAAGTCCGACACCAAGACCTACGCGAACTGTGGGTTTCCTACACTCTTCCCACATCGGGTGTCTCAGAGGGGCCAAACGGGACCGCCCCGAACCATCGGGAGTCCAGTCCAGAACGGTCCCAGGTAGACACATCAGGACATACAGATCTGGTTCATTGGCTGAACCCATGGCTTCAAAGGCCCAGCTTCTCGAACATCTCACGCGTGTCCTTGTACTGCGTGAGCTCCCGTCCCTCGATCACGTCCCGCATCGCCTTGCGGGTCGCTGCGTTGGGAATGACAACATCGAAAGGAGGGCCCCTTCGTAATGCCACTTGCTTGTAGAACAATCGTATGGCATCGCTGGCCGTGAGACCGAGTTCGTCCAGCACAGCCTCAGCGTCGGCTTTGAGCTTCGCTTCAACCCGCGCCCTGATCGTTTCTGTCTTTGCCATGATTCGTTCGCCCCGAATAACACAGTACCCCATTCGGGGAACGACGGCAAACAGGTCAAGGATTGTGGAAGTCTTTCTCAAACCTTGCCCGCAGGGAGGGCGTGTTCCTCTGCTGAATCACCTCCGCGATACGCTGGCGGAGCTTTGTATCATGCGAATGGATCTTGAGAGCCCATAAGGCGGCGAGCGAGGCGGGCTCGGGACCGGTGGCGACCAACTCGATCAGGAATTCGGTCGCCGCGGGAAGGCGAAGCATGACCATGGCAAGGAGAACGGTCTCCCGCAAGACCACAAGGTGGCTGTCGGTTCCAGAAGGCACTGAGCACCGCAAAAGCTTCGGGCAGGCGCGACCGCCCCAGGGCGAGGATGGCTGCCTCGCGAACAGGGATGTCGTCGAGGTGGAGGTATCCGGAGACCAGCGGCAAGTTCTCTTTCGGGCCGCAGGCGAGCAGGCCGCAGAGGCACTCGGAGAGGACCTCCGGCTCGCGGTCGCCCAGGCGCGCCTTGAGCCGCAATATCAAGGCGGCCGACTCAGATCCGTGGTAGCCCAGCGCCTGGGAGCGCGGAAGGGGCCAGCCACTTCCTAGCGCTAGCCACTTCCTAGCGCGTTTTACCGTTGAGTTGCAGACGCGGCGGGACGTCCTCTCCTTCTCCCGCGGGGAGCGGGGGGAACCCCGCTTGCGGGGTCGGGCCGGAACGGCCGGATGAGGGGAATTT